>Ga0214917_10002822_pt1 | contig 20768 bp, 17 predicted proteins | sample LL_1208_BB_MetaG_FD_177983 | JGI IMG/M metagenome (GOLD analysis project Ga0214917, IMG submission 177983) | Freshwater microbial communities from Lake Lanier, Atlanta, Georgia, United States - LL_1208_BB | ecosystem: Environmental > Aquatic > Freshwater > Lake | place: USA: Georgia | collected...
AACTAGCCGACACTGTTCAACGCCTGGGCTCACGCCTCGGCAGCACCTTCGTAGATGGCGGAGTCCACCCACGCTTTGGTACTCGCAACTTCACAATGCCTCTACAAAACGGCCAATACATCGAAGTGGTGTGCCCACTAGATCACCCAGCAACAGAGCAAACACCTTGGGGCAAAGCTGTTAGCAAGAAAGCACAAGAAGGCGGAGGCTGGCTTACATGGGTTTTTGCAACTGAAGATATTTCAAAGATTGAAGAGAAGTTTGGTCGCAGTGCAATCGAAGGTCACCGGACACGTCCAGATGGCAGCGATCTTAAGTGGAAGCAAATCGGAGTTAATGAGATTACCGATTCACGCGAACTTCCATTCTTTATTCAATGGTTAACAGCTGATCACCCATCACAAGATGGAAAGGCAGTTGCTTCAATTGAAAAGATTACAATTGCCGACACTGATCACCTTGCTGATTCTTGGTTCAAGTCAGAGATTCTCGATGGATTAAATGGTGCATCAGTTGATTTCGTTGATCCGTCCTCAAATGAAGGCGAGTATGGAATTGTTGCGGTACATTTGATGACACCTAGTGGTGTTGTCAGACTAGACTAAGAAGATTTACATATTTATAACGGGGTATTCTAGCTTAAAGGATGGAACAATAGAGTCCAAGAATGAAAATTTTTAGATGATTGTCTATCACAAAAGCTTGTAAAGCTAGGAGTAAATGTGACTAGAAAGCTCAGTTACTTTCAAAAATTGACTTTCCTATACTTCTTATCTCATTCATTACTTTTTATATTGATTGATAAAATTACCGCCTTCGCCCCGGATGAAAACGGATACCTTTCTGTATATAGAAATCTTTACAAAGAAGGCGTTTCTTTTGAAAAGATCCTTGGTTGGATCCCCGAAAGCATTAACTTCTTGCGCGTTATCTACTTACCAGCAAAACTGTTTGATTTGTTTGGCCTTAGCGAACTTCAGAGTATTCGGCTGTTTTCTATCCTTACTTCTTACCTGACCTTAATTGTTCTTCTTAAAGTAACCCCAAACATTAATGTATTCAAGGTTAATTCCAAATCGTGGATTTCAATTGCATTTTTTGTACCTAGTGTTTTTCTTTGGACCACAATAGGGTTGAGAGAAAGCTTTATATTCTTGTTTTTGGTCACTTCTTTCTATTTTCTTCGAAAAGCATACTATGCAAATAGCATGACCAATTTGATTATGTTGACAGTTTCATCAACCAGCTTGCTTTTAACTAAATCCTATCTATATGTCCTTTTCGCGCTCGCGACACTTGTTTCAATGACTCTTTTGTTTGATTGGTCTAAAGTGACTATTAAATCGAAGGTTAAGTTACTCACTTCGATTCTTATTCCATTACTACTGTATCCTTCGGTAGGAAATTCAATTATCAGTCGCGCGGAGATTACAGCGAGCACTATAGTTACGACACCAACTACACCAACTACACCAACTACACCAACTACACCAACTACACCAACTACACCAACTACACCAACTACACCAACTACACCAACTACACCAACTACACCAACTACACCAACAACCAAATTACGGGGCCAAACACTTCACGATTTGAATTCTCAAATAGAGAAGAATGTAACTCTTAGCTGGATTTTAGGGGTCTTAAATGTTGATGAATACTTGGCAGAGAAGGTTCGTTTTGCTACCGGATCAGAAGATTCTCTAGTTTCCAGAGAAAACAGAACTCAACTCAAAACACAACCAGCTAATCTCCAGGATCCGCTTAGCCTAATTCGTGCCACATATCAATTCTTGTTTGTTCCTACGCCATTCCTAGACAATGGAAGTTTTTTCTTGAATTTGCTTTCATACGAAAGTTTTATCTGGTACGCATATTTCATAATCTTTATAGTAATTCTCTTTGGCATTGGAAAACGTCAACTCAAGGTAAACATATCCCTACTTGCAAGTTGTATTTTTAGTCTGGGATTTATTTTTCAATCAGCCCTTGTGGAGACTAATGACGGAACCTCACTCAGACATCGGTCCGTACTTTTAATTGCGATATTAATCATGCTCTCCCATCAAGAAAAAGGTATAGAGCCCAAAAATGGGCAAATGGGTCAAATTAACCACAGAGGCCCTAGACTTTAGTCATGGGGAAAATAGGTATTACTGGTGGAGCTGGATTTATAGGATCCAATTTGGCCCAAAGGCTATTGGACTCGGGGTATGAGGTTAAGATCATTGATGATCTAAGCACAGGCTTGATTTCGAATGTTGATAAGAAAAGGACGGAATTCTTTCATTCGTCTGTAGCTAACTTCAATGATCTCCATTCTGCGTTACATGATTGTGATGTAATCTATCATCTAGCTGCGCGTGGGTCGGTCCCACGATCGATAAAGAATCCAATTGCAACCCATGGGGTCAATACCTTAGGCACACTAAATGTTTTAGAGATCGCTCGTGAAAGCGGTGCTCACGTACTGCTTTCATCGTCTTCATCAGTGTACGGGCGGAACACGACATTACCTAAAGATGAAAGTATGTGGCTAGGACCAATGACCCCATATGCGGCTAGCAAACTTGCCGCAGAAGGCTTTGCACAGGCATATGCGTCAACGTATAACGTGCCAGTCACAACCTTAAGATTCTTCAATGTCTTTGGTCCAAGGCAACGACCGGACCATGAATATGCGGCTGTGTTACCAAGGTGGATATGGCTGGCCTTACAAGGCGCCCCAATCGAAGTTTTTGGTGATGGCACAACTTCAAGAGACTTTACATATATCGATACTGTCCTAGATATTGCTATAAGCGCAATGGAAAGGAAAATTACGACAGATGGAGTCGTTAATGTTGCATTTGGAAATAAAATTTCATTAGCACAAACAATTGACGAGCTAAAAAAATATTTTCCTAAACTTGAAGTTGTTTATAAAGAAAATCGTTTGGGTGATGTAAGGGAGTCACAAAACAACCCTGCACTCTTGAAGACTCTGTTTCCGTCTGTTGAACCAATTCCTTTTGAAGTCGCTTTAGGTGAAACAGTATTATGGCTCAAGGAATTTGGATCCACCGTAGCAAACGGCCCTAAGTCAATTGATTAGTCTATGTGTGGGATAGCAGGCGGAGTTGGGCCGAGCGCTCCAACCAAACAATTACTAAATTCGCAGCTCAAATCCATCGAGCATCGTGGTCCAGACGATCAAGGTACTTTTTTGGGAAATAATGTGAGTCTTGGGATGTGCCGTTTGGCTATCATCGAAATAGAGGCTGGCGTGCAACCTGCGATGAACAGGCTTGGAAATATTCATTTAGTGTGGAATGGAGAAATATATAACTACAAAGAACTAAAGGTGGAGTTGGAGCAGGTAGGCGTCCACTGCAGAGACTCAAGTGAGTCAGAAATTCTATTAAATTTGTATATGGTGCATGGGATAAATTTTGTAAAGAAGCTAAACGGAATGTTTGCAATTGCAATTTATGACAATCGATCAGATTCGTTGCATTTGATCCGTGATCGCATTGGAAAAAAACCATTGTGGTTTTCTAAAGCTAATGATGGAACTTTATTTTTTGCTTCAGAGGTGCGAGCTATTTGTTTAGCAGTGCCTAACAGAACTTTACGCCCAGAAATGGTTTCGGAAGTTATGCAATATGGTTATATTAATTCTCCTAACTCCTCATTTGAAGAAATTAATCAATTGCCGCCAGGAACGATATTGACTTGGCATCACGGGAAATTAGTTTCAACTAGATATTGGCAACTGGACTTCGAACGAAAAATAAAGCTTCACTATAACGAAGCATTAGAAGTTACAAAAGAGAAAATTGAAAAAGCAGTTTCATTGAGGTTGATTTCCGAACGTCCTCTTGGATCTTTTTTAAGCGGTGGAATTGACTCAACAATTGTAACAAGTTACATGGCTAAACTTATGAAGGAAAAAGTAAAGACTTACTCTATTGGTTTCGAAGATTCTAGATTCAACGAGGCGCACCATGCTCGAGAGGTAGCAAATTTTTTGAAAACGGATCACCACGAAGTAATTGTTAAGCCAGATCCAAATCTTATAGTGGAGGAGATTGCCAAGACTCTCGATCAACCTTTCGCTGATTCTTCAATTATTCCAAGCTATCTGTTGGCTAAGTTTGCTCGTCAAGACCTAGTGGTTGCATTAGGGGGTGATGGTGGCGATGAAGTATTTAGTGGGTACGATAGATACTTAGCAGCTCCAATAATGCAAAAAGTCAATTTGCTGATGGTGCCATTGTCAATTGGTTCAAAGGTGGCCCAGTTATTTTCTCAAACAGACTCTAGGAAAGTACGAAGAGTTCAATCACAGCTTTTATTTAGAAGGTCTCTAGGATCTCGTTACAACGCAATAGTATCTTTGTCACAACTTGATGACCTCAAGAAAATCATAAACCCAGATTTTTTCTCAGCTAGTGAAGAAATAATCAGAATCTCTGAATTTGAGAATGATAAAATATCTTCTTTGAATCGAATGACTCGGACAGATTTAGGCTCTTATCTTCCAGGCGACTTATTAGTTAAAGCGGACCTTGCAACAATGGCAAATAGCTTGGAACTTCGTTCACCCCTTCTCGATGTCAATGTAGTTGAATGGGGGATATCACTTCCAGACATTTATAAGATAAAACGAGCTGAGACCAAACATATTCTGAAGGATGTAGCAAGATCGTTGGTCCCAGCTGAGTTGATTACAAGGCCAAAAATGGGGTTTGGAATCCCGAGGGCAGATTGGATGCGCAACGAAATGAGAGATTTGGTTTCTGATTTACTATTGGATTCAACGGCTAAACAACGTAGTTGGTTCGATAGCAAAAGTGTTGTAAAAATAGTGAAGGAACACATGTCTGGCAAAGATAGAGACGGAATTTTATGGCCAATGTTAATGCTTGAATTATGGGCTAGGACATGGCTTGATTAAACACTAATCTCTTATAAAGTTTTTCATGATTGCTCACTAGGCTATCGACACTAAAGTTCTCTAGAGTAAATTTCTGAGCTGACATTCCGAGTAGTTTTCTAAACTTTTCGTCCTTCACTAGTTTCTCTAAAGCATTTGCAATATCCACTACATTTAATGAAGTGACTAGTCCAGTCACTTGATCGATTACGATCTCAGGTACTGAGCCGACATGAGTCGATACAACTGGTAAACCGCCCATTCCGGCCTGAATTAGACTTAGAGGTGTACCCTCATTGTCGCTTGTCAAAATGACTATATCGGCTGCGGAAATAAGCTGCTCTAGATTATTTTGCCAACCTAGTACCGTTACAGGTAATTTCTTTTCACTAATCCTTTTTCGACAGTACTCGAGTAAATCTCCATCACCCGCCATGAAAAAGTTTAAGTTTATGGATCTTTTTTGAATTTCTTCTACAACATCCAAGAACCTATCTGGCCGCTTTATCTGTGTAACTCTTCCAATGAAAGCACATTGCAATTGATTGACGTTCAAGCCTAAGGAAATTCTGGAACCAGATTTTTCTGGCAACTCAGCGATTCGCAAACCCGGTCTCATTACTTCAAATTTTTTAGGAGTGCCAATCTTGGCATCAAGCAAGTCTTGTCTTACTTGTTCGCCAACTGCCAGTAATTGATCGGTGAAGTTAGCCATACTTCTTTCAAGAAATACAATTATTAATCTCTTTATTTTTCCGAAGTACCCATTAAGTAAATGTCCATGGAAAGTATGTATTCGAACACTTTTCTGAAAAGACAAAAGAGAAGCAAGTCTTCCTAAGAAACCTGCTTTCGCTGTGTGAGTGTGAATTACATGTGGCTTGAATTTTCTAATTTCAACAATTAGAGTTTTTAAAGCCATGAGGTCCTGTCTTAGGCTTATATGTTTTCCTAATCCATGTATCCGAGTAGCATTTACATCTAACGCAACGCTGTCCAAGTAGTCGGACTCATCTTCTGAGCAGAATCCTGTGTATAGCCGATGATCAAAAAAATTCTTATCCATTGTGCGCATCAACTCTGAAATTTGTACTGCCGGACCACCGACATTCATGCGCGCAATGACCCGCATAACTCTGATTCGCTCAAATTGACTGGACTGCATAATCGCATCATGCCCTAAAAACTAGGCAAAGGGTTACATTCTTACTTTAATGAGCTACATGTTGTACCTAAATTAACTTGATATACTTAACCCATGAGAAGTGAATCCGCTAATATTGTGGCTATTGTCGGACAAGGATATGTCGGATTGCCCTTAGCCATGACAGCCGTTGACGCAGGTTGGAAAGTCATAGGAATCGATAGTGATCCTAAAAAAGTGTCACAAATTAATTCCGGGTCTAGCCCCGTAGAGGATATTCCCGACCTTATTCTTCAGCGCGCATTAAAAAGTGGCTTTTACACAGCTACTTTCGATCCTTCAACTGTGACACAAGCCTCAGTGATTACTATTTGCGTCCCTACACCTTTGAACGCAGATCGAGAACCAGACTTATCAATTTTGACAAATGCGGTCCACGATATAGCCCCCTACATTTCTGACGAATCATTATTGATCAGTGAATCAACTTCATTCCCAGGAACACTTAGAGATGTGATCGCCCCAATCATTGATGCAAACAAAAATGTAAACTCCAAAAGAATACATCTTGCCAGTGCGCCTGAAAGAGTAAATCCTGGTGATTCGAACTGGAATCACAAGAATACCCCCCGCCTCGTGGGAGGCCTCGACGAGGAATCACGTAGATTGGCTGTAAATTTTTATGAATCTATTGCCAACGTGGTTTTTTCCGTCTCAACACCCGAAATCGCAGAAGCTGCAAAACTTTTGGAAAATACTTTTCGATTAGTAAATATAGGCCTTATAAACGAATTCGCACAAATTTGCGCAGTTAATTCGATTAACGTTCACGAAGTTGTTGAAGCTGCTTCCACTAAACCATATGGGTTTATGGCCTTTAAACCCGGAGTTGGTGTTGGAGGACATTGCATTCCTGTGGATCCTCTTTACTTAACATGGTGGGCTCGCCAGAAAAAATCTAGGATTAGGCTTGTCGAGTTAGCTGATGAAGTTAATCTAGAAATGCCAAAATACGTTGCGGAGCGGGCCCTGGCATTGATCGATCCTAGCATTCGGAATCCAAGAATTTTGATTATAGGAGTTGCTTACAAGCCTGGCATTGGGGATGTTAGGGAAACACCTGCAACCGAACTTCGTAATCATTTAGAAGATAGAGGCGCGACTGTGGCTTGGCACGATCCCCTGGTAATTGAGTGGAAGGGCTCAAAGTCCGATAATTTGGATTGGAGTTGCGACATCGCAATACTTTCTGTTGCTCACCCAGGGGTAGACCTAACTAAACTTTTGGAAAGTGGTTCGACAGTGTTAGATTGTACAGACACTTTGCCAATAAATAAAAATGTATTTTCACTTTAATTTCGAGCTTTAATTTCGGCGGCAATGTCGGAGATTATGTTCGAAAGATTTCTTTTGGGTTCCCAGCCGACTAACTCCTTAATAAGGGAAAGATTTGGGACCCTTCTCACCATGTCCTCAAAACCATCCCCATAGGCCTCTGTATAGGAAATGTATTGAATTTTGCTAGATGACCCGGTTTCTGAGATTATTTTCTTTGCTAAATCCGAAATGGAGATTTCAAAACTATTTCCTATGTTAATCGCTCTTCCAATAGTGTTCGGGGAGAAGGCTATAGCGATTAAGGCGTCTATCACATCATAAACATGTGCAAAACATCTCGTCTGATTTCCGTCACCATAAATTATGATTGGTTCATTAGAAAGTGCAGACTCAACAAATCGAGGAACAACCATTCCGTATGCACTTAGTTGGCGAGGACCGACGGTGTTAAAAAATCTTACGATTCTTGATTCAAGACCAGTCTCTATATGAAATGCAAATGCTAGAGACTCATCTATTGCCTTTGCTTCGCTGTATGACCAACGTAGCGTCAATGGACTTCCTAGAATACGGTCATCAGATTCCTTAAGTGAGCCAGAATCATTTTTTCCATATATCTCACTGCTACTTGTGAACAAGATGGGAATTTTCTTTGAGCTAGCCAGACTCAATATTTTTTCAGTTCCTTTAATATTTGTTAACATACTTTGAATTGGATTATTCATGATGTTAAAAACTCCAACTGCAGCAGCTAAATGGAAGATGTATTCAACTCCATTTGTTGCTTCCAAAAGTTTCAGGTCATCTAAAATAGATCCTTGGATGAGATGATATTCACTATTTGATGCCAGATTCAAATTATCGATGGATCCCGTAGACACATCATCAAGAACAACTACTTCGTGGCCCTCGTTTAAGAGCCTTTCCACGAGATGTGAGCCAATAAACCCACAACCACCAGTAACCAATATTTTCATACCGTAATACTAGTTCATGATGACCAAAACTTTGCGCAGAGCAGAACTAATTCCTTAAAATATATTCTAATTTATCCATTGTCCCCGCAAATTAGTGCTCTCCATTTTTCAACAATAAAGTCAGAATTTCGTGACTTTTCTATTTGGTCAAAGCACTCTTTTGGAGGTATTAGATCAGATGAATTCTCACGATAAGCAAGAATACGTTCAACAAAAGCCAAATCTGAAACTGCATAGTTGTTCTCAGGCAAGTTAAAGCGCCGAAGACTCGGAACATCATTGGCGATTATCGGGACACCAGCGGCCATGCCCTCAATAAGAACCAATCCATCTCCTTCGTACTCTGAGGTTACAATCAAAATGTCTCCTGGTTTTAAGAAAGCCCATGGATTCAAAACCTGTCCCATAAATTCTGCGTCGATAGACAAATTTCTAGCAAAAGCTTCTAAAGATTTTTGAAGGCTTCCAGTTCCTATACATAAAATTGAAGTCCTTGATAAGTGCGCTATTCTCAAGGCATCGAATGGCTTCTTCTCGTCGCTCAGTCTTCCGATGAATACGAGTCTAGAGATTGGACATTCCCTAAGAATGAGATTTCTATCTGGGTATTGGTTTAGGTTCTCTATCACAGATGTAAATTTCAAACCAAGAGGCCAAACTTGTTCCATTTCTGAGACAGACACAAAAACTGATTTTCGAAGCAAGAGTATTATGCGGATAAATCGCCCAACTAGACGCCTCTTAGCGAATGGAAAAAGAGTGTGTTCAACAACTATCAAATTTGTATCCCTAAGCAAAAATACTCCCAGGAATTCAGGGAAATCACAGTTCAGAATAATAACATCGGGCTTAATCACTCTTAACAATTTATTAAAGGCGACAACCGCATACAAAGAATTGAAAATTCTCTTTTCATTTGAGAGTAATGTGAACTCAGGTTGTCTAGATTTAACTAAATCTTCCTGACCAGGTTTCACGTAAATCTTGGTCACTGTCAATCCTTTATCGGATAGGTGGTTTCCTAGTTGATTCATGGATCTTTCAGCCCCTCCACCCGAGGGAGAATTTGTGACTATAGCGACTTTGTAAGTCATTTATTAGCCTGTCCAAAAAGCCTCAAAAAGAGGCAAACCCAAAACATCAGCAACTTCTTCGTTTCAGAGTGCCTTCGGCAAAAGCAACGATGTATGAACTCAAAGCCTCGACAAGAGAAGACTCTGTTTTCCATCCTAGGCTTCTAACTTTACTCGAATCTAGTAAACGGCGTGGGACAGAATTCGCTTCTGCCGATCCCCATGTTATTCCGCCAGGATAGTCCATTAACTCTTTAATCAAATATGCAATATCTGCAATGCGAAGCTCTTCTCCACTCCCAACATTAAAGACAAACTCCTCTTTCTCTGATTCAATAATGCACAATGTCGCACTAACGAGATCATTTACATGCAGTAATTCGCGCAGCGGTGTTCCGTCACCCCATAAAGTCACGGTCGGATCATTTTTTAATTTTGCTAATTCGATTTTACTCATTATCCCTTGAAGTGCATGAGAATTTTCAAAATGAAAATTATCATTGGCTCCAAATAGATTTGCTGCAATTACCATTCGGTAATTATAGAAATCTCCCTTATTAATGTTTCGCAAATACTCTAAAGAAAGCAATTTTGAAATGCCAAAAGGTTTGAGATTATCTTGTATCGATCCAGAGCCGATAGAAGATTCCGCCATCGGCTGGCTGACCAATTCAGGGTACATGGAAGTTGAGCCAAATGTAACCAAGTTGGGAACCTGCAGTCGTAAAGAAGATTCAATTACATTTAATTGAATTCGGGTATTGACGGTTAAAATTTCTAACGCATTATTTGTATTATAAGCGATGCCTCCAACCCGCCCAGCAGCTAACAAAACCAACTCTGGCTTGAAAGAAGATATCAACGAATCAGTGCTTGAATAATCCGATAGATCAATTTCCGATGATCCCACCGCATAAACATTCGAGAAATTTTGGGATTCTAGAAATTGATTAAATGCATAGCCAACTAGTCCGGTCGCACCTAAAATTAACACCCTGGTATTACTATTAAGTCGCATGGCTCTAATCAGCCCTTAGGGTCGAACATAATTATAGATTCTTCCCCTCAGATTCGAACCAGCTCTTGTAACGTATTAACCCTGTGGTGATGTCGATTTTGGGGCTATAGCCAAGAGAGGATATCTTACTTATGTCTGGGAGACGCTTCATGGTTTCACCCATAGGCGCTTCTGATTTTTGGATATCAATGTCGAGACCTAGAACTGCAATTATTTCTTGAGCTAATTGGTAAATCGAGATTTCATAAGTTGAGCCAATGTTAAATATTTCGCATTCAACATCTAATGTCATAAGGGCTTCGATCCCATCGATGAAATCTGAAATCTCGCAAAAAGTTCTGAGTTGCTCACCATTTCCCTTAATTTGGAAATCTTGCCCCTTAAGATTCAGAAGCCTCGTGAACAACTCCGGGATAACATGCTGAAACCCCATGTCAGGACCGTAAATATTGTGCGGTCTAAAAATGATTTTTCTACGAACATTTTTTAAGCAATGAACAGTCATAAACTCTTGATAAATTTTACCAAGGCCATATGAATACCTTGGATTAAAGACGTTTGGTACAACCATTGGAATTAACTCAGGAGTTGGAAACATTGGAGGTTCTTGGTAAACCTCAGAACTCGAAGCGAGGAAAAAGGAATCAAGTTCAGTCAATTCAGCGCATTCTACAAGATTTTGCATTCCGCGAACGGCTACATCTAATACCTTCTCAGGGTAATCATAGAAGTTTTGAGTTCCATTAATGTATGCAAGATGAAAAACAGAATCAATATTTTCTAAGGCCTTAAGGACAGTTTTCTTTTCACGAATGTCACCATCGACTAATTTGAAATTGTTTTCAAGGCCACGAAGCCTTCTCATGCTTCCTCTTGACATATCATCCAAGACTGTGACTGCATAATTCTTTTCAATTAACATCTTTACAATCGATGAACCTATGAATCCGGAACCACCTGTAACTAGAATATTATTCATGATTTCCCCAGCCCGAATACATTACATTTCCAGGAAATTCACTTTGCTCGTAGCGATCCCAAAGATCGTAGATTAAAATTGGGCGTTCATATTCCAATATTAGATCTTTAAATTTTATAGCGCTGAGTGATTGATGGTTGTTCAATAGAATCACAAGATCAACACTTTGGAAACAATTTTCAAATTCATCAATTACTTCAAAATCTAGAGAGCTTAAATCTAAATTCTTTACTACAGGATCCCAAACTTTAATTCTTGCCCTAGAGCATCTGTCTGAAAATTCTTTAGCAAATTGTATTGAACTAGAGCCTCTCAAATCATCCGTCTCAGGAAAGCCCTTAAATGCCATTCCAAGAAGGGCTACCCGGGGAGAATCAAGTTCACAATCATTCAAAAGTCTTAGCAAATAAGTAATGGAGTTCTCTATAACACTCAAGTTCGTCGCCCGAGCTCCCAGCGACATTAATGGCTTAAAATCGTCTTTAGTAAAGGATTCGGCAAGGATCAAAGAATCCTTTTCAAGACATGGTCCGCCTACAGGCCCAGGTTTTGGAAGATTTGTCCGAGGGTACCCATTCTTTCCGAATTCAATTACATCCTTTGCGCGAATTCCAAGGGATGTGCACATTTTTGCTACTTCATTTGAAATTGCAAACTGAGCATCACGCTGCATGTTATCAACTAGCTTAATCATTTCTGCAGTGGTGCTGTCTTTTACTTCAAGAACATTTTCGGTGTAATTTCTAAAAAATGTAGCAGCCTTCTGGGTGCTTCCGAGATCGATACCTCCAACAATTTGTGGAAGAAAGTGCAATTCCTGCAAGGCATTTCCTTCGAGAGTTCGTTCCGGACAGAATGCCAAAAAAAACTTCTTACTACTACTTTCAAGAATGGGCCGAACAGTTGATAGAGTTGTCCCCAATTTAACAGTAGACCGAAGAATCACTAAATCTCCGTCATTCAAAAACCTTGCGACTTCAACAGCGACACGACTGATATTGCTCATATCTGATTTCATCTCGGCGTTTAATGGCGTTCCTACTGTGATGATGAAATTTCTATTGACATCTTCTTTGTTGATAGTACGCGAAAATGTAAAATAATCTTTTGCGATTGCCTCACTTAGGATTTTATCAATACCGGGTTCATGAAAAAAGCTTTTACCTAGACTTAATTGATCTAAGACTTCATTCCTAACCTCAACTCCATGAACCTTGCACCCCTGTTGTAGTAGGTGTGCCGCAAGGGTCATTCCGACGTAACCTAACCCCAAAATTACTACCGGGCGGTCTTCTAGGTTACTTATCAACAATTTTCTCACAATCCGTTGAATTACAATCAAAATTATACTACCTTAACGGATTTAGAGTGGGAATATAAGGCGCCTTTGCTTACGATTGTTAAAGAAATTATTTGATACTAGCTAAAATAGCGTCTGAGTTCTTTAGATCCTGCAATAGCAATCAGAAAAGCGAGGCTTGTAATGGATGGTAAATTCAGTCATTCTTTTTTCTCGAGATTGCTATTTGCGATTATCCGAAAAGCATTGACTTTATTTTGGATTGGTTCAAAATTTCAAACTTCAATTTTCTTTGCGGAGAACAAACCGAACGTCCGAGTGACAATTGACGCGGAGTATTCAAAGGAGGAATTATTTCGATTCTTGCATCCTGTAGATTTAATTGAAGAGCCTCACCTTTTTGCTTCTCGTAAAGCTGTAACTCTTGATCGATGCTACCTCGACACAAGAAATGGCGTAGCCTTTGATCCGACAAATAAAATTATTTCGGAGTCTTCGAGTTGGCCAATTCAGCATCTAATGATGTCGGCAGTACCTAAGCCAATTTTGAAGCCAAAACGCAATGGCAATTCATCTCGATCCATTTTGCTTCCTACCTCGGGTTATTATCACTGGCTCTTGGAAGATTTGCCACCTTTTTTATACCTTCAAAGTCAATTTCCTGAATCCGAAATAATTGTTAATTCACGAACTCCAAAATATGTTAAATCACTTATAAAACACTTGAAGATATCTCCAATAACCGTCCCACATTTTATTGAGATCCCGAATTTGACTTTAGTTACCAGAAATTCAGATGTCGGTTGGCCACATAAAAGCGATATAGAATTCGTAAAAAAATATTTTGCAGATAACTGCTCAAAAACACAAACTCGTGACCGTATTTATATATCTAGAGTAAGTTCAACACGGTCGCCAGACTTTGAAGCAGAACTATCCAAGAAACTTGAAGAAAACGGATGGCTTATTCTCCAAGCAGAAGAACTCGAATTTTTAGATCAAATTCAATTGATCTCAGGCGCCAAGATACTGTGCGGCGTGGGTGGTGCCGGACTCTCTAACTGTATTTGGATGAGTCCTGGAACCCAATTAATTGAATTATCCCCAGATCGATTTGTTCCAGTATTTGCAAGACTAGCCTCGCGGCTGGCGCTAAAGTACAAACTCATTAAGTATGAAGATTTTAAAAATTCAGCCACCCAACTTTTTCGTTTAATTGAGTCTGAATCTATCTAACAAAATACATTTAATGGCAGATTCTGCTAGATTCTTAACGTGAGTAACAATTCTATTTTTATTTCCGGGTCTACACCCATCCCACTCCCAAGCGAAGGGTTTTCAAAAGGAGGTCATCTCCTCACGATTTTAGCTAGTATGGATTTTGCGCTTAGTAAAGATCCAAGCTCAAGATTTCTGATTATGTTCGATCATAACGAGAAAGACATGAGGAGGTTTATCAAAAAAGGCGGCAACTCAAGAGATTCCGTCCTAGTTCGCTTAGAACCTCCTGCCGTATTTCCGTCTCAGTACTCTAAGCGAGTTACTTCTCTGTATGGTCAAATTTTTACTCCCGGCCAAATCGATTCAGAGACAGGATATGTAAAGATGGGCTGGGTCTATAGATATGACGCGAATCCAGTAAACCCCGTGCTAAAAATCAAAGAACCTTGTTTATTGCGACAAGAAATTAATGACGATGATCTTTATATAAATTGGAGAAATCGCACAATCAACCTATCAATGGTGGCAGCTAACAAAGTTTCCCCTGTTATTTCGGACAATTATCGAATTCGCCGTCAAATAGCGGCCAAAATGGACGTGGAAGACATTCAAATTTATGGTTTGTATTGGGATGCTTCTTTTCTTCAAAAATTAAGGCACAGAATGGCTGTTGCGAGATTTGCACTAAGTCAAAAATTTTTTCCAAACCTAAATTCAATCTATGGTGATTTGCACTTGCGATTCAACACCACGAAGGGAGAGATTGGCGATAAGCACGATATTCTTAAAGAGTCCAGATTTTCACTAGTTATTGAAAATTCAAATACTTATTTTAGTGAAAAATTATTTGATGCAATATTTGATGGAACAATTCCACTGTACATAGGTCCAAAGATCGAAGAATCCGGGTTACCAGATGGCATTGGAATCAACATTTCTGGCGATGTAGACGAAATTAGGCATGTTGTAAATGGACTTTCGAAGACTGAAGTCATAAATATTTTAAGGAAAGGTAATGAGTTTATCAACTCAAGTAATTTTGAGAATTTGTGGTCAGAGTCTGGTGTCTATACGAGTATGGTCAAGGAAATAAGAAAGAAGTGGGAAGTCTAAACTACAAAATTTCCTTAATGTAAGAAATAGTCTTTTCTAGCCCAATAACTCGCGAAATTGATGGCTCCCATCCTAATATTTCTCTCGCCATTGAAATGTCGGGTTCTCGATCCCTAGGATCATCTTGCGGAAGAGGAAGAAATTCTATTTGACTTTTCGATTCGCAGAGTTCGAGAATTTCATTTGCCAGCGTCAACATGGAAATTGGTTTTGGATTACCTAAGTTTACTGGACTTAGCGAGTAACTGGACTCAAAAAGCCTAACAATTCCCTCAATCAAGTCATCTACATAGCAGAAACTTCTTGTTTGGTTTCCATCTCCAAAAATAGAAATGGGTTGATTTGTTAATGCTTGGTGTATAAAATTTGTTACAACACGCCCATCATCGATCGACATATTGGGACCAAATGTGTTGAAAATTCTCGCGATTCGTATATCTACTTGATACTGACGGGCGTAGTCGAAGAATAAAGTCTCAGCAGCTCGCTTACCTTCGTCATAACAGGCACGGATGCCGGTAGTGTTTACTTTTCCTAAGTAGCTTTCTGGTTGAGGGTGTACTTCAGGGTCACCATAAACTTCAGAGGTTGATGCCTGTAATATTTTTGCGCCTGTTGACCGAGCAAGATTTAGTAAATTTATCGAACCTTGAACGTTAGTAATCATTGTCCTTACCGGATCACGTTGATAGTGAATCGGACTTGCAGGACACGCGAAATTGAAAATCCCATCAACTTCTATTTGAAAAGGTTTTACAATATCGTGTCGAATAACTTCCAAATTCCCATTTGTGCGAAGATCTTTTAAGTTTTCAGGTTTGCCAGTGTAGAAATTATCAACAACGATTACATAATGCCCACTGGTTAATAATCTCTTAACTAGATGTGAACCTAGAAAACCCGCCCCACCTGCAACCATTAATCTCATGTTTTTATACTACTTCTAAGTTACCTAGTTGTTTCATCATGACACTAACTCTAAGTAATGAATCTAGATAATTTGGAATTCTCGAAAGGAGCTGATTATTTATGCAACCCAACCACAGTTGAACCTGCAAGGACATCCTTGAGAACTAGTCCGTGCGCGCCGATCCTTGAATCATTTCCGATCTGGACATGACCAATAATCGTCGATCTTGCACCTAAGAAAACCCCATCACCAATGTGTGGAAAGGAAGGTTCATCCTCAGGTCGAGATCGATCTTTAGCTCCTAGCGTCACCCCAGGCCCTAGTTGACAATTCTTTCCAATTTCAACCCCTGCGCCAATAACAATGCCCACGGGGTGTTCGACCAGTAGCCCCGGACCAATTAGTGCTCCAGGTAATGCATCGAAACCATAGTTCCTCAAATTTAGTTTATAAAAATAATATGACAGGAGTAAAAATTTTTTTTCATAAGCCCAAGATTGAAGCCGAAAGATCATTACCGCACGAAAACCTGGGGATAGAATAAAGACTTTTATGTAGTCGCGAAATTTGCTGCCATGAGAAAAAGACCGCAAGTCGGCAATGATCTTCAATTCATTTCCTATTCTGATTTATTATTGTGTTTAAATGTACACTCAAGTTCATGGAAAACTCGTTATTGAGAAGAAATTCTCCAGGTAGGGTCGCATTTGGCAGAAGTAGGGAAATTATGCGCAAGAGCACTTATTTGAAAGTAATTAATTTTGTAATTAAAGGTAGGAACTCGAAAGTTATTTGGCTTTGCTTGGCACAATCTAGCATTGGAGCCTTGGACCTTATCGGCATAGGATTGCTTGGAATATTGATAAGCATCAGCCTCAACACAACTGGAGACTTTTCCAATGCATTTCCAGATTTCCTGCCAAAGATTTTTGTTTTAAATGGGATGGGGAAGAATGACCTTTTGGTAACTCTCTCCATTCTGACATCGACGGTCCTGATTGGAAAGACGTTCTTTTCACTCTATTTCACAAAAAAGATTTTATTGTATTTCTCTAATTTGGGCACCTCAATTACAAGCTCGCTTTTTGAAAAGATGTTGGTGAAACCATTTGCGAAATTAGTATCAAAACCAACACAAGAATTGACATTTGGGCTTACTAGAGGAGTCGAATTGATCACACTTGGTGTTGCTGGAGTATCTTTAGTGCTTATCTCCGACATTGTTCTCTTATTGATTTTGACAATCTTTCTTTTTGTATTAAGCCCTGGAATTACTTTAGGGGCGATTGTCTTTTTCGGAGTTACTGGTTTCATTCTAAATGCCTTATTAAGTGGAAGATCGGGAAAATTAGGTCGAAAAAACTCTGAACTCGACATTAAAAGCATGGAAAGCGTTTTTGCAGCGATAAGTATGTATCGAGAGATTCACACCCGTGATCAACGAAGTTTATTCGTTTTGAAATTTAAGTCATTGCGAGATGAATACTCAAGAACTTCTGCTCACCTTACTTACTTACCCTTCATCAGCAAGTATTACCTTGAAGCATCGATGGTTTTGGCGATTATGTCGCTGGCAAGTCTCACAATCTTCGTGGGGAGTGCGTTTTTTTCATTTGCAGTTTTAGGAGTATTTGTTGGAGCTGCGACGAGAATTGTGCCAGCAATTCTTCGTATTCAGCAAGGTTTAATGCAGATAAAAGTGTCTCTAAATAGAGCTGAACCTACGATTGATTTGATTGGTTTCCTTGAAGCCGAAACATCCCCGTTACCACTTTCTTCAAAAAAGGCACGGGTAAATAATCCGGTGATTTCTCTTGTAAATGTGAATTATAAGTACGCTAACGAAAATAGTTTTGGAATGCGAAATATTAATCTTGAAGTAAATCTTGGAGAATTTATTGGTATTGCTGGAACTTCTGGATCAGGTAAGACAACGCTGGCAGATTTAATTATTGGAATCGCGCAGCCTAATTCGGGAAGAGTTGAACTTTATGGCAAAGCACCCAACGATACCCTTAAGTTAATGAGGGGGAGAATTGGATATGTCCCCCAAGAGACCTTTATCGCAAATGCTACAATTTATGAAAATATAACTTTAGGTTACTCAGAATTAGATTTCAAAATTGATGATCTAGATCATGCAATAAAAGCTGCCAATCTCGAAGAATTCATTAGGGATGCTCCACAAGGTCTCCAAACCATAATTGGTGAACATGGGTTTGGCATGAGCGGCGGACAAAAACAGAGATTAGGAATAGCTCGAGCACTAATCGGGAATCCAGAAGTGATCATTTTGGATGAAGCCACAAGTAATCTAGATAGTGAGTCCGAGTTCGAAGTAATGAAATTGATAAAATCTTTAAAAGGAAAATGCACACTAGTTGTGATTGCGCATAGACTCTCGACTATCCTAGAAGCGGATAGAGTGGTTTATATGGATCGGGGCTGCATTGAGGCAGTTGGAAGTTTTGAGGAGGTGAAGAATATTTCAGCCTCATTTGAAGCGCAAGCAAAATTACTAGGACTATGAATAACTATTCCCTTAGGTTTGAAACCATGGAGGAAAATTTATGAATTTGACAATTGTAATTCTTTGCAGCCCATCTCCAAAGCATCCCAGTATTCAGATGATTACTGAAACATTAGATTCGCTTAATTTCCTAGGCCTAAACAAAGAATTGCCGATCATAATCTCACACGATTTCCCGCACCCTGAATCTCCAGGCGAAACCTTCATCTCCTACGAGCAGTATTTAAGAAATTTAAAAGTTTTTGTATCGGGAAAATCGAATATTTCCATTATTGAATCAACAAGTTTTTCTCACCTATCTGGAAGTATATCCAATTCGTTAAAGTATGTTGACTCCAAATATGTACTCTTTGTTCAACACGACCTAAAGTTTATTGCACCAGTAGATCTAAATGGATGCATTTTGGCAATGGAAGAGAATTCGAGAATAAAACATGTTAGATTTAATAAAAATGTAAATCAGGCGAAAGTATGGGATCAAGATCCTGCGCATAGAAAATTGCTATTTCGAGAGATTAGAATTGAACAATTCGGAACAGAGTTAAAGCTTATCAGGACCCTAGGGTGGAGTGACAATAACCATCTAACGAGAACCGAATACTACCGTAGCATTGTCATGCCAATGGTTGGCATGCGCCGTACTTTTCCTGAAAACATATTGAATATCACTTCAGGGATATTCACAAATGCGTTTTTAGGAACCTATATTTATGGTGGCCTAGGCCTACCAGCGGTTATCGAACATTTAGACGGACGGGATAGTTCAAATCGAATTCTTGAAGAGAAGAGTTTAATGAAAAGAATGCATTCGAACAACAAGGAAAGGGTCAAAATTGGGATTCTCAGAATCTATTACAAAATGAAATTTTGGATTGTTCTAGTTATAAGCAGTAAGAAAAGAAGAAACTCGAAAACTATCAAAAGAGACTTACATGAAAAAAGAAGTTAACCACGAACTAAAAACTTGGGCCGATAACCGTGGATTTAAGTTAAAGGATAAATTATCACTTTGGAAAACAAATATTTTTGGTGCGATAGTAAGGTTAATTGAAAAACTTTATTTTGGATATCCACTGTTCATCTTGCTTCAAGAAAACGGTATTGAACACATTTCTCACTTGAAATCCGTGTCTAAACACTTGCCTCTAAATTGGAGAGACGAGCTCTACGAATTACCAAACAGAAAAGGCTACAGAGAACCGCTAAGAATCAATTCTGTAATTGTTGACCTAAACTCAGGTGCAGTTAAACTTGACTCAGGCCACATTTTGATTCAACGGATTGGAAGTCATGCATTTTTGAGCGGAAATGGATATTCACAAATACGCAAACTAATCAAGTTTAATGGTAATGCGATAGAAGGAGAATATATTGTTTTGCCAAAACAGAACTACTACTATCACTTCTTGCTTGAGGAGCTACCTAGAGTACTGTTTGCACTGTCCAGTGATAGTTCTATGAAGGTACTGTCAATTGGCTCTCAACCGGAATTTGTTACGCAGATCCTTTCAAGATTCGGTGATCGGGTTAAGTTTGTGCAACAAAATTTCGTAAGAGTAGAAATTCTTAACAATGTACCTGATGGATTTATCAGTTTAAACGACGGCATTCTTAATGTTAAGAGTTTTCTTCCATCGCCCATATTAGATAGCGGCAACCCAAAAAAACTTTTCATCTTGAGGAGTTCTGAAGCGAGAAGAGATCCACTGCTGGAAGAATCTGCATTTAAGGTTTTAGTACCCTTTGGTTTCAAATCTGTTGATGCTTCAAAATTGAGTATCACAGAACAAATAAATTTGTTTGCGGGGGCTACACATGTGGTTGGTTTCCATGGAGGTGCTTTCTCAAATATAATATTTACAGGTAACTCGGCTAGAATATTAGAGATTTATAACGCAGTTTATAGAAATACTTGTTTTGAAACCATATCGCGAGTCTTAGATCTTGAATATTCAAGTATGAGTCTTCACGATAAAGAAAGCCTTATCAATTTAGTTAATTGGGCAAGCACAAATTAAAATAGCGGTGGCTTGGGCCGGGATCGAACCGGCGACCTAACGATTTTCAGTCGTTCGCTCGTACCAACTGAGCTACCAAGCCAACAAAGATCTTGCTAGTAGTTGCCCACCAGCACGTGTGGCACACAAATAAATTTGCATACATCACCAAAACCTTTGCGACCCGGACGGGACTTGAACCCGCGACCTCCGCCGTGACAGGGCGGCGCGCTAACCAACTGCG
>Ga0214917_10002823_pt1 | contig 20765 bp, 21 predicted proteins | sample LL_1208_BB_MetaG_FD_177983 | JGI IMG/M metagenome (GOLD analysis project Ga0214917, IMG submission 177983) | Freshwater microbial communities from Lake Lanier, Atlanta, Georgia, United States - LL_1208_BB | ecosystem: Environmental > Aquatic > Freshwater > Lake | place: USA: Georgia | collected...
AAGGAGCGGTAGATCGAGTCTTAACAGATGCGTTTATGACACAGGCGTATGGCTTGCGGATTAGTGTTCAAAGTGAGGCTGGCAGGTATTTTGCCCGCGCAATCTAATTTCTGGGGATTACTGCCTATTGATTGGCAAAAAATTTTAGAGAAGGAAGAGTTTGATCAAGTTGAATCAAGTATTGGACAAGATTTTCAACCAGAGATAAATAAAGTCTTTGCCGCTTTTCAAAATCCAATCGAAGATATCAAAGTTTTAATTGTGGGACAGGATCCTTATCCAAATCCTAAGCACGCCATGGGTTTAGCATTTTCCGTGCCAGCAAATATAGATGTACTTCCGCCAACTCTTAAGAATATTTTCCTGGAATTGAAAAATGATCTAAATATTGATCGCGTCAATGGGGATTTAGCAGATTGGTCCTCGCAAGGAGTTATGTTGCTAAATAGATCCCTGACTATTGGTATTGATGGTTCACCATCGCATTTGCATCTAGGTTGGGAGAAAATAACTGAGAGAGTCATAAGGATTCTGGCTTCGCGTGGTGTTCTAGCAATTTTGTGGGGCAAAGAGGCGGAAAAGTTTTCCAAATTTTTCCCAAATGAAAATACTATTGTCAGCGCTCACCCTAGTCCGCTCTCTGCTTATCGTGGATTTTTCGGATCTAGGCCATTTAGCAGGACAAATCAGATGTTAATCAGCAGGGATCAATCCTCAATAAACTGGTAAAAAATAGTGGGCACCATTTCTGATGCCCACTAAGTTTAATTAGTTGTTTATGCAGTCCAGATATTAATTGGAGATTGCAAGAAATAAACAACAAATAGAGCTGCAATTAGGTACATCAAAGGATGAATTTCCTTACGACGCCCCTGGAACAAACGAATTGCAACAAATGATACAAATCCAGCTCCAATACCTACAGAGATGCTGTAAGTAAACGGCATCAAGATAATTGTTAAGAATGCAGGAATAGCTATTCCTAGATCATCCCAATCAATTCCTTTAATTTGTGACATCATTAAGAATCCTACGATTACAAGTGCTGGTGTAGCAGCTTCGTAAGGGATAATTGCAACAAGTGGAGCAAGAAATGTGGTTAGTAGGAATAGCACTCCAGTTACTACTGAAGCTAGACCTGTACGAGCACCTTCACCAACACCTGAAGCGGATTCGATGTATGAGGTAGTTGAAGAAACTGAACCAGCACCACCTGCTGCAGCAGCCAATGAGTCAATTAGAAGAATGCGCTCAGCGCCTTCAACATTTCCATCACGATCTACTAAACCTGCTTGGTGACCAATGGCTGTCATTGTTCCCATAGTGTCAAAGAAGTCTGCTAGTAGAAGTGTAAAAATTAACAATATCGCGGCAACTGCTGAGATCCGATCAAAGCTGCCCAGTAAGTTGAATTTACCAAGCAGATCAAAGTGGGGAGTTGCAACTACAGAGTCTGGAACTGAAGGAACATTTAATCCCCAACCCTTTGGATTTACCTTGCCGGTGGCTCCATCAAAGTTTGGACCAATTTTAAATGCTGACTCAACTGCAACAGCAAGGACAGTCGATACAACAATTCCAATAAGTAATGCGCCTTTTATCTTTTTTACAATAAGACCAATCATCAAAAGTAGACCGAAGGCAAATACAACTACTGGCCAACCAACTAGATTTCCATTATCGCCAAGTGTTACAGGAACTGGACCTGATCCTGTGCGACGAACGAAACCGGCATCTACTAAACCGATGAGTGCAATAAATAATCCGATACCTACTGAGATAGCTATCTTCAGTTGACTCGGTACTGCGTGGAATACCGCCAGGCGGAAACCAGTAAGAACCAAAATCAAAATAATTAGACCTTCAAGAACAATCAGACCCATGGCATCTGCCCAGGTCATCTTGGAGGCGATACCAACTGCTACGAAGGTGTTTAAACCTAAGCCGGTAGCAATGGCTAATGGAAAGTTTGCTACAACACCCATCAGAATGGTCATAACACCTGCAATTAATGCAGTTGATGCAGCAACGAGTGCGAGATTAGGTGCGTCTCCGCCGCCTATGAATTTACCATCAGCATCCTTTGCAAGACCGATGATTAGTGGATTTAGCGCAACTATGTATGCCATCGTGAAAAATGTGACGAATCCGCCGCGAATTTCACGAGCTACGTTTGAGCCACGCTGAGTGATTTTGAAGAAGCTATCAAGCATGGGATTACCCTCCTGTTTTTTTAACATGGTGTTTTCGACATGTTGTTGGATGCAGTCCAACAAACTGAGGGGAGTGAGACAAACTTAAGGGTTACTGAGAGGTAAGACGTCCAACGACACCTAGGGAAATCGCTACCGATTGACCGATAAGCAAGGCAAAAAGCGCGGTGCCGATGCCTAGGGTTCCACCAAGCATCCAACCGATCGTTAAAGCGATTAATTCGATAACTAGTCGAACTCGTCCGACACGAACCCCGGTTTTGTAATGTAGTCCGGTCATTAATCCATCGCGAGGACCAGTTCCCAGACCACAGGTAATGTAAAGCGCAGAGCCCGCACCAACTAAGCAGATACCAAGCAATACGTATATGTATTGCAAAATGAGATTATTAGGTTTGGGAATTATATTTAAACCGATCTCTAAAGCTGTAGCGATACCAATTATGTTCATAATTGTGCCAAAACCTGGTTTTTGTTTTATCGGAATCCAAAGCAAAAGAACAACAATACTGATAAAAAAGGTTGTTTCACCGATATTAAAGTTTGAATGCTTAGATATACCCTCAGATAATACAACCCAAGGCGAATTTCCTAGAGTTGATAAAACTAAAAGTGATTCACCAACTCCGAAAATAATCAATCCAATAAACAGAATTAAATATCGTTCTAAATCGCTATTAGACACGCCTAAATCCCAAGTATGGGATGCGCGCCAAGGAGTAATTGGAATAGTTCTATTTGGCTTAAAATGCATTTGTAGCCAAGTAAAGAAGCGCTTCACTGTTAAACTATAGTGCTTACAGTGAAAAAGATTGGTTTAAGATGCAGTTTACCTATTGGCAGTCAGTAATAACAGGTTTGATCCAAGGCGCTACAGAGCTGTTTCCAATCTCAAGCCTTGGCCATGCAATCCTAATTCCGGCTTGGATTGGCGGTTCATTCGCAAAATTCATGACCGAAGATAATCATGCATATTTGTTGATTACGATAGCGATGCATTTAGCAAGCTCAGTCGCATTATTCATTGTATTCCGAAAGAGATGGGTTAATCTGATTCTCGGAGCAACAAGGTCAATCATAAAAAAGGATTTTCAAACAACACAATTTAGAGTTTTGGGTTACATAATTATCGCCACTATTCCAGTTGGAGTATTAGGTGTTGTATTCGGAGATTACTTCCAAAGTATTTTTGGCAAAGCAGTTTTTTCCTCTGCCTTTTTATTTATTAATGGCTTAATTTTAATCGCCGCTGAGCGCCTGTCTCGCAGGGATATTCCTCATGAATTTTCCGATTCAGATGCGGAAATTGATCATCGTATAGATGGAAAAAATGCTTTAGCAATTGGTCTTGGTCAATCTTTAGCATTATTTGCGGGCATAAGTAGATTTGGTATCACAATGAGTGCAGGATTATTGAGAAAATTAAATCACTCGGTAGCATCAGATTTCGCATTTCTGATGGCATTACCAGTAATTGTGGGTGCATCCATTGTTAAGCTTCCTGAATTATTCTCTTCTGATGCCAAACAAATTTTAGGACAGATTCTCGTTGGATGTTTAATCTCATTTGCAGCTACATACCTCAGCGTTAAATTCTTGGTCAATTGGTTTAAAACTAATACCTTGTATCCGTTTGCAATTTACTGCTTAATTTTTGGCGGAGTCTCATTCTTGAGGTTTATGTAATGTTTGTTGGCTTTGGTACCGTATTAAACATCGCTGGAATTATCGCTGGTGGTGCGATTGGAGTTGCGCTAGGGGGTAGCTTTAAAGAGAAGTTAAAGGATCTGATTACTCAAGTATTAGGTTGCGTTACCTTTATCTCTGCAGCGGATGCAATTTCAGCATATTGGAAGACGGATTTAGTCGATTCACTTCCCAAAGGCGCCACGATGCTCGTCGTGGTTTTTTCACTTTTACTAGGAGCGTCAATCGGTAGTTGGGTCGATATTGAGGCAAAGCTTGAAATTTTTGCAGATAAGTTGCGTAGCAAGTTTGCAAAAAATGGCGAGCATAACTTTGTTGAAGGCTTTGTATCTGCATCCTTAATTTTCGCTATCGGGCCACTTGCAATTTTGGGCAGCATTAGTGATGGCATGGGAACAGGCATTGATCAATTGGTTTTAAAAAGTACATTAGATTTTTTTACAGCTATGGCCTTTGCGGCAACATTAGGTTGGGGAGTGGCAGCATCTGCTTTGCCAGTTGGTATTTACCAATTTGTTTGGACTGCAGTTGGGTTATTCCTGGGGGCGATTCTTTCAAGTTACCAAGTTCTGGCTATGACTGCAGTGGGTGGAATACTTTTGTTAGGCATTGCTTTGAGATTACTTAAGATTAAACAAATCGCAGTGGGAAATCTTTTGCCTGCAATCGCTTTTGCACCTATCTTGGCTTTAGTTGCCCATAGCTTGCTTAAAGTTTGAACGCAAACTAAAAAGTTTTAGCATCGATTACAAATCGATACTTTACATCACTTGCAACAGTACGATCATATGCGGTATTTATGTAATCTGCTCTTATTACTTCAACATCGGAAATTATTGATTTTTCTCCGCAAAAATTAAGCATCTCCTGCAATTGGGCTATTCCACCTATCATTGATCCAGATAATGATCGGCGTTGCCCTAGCAAAGTTCCGGCATTAATTGCATATGGCTTTCCAGGTAGACCAATGACGACCAAAGTTCCATCAAGTTTAAGCATTTGCAAATATGACTCAAGATCTATATCGGCAGAGACTGTATTAAGTAAAAGATCATATTGCTTCTCTAATTTTTTCAGATTTGCCGGATCCTTTGTGGAAACAAAGTGATGAGCACCCATTTGCTTAGCATCACCTTCTTTATTTGGTGAATGTGAGAACACAGTTAAATCTGCACCCATAGCAACTGCGAACTTGACTCCCATATGACCTAATCCGCCTAAACCAATAATGCCAACCTTTTTACCAGGACCAGCTTTCCAATTGCGGAGCGGGGAATACAAGGTAATTCCGGCACACATCAATGGAGCTACACCAGTTAAATCTAAATTTTCCGGGATATGAACTGCATAATCTTCATTAATGACAAATGAGTCGGAATATCCACCCATAGCTACTGTTTTTCCATCTCGCTCATAGGTGTTGTATGTACCAGTCATTCCTTCAACACAATACTGTTCTAAACCGGCCTTACAACTTTCACATTTTCTACATGAATCTACAAATACTCCGACGCCAATTAAGTCACCAACCTTAAATTTCGTTACACCTGAAGCAGTTTTAGTAACGCGACCCACGATTTCATGTCCTGGCACCATTGGGAAAATAGCAGGACCCCACTCTTCCCGAGCCTGATGAATATCAGAGTGACAAATACCAGCGTAATAAATATCAAGTTGAACATCATGTTCACGCAACTCTCTGCGTTCGAAAGAGAAAGATTCAAGTGGGGCCTTAGCACTTCTTACCGCAAAACCTTTGCTGATCATTAATTTCTCCTTTGATTTATTTGAGATAAAAATCTATTTATTATTAAATGGTAAAGACTGTTCAGATGCGGGATTTGATAAGCGCGAGTTTACTTTGCGCATGTGATGTCTTCGGCAAAGGACTTCATAGGCAATCGTGGCATTGGTTGAAACGTCGCCAACAACAACTTGTTCTCCTTCTGTAACCATCTCGCCATTAATAATGCGCGCATTGTGCGTTGCTCGGGAGCCGCACCAGCAAAGAGCTTCGACTTGGAGAGTTTGGACTCGATCAGCCAGCTCAACTAATCGAGCACTGCCTGGAAATAATTTGGTGCGAAAATCTGCCAAGATACCAAAGGCGTAAACATCAATACCTAATCCATCAACAATTTTTGCTAATTGCTCAATCTGTTCTGGTTGATAGAACTGTGCTTCATCGCAGATAACGAAATCGATTCGACCACCGATCGATAACCGCTCAATTAATAATTTATGTAGATCTAAATCTGGATCAACTTCAAGTGCTTCAGACTGTAAGCCAAGCCTGGATGAAATAACGCCCTTACCGGCACGATCCTTACTTGTAAAAATCACGCCCTCACGACCTCTTGATCTGTGGTTATGCGCGGTTTGAAGTGCCAATGTTGATTTTCCACTATCCATCGTTCCGCAGTAGTAGATCAGCTCAGCCATGATCCTTATTCTGCCAACAAAATAGATATTTGTAGATCGGGGAAGCGCTTGGCTATTTGTGATCTTCCGCCCAAGCCAGAGATTTCCAAGAGAAAAACTAATGAGTCAACCTTAAGACCAATCTTCTGGCATAGCTCGACCGCAGCTATCGCAGTTCCTCCGGTAGCTAAAACATCATCAACAATAATTACTGAAGCACCTGGTGAATAAATTCCACTATGGATTTCTATCGATGCCTCGCCGTACTCAAGTTTATAATTTTGTGTTTCCACTTTACCTGGTAATTTTCCAGATTTTCGAATTGGGATGAAACCTTTGTTTGCAATCCTCGCAGTTGCTGCAGCAAATATGAAACCACGGGCTTCGATTCCTACTACAAATTTACAATTATTAGCTTTAGCTGCATACATATCGATGACCTCAGAATATGCTTGAGGATCTGCTAGCAATGGCGTGATATCTTTAAATTCAATGCCGGTTTTGGGAAAGTTTGGAATACTTCTTATGAGACTCTTATCCAATGCTTTCATGATGAGAAGTCTATTGATTTATTAGCAGATTCAACCTTGTTCAAAATTTATCGATCAAATGTGTCCGAGAGGGGAGTTGAACCCCTAAGCCCTTTCGGGCACTAACACCTCAAGCTAGCGCGTCTGCCAATTCCGCCACCCGGACTAAAAGAAGTGAGCACGATTGTATATCAATTCAAAATGGTTTAAAAAGCAGAAAAATGTAGGAGAATTGGGGGATGAAACTATCATCGGATCAAATCACCGAATTAGAAAATGACACCATCCTTTTGTGTCAACAAATGATTCGCATTCCAAGTGTAAATCACGGTGAGGGTAGAGGCGATGAAAAAGCAATAGCTGAGTTCATTGCAGCAAAATTGAATGAGGTAGGAATAGTTTCAGAATTGATTGAAACTGCACCAAATCGCGTCAATGTAGTTGCTCGAATTGCTGGAAGTAACACAAATCGAGCAGGCCTGATTGTCCACGGTCACATTGATGTTGTTCCAGTCAATGCAGATGATTGGTCGGTGGATCCTTTCAGTGGCGAGATAAAGGATGGCTTTATCTGGGGCCGAGGCGCGGTTGATATGAAAAATATTGATGCAATGATCTTGGCAACTGTTCGAATGTGGAAAAAAATAGGTTATGCACCACCAAGAAATATTCTTCTAGTGTTTTTTGCTGATGAAGAAGCTTCTGGAACTTACGGTTCCAGGTGGCTAGTTAAGCATCGCCCAGAATTATTTACTGGATATAGCGAGGCAGTTTCTGAGGTTGGTGGATTCTCCGTCACGATAACTGGCGATCACCGGTTATATCTTGTTGAGGCTGCGCAAAAGGGAATTCAATGGTTGAAATTAACTGCAAAGGGGACCGCTGGACATGGCTCCTTTATCAATCAAGATAATGCTATTACTAAGGTTTCAGATGCGGTGGCTCGGATCGGTAATTATGAATGGCCACAATTAGAAACTAAAACTGGTGCGATTTTATTTAAGAAGATCGCTGAACTAACCGGAGATCCATACAACCCAACAAATGTTAAGCCATTATTGAAGCATCTAGGGCCTGCGGTAAAAATGATTGGTGCGACAATTCAAAACACCGCAAATCCAACAATGTTTGAAGCAGGATATAAAGCAAATGTAATTCCAGGAAGTGCTAGCGCTGTAATTGATGGCAGATTCTTACCTGGTTTTGAGTCTGATCTACATGAAACAATAAAGAAATTAGCGGGACCAGATATAGAGGTTGAGTTTGTCGCTCGCGACATCGCACTTGAGGTTGAATTTACGGGAGCATTGGTAAAAGCAATGTGTGATGCGATCACTGGAGAAGATCCCGAAGGAATTCCAGTTCCTTATCTGATGAGTGGTGGCACGGATAACAAAGCTTTAAGTGAACTCGGAATTCTTGGATATGGTTTCAGTCCACTTAAATTGCCAAAGGAGTTGGATTTCTTTGCGCTTTTCCATGGCGTAGATGAGCGAGTTCCGATAGACGGATTGAAATTTGGCGCCAGAGTTTTCTATGAATTTCTAGAAAATGTTTAATTAAAGCGATACCTCATTTAGTGCCACGCGCACTTGATCTGGTAGCGAAATTTGTTCAACAGTCAGAATCCCTCGAAGTTGGGCACCTGTTCTTGCGCCAATTAATGTGCTGGTTACACCAGGAGCATCTCTAACCCATGACATCGCTACTTCTAAAGGTGAGAAACCTAAACCATTAGCTGCCACACAAACTGCTTCCACAATTTTTTTCGCCCCGTCAGAAAAATAGGGGTCTACAAAATTAGCAAAATGTGGACTTGCGCCTCGAGAGTCCGATGGGACACCATTTCGATACTTTCCAGTCAGAACTCCTCTTCCTAATGGCGACCAAGCAAAAAAACCAAGATCCATAGAAATAGCAGCAGGTAGCACTTCCTCTTCAACCTTTCGGTTTAGTAACGAGTACTCATTTTGTACCGAGGAAATAGCGGCTTTACCGAAAATAGGATTTTGCAATGTCGCAGATCTTGCAATTTGCCACCCATTAAAGTTGCAAAGTCCAACATATCTAGCTTTGCCAGAGGAAACTGCATAATCAAGCGCGGAAAGGGATTCATCGAGTGGCGTTTGTTTATCCCATGTATGAATCTGCCAGATGTCTACATAATCAACATTTAACCTATTTAAAGATTTATCTAGATCAGAGATTAGGTCATTCCTGGAATTAGAAATTTTACGATTGCCGTCAATCACAGACACTCCAGCTTTAGTGGCAATAATTGCATCATCTCTTTTAATCAAAGTTCCTAGAAAGCCTCCGAGAACTCTTTCTGCATCTCCATCGCCGTAGACCGAAGCGGTATCAATTAAATTCCCGCCGGCTTCAAAGAAGTATTGAAGTTGCTGGGCCGCTTCATTTTCATCGGTGTCGCGACCCCAGGTCATGGTGCCCAGACCCAATCTGGATACTTCTAGGCCACCTAATCTACGACGTTCCATGGCGGGCACAGTAGCAACTACCGGGTGAAAAAATCGGTAACCTTGCCAAATGCCTAAGATATATTTGCTTAGACACGGGCAATCAGAAGCTAATGAACAAGGAATTTTGGCTGGTCCGGATAACTCAATCAAATTAACTCAAAGAGGCATTAAACAAAGCAAGTTAGCTGCTAAACATTTGCATAAAATCAATTTCCAGAAAATTTATTGTTCACCAATATCTCGATGTTTCGAAACAGCAGAGCCATTAACCAAAATTCGTCCCGATATCAAATTTCAATTTCACGAGGATTTGAGGGAGATGAATTATGGGAAATGGAATGGGCAAAAACTTGAAAATTTGAGTAAGAAGCGAGATTGGAAAGCAATTCAAACTGCACCAGCGACATTCAAATTTCCAGAGGGTGAAAGCTTTATTCAGATGCGAAATAGAGTGCAGAATTTTCTTACGGAGGTTTCTGGTCTAGCAGGACCTATCTTGGTCATCTCTCACGGCGATGTAATCAAAATGTTTCTAACCTGTACTTTAAATCAACCAATTAATACCTTTCAAAAATTTGCAATTACCCCGGCATCGTTGTCAATTATTGAATACAGCAGAGCAAATATGTCCGTGATCTCTACAAATCATAGATTAGGCCAAAGTTTGATTTCAGATCGTCTCACAAAGTTTTTGCCTGGTGGCGAAAATGCCTAGAATCATTTACCGGCACGATGAAGTCTCAAGATTCATTGTAAGCGCTATCGGGCAACCTGGTGAACGAGAGTTCTTTCTGCAAGTTAAGTCTATGGACGGAATAAATACCATCGCAGTGGAAAAAGAACAGGTTCGCGCTTTGGCCGAACAATTGGATAACTTGATTACGGAGCTTCGAAGATCCGGTCTTGTAGATAAGAGAAATCTCGCCGCTTCATCGCAAATTGATAATGATCCACTTGAGCCACCAATTGAGGCTGACTTTCAACTAGGTGTGGCAAGCATTGCATGGAAAAACGAGGCAATCGAAATAGCACTTCAAGCTATATCAAGTGATGAATTAATCTTGTTAGATGATTTGAATGATGGGCCAGATTTAGTTGTAGCGAAATTATCCATAGAAGTAGCGAAAGGATTTTGCCAGCGAGCTAATGAGCTTATTAAAAAAGGTAGATCAGCATGTCCGTTTTGTGGTTTACCCATGAATATCTCTGGACATTTATGTCCGCGAGCTAATGGTTACCGTAGATAAATGAACGCCACTGATGAATTTTTGGAACGGCTTCAAAAGCAGGATTTAGTAATTACTGGAAGATTGGTCGATGCTTCAAATGCAACTTTATTTGGGCATCTATTAAATGATGAAGATATCAAAATTATTTATAAGCCAGTTGCCGGTGAGCGACCATTATGGGATTTTCCAGTTGGATCACTTGCCGGAAGAGAGTACTGCGCATACTTATTTAGTGAGGAGTTTGGTTTTAACCTGGTACCAACTACTGTTTTGCGAGATGGCCCCTTTGGTTTTGGAATGGTCCAAACTTGGTTGGATGATGCTCAACCAGAATCTCTAATTACCTTTTCCCAAGGAGATCATCCGCATTTGCGAAAGATGGCGTTATTTGATGCGGTGATAAATAATGCAGATCGAAAGTATGGCCATATTTTGCTTACCAAAAATAGCCAAGTTTTGGGCTGTGATCACGGAGTTACATTTCATCATGAAGATAAACTTCGAACCGTTTTGTGGCAATTTGCTGGCGAGAATCTTGATTCAACAGAGATCTACACACTTGAAAATATTAATGATTTCGATCTTGGTTTCCTTGAGGAGCATATTACAAATATCGAAATAGCTGCAATCAAAAAAAGAGTGCATTCTCTTCTTGAAAATGGTGTGCTGCCATTACCTGCTACTGATCGACCATCAATTCCATGGCCACCAATCTAATTTTCATTAAACTATGATCTATCTATGAAAATCTGGCCCCCGGTTGTTCTCCCGCCGGTCTATTTTCCACTGCCTAATCTCGTGTTGCAGGATACTTATAAGGGTTTGCGAGAGGTCAAGAAATCTCGATTTTTTAGTATGTATGTTTGCGGAATAACTCCCTATGATGCGACTCATTTAGGGCACGCAGCAACATACCTAACCTTTGATCTGATCAATCGTTATCTTACGCTTGAGCATACCAATGTAAATTTTGTGGAAAATGTTACTGACATCGATGATCCATTATTGGAGCGAGCGAACAAAACTAATCAAGATTGGCAGGAATTGGCCGATAATCAATTAGCCCTTTACAAAAATGATATGTCAGCTTTGCGAATTCTTCCACCGGAGCATCTGGTTAAGGTAACAGAATCTATGAAATTGATAGAAGATTTCATATCAAAACTTTACGATTCTGGTTTCACTTACACTCTAGAAAATGATTTGTATTTTTCCGTAAATGATTTTTTGAACGATCTTCAGATTAGTTCTGATGAGGCGGTATCTATATTTGCTGAACGTGGGGGAGATCCAAATCGAACAGGAAAGCGACATCCACTTGATCCAATCCTTTGGTTGGGTAATAAAGATAATGAACCTGGATGGGATTCCAGATTTGGATTTGGCAGACCTGGCTGGCATGTGGAATGTACAGCAATTGCTTTAGAGTATTTAGACCGGAAGGAATCTCACTATGTTATTGATCTTCAAGGTGGCGGTTTAGATTTAATTTTCCCACATCACTTCATGAGTGCAGCTTTAATTAAAGCCGCAACAAATCGTGAGTTTGCCCAGTTTTTTATTCATACTGGAATGGTTGGATTTCAGGGTGAAAAAATGAGTAAATCAAAGGGAAACTTAGTTTTCGTATCAAAATTGATTGAGAAGGGCGTTGACCCACTTGTAATTCGGTGGGCTTTACTCTCAAAACATTATCAAAGTTATCGTGAATGGGATGAAAGCTTACTTAACGAATCACAATCTCAAATAAGGGTTGTGAGAGAAGCTCTTTCCAGATCAGAGGTTATTCATCCAAGTGAATACTTAGAAAGAATAGTTAATGCTTTGGCAAACAATTTAGATACACCTTTGGCTTTGCAATCAATCATAGAGTGGGCAAAGTTAAGTATCGAAGCACAAGATTCAAGCAAGATTTCAAATGGATCAGGGGAAATGGCTAGAGGATTGGATGCGCTACTTGGCCTTGCTTTCTAAAACTCTGAATTAACAGACCATCTGCGGTAAAGTTACTCAAATGATCACGTTTCGAGAGTATTTGCGAAAGCACATCGTAATAGCAGATGGCGCTATGGGAACTATGTTGCAGGCTCAAGAACCCACTTTAGCGGACTTTGAAAATCATGAAGGATGCAACGAGATTCTTAATATTTCGCGCCCAGATATTGTTTCATCTGTACACAACGCATATTTAGCAGCGGGGATTGATGCAATTGAAACCAATACCTTCGGTGCAAATTTTGCCAATCTAGCTGAGTATGGAATTGAGGATCGAATTTATGAATTGGCGCTTGCCGGTGCAAAGATCGCCCGAGAATGCGCAGATAAATTTGCCACGCCAAATAATCCAAAATGGGTTTTAGGATCAATTGGTCCCGGGACCAAATTGCCAACTTTGGGACATATAACTTATGGAGTATTAAAAGAGGCTTATCAAAGGTGCGCTCAAGGTTTGATTGATGGAGGTGCCGATGCCTTATTAATTGAAACTACACAGGATCTGTTGCAGGCAAAGACGGCGGTAAATGGCGCAAGATCTGCGATTGAGAAATCTGGCAAAGATATCGTCTTAATCGCTCAGGTAACTGTAGAAACAAATGGAACAATGTTGCTTGGCTCAGAGATTGGCGCAGCACTTAATGCTTTAGAGCCACTTGATATAGATCTAATTGGTTTAAATTGCGCCACTGGCCCTACTGAGATGAGCGAACATCTACGAACTCTTAGCCTAAATACCAAATTGGGTATTTCAGTAATGCCTAATGCTGGCTTGCCGATCCTTGGCGAGAATGGAGCTCATTACCCATTGACGCCAGATGAATTAGCTAATGCATTAAAGAATTTTGTCGATGAATATCGAGTAAATCTAGTAGGCGGATGTTGCGGCACAACTCCAGAACATCTGGCTGCTGTGGTTAAGAAATTGAAGGGTTACGTAAATGTGGAGCGTAACGTAAGTCCAGATAATGGCGCCTCATCACTTTATCAATTTGTTCCATTTCGTCAAGATAAAACCTATTTGGCGATTGGTGAAAAAACCAACGCAAATGGATCTAAGGCTTTTAGAGATGCGTTATTAGCTGATGATTGGCAAAGTTGTGTCGAGATTGCAAGAGATCAAATTCGCGATGGAGCCCATATGCTTGATCTTTCTGTTGATTACGTTGGGCGAGATGGTATTGCCGATATGAGTAAATTGGCACATTTATTTTCAACTGCATCTACTTTGCCAATTGTTTTAGATTCAACTGAACCATTAGTCCTAGAGGCAGGTTTGAGGCAGTTAGGCGGCAGATCTGTAATCAATTCAGTTAATTTCGAAGATGGTGATGGTCCAAACTCTCGCTTTATGAGAATCATGCCCCTCGTGAAGGAACATGGCGCTGCGGTAATTGCGCTAGTGATTGATGAAGAGGGTCAAGCAAGGGATAAAACTTGGAAATTGCGGATAGCGAAGAGATTGATTGAAAATTTAACGGTTAATTGGGGCATGAGGGTAGGCGACATAATCATCGATATGCTCACATTCCCGATTGCCACTGGACAAGAAGAGACTAGAAGAGATGGCATCGAAACATTGGATGCAATTGCAGAATTGAAATCAGAGTATCCAGAGGTTCAAACGACATTAGGGGTAAGTAATATTTCCTTTGGTCTAAATCCGGCAGCTCGCATTGTTTTAAACTCAGTATTTTTGGCAGAAGCGGTAAAACGCGGTCTGGATTCAGCGATTGTGCACCCATCAAAGATTATGCCTATTCATAAGATCACCGAAGAACAATTAAATGCAACGCTCGATCTAATTTATGATCGCCGAAAATATGATGAGCATGGTGTGTGCAGTTACGATCCACTCAGTAATTTACTAGAAATTTTCTCTGGAGTGGAAATTACTTCAAGCAAGGAAAGTCGCGCTGCTGATTTAGCAGCATTGCCCTTGCTAGATCGTCTACAACGAAGAATTATCGATGGCGAAAAAGTTGGCTTAGAAGATGATTTGAAACAAGCACTAAATCAGGGGCTTACAGCATTAAATATCATTAATGATCATCTACTTTCCGGCATGAAAATAGTGGGTGAATTATTTGGCAAAGGAGAGATGCAACTTCCTTTCGTATTGCAATCAGCAGAGGTTATGAAGAGCGCAGTGGCTATTTTGGAACCATACATTGAAAAGACGGATGATGCGGGTCGCGGAAAAATATTGTTGGCTACGGTAAAAGGCGATGTGCACGATATAGGCAAGAATCTGGTAGATATTATTTTGTCTAATAATGGTTATGAAACTGTAAACATCGGCATCAAACAAACGGTAAACCAAATTATCGACGCAGCGGAAAGTAATAATGTAGATGTAATTGGGATGAGTGGTCTACTAGTTAAATCAACGGTTATTATGAAGGAAAATCTGGAGGAGCTTTCAACTCGTGGTTTAGCAAAGAAATGGCCGATAGTTCTAGGTGGAGCTGCCCTAACTCGATCATTTGTAGAGCAAGATTTAGCGGAGAAATTTGCAGGAACAGTTCGTTATGCAAAAGATGCCTTCGAAGGTTTGCGGTTAATGGATACTTTTATGGCGATAAAGAAAGGTGTTACTGGAGCCGAACTACCACCGCTAAAAAAACGCGTAACATCTGGACGGGTAAATGATTCTGAAAATGTCGTTGACACCAGACGAAGTGATGTTGTTTCAAACAATAAAATACCAATTGCACCTTTTTATGGTTCAAAGGTTGTAAAAGGTATAGCGCTAAATGACTATTCGCAAATGTTGGATGAACGGGCTCTCTTTTTGGGTCAATGGGGTTTGAAAGGTCAGGATTTTGAAATCATGGCAAATGGAGAGGGCAGACCCCGACTGCGCTACTTATTAAATGAAATCCAGTCGCAAGGTTGGTTAAATGCCGCAGTTACATATGGTTATTTTCCATGTTATAGCGAGGGTAATGATTTAGTTGTGTTGCACCATGAGAGTCAACTTAAAGGCACCGAAAGAGTTAGATTTACTTTTCCAAGGCAATCTAGAGATCGCAGATTGTGTTTAGCAGACTTCTTTAGAAGCAAGGAAAGTGGCGAAATCGATGTTGTTTCATTCCAAGTTGTAACAATGGGGCAATCGGTAAGCGATGCTATAACCAATCTTTTCAACCAAAATCTTTACCGCGAGTATCTAGAGCTACATGGCTTATCTGTTCAGTTAACAGAGGCGCTCACTGAAATGTGGCATGCCCGAACTCGAGAGGAGTTAGGTTTTGCCTCTGAGGACAATCCTGATCTCAATGAAATATTAAACCAGGGTTACCGAGGATCGCGTTACTCATTTGGTTATCCAGCGTGTCCTGATTTGTCGCAACAAATTCAATTAATGTCCCTCCTCGACCCGGAAAAAATCGGAGTTTCGCTATCTGAAGAGTTTCAACTTCACCCAGAACAATCGACGACTTCAATTGTTCTTCATCATCCTGAAGCAAAGTATTTCAACGCTTCATGAGTGCAATCCTCTTTGATATGGATGGCACCTTGGTGGATTCTGAACCGTTGTGGTTGTCAGCGGAGATTGAGATTATGCAGGAATTCGGATGCACTTGGACTGCTGAAGATCAAATCGCTTGTTTAGGTGGACCAAGATCTAAAACAGAGAAAATAATGCAGGAAAAATCTGGTTTTCAAATGCCGGATGGTTACTTTGGCAGCCGATTGGACAATTTAATGGAATTAAAACTAGCTAGTGAATTAAATATCTATGCTGGTGGTCTCAAGTTAATAGCGGAATGCAAGAATTATGGTTTGAAAGTTGGTTTGGTAACTGCAAGTGGGACCAGATTGATGAATGTAGTGCTGCAGAATTTTCCAAAAGACACCTTTGATGTTGTTGTAAGTGGGGATGATGTAACTAATTCAAAGCCAGATCCAGAGCCATATTTGAAGGCAGCCAATGATTTGTCGGTGGATATCACCCAATCGTTGGTAATTGAAGATTCACTTACTGGCGTTACCTCAGCACTTGCTTCTGGTGCTCAAGTAATTGGCATTCCACATCTGATCACATTGCCAGAAAATATCAACCTGCGTTTAATAGATAAAATTGATGATTTAACTTTGGATAAATTGCTAAATTGGTACCCATTCTTGAAGGGCAAATAAGTGTTAGATAGAAATTTTCATTATGGCGATCGAGTTCAATTCACCGATGCCAAAGGCAAGATTCATTCCATCACTTTAATTCCTGGCGGTGAATGGCATACTCACAAAGGTTGGCTGAAACACGATGAAATAGTTGGCAAACCTGAAGGATCAATCTTTGTAACTAATGGCGATCTAAAATTTCAAGCTTTTCGGCCATTGCTTGGTGACTATGTTTTGTCGATGCCAAGGGGTGCAACAATTATTTACCCTAAAGATGCCGCAATGATCTTAGGTGTTGCAGATATAAAACCCGGCGTCAGAGTTCTAGAATCTGGAATCGGTTCCGGTGCCTTATCTCTGTCATTAATCCGGGCAGTTGGTGAAACCGGTTATGTTAGATCAATAGAAATTAGAGATGATTTTGCGGAGATATCAAAAAATAATGTCATAACTTACTTTGGCACTCAACCTAATAACTGGGATTTAGTCGTTGGCGACTTTCAAGATCAGCGATATGAATCGGAATGGGATCGAGTTATTTTAGATATGTTGGCACCATGGGAGTGCATTGATGTTGCAGCTAAAGCATTAATACCTGGCGGAGTGATTCTCGCTTATTTAGCCACTACAACGCAGTTGTCCAAGTTTGCTGAGGCATTAAAGGAAAGTGATTTATTTACTGAACCTGAAAGTACTGAGACAATCGTTCGAGGTTGGCACCACGAAGGTTTAGCAGTAAGACCGCAACATAGAATGATTGGTCACACTGGTTTTCTAACAATTGCACGAAGAATGGCGCCCGGAGTTTCTGTGTTGCAACGTCGCAGAAGACCTTCAAAAGGTAGCTACGGCGTTGCCGAATAATTAACTAACCTTTATTAGATCTACTACAAACACTAAGGTTTCATTAGGTGCGATTGGTCCTGAACCACTTGCACCATAACCAAGCGAAGGTGGAATTATTAACAGGCGACGTCCGCCCTCTTTCATGCCAGGAATACCTTGCTGCCATCCGTTGATTACTCCACTTAACGGGAAGGTAGCGGTTTGTCCGCTATCCCAGGAGGATTGAACAACCTTTCCATCACTCCAAGTCATAAGTACATAATGAACTTCAAGAGTAGATGTAGCGATTGCGGTTTTTCCGGTTCCTACGATTACATCTTGAGTTTTCAGATCAGTAGGAGCAGCACCGCTTAATTTGCCAATTTCAGGTGCCTTCCCAGCCGTGGCGGTTACCGATGGAAATGAGAACGAGTGTGATTGAGTTCCAGTCATTGAATCAACGCCTCCGTTTGTCGAGCAAGCGGAAATTAGCAATACCGAAAAAAGTATTTGGGCTAAGAGTATTCTCTTGTATAAAGGTTTTTTGACCACATCTAATCCTATCAATGTAAATTGTTTTCGATAATCTACCCTAGTGAGCTCTGAAAAGACGGAAAGATTAATCAACCTAACCTTGGGTCTTCTCTCCAGTAAACGGTATTTAACTAAAAATGAGATTTTTAAGACTATAGCCGGCTATTCCGGATCTGCTGACACTATGGAGCGAATGTTTGAAAGAGATAAAGATGAATTAAGGAGCATGGGAATTGAGATATCGGTCGGTCAGTTAGATCCACTTTTTGAGGATGAAATCGGATATTTGATAAAGAGTTCAGACATTCAGATACAGCCAAATGAGTTTACAAAGGATGAATTACTGCTCATGACCATGGCGGCAAATGTCTGGAAGGAGAGTGCTTTTGCCGATATTTCAAAAAAAGCGCTCATGAAGATTTCCTCCATAGATGGCGAGATTGGCCTTAACTCTTTTGCCTTATCCATGATCGATCAGCAAGATTTAGATCAACAACAATTTCAAATTATCCTAGAAGCGATAAGCACAAAACAGTATCTTTCATTTGCCTATAAAGGAAAGAAGCGTTTGATAGCACCACTCGCATTGAAGTCAGCCAACGGATTTTGGTACCTAGTAGGACAGGAAAAAGAGGGATTGGTTAAGATTTTTAAGATAGTAAGGATTGAATCCAAAGTTGAGATTGATTCAACTTCGATTACTTTTGAAAGACCAGTAGATTTTGATTTGGAACTTTTCTTTAATGATCGCGAAAACAGAGAAAATCGCAAAGCGATATTGAGGATTCGTGAGAATCGGGTTAATGCGCTTAGGAATAGGGGAGAGGTGCAAGTAGGTTCGGATGGTTGGGATTTGCTTACCTTAGAATTCGATGATCTAGATCAGATTGCAAAAGAGATTTTATGGTTTGCTGATGATGTGGTTGTGGTATCGCCACAAGAGTTACTTCAAGATGTAATGGGTAGATTGAAAGTCGCAGCAAATGGCTGAAAGTGCACTTAATCGAGCAGTTAGGGCTTTAGATCTTGTTCCTTACGTTAGTGAGAATCCTGGAATCGCCATTGCGGAACTAGCTGATAAATTTCAAGTTTCGACTCAACAGATAATTAAGGATTTGGAGTTAATCTTTCTTTGTGGTTTACCGGGGTATACACCGTATGAGTTAATCGATTTAACCTTTGAAGATGGCGTGGTAACAATAATTGAACCTCAGCTGCTTGATAAACCTAGACAGTTTTCCGAAACGGAAGCGGTCATCATCACACTTGGATTGAATTTACTAAAGGACGCTAGTTCAGATATGAAGCAAGAAACTACTATAAACAAGCTCCTTAACAAATTGTCAGATAAGTTCAGCTTGTTGATCAACACTGATATCGCCCAAGAAATAAAACCCAAATTTTATGCTCAAATTTTGGACGCCATTAAAGCAAATAAATTATTACAGTTTCGCTACCAAGCTTTATCAGATGATTCAATCTCATGGCGAGAAGTTAAACCTAGTCGCGTGATATACAAAAATGGTTTTTATTACTTAATCGCCAAAGAGCTTAGATCCTCCGATGAAAGAACTTTTCGAATAGATCAGATTATAAATTTAGAGGCGCAAAACGCTGTCGCAGAATCGAGTGTGTTGCCTTTGGAAGATGCAAAACTTTATAGATTTATAATCCGAACTCAAGATCGTTATCTAACAGAGAGATACCAAGAAATATTCAAGCAAATCACCCGAGATGGCCAAACTTTTGTTATTGAAGGTGAGGTCAGCAATCAACAATGGTTGCATAGATGGCTATTCAGCAACTCCTCAAAAATTGAGATAATCGGCCCAGATGACCTGCGGATTTTTATCCAAGAGAAAGCAAATCATGCGCTTAGCCTCTATGAAAAGAGCGCGGATTAGTTAATTGAACAGGGTAGGATCTACCTATGAATCTTGACCGACCATGGCATATTTTAGTTTTACTGATAGTTGTTGTTGTTCTTTTTGGATCTAAGCGTCTGCCTGACTCTGCGCGCTCTTTAGGCCGTTCACTTCGCATCTTTAAAAGCGAAATGAAGGAGCTAAACAAGGATGACAATGATTCAGATGGTGAAAAAAACTCTAACAAAAATAAGTAAACGGGCCAATTGAGTGGGTACGGTTCGTGGCAATTCGATGCCGCTGATCGAACATATCAGAGAGTTTCGAAATAGGTTTTTAAAGTCGTTATCGGCTATTACGGCGTTTGCTGTTATCGGATGGTTATATTATGAAAAGATTGTCACCCAACTAGTTAAACCTTTCTGCGATTTGAATTCAGTAGAAAAAATTGGTAAATCTTATTGTGGAGATTTATACATTAACGGATTGATTGGACCATTCAATCTTCATATAAAGGTTGCATTCATATCGGGGGCAATAATGTCCGCACCGTTTTGGCTCTATCAGATTTGGGCTTTTATAACTCCAGCTTTACATAAGCGGGAAAAAAGAATTGCAATATTTTTCGTATCTACTGCATCGCCATTGTTTATGGTAGGTAGTTATTGTGCATATTTACTGCTGCCCCACGCCGTTCATGTCTTATTAGGGTTTACGCCAAGTGATCTAGGAAATTTGATTAGGTTTGATGATTACTTGGATTTCGTGCTGCGCTTGATTCTCCTATTTGGAATCGCCTTTGTTTTACCAATCTTCTTACTATTATTAAATTTAATTG
>Ga0214917_10002824_pt1 | contig 20763 bp, 20 predicted proteins | sample LL_1208_BB_MetaG_FD_177983 | JGI IMG/M metagenome (GOLD analysis project Ga0214917, IMG submission 177983) | Freshwater microbial communities from Lake Lanier, Atlanta, Georgia, United States - LL_1208_BB | ecosystem: Environmental > Aquatic > Freshwater > Lake | place: USA: Georgia | collected...
TTCAAAAATTAGACGATACATCTTTAAAGATAAGAAAGATGTCTGTATCAGGTACACCTATTAGTGGTTCGCCTTTTCTAAGTTCATCGGTAGATAGAGTATATGTAAATGTATTGAATTATACAAATGTAAGTGTAGGTTCGTCACTATTAGGACAAACATTTACCGCAGTAGGAAGTACATCAAGTTATGCATTATCAAGAAGTGTTGTAAATCCATATGAAATTGTTGTTGCTGTTGATGGTGCAGTACAATCATTCAATAATGCTTATTCAGTAACTAGTTCCACCATCAATTTTACAGAAAGTATACCGTCAGGATCTTTGGTTGATATTAGATTCTTAACTACACCAAATGTTAATAGTGCAAGTTTTGCAACCACTTCAAGTTATTCTTTATCAGGAGGAACCACAAGTGGAAAATCAATAGCGTTATCATTTATTCTTGGATAATTATATAAGGAGATTTTTATGGCTGCACCAAATATTGTAAATATAACAACATTGACGGGTAAAACGACTTATGTCAATTTAACTACAACAGGTTCCACTTCAATTTTAAGTAACGCAAGTGGAAGCAATAGAGTATATAAAATCAATAGTTTATTTGTAAGTAATACCGATACAGCAAATGCAGTAAATATAACTGCAAATTATTATGATAGTTCATCAATTTCCGTTGCGACTACATCAGGTAGTATTGCAGGAACAATTACAGTTCCCGCAAAAAGTAACTTGGTAATTTTAGATAAAAGTAACGCTCTTTATTTGGAAGAAAATAAAGCTATTGGTGCAATTGCCGGAACAGCTGCAAAATTAACCGTAATTTGTACATACGAGGATATTGGATAATGAGAATCAATGGTTCAGTTATAGGTTCAAATGTTGTTCCTAGTCTTGTTAGTGGTGCATCAGGAATTTGGGGATTGCAAAATGTTGATATTGCAAATAGGTCAAGATCTTGGCCAACGGAATTGGTAACAAATGGATTGGTGTTATTATTAGACGCAAATAATACAAACAGTTATCCCGGTACAGGAACAACTTGGTCCGATTTAAGCGGCATTAATAATAACGGTACATTAACTAATGGTGCATCTTATAATAGTGCAAGTGGAGGAAATATAGTATTTGATGGTGTAAATGATTATGTCGGTTCTTTTCCTACACAAATATCAGGTGTGGGTTCAAAGACAATTTGTGCGTTTATTTATCCAACAACTACTAGTAGAGCAGGTATATGCGGTATAAGAGGAGCTGGAGCGGATGGGTGGGTCTTTACTATTAATAGAACTTCGTCTGGAAATCTTACATATTTTCATACAACAGGAACTACAGTGGAAGTATCTGCGGGAATATCAATAAATAATTGGGTTCAAGTTTGTGTAACATATTCAACCGTTACATCCACAGTAATATTGTATAAAAATGGATATCAAGTAGGAAGTCCTACTACATCGGTAAGTAGCATCGTATCATCAACATTTAATGGAGTGGTTGGAGATGAAGACGCAACTATAACTACACCATTTAAAGGAAACATTTCAAATTTACAAATTTATAACAGAGAATTATCCGCAACAGAAGTATTGCAAAATTTTCAATCAACAAGAACAAGATTTGGAGTATAAAAATTATGAGTGAAACAAATGTAACAATATATGAGGACAGAGAATTTATGATATTCAATGTAAGTGAATTGAATCTTGTAGATTTTACTAAAGTACACGAAACTTCAGCAGAAACTGTAAGAAAAAGTGTTGACGGCACCAAAACATTTTGTAAATGGGATGGTCCAACACCTGATTTCTTTAACAGTATGACAACAAAAGAAGGACCATATACTTATACAGAAATATTAACTATATTAGCCACACCAGAATGGACAGACCCTAATCCACCATTTTGATATATTTATATAAAATATGCCACTAACCAGAATCACTTCACAGTTAATTAGTATACCATCCAATTATCCACTAACAGGATCATTAAATGGTACTGCTAGTTATGCAACAACCGCATCATTTGCAATGAATGGTGGTTCTGGTGGTGGAGGTGGTTCAACAAGTTTAACTGGAATTACATTTCCATATGTAAGTGGAAGCAATACATATACATTATCACAAAGTGCAGTTGCGGCTAATGATTTATTATTGAGTGTAAATGGTGTAGTACAAACACCAACGACAGATTATACAGTTAGTGCGAGTAGTGTAACATTTACGGATAGTTATCCATCTGGTAGCAGTGTAAATGTAAGATATCTTGTTTCTGCTACTTCTTCTAGTTATGTTGATTTAAATAATATAGTATTGACGGGTACAACCACAGGCGATGCTTATTATCCACAAGTTTCTGCATTGTTACATTTTGACGGTACTAATGGTAGCACGGTAATCACAGACAATAGCAAAAATAATTTAGCTTTCACTGTTAATGGCGATTCAAAAATAAGTACAGCACAAAGCAAATTTGGTGGGGCTAGTCTTTTATTGGATGGTACAGGCGATTATATTAGTAGTCCAAGTACAAGTGATATTGCATTTGGAACCGGAGATTTCACTATTGAGTTTTGGATGTATTCGTCTGATGTATCTTCTGCAACACAAAGAGGCGTTTTTCAGACATCTGATACGGCGGGCGGTTTAAAAACAACTTATACAACAGGCGTTGTATTAGCTCAAGGATTGAATGGTTCAACCGCAAATCTTAACGGTGGTTTATGCGTTAATGTTTGTGGAACATTTTTAGGTTCTAGTGTAGCAGTTGTGTCTGTAAATACTTGGTATCACATTGCTATTGTAAGAAATTCAGGAACATCTACATTATATGTTAATGGCACATCAGTTGGTTCAGGAACAACCACAGGTAATTGTTCAGGAACTTATTTGGCGATTGGTGGATATTACAATACATCATATTTATATCAAGGTTATATTGATGAATTAAGAATTACTAAAGGGTATGCAAGGTATACCGGTAATTTTACACCGCCTACCGCAGCATTTTCTAATACAGGTGGTGATGTAGGTAAAGCGTTGGTTGTAAACAGTACTGCTACAGGTGTTAGTATTGGTACCTCTGGTTTTAATTTAAATTCTAGCAATATTAATCGTATTATCAATGGTGCTATGGCTATAGACCAAAGAAATGCTGGCGCATCACAGACAATTACTGCAGCTGCAGCATTAGCTTATACTGTAGATAGATGGTATGCATATTGTACTGGTGCAAATGTTACTGGTCAGAGAGTTGCTGGTACAGGTAATAATCAATATGCTTATAGATTTACAGGTGCGGCTAGTGTTACTGGTATTGGGTTTGGACAAAGAATAGAAGCGGCTAATAGTTTTGATTTGGCAGGATCAACTGTTACGCTTGGAGTTGATTTGGCTAATAGTGTATTGACGAGTGTAACTTGGACGGTTTATTATGCTAATACTAGTGATACATTTGGTACATTGGCGAGTCCTACACGAACACAAATATCGACGGGTACATTTACCGTAAATAGTACATTGAGTAGATATAGCACACAAATATTTATTCCATCTGCGGCTACTACAGGTATTGAAATTGTATTTAGTGTTGGTGCTCAAACTTCAGGTACTTGGACAATAGATAATGTTCAATTAGAAGCAGGTCCATTAGCAACACCATTTGAACGACGAAATATTGCGCAAGAATTGGTAAATTGTCAAAGATATTATTCCAAATCTTATGCTATAAATACTGTTCCAGGTACAGTAACTAATTCTGGATGTATAATGATTGCAGGAATTTCTGGTGCTACATATTTAGGTAACAGTACAAGATTAGTAGTACCAATGAGAACTACACCGAATGTTACTTATTATTCACCGACTTCATCAACATCTGGTAGAATTGGATATTGGGGAGGTAGTTCAATTCTAACAACAACAAATTATACATCAGGAGGAAGTGGTATTACAGATTCATCAATAGGAGCCCAGATAATAAATGTATCTACAAGTGATATTTACTGGCATTACACAGCTGATGCAGAATTATAAAAATATATGGCAACCAAACCTTTTTTATCACAAATCGCAGTGCCTGTTGGAACCACAACAGGTGATGTTTATTATCCACAAACCAGTTTGTTGATGCACTTCAACGGAACAAATGGTAGCACTACTATGACAGATAGTAGCAAAAATAATGTTAGTTTTACCGTCAACGGAAATTCACAAATAAGCACCGCACAAAGTAAATTTGGCGGTGCTAGTATATTGTTTGATGGCACAGGTGATTATTTAAGTAGTCCTAGTACAAGTAATTTTGCATTTGGTACAGGCGATTTTACAATAGAATGTTGGGCTTATAAAAATTCCGGAACTAATAATGGAATTTTACACCTATCATCAACCGCTGGCGGTTTGCAGGCAAACAGTAGTACAAATTTAGCCATTGCGTTGTTTAGTACAGGTACCGGTACTTTTTATGCAAATAATACTTCCTATAATACATCCGCATTTACTAATACAACAAATACTTGGAATCATTATGCTATAGTAAGAAGTAGCGGAGTAACTAAACTTTACTTTAATGGAAATTTAGTTACGGATATTGGTACATCAGGTGCAATAACAGATACTACAAATTATACCGGAACATATCTAGCAATTGGTGGGTATTATAGCACTTCATATTTGTGGAATGGTTATATTGATGAATTTAGAATAACCAATGGGGTAGCTAGATATACCAGTAATTTTACCCCACCTACAGCGCAATTTTTAGATAGTGCAGGTGATGCAAATAGTAATGTTGTAGTAAATAGTACCGCAACAGGATTTGCAATAGGAACAGGTGGTATAAATGGCGCACAATTAGCAAAAGCTTGGGTCAATTTCAATGGTACTGGTACTGTAGCAATCAGAGATAGTTACAATGTTAGCAGCATAACAGATAATGCCGTAGGTCAATATTATGTTAATTTTAGTACCCCAATGAATAATACTAATTATTCGGTTGTTGGTTGTAATGCTACATCAATATCCAATTTCGCATTTACAGGTGCTGCACCTGATACAATTAATAGATGTCTTATAGGAACTTATGCTGGTGGAGCTGGTTCATTTCAAGACTATTCATATGTACAAGCCTTGGTATTTAGCAATTGAAGTTTACTATATATAAATGTATGAGTGAAAAACGAATAATATACCCAACGGAAAATGGTGGAGTTGCTATAATAATACCATCAAACAATGCAAAAAATGCAGATGAAACTTATGATGAATTTATCGCAAGAATTGCTGCAAAAGATGTACCTGCTGGAACATCATATAAAATTGTACCAGTAGAAGATATACCAACAGATAGAACCTTCAGAAACGCCTGGGAATATCCAACAGATACACTATAATATCATATGATAACAATAAATCTTGATAAAGCCAAAGAAATACAAAAAAATAGATGGAGAACCGCAAGAAAACCTATCTTGGAAAAATTAGATACAGAATTTATGCGTGCGGTTGAAAATGGCGATACATCCAAACAACAACAAATTGTAGCCAAAAAACAAGCTTTAAGAGATGTTACCACCACCGATTTATCCACCATAACCACTCCAGAAGAACTTAAAAATGTTTGGCCAGATATATTAAATTCATGATATTTAATATAGATGGCACTCAATCAATTAAAATATGACCAATTAGAAACTGGGTCAATTTACCCAATTACCGCTTCATATGCAATTAGTTCAAGCGCAGGAAGCGGTGGAACTACTTTAATTACTGGCAGTACATACCCAATCACAAGTAGTTGGTCAAATAATTCAATTTCAAGCAGTTACAGTTTAAATTCAACCACTTCCAGTTATAGTAATACATCAACTAGTGCCAGTTATTCAAGAAATTCATCCACTGCTAGTTATTTAGATCCAATATATCAAAGTTTAATACCATCTACCGGATCTACATACAGTTTAGGTTCGCCAACCAATAAATGGAAGGATCTGTATGTAAGTACAGGCAGTATTTACATCGGAGAAACAGTATTAAGTACATCTGGATCAACACTATTTGCAAATACAAGTCCAGTAGTAACATTAAATACTGCATCAGGTCAAATTGAAATTATAGGCATTACTGCTAGTTTAAGTGCAAGTTATGCGACAAATGCTGGTTTATTGAATAATACATCATCAACCATATTTGCAACTACAGGCAGTAATAATTTTAGTGGAAGTCAAACAGTTCAAGGAAATATTACTGTAGTTGGTAGTTTGATTGCGCAACAATATGTAGTAAGTTCATCGGTAAGTTATTTTACTTCTTCAAATTTTGACGGAAGCACTAAATTTGGTGACACAGATTCAGATACACATCAATTTACAGGATCACTTCGTTCACCTAATATTACAGGCAGTTTGTTGGGTACATCATCTTTTAGTAACAATTCTACTAGTGCAAGTTATAGTTTGACATCCAGTGTTGCTTTAAATGCATTGACATCAAGTTATATAAATGTAGCAACCAATGCAGTTAGCAGCAGTTATGCAGGTACCGCTAGTATTTCAATAAGTTCTTCATTTTCCACTACTTCTAGTTATAATTTAAATAGTATTAGCAGTAGTTATAGTTTGACCGCATCGTTTGCTGCAAATGCTGGTTCATCACTTACAACTGGATCAACATATCCAATTACATCTAGTTGGGCAAATAACGCAATATCCAGTAGTTATGCAAATGTTGCAGCAAGTGCTACATCTGCAACCAGTGCCAATACTGCAAACAGTGCAACAAGCGCATCTTATGCTTTAACCGCATCGTTTGCATTGAATGCTTCTGGTGGTGGAGGTGGTAGTGGAACTATTACTGGTTCCGTAAACTATATTGCAAAATTTACATCGGGAAGTTCGGTTGGTAACAGTGTTATTTATGAAAGTGGAAGCAACATTGGTATTGGTACAACATCCCCAAACAGTAAATTAAACATCAATAGCAGCGGTTCACTTGTATCCGGTTCTGTTGTATTTAGTGTAGAGGGAACACAAGGATCTTTGTTTAGTGTAGATGATAATCTTAGTGGTTCTTTGATGAGTGTAAACGATGTCAGCGGTTTACCAATATTAGAAGTATTTAGTGATGACAGACTTGTAGTTGGAACATACAATTCAAACGCATTGGTTGTTACAGGCAGTAGAGTTGGTATTGGCACAAATGTACCAATTGCTAAATTACAAGTAAGTGGTAATATTAGTGGTAGCAGTTTTACATCCAGTGTGAGTAACGGCGTTGGATTTTTAGGTACATCATCATTTTCTACAACTTCATCGCTTTCAACAACATCATCGTTTTCTATTACATCTTCATATGCATTAAATGCTTTAACCGCATCATTTGCATTGAATGCTTCTGGTGGTGGAGGTGGAAGCGGTACAGTTACTGGTTCAACCAATTATATATCTAAATTTACATCTGGTACTTCTGTAGGAAACAGTGTTATTTATGAAACTGGTAGTAATATTGGTATTGGCACTACGGTTCCAAATAGTAAATTAAATATTAATAGTAGCGGATCATTAGTTTCTGGTTCGGTTGTATTTAGTGTAGAAGGAACACAAGGTTCATTATTTAGTGTAGATGACAATTTGAGTGGGTCATTGATGAGTGTAAATGATGTTAGTGGTTTACCGATATTAGAAGTATTTAGTGATGATAGATTGGTGGTGGGTACATATAATTCAAATGCTTTGGTTGTTACTGGAAGCAGAGTTGGTATTGGTACAAATAATCCTATTGCTAAATTACAAGTTAACGGAAATATTAGTGGTAGTTCGTTTACTGGTAGTGTTTTTGGTACAAGTAGTTGGGCTACTAATGCGTTAACTGCTTCATTTGCATCAAATGCGGGTTCGTCATTGACTACTGGTTCAACATATCCTATAACAAGTAGTTGGGCTAATAATTCTATTAGTAGTAGTTTTTCAACAACTTCTGCAACTGCTACTAGTGCTAATACAGCGAATAGTGCAACGAGTGCATCATATTCGTTAAGTTCAAGTTATTCTGTAAATTCTACTACATCAACTAGTTCTTCATTTGCATCAACTGCAAGTTACAATCTAAATTCAATTAGTTCAAGTTTTGCTGCTACATCCAGTTATAATTTAAATAGTATTAGTAGTTCATATGCGTTGACGGCTTCATTTTCATTAAACGGCGGAGGTGGTGGAACAACATTAACAACAGGATCAACATATCCAATTACAAGCAGTTGGAGCAACAATGCAACGACCGCATCATATGCATTGAATGCTTCTGGTGGAGGTGGTGGTATAAGTTATATTACTGGTTCACCTGTAATTGGACAATATATTGTTGTAAGTGGAAGTGGTACTACACAATATACATTAACACAAAGTGTAAGCAATCCAGCACATCTTTTAGTATCGGTTAATGGTGTTGTTCAAAATTATAGTTCAAGTTATACGGTTACAGGATCAACACTTAATTTTTATCAACCATATAGTGACGGTGATGAAATTGATGTAAGATTCTTGAACGGTAACACTACACTACAAACAGGTAGTATTGCAAATCAAACCATTCTTTATAATTTCAGTAGCAGTCAAGAATCAACATTGACAGGCTTAAATTTGACAGGAAATAAATGGGGAATTACTGTAGTGGAAGAATGGAACAGTGGTTCCGGTGATATCTATTTCAATAGTTGCAGCTTACTTTTACATTTTGATTCGTTAAATTCGTCTGGTAGTTTTATTGATAATAGTTCAAATAATTTTGCAATTACTTCTAGTGGTGGAGCAGGCTTAAGTACATCTCAATATAAATTTGGCGGAGCAAGTGCATATTTTGATGGTGTTGGTGATTATTTAACAATACCAAATAATACTGCGTTTAATTTATCAGGAGGATCTTATACAATAGAATGTTGGATATATCCATATGGAAACTACACGACTTATAATTGTATTATTGCAAAAAGAGCAGCATCAACTGCATGGCAAATTTATTTAGATTTAACTACTGGATATCTAAGATTTTGGAACGGAACCACCGATTTTAATACAAATGTAACACCTACTACAAATACATGGAACCATATTGCTGTTGTTTATAACAGTCCAATTATTAATTTATATTTGAATGGTATTAATAGATTGTCATCATCAACCGTCAATTCGGATGTAAATGCAACTATAGCAATAGGAAATGTAATTGGAAATTCCGAATATTTTTATGGATATATGGATGAATTGAGAATTACGAAGGGTGTAGCTAGATATACCAGTAATTTTACACCTTCATCTATACCATTTCCAAATAGTGCAACACAAACTGCTACAAAGTACATTGGTTTGGTTGGCGGATTAAATGATAGTAATGTTGATTATGGAATTGAAAAGTTATCGGATACATCATTAAAGATTAAGAAATTAACAGATACACAACAACCTAGCGGTTCATTTTTAAGTTCCAGTGTAGATAGAGTTTATGTAAATGTATTAAATTATGATAATGTTTCAATATCTGGAAGTATAACTAATGCAGTAACAAGTAGTTATGCTGTAACTGCTAGTTATGCTATTACTTCGATAAGTAGCAGTTTTGCACTATCAGCTAGTTATTTAATACCCACTTCAAATAACACTACCAAAGCTATATTTGGTTACGGTTATAATGGATCGTGGCTATCTATGACTAATTTAGTAAGCAACACAGGCGTGGTTGCGACAGATACAACAGGCGTTGGGACGGTTAGAAATGCGTTAGCCGCAGCTGGATATGGTGTAGATAAAGCTATATTTGGTTATGGAAATGCATCAGGCACCGCAACTTCTGTTATTAATTTGATATCAAACGTTGGTGTGGTTGCGAATGATACAACAGGCATTGGTACAGCTAGATCACAATTAGCTGCCGCTGTATATGGATATGATAAAGCTATATTTGGTTATGGATATACGGCTGCGAATGTATCTATTGTAAATTTAGTATCGAATATTGGTATAGTTGCAAATGATACATTAGGAGTTGGTACCGCTAGATACGCATTGGCAGCGGCAGGATATGGAACCGATAAAGCTATATTTGGTTATGGAACTACCGGTGCAAATGTGTCTATGACAAATTTAGTGAGTAATACAGGCGTGGTTGCGACGGATACAACCGGTGTAGGCACAGCTAGGTATAACTTAGCTGCGGCTGGATATAGCAGTGATAAAGCTATATTTGGATATGGTTTAACTAGTGTAGCCGTATCTATGACAAATTTAGTAAGTAATACAGGCGTGGTTGCGACGGATACAACCGGTGTTGGAACTGTTAGATCACATCTAGCAGCTTCTGGATATGGTACAGATAAAGCTATATTTGGATATGGTTTAGATAGTAATACAACTACACATCTATCTATGACAAATTTAGTAAGCAATACAGGAGTTGTAGCTACAGATACAACAGGCGTGGGTACTGCTAGACGGCAATTAGCCGCTGCTGGTTATAGTACCAGTTAAAAATGAAAGTGGTAATAAAACGACATTAACTATTTATAGAATATGCCTACACTAGGAAAAACAAAAGTATCACCCAGTTTAATTTCAACAGGTTCAACCTTTCAAGGTACATCCAGTTATGCAATAACCGCATCATACGCAATGAACGGTGGTAGTGGAGGTAGCGGTGGTGCAGTTCAAACAGGCAGCATTGCAAATCAAACAGTTTTATACAATGTTACAACTTCACAAGATAATATTATATCAGGTCTAAATCTTTCAAGCAATAAATGGGGTGTAACTGTAGTTGAAGAATGGAATAGTGGTTCTGTTCCTGGTGATATATATTATAATAGTTGTAGTTTATTGATGCATTTTAGTGGATCTGATGGCAGTACTACATTTGTAGATAACAGTTCTTCACCAAAATCTTTTACTAGATACGGAAATGCTCAAATAAGCACAGTTCAAAGTAAATTTGGTGGAAGCAGTTTATATCTTGATGGAACTGGTGATTATATAACAACAACATACACGACTACAGTATTTGATTGGTGGACAACTGATTATACAATTGAATGTTTTATATATCCAAATAATAGTTCATCATTGTCTTATAGTAATGTTCCTGTTTTGATTGGCAATCTGGACCCATCAAGTGGCACAAATTATTGGTCATTTGGACCACTAAACAGTAAACAGTTGTCTTTTTATTATTATAATGGTGGTAGTTTATATCTTTCTTCTACAGAAACTATAAATGTTGGACAATGGAATCATATTGCAATGACCAAAAATTCTACGGGTATTAGACTTTTTATAAATGGTACAATGTCCGTTTCATCTGCATCTGTATCAGGTACACCACAATCCAATAATTCTTATCCATTAGTTATAGGACAAAGTAATAATGTATGTATAAATGGCTATATAGATGAATTAAGAATAACAAAAGGTGTAGCTAGGTATACAAGTAGTTTTACAGTACCAGATTCTGCATTTCCGGATACACAAGGAACGATACCCCAATATGAAACAAAATATATTGGATTAGTAGGAGGTTTAAATGATAGTAATGTTGATTATGGCGTTGAAAAGTTATCGAATTCTTCATTAAAAATAAGAAAGATGACTGCTAGTGGACAACCATTAAGTGGTTCAGGACAATTAAGCGCATCTGTAGACAGAGTGTATGTAAATGTTCTTGATTATACGAATGTAATGGTGACTAGTAGTTATGCATTAACAGCTAGTTATGTATTGGGAGGAATTCAAACTGGTAGCATAAGCAATCAAACAATATTATATAATGTAACTACCAGTCAAGAAAATACAATCACAGGCTTAGATTTATCAGGAAATAAATGGGATGTCAGTGTCATAGAAGAATGGAATAGTGGTTCCGGTGACATTTTTTATCCAAGTTGTAGTTTGTTGATGCATTTTAGTGGCAGTAACGGTAGTACTACATTTATAGATAATAGTCCATCTGTAAAATCCATAAGCGGTGTTGGAAATGCACAGATAAGTACTACGCAAAGTAAATTTGGTGGAAGCAGTGGTTATTTTGATGGGTCGTCATATCTCATACAAACTACGAATATAACTGATTATATATTTGGCACCGGAGATTTTACTATAGAATTCTGGCTTTACTTTAATAGTACTGCGAGTGAACAGGGAATTTTGGGTTTTAGACCTCAAACTACAAATGGCGATTATCCGATTTTTTATTACTTAAGTGGAACATTAAGATATAATAGTTCAGGAGTAGACAGAATTTCATTTTCCGTATCGTCTAATATATGGTATCATATTGCATTATCTAGACAAGGAACATCTACAAAATTATTTTCAAATGGAGTTCAACAAGGTTCTACTTTTTCAGATTCTACAAATTATACGGCTTCTAGGTTTATATTAGGATCTAACGATTATAATACAAGTACTAATTATTTTTATGGTTATATAGATGAACTTCGTATAACTAAAGGTGTAGCTAGATACACTGCTAGTTTTTCAACACAATCAATTGAATTTCCAAATCAATTACCGCAATATGAAACCAAGTATGTTGGATTGGTTGGTGGGTTGAATGATACAGGTTCAGACTATGGTGTTCAAAAATTAAGTGATAGTTCTTTAAAAATCAGAAAAATGTCTGTGTCAGGAACACCTGTAAGTGGTTCTCTTGTTCTTAGTGCTTCTGTAGACAGAGTGTATGTTAATGTATTAAATTATAAAAATGTACAAACTACAGTAGAATCTGCCAGTTATGCGTCTACATCAAGTTATTTAATAAATGCTCCTACAGCAGAATCATTTCATCCATTTTTGTTGGGATAAATCAAAATTTAAAAATATATATAGAATATGGCAACATCATATAAAATTTTAGGACAATCAAATCCTGCTTTAACATCAAGTACAGATTTATATACAGTACCTGCTGCAACATCCGCTGTATGTTCAACACTAAATATAGCCAATTTAGCCGCAACAAATGGTACATTCAGAATCGCAGTGTTATCATCAGGCTCATCACTTCAAGCTAAAAGTTATTTGGCTTATGATACTGTTGTACCTGCAAACGATAGTATATCATTAACAATCGGTATGACACTTGGACAATATGATAAAATTCAAGTTTACGCATCATCCACTAGCCAATCATTTAACCTATTCGGTACAGAAATAAGTTAATATGCAAGTAAAAACACTTAGCACTTCAAGATACAACAATACTAATACAGTTTTTAGTACAACCAAAGCTATATTTGGTTACGGTTATAATGGCAGTGTAAATGTATCGATGACGAATTTGGTAAATAATACAGGTGTAGTTGCGATAGATACAACCGGTATCGGTACTGCTAGAAGAGAGTTGGCTGCATCTGGATATGGTACGGATAAAGCTATATTTGGTTATGGAAATAACGGAAGTACGGTTGTATCTATTACAAATTTAGTAAATAACATTGGTGTGGTTGCAACAGATATAACAGGCGTTGGTACCGCTAGACGAGTCTTGGCTGCTGCTGGATATGGTACGGACAAAGCAATATTCGGGTATGGTTATAATGATGTTATTGGTTTGTCTATGACCAATTTAGTAAGCAATACAGGTGTAGTTGCAACAGATACAACAGGCGTTGGTACCGCTAGATATGTATTATCCGCTACTAGTTACGGCATTGACAAAGCAATGTTTGGATATGGTTATAATGGCAGTGTTAATGTATCGATGACAAATTTAGTAAGTAACACTGGTGTAGTTGCAACAGATACAACAGGCGTTGGTACCGTTAGACGAGATTTATCCGCAGCGTCATACGGCCGTGATAAAGCTATATTTGGATATGGTTTAACTAGTGTTGCTGTATCTATGACGAATTTAGTAAGTAACACTGGTATAGTTGCAACAGATACAACAGGCGTTGGTACCGCTAGATTTCAATTAGCAGCTGCAGTATACGGATATGATAAAGTAATATTTGGATATGGTTATACTACTGTAGAAGTATCTATGACGAATTTAGTAAGTAACACTGGTATAGTTGCAACAGATACAACAGGCGTTGGTACATCTAGAAGACTTTTATCGGCTGCTGGTTATTCGACAACATAAACTATATATATTAAACAAACATATGGCATCAAATCTAAATTCGGAGTTTAATTATCGTTATCAAGTTATAGGCAGTACCCCTTGGGAAAAGTTAAAAACATTAAAAGGTTTTCTTGTGGGTAGAAAAAGAGCAGCTGTTTTGGAACAAGTTGCTGATTTAAAATATAAAGCCAAGTTAGCAGAACTAAAACATTTGAAAGAATTACCCGCATTACCGCATGTAATATTGAATTTGGAAGCAGAAATTTTAGAATTGGAATCACATTTGGATGACCAAAAACATGCATTTGAATTAAACCGTCAAGAAATAAAGATATTGGAAAAACTAATAGCTGAATTATATACAATAGTTGAACCCACCAGAATTCCTGGTTATACAGACGACCAAATGTTTGAAGCAAATGCAAACAATGAATTTACAGTAACAATTGGTCGGGAAATTCAAGCAGAAATTATTGCAAATGGTAGACCATCACCTGCTAAATTATTAAATGCAATGAGCAATCCACAAACACTGGAATCATTAAAGTTAGTTGGGTTAGTACCAAAAGAAACAATATTGTTGGAACAAAAAGACATTGTTGATGTGTTGAAATTAAATAACATAAACGAACCAAAGTTGATAGAATAATATGAAACTTTATAAATTACCATCCCAAAATTTTGAATTATTATTCGGTAAACCAGAAGAAAGAAAACAAGTTGATGTTGTAATTATTGCACAAACACCAGATTGTTCTAGTTTCTTGGTATTATCCAAAATAAATTATTCTGCATTTGAACCTTTTACTGGTTACGATGGATATGATTTTACATATTGTCAACAATGGGGATTGACAATAAATGAAGAAGTAGTTGTGAGAACCATATCCGATTTAAGAAAAAATGCATATCCGCCGATGGCAAATTATTTGGACGCAATCGTAAAAAATGATACAGATGCATTACAAAACTATCTTAACGCATGTCTTGCGGTAAAAGATAAATATACTAAATTGGAATCTTAAATTTATGTTTTACGGTCCAAAAATAATAACAAATGGTTTAGTGTTGTATTTAGATGCCGGCAACAGAAACAGTTATCCTGGGACAGGAACTACATGGAATGATTTAAGCGGTAATGGTAATAATGGCACATTAACGAATGGTCCTACATTTAGTAGTACAAATGGTGGAAATATATCATTTGACGGTGTAAATGATTATTTATCATTAAATTCAGCTTTAAATTTTTCAACAAATAGCGGTTTTACAATTTGTATATTTCTTCAAAAAGTAAACAACCAAAGTGGTACAACTTGGAATTATTTCTATAGTAACAACTCTCCTACTATAGAAATGGGTGGTTATGGACAAACAGGCGACAGTTTTGTATTTAAAGATAATACATCCGCTAATACTGAAGTTGGCAGTGCAGATATAATATCTAATTGGAGTTATATAGCATTTGGTACAAATTCATCAACAAGAACATCTTATATTTATACATTAAATCCTGTAGTAGGTACAGTTTTAACAACAAGTGTAGGATCTGTAAGTAATGTTACACTTGGATTTGAAAGATTTTTTACCACTGGTCCGTCTGGTGGTCCAGCAGGAACAACATATTTTAGATCAAAATGCGCATCAATTCAAGCATATAATAGAGTATTGAGTGCAACTGAAATTTTGAGAAACTATAATTCTATTAAAAGCAGAATTGGTATATAATTATAAAATATATGTCAGGAAAAATTGGACCAGATATAAATGAAAATGGATTGATATTACATTTAGACGCTGCAAATGTAAAAAGTTATCCAGGATCAGGTACAACATGGACAGATTTAAGTGGTAATGGCAATAATGGCACATTAACCAATGGACCCACATTTAACGCATCAAATATGGGCAGTATAGTTTTTGATGGTACAAATGATTATATTTATCGATCATCGTTAAATAATTTTAATTCATCGACATATACCATATTATTATGGGGCAAATTTGTTTCTGTGAGTTCAAGTGGTGTATTATTTAGTTTGGGAAGAAGTTCGGGTGATGCGGATACCGAAGCTCAATTATATTATAATAATTCCAGATTAGTATATTGGGATTTCGCTGGTTCTATAGCATTTAATTTCATTCAATCGTCTGGAACATTATCAACGAATGTTTATCAATATTTAGGATTTACAAAAAATTCTACAAACGGTACATTTTATATTAATGGATATTCATCGGGTACAGGTACTGCTGCTTTCGATGCCAATATAAGTACAAATGATTTTACTATTGGTGCGGATATAAGAGATAGTATTAATTATATAAACGGTAATATATCTCAATTTTTAATTTATAATAGAGTATTAACCGCATCAGAAGTACTACAAAACTATAATGCTACTAAAAGTAGATTTGGGTTATAATTATAGTATATGTCATTATCCAGAGGACCAAAAATTGTATCAAACGGATTAGTATTATATTTGGATGCGGCTAATAATAAAAGTTATCCACAAACAGGAACTACTTGGTATGATTTAAGTGGAAATAATAATAACGGTACATTAACCAATGGTCCTACTTTTAATAGTGCAAACGGCGGTAGTATTGCATATGATGGCGCAGATGATTCTGTAAATTTAAGTTTGGTATCATCAAATGTAAATAATGTTACAACCGAAGTCTGGTTCAAAGCAAATACATTGCCGGGTGATAGAGGGTTATTTTTAAATGGTGACGGAGGTGGCAGTGGATATGGATTACAATTTGGTGCATGTGGATCTTCAGGAACTACACTTTATGTATTTTTTGGAGGACTAAATTGTAATGTTGTATCTTATAGTGGATTAGTTATAAATACTTGGTATCAAGCAGTATATACAAGAACAACAACACCAAGTACATCAAATATACTATACATTAATGGTGTTTCTGTAAGTACGAATACATCTGCAAATCCAAACAGTCCTGGAGGAAGTACACTTGTAGGACATTCAGCATATAATGGATACATTTCACTTGTTCGACATTACAATAGAACATTAAGCGCATCAGAAATATTGCAAAACTATAATATTACAAGAAAAAGGTACGGATTATAGTATTTTTTGTTACTATTTATTATATCATATGATAAAATTAAAGTCTATAGTAAAAGAAATCTTTGACGCAAATTTATTGGAAAATAATGTTGAAATAACAATATATTGCGACATGGACGGAGTACTATGTGACTTTGAAAAACAATTTGAAAAATTAACAAGTACACCACCAAAAGAATTTGAAGCATCCAATGGAACAAAAGAATTTTGGAATGTAATTTTACAAGAAGGCGAAAAATTCTGGTCAACAATGGATACAATGCCAGAATTTGATTATTTTAAAACAGAATTAACCACTATTGCAACAGATGGTAGATTCAAATTGAAGTTTTTAACCAGTACAAGTGCAGGACAAATATTGAGAAATTATCCCCGACAAGAAGCTGTAGACTATATTAAAAATATAGAATCTGGCAAAAGAACATGGTTAAGAACACATTGGTCTGGTCCAATTTCTATAATATTCAGCGATTCTGGCAAAAGCAAAGCCAAATACGCAACTCCAAATAGTATTCTAATAGACGATTTATCTCCTAATATTGAAGCGTTTATTGCTTCTGGGGGTAATGGTATCATTTTCACAGACGCACATCAAGCCATAGATGAACTTAAGGCTAAAATAAAAATATGAAGGTAAGAATCTATAACGATACACTTAATCCTAATATCTGGGATAATTTTAAATTAAAACCGGAAATTAAAGAAAAACTATTGCAAATAGGCAAAGATTTCTATGCGGATACAGAAACCGATGCGCCTTTAAAGGATGTATTGTTTGTAGGTAGTTTGGCAAATTATAATTGGTCAGATACAAGTGACTTTGATGTTCATGTAGTAATAGACTTCAAAGATGTTGATGAAAATGTAGAGCTTGTTGAAAAATTAGTAAATGCACTTAAATCAAAGTGGAATGATGAACATGATATTCATCTTAAAGGACACAATGTTGAAGTTTATATTCAAGATGTAACTAAAGAAAATAGATCTACCGGAGTATATTCATTAATGCAAGATAAATGGATTAGTGAACCACAAAAAGAAAATATTGAAATTGATAAAGAAAAAATTCAAGAAAAATATAATGATTTTGTCAGAAAAATTAATTCTGCGCTTAAAGCACAGGATATAGAAAAGCTTAAAACAATTGTTAAAGATGTTTATGATATGCGCCAATCAGGTTTAGATAAATCAGGAGAATTAAGCACAGAGAATTTAGTATTTAAGATTTTGCGCAACAGGAATTATATAGAAAAACTAAAACAGGAAATTATAAACCTGTACGATAAAAAACAAAGTTTAAACAATTAAAAGCGCATCAAGCGCATTGCTTAAGCAAATTATACAAAGACTGTAAGTCCTGTCAAGATTTTATAGTGAAATAGTTAAAAAATATTTTCCATGTCCGCAATCCCAAATTCTATCATAACCATTATTTTCCATATTTTCCCATTCGCTTAACGAATGGTTGTATATTTTTAATAATTTTTCTAATTTATGCTTTTGGAAACTCATGCGGTGTCTAATATCTTTATAATTATTAATTAGATAATGATAATTAGGAGGTGTATGACTTACGAATTTAAATCCTAGAGTTTCATAAATTTTGCCGGTAAAATATCTTCTATCACTATAACTGACAATGTTTTTTGGATTATACTGTTTTATAAAATGTTTTAATAATTTACTTGCGCCACCATTAACTATGGTATTAATTTTATTGCAAAATCTCACCAATTCCCATTCACTTGTTTTATCAAACCGTGAAGTTTTTCTAAAAGTCATAATGCTTACTAAATCATCTTTTAGATACATTCCCAATTTGATTGTGGATTTATCTTCGCCTTGTAAATGGTTATCATTTAGAAATTTATTTTTATCACATTCATTTACTTCTTTGATTTTACATTCTCTTGCATTAATTTTAACAAGATTATTTGTTTTTGTCAATATTTTGATTATTGATTTAACAATCTCCGTTTTGTTAATCCATTCATTTTCAAATATATGAATCAATGAAATGCCATAAAAACTACAAGACTTTGTTTTGTTTAGGTGATAATTTTTATTGATACCTCCACCATTTTCACTGTGCCAGTATAATCCATTAATTTCAAACGCAAGGTTTAGATTTGGTATATAAAAATCCAGTTCTTTTCCATTCAATATGGTTCTATCATTTCGTTTAATGACTGTATCTTTCGGTAAAATTTCCTGTAGAAAATTATAAAATTGATTTTCAACTGTAGTGATTTTTTCTGGATGACAATAATCACAGAATAGATTGTTTAAATTATAAACTGTACTTTCGAGTGTTTTATCACATACATCACATTTAAATTTATAAATATTACTAAAGTGGTAACCTTTATAATCCACTTCATCACATAGAAATTGTAACTTGTTACTATTACAGTAATTAATTAGGAACTCATAGTGGTTTGATTTCTTAGTATGTGATCGTTTATCAATCACGGATTTGATCTTAGCTGCATTATCTACTCCGTATCTATCCATCATAGTAGATTTAGTTTGTTCTACATTAGAATAATTCTCATCCCCATACTTTTCTAACATTGTTTTTTTAACTTTATTTCTATATTCTGGGAGTTTGCTATAACTATCCACTCCATATTTTTCAAGGATTGCAGATTTAAAGTTAGATTTTACCACATCCGTTGTCATTGGATGTCCACCATATTTTTCGTCAAAAGTCTTTTTTTGTCCGTCAATTATCTTTTGTTTTGTAGAACTATCACTGTTACTACACTTCTTACTGCAAAAGACTTTTGGTTTACTTACCCTACATTCAAACACACCATTACAAAATTTGCAATGTATAGTCAACCAATTTTTTGAATTTTTAGATCGTGACATAATTAGTTTTTGGTTCGTATATGGTATAACTATTTAAAAAATAACTATAAAAATCAAAAATATATTCTTTTATTTATATTTATAATAAACAACAAATAAGGATTTAAAATTATGGCAGATCTACTAAATAGCAACGAAATATTCTTTACTACATTTGAACCAAAAGTAAAGAATAGATTTATATTATATTGTGACGGTATCCCAAGTTTCTTGATTAAGAAGTGTAAGAGACCATCACCAAAAAGCGAAAAGAAAACCCTTGACCATATCAATATTCAAAGATATTATAAAGGTAAGACCACTTGGGAAGATATAAGCATTGAACTATATGACCCAATTGTACCATCTGGTGCGCAAGCAGTAATGGAATGGATTCGTCTAGGACATGAATCTGTTACTGGTCGTGATGGTTATAGTGATTTTTATAAGAAAGATTTAACCGTCAATGTTCTTGGACCTGTAGGTGATAAAGTAGAAGAATGGACACTCAAAGGTGCATTTATCACCAGTGCAGATTTCGGTGAATTGGATTGGGCAGATAGTGGTGAAGCTATGACAATTAACTTAACTTTGAGCGTAGATTATTGTATTTTACAATATTGATTTATCAAAAACATTCCTTTTAAATCCCAGTTCCAAAAGAATTGGGATTTTTTATTTTATATTAGAATATTTATT
>Ga0214917_10002825_pt1 | contig 20761 bp, 21 predicted proteins | sample LL_1208_BB_MetaG_FD_177983 | JGI IMG/M metagenome (GOLD analysis project Ga0214917, IMG submission 177983) | Freshwater microbial communities from Lake Lanier, Atlanta, Georgia, United States - LL_1208_BB | ecosystem: Environmental > Aquatic > Freshwater > Lake | place: USA: Georgia | collected...
CAGCATTAGTAGGCGAGTCAATCATGCTGTCGAAAGTCGTTCCGTAAGCAGAATAGTTAATATTGTTGCTTGCCCAGCCGTTATTATTACCACTTGCATCAGCCGTAACACTTGCACCAAATGGAGAAGATGCCGCCATTGCAACACTTCCGACATTCGTGATCGTGAATCCGTTCGTGCTGTTATCAATGATTGTTGAGCTTTGAAGTGTAAGAAGCGATGTGCCAGAGATAGCAGTCAACGCAGATGTAGGCGGAGTAAAGTTAGCCGTATAGACAGCCGTGCCTTTAACTATACGCACATTTGAAAGGCTGCCAGATGGAAGGCTTTGACCATTTCTATAGCCAATAGTTAAAGCACTACCAAAACCATTGATAAGAGTTCCAGCAACTGTTTGCGTTCCAACTCTGATACCATCAATATAGACACTATAGACGTTACCATTGCGAACCAAAGCATAATGATGCCATTGGTTAGCTGATGGTAATGACCAAGTAAAATTAACATCCCATGCTGTAGCACTTGTGGATGCTACGAATTGAGTTGTTGACCATACAAATGTTGTATAATTGCTAGCATTTCCATTATATTCACGCGCAACAATGTTTCTATTTGTAGTAGTGTCAGTCAGAACCCATGCTTCAAGCGTAAAGTCACCAGCACCCATATCAAATGCTGTGTTTGTGGGAACTGTAAGATATTGCGTTGAGCCGTTAAACGATCCAGCAAAAGATGTTGAACTGCTCCAGTTGAACGGCAGATAGAAGCCATTAGTGCCGTATGTGCCAGTGTATTTCTTTGGTTGCCATACGCCGTTAGTGTCGTATGCGCCGAATGAGGATGCAGTTAAGGCCTGACCATCAATGTAATTGATTTCCGCCATATATCCGTCAAAATATAAAGCGCCGGGGAATTGACGGGAACCAATTTGCCAAGGGTTGCTTGCAGAGAATAACGAAAATGTTGCGTTTAATACAGGGTAATTAGTGGTTCCAAATGCAGTTACACGTGATCCATTTACATAAAGACGAACGCGATCAGTTGATGTTGCATTAGTGCTATCCCATACAACTACGACATGATACCACGCGCTAGGATCGCGATAGACTGCGCTTGTTGCAAGCAATGTTGTTCCATTATCAAGAATTTGAATTGTATCATTTGCCGATGTACTAGGTAGTTGATAGTCAATCCCAGAGTTATTGTTTGTGCACATCAAAATTGGATTATACGCAGAGTTAATTGTGCTTCCTCGTTTAACCCATACAGAAAATGTATTCGTAGTTGTGCTGGGAGTGCCAATCGTGCGGCTTAAATACGCACTAGCAGACGAGCGGAAGCGCAAGCTACGATTGATATTGTAGCCACCTAATGAACCCATCATTAAGTTATTGACTTCGACAGGTAATCCCATTTGTCACCCGATATTGGTCAGAAGTTGAGCCGCAATGCTTGTCGATGAACGGACGGTATAAACCAACACATCCACCGCATTAGCTGTTGTCGTGAGCGTAGGAGCCGTCTGAGACGGGAAGTCCCAATAAGACGAGTAAGCCAGCGTCCGAGAGCCTGTGCCGTCCTGAGTGATGAAGATCACACCAGATTGACCAGCCGTCAGATTTGTTGGATTGCCGAGCGTCCGGTTGCCACCAAGCGTTACCGAGAAGTTATTACCAACCGACATATCGACAGCAATAGTCGCCGCATCCGTCAGCGCATCAATCTGCATATAAGCGTTTGCAGTTGCCGACATTGCACCAGTAAAGGTAGCCGTGCCCGATGCTGAGAGTGTAGTGAACGCACCGCTGGCTGCCGTAGATGCACCAACCGTTGTGCCGTTGACAGAACCACCAGTAATAGCCACGTTGTTTGCAGCCTGAGTAGCAATCGAACCAAGACCAAGATTGGTCCGAGCCGTTGCCGCGCTAGCAGTAAGTTCACTGAGGTTGTTCGCAGTCAGGAGATAGGATGCGCCGCTGACATAGGCAGCCACCCAAGCCGATCCGGTGTAGAGACGCATTTCTGGAACGGTCGTATTATAATACAACGCGCCAGCAAGCAAAGCATTCCCGTCATTATCGACTGTCGGATTAGATGCCTTTGAGCCGAGGTAGCGATCATCGAACTGGTCATAGGCAGCGAGCGTAGCGTCTCTGGCAGCTTCCGCAGCTGTTTGAGCATTGCTGGCATTAGTCGCTGATGTAGCTGCATTAGAGGCCGATGTAGAAGCATTTGATGCCGAGGTCGATGCAGCGTTTGCATGATACTTAGCCGAGTATTCACCACCCGCTACAGGTCCGGATGTCTTGGTAGCCCAGTCGTTAGCTAAAATGGCAGATGCGGCAGAAGATGATGCACTAGCTGCGGCAGCGGCGGCAGAGGCAGCGGCAGAGGCAGCGTCCACAACCAAGTCCCACTTTGCCGAATCAGCATTGGAACTGATGGGAGTCGTTCCAGTAGATGTATGTGCGGTATTACAACGGTAAACATTGGAATTGCTCCCGTCTTTCACCAAATCGCGGACTGTGTAGGATGTGCCAGCCGCCCAGTTACCACGCCAGTTACCAATGTTTTCGCCAACGGTCACGTTACCATTGCTATCAAACGCCATGATTTTGCCAGCGCGAGAGGTCTTAGATGGCAAAACTTGGAATGTGTTGGGAAGATCAAAGTCATCCAACCGGACAGTGCGGGTTAATTTTGTTTCAAGTTGCTGCGCTATTGCAGTAAGACGATCTAATTCAGTATTAAGATCATCAACCACAAATGGGCCAGAAAGAGGGAAATCAGTTACACGCGAAACAGAAATATCACGGACAATGGTTACGACCTGTCCGGCTGTTGCGCCTGATGTCAGGGTGATCGAACCGCCACCAGTCACGCCAGCGCCAGTGACCGTATAATGAGTGGTCAGAGTTTTGAGTGTTTCGCCAATATAAACTTTAAGGTCGGCGTTTGAGAAAAACTCGAACGGCACAGAGAACACCGTCTGACCAGACGTTGCAGTATATTGTGCCCGAGCACTCGTATCATTGATAATAATCGCCATAATGACCTCCAGTTACATGAGTTGGCACAAGCTGTAGATGGCTCAATGCACTCATCTATATGCTTCCTCTAATCTCTTACGGGCCATTGCCCTGAAACTCTCGGGGATCCAAAACAAGTTATTAAGGGGTATAGAATTAACGGTAACACGGGCTTTATCCCTTGGAACCCCACCATTAAAGGCCTTATAAATATCAATCATTTTAGAAATTGCAGGACCTGTAAATTCCCCAGCAACATCGTAAGCGTCAGCGCCTTTACCAAATTTTGGCCTCATCCCAAAAGTAGGGCGAATTCCAATTGTGTCCTGACTAGCCGTTTCTGCCATAAAATTTAAATCACCATAAAAAGCAGCAATTCCAGATGACTCAAAAGCATTTAATAATTTTTCCATTTCTGTCATTTTATTCCAAACAAAGTCTGGAGTCTTAATCATATTCATCATGTAGGCCATTCCAAACATAGCAAGAGCGCCAGTCATGACATTAGCATCACGGCCCTGCAAAGCTGATAAAAGAATTTTATTATTAGCTCCAAATGACCAAGCCTTAAGTTGCAATGGCAATGCAAGCATTTGAGATTCTACTTTAGTAGAGCCTTTACCAAGAACGCCCATCATAATATTTGGTTTGTCAGCCGCAGTTGGCGTTGTAATAACTCGTTTTTGAATTGAATCTACAGCATTAAAAAATTTTACAACAGAATTTCTATCAGTCCATTGAGTGCTATTTGTATAAATTAACCCACGATCTTTTTGAATTGGTTGTTTTGCAATTTGAATAGCATCTTCTCTGCTAATGCCGTAACTTGCAAGAAACTCAATATCTTTCTTAGTTGCTGCGTTTTCTGCAACAGCCAAAATACGTCTAGCTAAAATATCAGAAGCAACTAATCCGGTATAATTTTTAAGAAAGTGAGTTACAATAGCAACTCCATTTGCAATATAATATGGAGTAGAAGCAAGATAAGCTAAAGGTTGTTCAATTTTAGATACTGCACGGTTATAACGACCGATTGCTCCAAATGTATCAGGGCCATTCTCAATAGCATGGCGGTGAGTCATACCAAGAGCAAGTTCCCAATAGCCAACAGTATTTGCACGAATTTCAGAATTCATTGCACGGACTAAGTCTTTATTACCTAAAGCATTAAGTGCATAACTCATTGTTTCTTTAATACCAAGAACCCAAGGAATACGTGCAGCTTCAGCAAGGTTAGAATAAATAGCCTTACCCATTGATGTGAGAGTAAAAAATGAACGTAAAATACTAGCTTCTCTTGTGCCAATTGTATGATAAGAAGAATGACGGCCCATAAGAACATCTCTTACAATCCTAATATCTTCTTCATATTTACGAATTTCAGATAAGGTTTTACCTTCTCTTGCAGCTTGTATAGAAGCACGATTAATTGAAAGTTCACCAGTTGGTGTATCAAATGCTCTTGTATATTCAAGGCCAATACCCGCCTTACGAGAATATTCACGCATAACACCTATAAGGTCTATATCAATAAAATCTGTAATTAATGATGTTGGTATATCTAATTTACGAGCTTTAGTAAAAAATGCTCTACCATCTCCATTTAAAGTTTTAGGTATAATTTCTTCTGCGTCGTCTTCAACTCGACCAAGAATATTATCAATTGTGCTTGACACTCTAGCTGCAATAGCTTCATCATTAAGAATATATCCCAATGACCGAGCACTATTTTCAAAATGTCGAGTTAAAATTTCTCTTAATTTTTCTTCATCTCTTAATACAATCCCGCGATTCCAGCGATGCGGAAAATAAAATTCTAATGGAGTTCTCATAGATGCAGCAGACTGCAATCTTTCTTCTTTTGTAAGAGAAGTTAAATGATTTTTTAAAAGATTTAAAACATTATTTTCAGAAATAGAACGATTTGTAATATTTTCTAATTTTGCAATTTCATCTTTTATAGCAGTCATTTCATTTTGAATACGCAATAAAAATTTTTCATCATTAGAATTTCTAAAATAATTAATTGAATAACCTTCATCAGCAAATTCTTTAAAAAATTTTTGAACACGCAATGCAGCTTCTTTAATTTGAGGAATTTCGTGATCAATTAATCCAGTAATCTGAGCATTGATGTATGTATTAAATACTTCTTTCTCAAATTCATCTGCACGAAGTTTACCATCCATGCGGGGTCTATTTGTAATTTTACGAACTTTATCTCCGATTGATGCAAGACTTGATCTTACATTAAGTCCGGCAATATTTACCGATTCCAATCCATCAGTTAAATAGTTTGCATGTAAATTTTTAATATCAAGAATAGCATCTCCAGCTTTTGCCATCCATGCTTCACCAGCAAGAAAAGCTGATGGCTCAGTTGCAATACCTTGTTTATTACGCGCAAACATAACGCCACCGTCTCCAAAGAAACGATTGGCAAGATCCTCATAAGCACGAATACCAGAATTTGCTACTCGAGCCCAACCACTTTGACGAGCCGCAATACGTTCAAATCCGCCAGCGGATGCAAATCCGGTTGGCGTATCTCCAGTTGGCCTAGCAATATATGGTGAAAAACCAATACCTTCAGTCTGTGAAATTGATCTAGTTAATGGTTCATCAAGACCATCTGCTGATTCGCCAACAATACGACGACCATCGTCAATCATTGAACGGCTTACTTCTGCAACAGATTTAGTTTTGCCAATAACTCCAACGGCACCACCCATTATACCCATTAATGCTGTGCCATAAAGTATATGCTGTTTTGCATCATCAATTGTTGTAGTTGGATCATACTTTAATGAAATAGCTTCATTTGCAACTGTATATGGTAAACCAATGGCAGCGCCTCTTAAAAACCCATTAATAAAACCAACGCCAGTTTTAATTCCGCCAATTGGGAGAGCAACATCTGGAGTTGTTAAACCACCAAGAGCTTTTGCAGTCCAATGTTCTGATCTACTTAAACGATCTCTACGTTCAACAGCGTCTTTAATATGATTCCAAACATTAGTTGCCGCTGCTTCAGAATAAACATCCTGAAATGCGTGAGCCCAACGAATACGACTAGGATCTTTTCTTAACCAACTTTCAAGATCAAATGATGGATCATCAGGTATTGGTTCATTTGTTAATGAAAGCGCCGCCCGACCCCTGACATTCATTGCATTTAAGTCATCATATTGCGGAGCAGTTGTCCTTGGGCGCAAATAATCCTGATGTGATGCAGCCATTTGAGCCATTGGGTTCATAATGAACTGATCTATATATGTCTGAAGATAGTCAACTTCTTCTTCAGTTCCAGACGGTTTTTTAAAAATCGGCTGAAACTCAGGAGGTATATTATCTGGTTGTTGAAGAATTGAAGGAAATTCAGCCATTATTCAACATATCCCTTAATGATTTGAATAAAGTCTTTTGCTTTAAGACTACCAGCACGATGTTTTAAATTGTCCCTAAGATTATTAGTAACAGCTTGAACGGCTAATCTACGGTCTTGATAAACCTTTGTTAAAACATCAATGGCATTTTTATTTGGGTTAGTTAATAACATATAACCACCAGTAGCGCCCTGCTGCCAAAGAACATAAAAGTCTCCAAGACTAGGTTTTTTTCCACCAAATGAGGCTTGGTAGTAACTTCCTAAATCTTTAGTATGTTCAATAGCAACCCATAATTGATCATCAGGATTATTACGATCTAAAGGTTTATCATGGGTAGTCATCCATTTTTTATTATAAAAATCCCATGTAGATTGAATAATTTGCCCAATACCATGAGCAGATGATCTTGGATTTTTAGCTGTAGGATCAAAACCATTACTTTCAAATCCAAATACTTTGCTAGCAATTGGAGCAAGATATGCTTCATCTCCAACAAAATTATCATTAATTTTTTTAATATATGCCTGAACATTAGGAGAAGATTGTTTTATATTTCTACCAAGCCAAGCATTATACCTATCATCTGGTAAAAGATCAGCAATACCTTTTCTATTTTCTTCAACATTCCAATGTTTAAAAAACATCATACCACTTTTTATATCAAGTTCAGTTGAAGATAATGGATTTATTGTTCTTTCAATAAATCCACGTTCTTTTTTATCTTTATTAATAATAACAGTTTCTTTTAATTTTTTTTCTTCTTTAAAAGTTATATATCTTTGAGCAGTTTTTAATGGGCTAATAACAATTGTTTGATTGTCTTCATCTCTCAAACGAATTGGAACACCAACATTTTTATCATAATAAGCAAGATAAAATGATCCAGAACCACCAGTTGGTTCAAGTTTAACATTTTCTCCAAATTTTAAATTGTCAGTTTTAATTCCAAATTGTTCAAGTTGTGATTTATTAAATGTTAATTTGCCATGCGTTTCTTCAACCATACCATCTTTTAATAATGGATCGATATATTCCTTAAGATAGTCAACAGTAGGTTTATTTGTTTCTGGGTCAATAACCTCTACATTAGTGTTAGCATCAAGCATTAACACTTCTTCTGGGACTAAAGATTGACCAACACCACCTTCATTTGAAATAACATATTTAGATGATTTCCATTTTGATAATACTTTTTTTCCATCTTCAATTCCCATTTCAAATGGAAGACCTTGAGATGTTGTAATTGCAATTGCTTCCATAATTTGATTACGAGCTTTTAATGGAAGTTCAGCAACATTGTTAGTTACTTTACTTAAAATATTTATATCCGTAGCTTCGGTATTTGGATATGAAATACGAAACTTATCTCTTACAAAATTGTTACGATTTTGCTCATCCATTCCAATTCCATTTTGAATAGCAGTTTGAGCAATTTTTGCTGCCTGTTCAAAAGTTTTTGGAGAACCGCCGGACATTTGCATTTGAACAATACGAAAAAAATTTCTGTCTTTAGGATCTGAAATAAGATCAGTTCGATCTTTAATACCTTCTTTAGTTGAAATTTTTTGCAATGTCTCATATGCAAAAAGTTGTTTTGCAAGAGTAGCGCGACCCTGTTCTGTTGTTACATCAACCATCCAAGCATTTTCAAAAAATCTTGAGTATGGTTTATCTGGCAATACACCATTATATCTAAAGCCAATCTCTCTAATTTTTTCTGGACTATAAATATCATCGCCATATTCAAGCCTAATAGCACGAGCCAAATCTTCTTGGGTAGCCCATGATGGCAACATTGAAAGATTAGAAGTTGTCATTACATCTTTAAGATCCATAGCTTTTTTATTTTCGCCACTAATCCTAAATCTTTCTGCATAGTCTTTACCAATATTCTGGAATACGCCTCTCATTTCTTGAAGAGCTGGCTCATTAACATTATCAATAATATCTTTAGTTGTATAACCGAAAGCTGTTCCATCAATAGGAGCTTCGGTGTTTAACATTTTAATAAAAGTTGAAAGTTCATTTGGATCAATTGTTTCTTCAGAAATACCCTGTTTTACTTCAGCAAGTATTGGTGCAAGAAATTCAATACCTTTAATTGATTCATCAATAATTGCTAACTCTCGATCAATTGTTGCTTGATCTCCATTACTTAATAATGTGAGTTCTTGTCTTTTAGTTGAAATTAAATTGTCTTTTACTTGCTTTGCACCCTCAACATCATTAATTGCCAAATGATTAATTAATGAATTTAAAGCTGCTTTAGATGAATTATTCAAACTTGTAATTAAAGCAGATCTTGATTCAGAGGCAGCAAGATTAAGAATAGAACCCTGACGCTGATTGCGTTCACGACCAAGAATAGGAGCAAGAACGCCAATAAATTTTGGATCGACATTTTTCAGAACGCCAGTAATATGTGCGTCCATCTTTGCAATACGGTCATTTGGCAGCATCTGACGATCAGATGCAATTTTATTCAATTCGCTTTCTACATCACGATATACAGTATTAATATAGTTTTGATCGACAGCAGCGTTGAAAATGTTGCGAGCATACGGACCATAAGTATCTGGTGTAGCGACTCGCTCATATTCACCATTCTCATTTTTGACAATTTGTGTTCCATTAGCTGCATCCTCAGCAATTTGCTTCGCATCAGCCTTCATAAATTCTTCGCCAATATCGGCAAGACTTGAAGCAAAGCGACGAACGCCACTGAGGTCTGGCGTTGGCAAGCTGGTGCTGAACTCGCTAATCCCCTGACCAGCGGGTTTAATTCCGATCTCTTGGGTAAACTGACGAATTGGCATTATCAAACCTTATAGTATTGGCCCTTAAACATATTGCTCGTAGCCTGACTTGCGCTATCAAAGAAAGCGTTTGTATAGGCCATCGTGCTTTGCATACGGGCGCTTGCAGATGAGAATTGGCTTTGTGCTTTATTAACCGAGATTTGATCGGCAATACGGCTTGTAGTTGTAGCAAGATTCAGGCGAAGTGACGCAACATCTTGGCGCAGCGCACGATCAGCAGCCTTATCAGCACCTTCGAGGAAAGACATACTCTGACCAATACCTGAACCAGCAAGGAACGCTTCATTGGTTGCACGAAGACGACGAGCTTCTTGGCGGCGCTGGTTCTCCACTTGAGAAGCATTTAACTCTGCAAGTTTGCGGTCATTCTCGAGTTGTTTGTTTTGAATATCTAATTGAAACTGGCGATACTCATTCTCCGCTTGAGCAGCCGAGGCTGTCATTGCAGCGCCGACAAAATTGCCAGCTGTCCCAATAAGAGTTGACCCAATAAGGAGTTCTGCACCTGTGCACATTAGACTGATACCTCCATTACCAAGCCGTTCAATCTGAGCGGTAACGGTTCACTTTGGGTTATTGTAACAGAGGCATCACGAGAATACCCCAGCAAGAAGAACTCTCTCTTCCCAGTAACAGGCGTTGGCTGCAATGAGAAGTCATCATTAACCTGACGAATAATCAATCTATTACCTTGAATAGAGACAGATAGAGTTTCATTCAAGTCCATAAGCACTCGGCTGATACGCTTTGGCTTACCATTATAAGATCCACTTCTGTCTGTAATTTCTACAGGCATTGTCTGGATTTCAACCGTAAATGAATAGCCAACAGTAATAGAAGTTACTGCTGTATTGAGTGTTATCTGGTTTGAGCCATTAACAGTATATCTGCCAAGGTAATAGTTGCCAGAGATGACATCAATTTCCTTGCCAGCAAAGATAGAGTTTACTGTCCAGACGGTTTGGGCAGATCCAGAAGTATAAGAGATAGCACAATCCAATGGCGTGGTTAGATCGTCATCCGCAAACTTCTCAAGGAAGTAAGATGCGCCACGCTTTACTGCAACAAAGGTCGAGTCGCCCAATGTGCAAGCAGATTCAAACTTTGGACTGCCACCACCTTCTGTAGTCCAAAGAGTCCATCCGGCAATTTTTTCTGCACGCGATGATGTAAACTGGGCAATCGTTCCAGTGCTATTGATCAAAAGAAGATACTGCTCGCCACGCTTTGTCGTGCCATAGTTTACAGCCATATCCTGTGGCGATGTAATCAAATGCTCAGCAAGGATCGACAATGTAGGCGAGGCATAGGCTTCTTCTGCACTATTATATGTAAACTCGCGGATAGCCTTTAGAGATGATTGAACATAAATCGTCGCGCCATCAAACGGTGTTGGAGCAATCTTGGAACTGCCATAAGGTGTCTGACGGCTGATTGTAATGTTGCTAGGCGTAATCGTCGTATCATTGATACGGGGAACGTAAAACTCTGATGTTGCCGTAAAGATCTGAAGGTTACGGTTTGATACAATATGGCGAACAGATGAGATGTCATTTGAGCCAATGGTTACTTGGATTGACTCGTTATCCAATCCTTCACCAATATCGAAGTTAAAGAACTGATAAATCTTGGAGGCCCATAAAGCATCTGGCTGAGAATCCGTGCCACCAAACCATAGACGGCCTTCATGGAATGTAACGGCAGTTGGATAGCCACGCAAAGTTGAGAATGACTGCTCTTGCCAATTACGAGTTGGCACATTGGTTCCGCTGAATACAACATGCGGACCACCGCCATCGAGCGAGCCAGATGCGCTGCCACCAGCAGTAAATGTATAGTGGTCATCATCAATAACTGTGATGGTTCTTGATCCATTTAACTGAACTGCGGTAATGCCGCCAACGCTTGTGCAGCCAGAAAATACAAGAGTTGCTCCAGTTGAAAGACCATGAGCGACATGGGTAACTTCAATAAGAGTTGATCCGTCAGAAGTCTTGAATGGATCTACATCAAGAATCCCTTCAAGTTGCTTCTTGATAGTTCCTGTTGCGGTTGTTGAATTAGTATATCCGGTAATTTCAATTTCAGAACCATACCATTTCAAACGCAAACCAACATGGTTAGCCGTAAAATAGGCTGCACTGGTTGTAAGTGTAGTTGATCCTACAGCCGAAGCACTTGAACTTAATGTGATTGTGCTTGCGGCAAATTTGTAGAATGGCTGATAAGTATCTGCACCATTAGCCGCTTGATCAAAAGCAAATGCTGCACGGGTAAATGAACTTGCCCCCGTTCTGGTAATCTTTTGAGTTACCATATCAGGATGGCAAACAATCATAACGTCTGCAATCTGGGAGTAGGTTAACTCAAACAACATTGCTGTTGTCCACGGACAACTAGTCAATGTAGTCAGCAATGTCCCAGAAAGATTATAAACCTTCAAAGTCGTATTGCTAAATGCAAATATATATTGCTCGTCAAAAGCAAACTCGAATGGGATCAATCGTGTCTGTGCGCCAAGAGTAGCAAGGTATGTAGTGCCACAACGACGAGCTATGCCGCCCTGATTGAGCAATGCAACGTTTCTTAACTTCTTTGCACCATTGGCATACGCACCCGTATCGGTGCGCATATTCATAAGCGACCCAACTTCACCAGCAGAGAAATTAGTTTGAACCGTTTTGAATCCCACAGTTACATCCTGATATTTCTACGGACATCGAGGAACCGACTTGTTGGCAATCTACGGTTTGTTTGGCTCTGGCTATCAAGGTTCCGAGCAATGGTAAACTGCCGCAATGCCCTCTTCTCAAAGAGATCAGCAAGAGCTTCCTGTTGCGCTACGGAGTAGGCAAAGACAGATGCCATCTGGAGAATAACTGTCATGACAAAAAATGGAGGCCATAAGGCTTCATCGGCACGGAACATATAGTCGATAAAGACTTCATCTGTATCTACCGCATTGCAGTAGATCATGTCCTGATATCTATCAAACTCGATAGGAGATCCGTTGATATAGACACCGTGAACCAAAATGCACTCGGCTGGGAGTTGATAGGCCGCATCCCATCTATGTTCAGGGACATCAACCAAACGGTTCATCTGGATCTGAGAAGAAGCAAACCGCCAACGATAGCGGGAAAGAAGATCACGGACAGTATCTTCGTAAAGATTGTCAGCAACAATGGCTTCGGTCGTGCCGTCATCGAACGATGTGATCGGAGAAGCCCCGATCAGGACCAATGCTCTTGCACAAATATCAATAGAAGTAATTGCCATTATGCAGTCCTATAAAAAGGGGTGAGCCGTTTTCAAGACGACCCACCCCAAGTAATTAGGCGGAAGGAGAGGGAAACCGCCTAATCAATTACGTCCCATTGGTGGTCGTAACAGTCGATGCGCCCGTTGCAGAAGTCACAACGAGAACGTCAACGGTTGCCGAACCACCCGTCGAACCGACAGCAAGGATGATGTCAAACTGCTTGAGATCATTCGTTGCATCGTTAAAGTATCCTGAGCCAGCAACCGTGGCGATTGCATCAGCCGAAGAATACCAGTGGATCTGACGGGCACCGCCAGTAACCTTAGAGAGAGTGCTACGAGAAAAAGCCATGATTATTACTCCGCAATCTGGACTTCATAGACACCAGTCGTGTCGATGAGAACGGAACCTTGGCTCATGCTCGAAGTGATGAGGTTCGAAGCACGCTCCGGCACATAGTTGACTTCCGTCTGGACATCTTGTGCAGATGCAAGACCAGCAGCCGAACGATGATAAGCGAAGCACTTGCGGATCGTCGAAGCAATCGGGAGACCCGAGTGCGTCATCCACATGAAGCCGAGCCAACGCTTGGCAACCATGCCGCCCTTGTAGGGAAGGTCATCATAGCCAATGAAGTCAGCATCCGAGAACGCTGAAATGCCGAGAAGATCAACCCAGCCAGCTGGCGAAACAACGAAGTAACGCTCACCATCATCAGGAATATCCTGATTGCCGAAGTATTCGAACACCGTATTGATCTTGGTTGAGGTCAAGCCGTTCGTGCTTGCTTCCGTGATCGTGTTCGATGTCGAGTCAAGGGTCGTGATGATAAGATCATCAGACTTACGACCGAGCGAGTTAGCAGCCGACTGAGCTACGATCTGACGCTCATCAATGTTGATCTTGAGTTCGTCAAGTTTATCAACATAGTCCGCAGCGTAGTAGTCAGAGAGCGTGCACTCTACGTTTGTGTGGTCAAGAGACATCACGGGAACTGCACCGTGACGTGATTTTTGTGAAGCGGCACCCTTACCAACCTTCTGGAAGGTGGTCGAAGAACCGTTTACGTTGCCCTTAAAGCGAACGGTGTTGCGCAATTTGGATCCAGCACGTTGATAAGCAACGTGAACCTCGGATTCAAACTGCTTGATAAAAGCCTGATCAATGGTCAATGCCATGATATACTCCAACAGTTTGGTTTCAGATTGGTTCCAAGGTTATCCATATTGCTTTGCAAGTTATCCGTTAGGGCTTGCGCTGACAGATACGGGCCTCGACCCACGATTCTTATTAATTACCTATAGATTCAATGCACAGGACGCACGAAGATCTGTCCGCCTACCTCAAACCCCATCTTCTTGTAGAGTTTGGCAGTGGCTTCCGGATTAACCCGTGTCGTTTCTCCGCATCGAATCTGTTTCACATTCTGCTGGGAAGCCCAAATCGTAAACTCTTTGAGCAGCCGGAAAGCAGCTGATGAACCTCTATGGTCGGGATGGACATACAGAGCAAGGTCCATCGCGTATCTTTCAGTCGAAAACCAGTATTGCCCGACAAATCCGACCATCATTCCGATAGTCATCTCATTGTGCTTTGCAACATAACAAGTCCAGTCTGGGTGAGACAGGCAGGCATTGGCTATGGTTTTCATCTTGGCAACGTCAAAGGTGATTTGACTCAAGGCACTCTCTTTGTGCATGAGCCAGCCAAGACCTATGCAAGTATCGACATCCTCCGGAGAGAGGCGGGATATAATCATTTATTGAACTTGCGCTGGAAGAAGCTCTGGACTTCCGCAATATACTTGGGATCACGATCTGCTGGATGCCAGTATCGACGGTCGTTCATCATCTTCTTCACATCGTCTTCGGTCACTTCGGTTGGCGTGTCCGACACAACCTGAGTCGCGTCACCACGGGCCAAGGCCATGACGCGCTCGATGACCTTCACACCCTTGGCTGTAGAACAGAATTGCTCGATGAGCGGACGCTCTTCGGCAGTAAAATTCTTATTGACCCAAAGACCAACGGCTTCTGTTCTGACCTTGGCATTTTCACCAAGAGCCTTCATTTCCTCGTCATAGTCTGGCTGGTTTGACTGGATTGCCTCAAGATATTTGGCAATGCCGACTTGGAACGTCTCATTGTCAAAGGCGTTATCATAGGCAAATTGCTGCCACCACTCGGTTAGCGGACCTTTGATTGCCTCTTCTGGAACGCCATCAAACTTGGGAAGCTCGTATTTATCCGGTGATTCAGGACGAGCAGCCAAAGCCTCTTCCGACAATTCATCAATAATCTTGGCACGGAAGTCATCGCCTCTGAAATTCTTCTCCAGTTCGGCGTAACTCTTAGCCAACTGTTCTACTGCTGGCTTGTCATCTACCCAAAACTTCTCTGGCAACCAGTCTGGTCGCGTAACCTTTTCTTCCTGTGGTGTAGAAATCAAGGTATTCGGGGTAGCAGATGTGGCCTGATCTGCTTGTGGGGCTTCAGTTGCCTGATCCATTTTGTCCTCTCAGGATACGTTGCTCAATAAGACCGACGAGGAATCTCATTCCTTCGCGGTGGAATAATTCATTTGGATTGATATTGGGACCGCTTACGGACTCAATAGTTATAGATCGCAGATAACGCAATGCCTCTTTCCCTCCTTGACTGGAAAAGATACCTGCCATCAATTTGTTTAACTCGTCCTCTTTTTCGGGCGAACGAGTAATCCCGTCAGGCCCCAGCACTAGGGGGCGTTTGTTGACCGCCAAGTTGACCACCCATTTGTTGCGTCAGCTGGTTCAAAAGCTGCGCTCTCTCCTCATTTGAACGAAGTAACCGCTCCGGAATACCAAACTTATCCGAAAGATACTTAGCGGCCTCTTCAGTTTTGACAAGCATATTGACCAACTGGGGTCCAAAACGAAGCCCAAGCATTTCGATATACCGATCAAACGACACAATATCCTGTTGCTGCTGCGCCTGTGCCAGAGGCGAAGATGAACGAACCTTTATCTCACGACCATTGACGGTCGGGATCGAGATGCGACCCTGCTTCTTGAGGATATAGATTACACGACGAAGGACAGGATTGATCAACTCGGCTTGCAAGCGACCAAAGGCTGCACCAATCTGGCGGGACAGATCAGCCATACGCTGGCTAACTTCTGTCGCACTCATCGGAGTTTTATCCGGATTGCCAAGCATATCATTATACAAGGCCTTGCGGATATTCATACGCATATCGGTAAGAACCAACTGGGCGACATCAAAGTTACCAGTCGCCGTCACGTTCTTCAAACCAGAAGAGCCTGGAGCAATTGGGATTAAAGTCCCAGGAACAATTTGAATTGTATCTACATTGATGACACCATCGTCCTCAATTTGATACAGACCTGAGATCGCCATCTGCGCGTTCTCAAGAATCAACTGCACCGTCAAGTTACATGTTTTGATTGCTGGCATGGCATTAAGAAGTGGGCCACGACCATAGACTTCACCTGCCGCCTTCGACCAACGGAACGGCACAAACGGGTTAGAGCCAGTGCCCGTATAAGTTTCTTGGTAGAAAAGATCCTTGGAAACAGGATCAAACACCATCCGTTGATAGCGTTCTTCCATAGAACCATAGACGCGATAGGTGCAATCGATCAGGTTAAGCTGGGCATCTTTGCCAGTGTTCAGATCAATCTCCAGCTTTACTGGCAGTTTTGCCTTTGGATAAGCAATCTTGATCTTGCTTGCACGGAGTTTGCGCTCACGGAATACGGCATCAATCTGATCATCCGGACCAACGTCAACATAAAGTTGGGTCAATGGGATCGAGGTGAACATAATTGGATTGAGAGCATCGCCCTCAGTAATCTGCAAGCAGCCAGTGCCAATACCAAGATCCAAGAAACTCTCATGGACTTCTTGGGAGAAGTTGGAGTTCTGGATAATCTCGAAGATGTAGTTGGTCACTTCTTCAAGCGACTGGTCTACTTCGCTACGCTGATCTTGCGGGATCTCAGAACCTGAAACAAGTTCGGCCCAACGTGCATAGTTGGGAACGAGACCGGACTGAAGACGGGAAGCAAACTCTTGAAGACCAACAACAGCTGTCTCGTCGAAAATCTTGTCAGTCTTTGTCTGACCTTGTTCTTCAGCGTAGAAACTTTCGCGCTGCGGGAAAGCATATTCGTAGCACTCCTCAAACTTGGGAGTCCACAAATCCTTAATGTGTTTTGCCCGACGAAATCTCTCTGTCAGTGATTCGACAGAGAAATTGTCTACGGGTATAACTTGCTCATCAAGAGCCATTAGCTAGCCTTTTTTGAAAGGAACCCTGAGCCGCCAGCCGGACCAGAAATCAAAGAACGCAAACCGTAAAGTCCAGCACTACGTGCAACAAGATCCGCCGTGCGCTTCCGCTTTTCCTCAGAACGTGCAGCATCCGCCGTTGTCTGCTGCTGCTGAATGATTTCTTCCTGAGCCTTGGTAGCTTGCTGCTGACTTGCAGATTGAGATGGTGCGTCAAACTTGAACAAATCGCACATAGTAGTCTCCAGAGATAAACTATCTCGCCTTGGATGAATAAAGACCTGAATACTTACAATGCACTTACGCGCCGCTTCGGACTAAAAGGTTTCCTTGTGAACACATCAAAGTCCTTACGAGCTTGGACTGGTTTGCTTGTTTTGCCACCCATTGTCAATGCCCGTCCCTCCCCGCCACCAATCATGGCATATTGCAGCGCGTCATGGATATGGGAATATTTGTTCTTTTCCGGCTTGTCCTCGTAGCGTTCGGCACCGGAGATCTGCATCCGGCGGTAGCCATAGCCACCACGGAAACCTTTGATCAGGTTCACGCACCGACTATCAATGAGCAGACCAGCCTGACCATCAACCAGTCTATTCAATGGAGCAGATACGGCCTCGATGCGGAGTGAGACATCGTTATTCCCAGCGGGATAAGCCTTGATCCCAGCTGATCGAAGGATCTGAAACGGGGTGCGCTCATCGGTTTGGGCGCGGTAATCACCAGCCGGATCACCATAAATCATGTATTGTTGGTTAGGGAACCGCATGGCAAGGTCGCGTTTGAGGGCTTCCGTGAACCGCGTGATGCCCATGTCCTCTGCCACCAACTCGCCAAGAATCAACCATTTGCCACGGATATTCTGGCAATAGGCTGCCGCAGGGGTCAAACCAAAGTCCAGACCAACAATGATCGGGACATTCGGAACGGGAAGCAGCGGCTCCTTGGCAATATGAACATCTTCGTTGAACATATGATAGACTGGCTTTCCGTCATTGAGGCTGCCAAGGCGGTTCATAACATAGACATTGATCCAGCCACGGGACTTACCCTTGATGATGTCCTCGTAGTAGTTACCAATGGTGTTCTTACGGTTCTCGGCTTCGGGATTCTTGGTGTATCCGGTCAACTCTCCATCATTATCTTTGACTTCGGACAGGCCAGCTGGCTGATTGAAGAACTTCCATGTGTCTGGTTTTACCAACATCAGGGCTTCTTCGCGGCTGATATGATCCGGCAATGGACTTTCACCAGCCATGATAGGCCACCAATGGTCCTCATCTGGGGCGTTCGTATCAGCAATAACTCCATACCAAGACGGGCCGCCATCTCTCATTGAGGGATAACGACCAACGCGCATGGTGCAAGCATCAACGATTGACTTTGGAAACTCTCTGGCCTCGTTCAGCCAGATGCCAGTCAACTCCAAAGACAGGAGCTTCTTGACATCTTCCGGCCTATCAAGCGCAAGGAAGATGACTTCCAAGTCAACATCTCCGCGCTTCAATCGATGAGTATAGGGAGGCGGATGCCAGAGCATCTTGCCCCAGACATCCTCCGGAAACCAGTCGAGCCATGTCTTTATGGTTGTGGTTCTCAACTGCGGATAGGAGTTACGGACAATGGCCCACCGAGAATGGCGAATATTATCTGGCCCCTTCTGCTGCTGTAACGCGCGGCGGAACACCTCAACCGCGCATCCGACCGACTTTCCACTACCTACCGGACCACGAAGACCCCTGAAAAAGGAGTCATCCTTCATGAACGCCTTGAGCGTTTCACCATCCGGCTTGTAGTTGAACTTAACCAATCAGGTTCTCATCGACTGCTTTTTTGAGCATTGGCAGAAGAACTTCTGGGCCAATGGCATCTATAAACTTATCGCACTCGAAATTCGTCAGTAAACCCGCTGGGTAGAATTTCAAATGCGTCTTACGCACAATCTCCCGCAACCTCTGGCGATCAGTATGGCTCAGGAGACTGGAGAAACTTCCAGTCTGTTCATTGCTCATGTTGTGCTGTCTTGATCAAAGTTGTCTTTGCAAGTTCAAGCAATAAGACGAGTTCGCCCAGCTGCATAGGATTACAGGTCAGAACAAACTCGTCCTCATTTGACCAGCCAATTACAATAGCGTCTTTGAGTTTACCGCGCACATCATCCAAGATGTCATCTACGCTGTATTCTCCAAGCTCGTTTTTCTTGTATTCGGCTAAATCGATAATTGAACTGTCGTTCATTTCATCTTCTTTTTCATAGCGGCCTTCATAGCCATCATAGCTGTGGTCTTCTTGCCACCAGCTTTTGGCATCTTAGGAGCGGCTTTCGCCATTGGTTTGCCCATTGCTTTAGCCATTTTTCTTCCCTTCTGCTGCAAGTTTCTGGAACTTGGCCTTGCCATACTTCTTTCTGCCGATCCAAGCTGCAAGAGCCTTCGGGTCCTTTACACCCTTTTTCTCCAGATCGCCAACAAGTTTTTTGTAACGCTCGCCGGAACCCAACTTTGGTTCCTTCTTCTCGTGCTTACCAGACTCTTTCATTTCTTCTTTTTCCTCGCTTGATACTGGGCAAGCAATCGACGGCCCTTGGCTACCGCACTTGCCTTGTCCCCACTATGTCCCCATGCCTCAAGAGACAACTTCAATCTCGTCTTATCACCATTCGGCTTATACAAAGGACCAGCTGCCGAGCCCATGCGAACAAGGAAACTACCCTTCCTCCGCATCTCGTCCGGCCCGCTCGGACTACCCTTGACCGGAGCCTTCAGATTACCGCCCGTTTCTTTTTTGTAAGACGCACGACCAGCGGCGTTCAATCCACCTTGTGGATCCTTACCGCCCTTACGCTGCCAAAGAGGAGTCGCCATCAAGATTTCTCCAAATTCCAATTACTGCCAGCAGCTATCACGCAAGTCCGACCATCCGGCTCAACAGATGTCAAAGTCCAACTTTGAGGACCTCGATAAAATTGTAAAGCCAATTTATTATCAACCATAATCGGAGACTGAGGCTCTTCGCTGTATTCTCTCAAAAGATTCTCAGCAATCAAAGATCTATCAAGGCAAAAATGCGGAGAAGCAAAAATAATAGAAGCCAGAAGAATCTCATTCATGACCAGAACCTTTCTGGTGGGAGCACCCCACAAGGGGGAAAATATTTTAAACCCTTTGTTGCGGAAATGCACCGAACCTTGGAGGGGAAAAATACTTGTAGAGGTGATCTCGTAATGAGTGACTGGACATTTTTGACCCCCCTATCCAGTTATCCACAACTTATCCGAGATCAATACTAACCGAGAGATTACCGTCAACACGGTGATCAATACGTTCAGCAGCTCGTAAACCTGCACGATCCAGCAAGTCACGGGACGCTTCTAACTGCACATATTCGGATTTAGCTTCAGTGCTGAGACGTTCTATTGTTCTAAACGCTTTGGGTAATGAAGCACCGATAGCCAGAGTTGTTCGCTTGTATATCTCTTGGACAATCAATGGGTTACGAAGCAATCTACACGCCTCAACATGTGCAGACTTTTCTGCGTAACCAGCCTCCTTTGCGGCTGCCGTTCCCTTACCACCATTCGCTACATACGCCTCGATGAACGTGTCTTGTTTGCGCGTTAGATTAGGGATTCCATCAGATACTTTGACTAGTGACATACTACAATCTCAAACCCGAGGGGGATAGATAAGGGGGAGTTGCATAACCATGTCAAGTGCACTTAATACAATCATTCCTAAGATCCTCGGCATTATGCCTCGGGATGTCTCGAATCAAGCGACGCAGAACCTACTAACTTTGCACTTAATTTTGCACGGTCGCTCGATACTCGATTATTACTTCCTCGACTACTAACATGGTAAGCAGGTCGACGCACTGTAAGTCAACCCCGTAAAGGGGTAGCCTCGTTGGTAAAGCCAAGGTTTGTCTTTTATTTCGATAGTTCGAATAAGGACTTCAAATCCTCGCGTTA
>Ga0214917_10002826_pt1 | contig 20760 bp, 19 predicted proteins | sample LL_1208_BB_MetaG_FD_177983 | JGI IMG/M metagenome (GOLD analysis project Ga0214917, IMG submission 177983) | Freshwater microbial communities from Lake Lanier, Atlanta, Georgia, United States - LL_1208_BB | ecosystem: Environmental > Aquatic > Freshwater > Lake | place: USA: Georgia | collected...
TATTTTTAATTTTTTTAAATTTTTTTGTGTATGTAAAATTAAATCCGTCACCATAAAATTTATTATTGATCTTATAATTTCATTTCTCAATAATTTTTTATTTTTGAATTGTTTATTTTTTTTTTTAATAATCTCTCCTATAATAGGCAAATCTTTAATATCATTAATTGAAAATAAACCCGCTCTAATACCATCATCAATATCATGATTATTATAAGCGATGTCATCTGATATAGCGCTAATCTGAGATTCTAATGAAGATTGCTTGTAAAAATTAATTTTTATAATTTTTTTTAAATTTGGCAAAAGGTCTAAATTATCTTTTATCAAATAATTAGGACCATTATGCTTAACTATACCGTCAATGGTATTTATTGATAAATTTAAGCCATCATAATTTTGATAAGCTTTTTCTAACTCAGTAACTAAACGTATCGAATGAATATTATGATTAAAACCACCATAATCTCTATTGCAATAATCTAAAATTTTTTCACCAGCATGTCCAAATGGTGGGTGACCTAAATCATGAGCTAAACTTACAGCCTCAGATAAATCTTCATTGAGTTTTAAATATCGAGATATTGATCTTGATATTTGAGAAACTTCTAAAGTATGTGTCAGTCTTGTTCTGTAATGATCTCCTTCATCATATACAAAAACCTGCGTTTTATATTTTAATCTTCTAAACGAAGTTGAGTGTATAATCCTATCTCTGTCTCGCTGATAAGATGATCGGTATAAGTTTTTTTTATCACCAAACTGTCTTCCTAAGTAATTAGAATTATTAGAAGAATACCTAATTAATAACTTATTGTAATTATCAACCCCAGACATATATTAATAATAAACATATAATTGAATGACTAATAATTTTACCATTACAGACAAAGCTAAAAAAAAGATAGAAAATCTTTTAAAAAAAGAAAATATTAATAAGTTCTTTAGAGTAGAAGTCAAAGGTGGTGGTTGCTCTGGTTACAAATATCATTTTTCAACAGATAACAAAAAAAATGAAGACGATATAATTTTTGAAAATGTTCTAATAGATAAAACTTCATTCGCTTTAATTGAAGGATCGATGCTTGATTTTTCAGAAAAATTAATTGAAAATACTTTTAAGATTATAAATCCTAAAGCCACATCATCGTGTGGATGCGGAAGTTCATTTTCTCTTTAATGATTATAAGTAGCTGGAATGTTAATTCTATAAGAGTAAGATTAAATCACCTTATTGAATATCTAAAAAAAAATAAACCAAACTTTTTACTGCTCCAAGAGATCAAAACTGAAAATAAAAATTTTCCATATTCTGAAATAAAAAAATTAGGTTATGATAGTGAAGTGCATGGTCAAAAATCATACAATGGGGTGGCTATTATTTATAATAAAAAAATAAATAATATAAATTTTAATATTATTAATGATGAACAACAACAGTCGAGAACTATTTCTGTTGATATTGATTATAAAAATGAAACAATAAAAATTATTTGTGTATATGTTCCTAATGGAAATCCTGTTGATACAGATAAATATCAATATAAAATAAAATGGTTAAAATCTTTTGAAAATTTTTTAATTAATCAAAATAAATTAAAAAATAAAATTATTATTGGTGGAGATTTTAATATTATTCCAAATGAAATAGATGTTTACAATCCTGAAGATTGGGAAAATGATGCTTTATATAGAATTGAAATAAGAAAGTTTTTTAGAAATATTTTAAATGAAGGTTTCGAGGATGCTTTTAGGTTAATTAATAAAGCCCCGAATAATTATACATTTTGGGATTATCAATACGGGTCTTTTGAAAAGAATAAAGGATTAAGAATTGATCATTTTTTATTGTCAAAAAATATCAGTCATTTAATTAAGAACGTAACTATTGATAAATATTTAAGAGCGTTAGAGAGACCTTCGGATCACGCTCCTATAAAACTAACTTTGGCTTAAACTCTTCCATATACATCTTTTATACGAATAATATCGTCTTCTCCTAAATAGGTGCCTGTTTGAACTTCGATAATTTTTAAAATACTTTTTTGTCTATTCTCAATTCTATGAATTGCGCCTTGAGGAATAAAAATAGAATCCGATTTATGTAAAATTATTTTTTTTTTATTTAAAGTAACATTTGCTTTACCCTCAACAACAACCCAATTCTCAGATCTATATTTATGTTTCTGAAGACTGAGAATTGCTCCAGGTTTAACAACTAATTCTTTTACTTGAAAATTTTTTCCAACAAATATGTTCGTAAATTGTCCCCAGGGTCTTTGAGTGGTTGTGTGTTGATCTGTAAGTTTTGGAAATTTTTTATGAATTATAGGATAAATATTTTTAAGATCATTATTTTTTAAATCTGAAAGAAAAAGAACATCATTATTATCAACAGCAAGTATATTTTTTAAATTACTGGCCACAATAGTTCTGCTGGAAGAAATATAAGAATTCTTAACTTTGTTCTTAAATATATTTCCTTTTATATAATTGTTATCTTTATCCTTCTTTTCAATTTCCCATTTTTGTATCCAACTACCCACATCTTTCCAATCACTTAAAAGTTTTGTGGAGAATACATTATTGGATTTTTCTAAAATAGCATGATCAAAAGAAATAGATTTTATTTTTGAATAATATTTATTTTCTAGTTCAACAATATTTTTTGTAAATTTTGCATTGATATAAGAATCACAAACTTGCAATGCTAATTTAGTTTGCAAAACTGAAAATTCATTTAATAATGCTGATTTATTTGAGAGAAACATTCCTGAATTCCAAAGATAATTATTATTTTTAATAAGTTTTTTTGCTCTACTTAAATTTGGCTTCTCAATAAATTTAATTACTTTGTTAAAATTTTTATTAATTTTTTTTGAATATAAATAACCGTAGCCAGTTTCTGGATAGTCAGGCTTAACACCAAAAATAAAAATTTTATACATATCTAAATGAAGAGAAAGTTTTTTTATTTGTCTTTGGAATACAATTTTTTTTTGAATTATGTGATCTGAAGAAATAATTAATATGGGTTGGTAAAAAGCTAAATCATCATCATTAATTGCTGCTAGAATTGCAGCTGCTGTATTTTTTTTATCAGGCTCAACAAAAATTTTACAATTTATATTTTTTGTTTCCTCTTTAATTTGATCTAAAAAATTAGAATTTGAGCAGATACTAATAGGATCAAAATTTATTCCTGAAACTCTATCTATTGCATGTTTTAATAAGCTTTTTCCATTAATTTTAATAAATTGTTTTGGATGTTTCTTTCTTGATTCAGGCCACAATCTGGTACCTTCACCACCACATAAAATAATAGGTTTAATTTTCATTATAATAAAAATAACAAAATTATCGGTATAGAAATTGCAGAACCAATTGTTGATACAAAAACTGCGGTACCAATTTCTTGATGATAAGAATTGTTTTGAGCAGCAATTAAATAAGTCAATATAGCAGCTGGCATTGAAGCTTGTAATATAACAACTTTTGCAACGTTACCATCAAGTTTTAATAAATATACAACTAACAATCCAATAAGTGGACCTGAAATAAGTTTAAAAAAACCAAGGATAAATCCAATTTTTAATTTTTTAATATTAATTTTACTAAGCGAAATACCAAGTGATAATAAAACTAGAGGTATAACAAATCCTGATAAAATTTTTGTAATACTATTAAAAATATTAGGCATTTCTATTTTATAAAATAATACAATAAGAGAAAAAATTAATGATAATAAAACTGGGCTTAAAATTATTTTTTTTAAAGAATAAATCCCTGATGAAATTGCAGAATTTGCAGTGAAGTGGCTCACCATAACTATTGAAGCAAAACCAGCTGCTAACGCTAATCCTTCGTTTCCAAAAGCTAATAATGATAAAGGAATTCCCATATTCCCTGTATTTGGATGCATTAATGGAGTTGTTAATTTAATAGATGGAAGTTTAAAAATTTTTATTAATAAATAACCTGATAAAAAACCAATACTCAAAACTAAAAAAGCAGAAAGAAAAATTTGAAAGTATATATTTATAGTTAAATTAGATCTTGTTAATGAATCATAAATTAAACAAGGAAGCCCTATATTTGCCACCAGCTTAGTTACTGCAACAGGATTAAAATCTTTATTATATCTGTTCCATAAATAACCAATAAGAACTACAAAAATAACTGGAAGTATTATGTTTAAAATTGTTATAAACAAATATTCCTCAAATATCTGCGTAACAACTATTTTCTTTAAAACTACCTGGGTGTGTTACCGCGCCATCTTTTGAAGAACCAACAGACTGAGCGTATTTCCAAAGAGTTCCTGATGTAAAATTAGGTTTAATGTTTTTCCAAGATTTTTTTCTTTTTTGTAACTCTGAATTAGAAATTTTAACATCTATAGTTCCTTTATTAGCATCAATAATTATTGTGTCTCCATTTTTTAATAATGCTATTGGACCACCATTAAATGCTTCGGGTCCAACATGCCCAACACAAAAGCCTCTAGTTGCTCCTGAAAATCTTCCATCAGTAATTAAAGCTACTTTTTCTCCCATTCCCTGACCATAAATAGCCGCTGTAGTCGAAAGCATTTCTCTCATTCCCGGGCCTCCTCTTGGTCCTTCGTATCTAATAACTATAACATCCCCTTCTTTATATTTTCGGTTTTGAACTGCTTTAAAAGCTTCTTCTTCACTATTAAAGCATAAAGCTTTTCCTATAAACTTTAACGTTTTCATTCCAGCCACCTTAACAATTGCTCCTTCAGGCGCTAAATTTCCTTTTAGACCAACGACCCCTCCTGTTTTTGAAAGTGGTTTATTAAAAGGTCTCATAACATCTTGATTGTTATTAAATTTCACACTCTCTAAATTTTTTTTCATAGTTTCTCCTGTAACGGTTAAACAATCACCATGTAAATAACCTCCGTCCAATAAAGTTTTAAGTAGCATTGGCACTCCACCAGCTTCGAACATATCTTTTGCAACATATTTTCCACCCGGTTTTAAATCTGCTAAATAAGGAGTTTTTTTAAAAATCTTTGCTACATCCATAAGATCAAATTTTATTCCACATTCATTTGCAATTGCAGGAAGATGAAGAGCAGCATTTGTGGAGCCCCCAGTAGCTGCAACAATAGTTGCAGCATTTTGTAATGATTTAAGTGTAACAATATCTCTTGGTCTAATATTTTTTTTTAATAAAGACATTACTGCTTTTCCACTTGCGTAGGCATATTTATCTCTTTCTTCATAAGGAGCAGGTGTTCCTGATGAATATGGCAAAGCCAACCCTATAGCTTCAGACACACATGCCATTGTATTTGCTGTAAACTGTCCTCCACATGCACCAGCACTAGGACAAGCATTAATTTCTAATTCTTCTAAATCCTCATCTGACATCTGATTATTAGAATGCTTTCCAACAGCCTCAAAAACGTCAACTACTGTTACATCTCTGCCTTTATATTTTCCTGGCAATATAGATCCACCATAGATAAAAACACTTGGTACATTTAGTCTACACATTGCCATCATTAATCCTGGCAAAGATTTATCACATCCAGCCAAACCAACTAATGCATCATAACAATGACCTCTAACTGTTAGCTCTGTAGAATCTGCAATAATTTCTCTAGATATTAAGGATGACTTCATTCCTTCATGACCCATTGCTATTCCGTCTGTAACGGTGATTGTACAAAATTCTCTAGGCGTTCCACTATTATCATACACTCCTTTTTTTGCTGATTGAGCTTGTCTCATTAAAGCAATGTTGCATGGAGCAGCTTCATTCCATGTTGAAACAACACCGACGAATGGTTTTGCAATATCACTTTTTTTTAAATTCATTGCATAATAAAAAGACCTATGAGGAGCTCTGTCTGGACCTACGGTAGTATGTCGACTAGGTAATTTTGATTTATCAAATTTCATAATTAATTTTTAATAGATATTATACTTTCTAATTGATTTAAATCATTTAGTAATTTTTTTAAAATATCTTTTTCCTTATCAACTACATCTTTTGGAGCTTTATTGATGAAAGATTTATTAGAAAGTTTATTTTTTGTAGCGCTAATATTATTTTTTATTAAGTCTATTTTTGATTTTACTTTAATAATTTGATCTTTTAAGGAGATTTCTGTTGTAAATTTAACTAAAATTGCATCACCATCTAAATAAATTGGCAATATATTTTCATTTCTTTCATCTTTTGTAAAATAATTTTCAACTCTAGAAATCTTTTTAAAAATTAAAGAATTCCTAAATAAAAAGTTTTTTTTATTTTCTGGCAAATGATCAATGCAAATATCGACAAAATTGCCAGGAGAAACTTGTAAAATAACTTTTGTAGATCTTATTAAACTAACAAGCTTAATTAGCCAATTAATCAATTCAATATTCTGATTTTTAATTAACTTAATTTTGTCATCAGAAACAAAATTAATTAATGGGCTTTTTAATAAATCAGAAAATTTTAACTTATGCCATAATTCTTCAGTAACAAAAGGGATAAACGGATGAAGTGTCAAAAGAATATTTGAAAATATAAATCCAAAAACTTTTTTGGTTTCTTTTATTTGATTTTGATTATTTGAAAAAAAAATAGATTTTGAAAATTCTAAATACCAGTCACAAAATACATTCCAAACAAAATTATAAATAACTTTGGAAGCCTCATCAAACCTAAAATTTTTTATATGGTTATTAATGTTATTTTTAGAGTAAATGTATTCATTGACAATCCATTGATTGATTTCTAATTTTATTTCTTTACTATTAATTTTTACATCAAAGTTACATTTATTAAATTCACAGAATTTTGATACGTTCCAAATTTTAGTTAAAAAATTTCTATAACCTTTAACTCTTTCCTCTGAAAGTTTTACATCTCTGCCCGGTGAGGCCATCGACATTAAAGTAAATCTTAAAGCGTCAGCTCCATATTTTTTTATTAAATCCAAAGGATCAATAACATTCCCTTTTGATTTCGACATTTTTTGACCATGCTCATCTCTAACTAATGCATGAATATAAACTTTATCAAATGGAACCTTTTTGGTTACAAAAAGTCCCATCATCATCATTCTAGCAACCCAGAAAAATAAAATGTCAAATCCTGTTACTAAAACTGATGTTTTGTAAAATCTTTTAAGATTATAGGTTTTTTTTGGCCAACCTAAGCTTGCAAATGGCCATAAAGCAGATGAAAACCAAGTGTCTAAAACATTACTATCTTGATAAATAAGAGAATTTTTTTTTTTGTAAAATTTATCTGCTTGTTTTTGAGCATCATTTTGGTCCTTTGCAGAAAAAACTTTTCCATCACTTCCATACCAAATAGGAATTTGATGACCCCACCAAATCTGCCTAGAAATGCACCAAGGTTTAATATCTTTTAACCATAAATTATAAGTTTTTGTCCATGTCTCTGGAAAAAAAATAGTTTTTTTATTTTTTACAGCTCTTAATGCCTCCTTTGACATTTTTTTTACATTTAAAAACCACTGATCTGTAATATAGGGTTCAATAATAGAATTTGATCTATCACCATAGGGAACGTTATGTTTTATTGTTTCTTCTTTTTCTAAAACATTAAGTGATTTTAAATCTTCTATTATTAATTTTCTCGCTACAAATCTATCAAGTCCCTGGTATTTTTTAGGACAATTTTTATTAAGCCTTCCATCAGTTTCTAAAATATTAATTTTTTTTAAGTCATGTCTTAATCCAACTTCATAATCATTAAAATCATGAGCCGGAGTAATTTTCACAGCTCCAGACCCTTGATTAGGATCAGCATAAAAATCTGTGATTATTTTAATCTGCTTATCTATAATTGGAATTTTTGCGTATTTATTTACTAATTTTTTATATCTTTTATCTTTAGGGTGGACTGCGATTGCGGAATCGGCAAATATTGTTTCCGGTCTTGTAGTAGCTATTGTTATAAAATCATCTTTATTTACATAATATTTAATATAGTAAAGTTTACCCTCAATTTCTTTTTGTACTACTTCTAAATCTGAAATAGCAGTTTTTAATACAGGATCCCAATTGCATATTTTAAAATCTTTATAGATAAGTTTTTTTTTGTATAATTCTAAAAAAACTTTTATTACCGCCTCAGACATACTTTTATCCATAGTAAATCTAGTTTTTGACCAATCACATGATGAGCCTAGTTTTTTAAGTTGATTTATAATTAAATTTCCAGAATGTTCTTTCCAACCCCAAACCTCATTTAGAAATTTTTCTCTGCCTAATATGCTTTTAGATTTATTTTTTTCATTAAGTTTTTTTTCAACAACAAGTTCAGTTGCAATTCCAGCATGATCAGTTCCGGGCTGCCATAGTGTTTCATATCCTTTTAATCTATAAAATCTGACTAATAAATCTTGTATAGAATTATTAAGAGCATGCCCCATGTGTAAATTACCAGTTACATTGGGAGGAGGAATTACTATGGAAAAGTATTTTTTTTTATAATTTTTTTTTGGTTTAAATAATTTTTTACTTTCCCAAAAATTATAAATTTTATCTTCTATTTCTAAGTGATTATAATTTTCCTCTAACATTAAAAATTAAATTCTTCTTTATCTATATAATTAATTAAAATTGGTGCACTAGCATTCATAATTTTCAATTTTTCATAGCCATTTATTTTTTTATTAAAAAGATAAATACTTGAGTAGGATTGTTCTTTTAAAATGCAAACTAATTTTCCATTGATATTTAATTTATCAATCAAATTTATAGGATCTGCATTTACTGAACCATTTATAATAATTTTATTAAATTTTAGGTTGGAAAGAATTAGTTGCCTATAATTAGAAAATAAAACATTAACATTTGTATAATTGTTATTTTTTATATTTTTAATTGTCAGATCATATATGTTTTTATCTTGTTCAATCGAGTAAACCAAATTAACCAAATTAGCTAATATAGAAGTTGTATAACCACCCCCAGAACCTATTTCTAAAACAATATCTGATAATTCTAGTTTTATAATATTTAAAAATTTAGCAAAGATGAGTGGTCTTAAAATAAAACTATATTTAGAAAATTTTATATGATCGTCTATATAAGATAAGTTTTTAAGTGAGTCTGGCAAAAATTCTTCTTGGTGAACTTTCTGAAATGCAGCAATTAAGTTTTCATCTATAATATTATTAGGTCTTAATTGACCTTCAATCATATTTAATTTTCGAGTACTGTGTTGCATAATATTTGCGAGTTTAGAAAACTAAATATATATACACGATAGCTATTAGAAAATAATACAGAAAAAATATGGCCACGTGGCGGAATGGTTACGCAGAGGACTGCAAATCCTTGTATCCCAGTTCGATTCTGGGCGTGGCCTCCAAATAAATATTGTTTTTAAAAAAAAAAATCGTATTGTATTTTTATTCCCCGATAGCTCAGCTGGTAGAGCAGTTGACTGTTAATCAATTGGTCGCAGGTTCGAGTCCTGCTCGGGGAGCCAAATAATTTTAAGCAGTTTTAGAAAGCTTTTTGTTTGAGTGTAAAATATTTAAAAGTTTTTCTTTTTCAACTTCAGATAATTTATTTACAAATGTTTCTAAAGAATTATCACTTTTCGTATGGGCATCTAAATTTTGAAAATCTTTAAAATCTTCAAAAAAATATTTTACAGGAACTTTTAAAAAATTAGCTAGTTGTAATAATCTGCTAGAGCTTACTCCATTAGTTCCTTTTTCATATTTTTGAATTTGCTGAAATGTAACATTGATAGCTCTTGCTACTTGTGTTTGTGTAAGTCCAAGAGCAGATCTTCTAGCTCTTAACTGTTTTCCTAAATGTTGATTTAATTCTAGTGACATTGATCCCTTTATTTAAATATTAAAATCTGATTAAACTTATTTTTAAATAATAAATCAAGTCATAAAATTAAAAATAATAAAAAATGTCATGCTCATACCTTTGGTTAAAAGATGATTTTAGAATATCAAATAATCAAGCATTACAAGCACTTATTGATGATGAAAATAAAAGAAAATGCGCTATTTATATTTACAATAGGGATTCATATCTACCTCGCGAAGCTCAACAATGGTGGCTTGCCAAATCTTTAGAAATATTCAAAAAAAAATTAGAAAATTTAAATATTTCTCTTGACGTAATTCACGGAATAGAGACAAAAATTTTTAAAAAACTAATTAATTCTAAACCTTTTAATCGTATTTATTGGAATAAATCTTGCGATATTAATGAAAATATTATCGAAGAAAATGTAAAAAAAATCTTAAATGAGAGTAATATTATTTTTAAAGAATTTAAAGCTAATTTACTTAATCCTGTTGAGAAAATTAAAAAAGACGATGGAACTCCATTTAAAGTATTTACTCATTATTGGAAAAAAGCTGAACAAATCTATTTAAAGAATAATCATAATTATAATGAAAAAATATATAAAAATTATAATAAAAATTCCAAAAAAGACGTAAATATTCAGTCAATATATCCCAAAAAAAATTGGTATAAAAAATTTGAAAAATATTGGGAACCAAGTGAAGAAAATGCAAAAAAAATATTAAATGATTTCATAAAAAATAGTATTGAAAAATACGCAATAAATAGAGACATTCCGTCAATTGAAGGTACTTCCAAATTATCTCCTTATTTGAAATTTGGACAAATTTCAGTTCATCAAATAATGCAAAAATGTTTAGAAATTAAAAATAAAAAAATTGGATATCGAAAATATATTAATGAAATTGGCTGGAGAGAATTTTCGCATTCTTTACTTCATAATTTCTCTACCATGCAATCAAATAATCTAAGAAAAGATTTTGATAATTTTAAATGGAATAAAAATGAAAAATTATTAATAAAATGGAAAAAAGGATTAACGGGATATCCGATAGTTGATGCAGGTATGAGAGAACTTTATGAAACTGGATGGATGCATAATAGAGTTAGAATGATTGTGGCCTCTTTTCTAGTTAAACATTTAAGAATTCATTGGCTCGAAGGTGAAAAATATTTTAGAGATACACTGCTAGATTTTAATTTAGCTAATAATGTTGCTGGGTGGCAGTGGGTTGCTGGAACGGGAGCTGATGCAGCTCCTTATTTTAGAATCTTTAATCCTATCTTGCAGGGAGAAAAATTTGATGCAAAGGGATATTACATTAAAAAATGGTGCCCTGAATTAAAAAATATACCAGATAATTTTTTACATAAGCCTTGGGAAATGCCTAAAGAATTACAAAATAAAATAAATGTTATAATAGGAAAAAATTATCCCTTTCCAATAGTTAATCATGAGGAAGCAAGAAACTCTGCTCTAAAAGCTTTTAAAGAATTAAGGAGATGAAAAAAAGAATTGCAATTATAGGCAGTGGAGTTTCGGGAATAACAGCAGGTTTTGAACTTTGTAAAAAATATGAAGTTCATATTTATGAAAAGAATTCATATCTTGGGGGCCATACTCATACCCATGAGGTAATAGATGAAAAAAAAAAATATTTTATAGATAGTGGATTTATAGTTTTTAATAATAAGACGTATCCAAATTTTATTAATTTGCTTAATAAAATAAATATTATTTCAGAAAATACAAATATGAGTTTTTCTGTAAATTATCCAAATGAAAATTTTGAATGGTCTGGAAAAAATTTAAATACTATTATTTTTAAAAATAAAAATTTTTTTTCAATCAAATTTTTAAAAATTATAATAGGGATAATAAAATTTAATTTTTTGGCTAAAATTAATAAACAATCCTTTATAAAACTAAAAATTGATGACTTTCTTAAAAAATTTAATTTTAGTAAAGAATTTAAAAAATACTATTTTTACCCAATGTGCTCTTCAATATGGTCAAATCCTATTGATAAAATAAAAAATTACAAAACATATTTTCTTATAAAATTTTTTATAAATCATGGTTTGGTTAATTTATTATTTAGACCACAATGGAAAGTAATTAAACTAGGGAGTTACAAATATATTAAAAAGATAATCGATTTATCAGATATTAAGTTTTTTTTAAATAACACTGTTAAATCAATAATAATTAATAAAGACAAAATTATAATAAAAAATAAAAATAAATTGATGAATTATGATTATTTAATCTTTGCCAATCATACTGACGAAATTAAAAAAATACTTCCAAATAATTTTAAAAAACAAAAAAAGATATTATCTTTAGTAGATTATAAAACTAATGACGCATGCTTGCATACCGACACGTCATTAATGCCAAAAAATAAATACAATTGGTCAAGTTGGAATTTCATTAGTTTTAATGACAATGTTTCAAGATTAACCTACTGGATGAACTATTTACAAAATTTAACATGTAAAAGAAATTATTTTGTTTCTATAAATTCAAATAATTTAATAAATAAAAATAAAATTATAAAAAAAATTAAATATAGCCATCCTGTTTTTAAACATAATAAGGAATATACTCTCAAAAAATTAGAAGAAATTCAGGGCCTCAATAATATTTATTATTGTGGTGCATGGTGTGGATATGGTTTTCATGAAGATGGTGTTGTATCCGCTAAAAATGTTTCAAATTATTTATTATAATGAAAAGCTCACTTCAACCAGGAAGCGTATTTCACAAAAGAATATATCCATATAATCATCAATTTAAATATAAAACAGTATCTGCACTTATTAACTTAGACGAATTAGATATTATCAATAAGTTATTTTTATTTTCTGTTAATTCTTTCAATTTATTTAGTTTTTTTTTTAAAGATCACGGTGAAAGAAACGATAATAATCCAAAATATTTCATATTAAAAAATATTACAAAAAAATTTAATGATAAAACAAAATATACTATCTATCTTTATTGTACCCCTTCATTTTTTGGTTATGTATTTAATCCAATTTCTATTTATTTATGCAAAGATAAAAAAAATAAAATTAAGTACGTTTGTTATGAAGTAAAAAATACTCATCATGAACAGCATTGTTATTTTATTAAAATAAAAAAAAATTCAGAAAAAATATATTCAAAATTGCAAAAAAAATTTTATGTATCCCCTTTTTTACAAATGAACTTAAAATATAAATTTTATTTATTTAATAAAAAAAATATATTTTTATTAAATATAGATGTTTACAAAAAGAATCAAATAATTCTTAAAACAGGAATTTCCTCTAAGACTGTAGCACTTAATAATATGACTTTAATTTATTACTTTATAAAAAATCTATTCTTTGCCCAAAAAGTTATAATTCTAATACATTATCAAGCTATAAAAATTTTTATAAAACAAAAAACTTTTTTTTCTAAACCCCAAAAAAATAATGATACAGTATCATTTTATGGATAATTTATTTATAAAATATTTAAATTTTAAACTTCAAAATCTTAGATGGGGAGAAATAAAAGTAAATTTAAAAAATTCATATGAAAGAAATTTTAAATCAAAAGAGGGAAATTTAAGTTCTAATATTTTTATTAAAGATAACTCTTTTTTTAAAGACTTGCTTTTTAAAGGAGAATTAGGATTTGCAGAGTCATACATTAATAATAAATGGGAAACTTCTAATCTATCGAATTTACTAAAAATATTATTAAAAAATCAACAAATTAAAAAAAAAAATTGGGCTGATAATTTTTTTTCAACATTTGTAGAAAAAATTAAATTTATTTTTAAATCAAATTCAATAAAGCAAGCAAAAAAGAATATTCATTATCATTACGATCTTGGTAATAAATTTTATTCATTATGGCTTGACTCTACCATGACTTATTCTTCGGGTATTTTTTTAAATGAAAAAGATGATTTGTTAACGTCACAAATTAATAAGTATGATTCCATAATTAAAAATTTAGATATTCAAACTTCTGACAGTGTTCTTGAGGTGGGTTCAGGCTGGGGTGGTTTTATAAAAAGAAATTATGAAATTACTAAATCTAAAATTGATGGTTTAACAATTAGCAAGCAACAATTTTCCTACGTCGAAGATTTAATAAACAAAAATAATCTAAATAGTAATTCAAAAATTATATTTAAAGATTATAGAAAATTAGATTCAATTAACTTTTATGACAAGATTGTCTCTATTGAAATGTTTGAAGCTGTTGGAAAAAAATATTGGGATATATATTTTAAAACTTTAAATCAAGTTCTCAAAAAAAATGGAAAAGCTTGTTTTCAAATAATCACTATTCATGATGATGAATATTTAAATTATATTAACCAAGTAGATTTTATACAAAAATATATTTTTCCTGGAGGTGTTCTTCCTTCAAAGAAAATTTTATATAAATTATTTAAAGAAAATAATTTTGAACTATATGAAGAAAAATCTTTTGGAAAAGACTATGCAAAAACTTTAACAATTTGGAAAGAAAGATTTAATAAATCCTGGAATGATATCTCAAAAATTGGTTTTGATGAAAAATTTAAAAATTTATGGAATTATTATTTAAGTTATTGTGAAACTGGATTTGACACAGGACATACGGATGTTAGTCAATTTTATTTAAGAAAAATCTAATAATATTTCTAATTTAAAGTCTTTAACTGGTAATTCCATTCCCCTTTAAGAGAAAAATCCATTGAAACCCATTGAAATGTATTGTCCGTAAAACCTACTTTTACATCTATACCCTCTCCCTTTACATTAAATAACTGAACAATTTGTTTTTTATTATTAATAACTCTTTCCTCTTTATTTAAAAAAGTTACTTTAGTTTCAGTAGATCTACAGCTTTGTCCCAACACGAAATTATTATTAATTAAAACATCATGATTCCACCAAGTTCCTAGAGAAAAATCTTTATTAGAGGAATATTTAAAAAATTTACCTTCTGTTGTACCATCAAAATTATACACTCCATTATCAGAACGATTAATATTACAATAATCTTTATCATTTCCGTCTTTTGTAGTTGATTTGAATTCAATTAATTTATTATCTTTATAAATTTCCTTTCCTAATGAATGATATTTATAAATTGAAACTCCTAGTAATTTAATGTCAAAAAATACTTCCGTTGAAATTTCTTTAACTCCACTCTTACTAGAAAAAATAACTTTATGATAACCAACTTTTTCATTATTTCTATAAATATCAAATTCAATTTTTTTTAAATTTTTATTATGATCTATATGTGCATTTAAGTTTTGACATATAAAAATAAAGAATACAGATATAAAAGAAACACGAAACATTAAAATTAATGAAGAATTTGACTTAAAAAAAGTTTAGTTCTTTCATTTTCAGGATTTTCAAAAAACTCTTTTGTTTTTTTAGTTTCAATAATTTTTCCTTCGTCCATAAAAACAACTCTGTCAGCAACAGTTTTGGCAAATCCCATTTCATGAGAAACGACAACCATTGTCATTCCAGCTTTTGCTAGTTCAGTCATAATTTCTAAAACTTCTTTTATCATTTCAGCATCTAAAGCTGATGTAGGTTCATCAAACAACATAATTTTTGGTTGCATACATAAAGCTCTAGCTATTGCTGCCCTTTGTTGTTGCCCCCCTGACAATTGTCCCGGATATTTATATGCTTGTTCTGAAATTCTTACTTTTTTTAAATATTCCATTGCTATTTCTTCACTTTTTTTTTTCGGAATTTTTTTTACCCACGCCGGTGCTAAGGCGCAATTATCTAAAATAGTTAAATGAGGAAACAAATTAAATTGTTGAAAGACCATTCCAACATCACCTCTTATTTTATCAATATTTTTTAAGGTACTATCTAATTCAATCCCTTCTACAACTACGCTTCCATTTTGATGTTGTTCAAGACCGTTTATACATCTAATCAAAGTTGACTTTCCAGAACCTGATGGACCGCAGATAATTATTTTTTCACCTTTATTTACAAATAAATTAATATCTTTAAGTACATGAAATTTACCGTACCATTTATTTACATTTTTAAATTCTATAATCTTTTCACTCATTAATGTCTTTCTGTGCTAAATTTTTTCTCTAAGCTTTGCGTATATCTACTTAATAAATATGAAAAAAACCAAAAAATTAATCCAACAAAAATATACCCTTCAACAGCCATTCCAAGCCAATATGAATTTGATTTTGCTAAATTTACCATTCCTAAAAGCTCAAGTAATCCAACTAGTATAATCAGAGGAGTATCTTTAAATAATGCTATAAAAGTATTAGTAAGACCTGGTATAACAGTCTTAATAGCCTGAGGTAATATAATTAAAAAATTCATTTTCCAATAACTCATTCCAAGTGATTTTGCAGCTTCATACTGACCCTTGGGCAATGATTGAAGACCTCCTCTAATGACTTCAGCCACATAAGCAGATTCAAATATACCTAAACCAATTGCAACTCTTAATAATTTATCAACATTAAAATTAGCTGGTAGTAGCAGGGGAAACATAATTGCGGCTGCAAAAAGAACAGTAATTAAAGGTATTCCTCTCCAAAATTCTACAAAAGCTATACAAAAATATTTAATAACTGGTAACTCAGATCTCTTTCCTAATGCTAACAAAACTCCCAAAGGAAATGCAAATATAATTCCAAAAAATGTCAACATGAATGTCAATGAAAGTCCTCCCCAAACCCTGGTTTCAACATTCTCTAAACCAAATCCACCGTGAATTAAAATAAATCCTATTATTGGAAAAATAAAAACTAAAAAAAATAATATATATGGTTTTATTTTTGGTTTTACAAAAAAAGCACTTAAAACTGATAAAATTAAAATTATAAAAGCCAAATTAACTCTCCAAAGCTCTTTATCTGGATAAAATCCATAAATAAATTTTTCAAACCAAACACTAATAAAAACCCAACAAGCTCCACCTGTTTTACAGTCCGCTTTTGTTTTTCCAATAAAGGTGGCTTTGAAAATTGCCCAATCTAAAAAAGAGGGAATTATTAATAAAATAACAATCAGCACAAATAATGAAATTATTGAATTATACCAATTTGAAAATAAATTTATTTTTAGCCAACTCTTTATATTTTCCTTATTCATTTTTATCTTTCAACTAATGCGATTTTTTTATTGTACCAATTTAAAATAAGTGAAATTAACAAACTGATAGTCAAATACGTCATCATAACAATAAATATAATTTCAATTGCTTTACCTGTTTGGGATAAAGCTGTTCCTGCAAATGCTCCTGTTAAATCCGGATATCCTATTGCAGCAGCCAATGAGGAATTTTTTGTTAAATTTAAATACTGATTAGTTGTTGGTGGAATAATAACTCTTAATGCCTGAGGTATAACTATTAAATTAAGTGATTGAGAGTTGTTAAAACCTAAAGATTTAGCGGCTTCTTTCTGACCTTTGTTAACCGCCAAAATCCCAGCTCTTACATTTTCTGCGATAAATGCAGAAGTATATAAGGAAAGCGAAAATACTAACGCTAAAAACTCTGGAATTAGCTTAACCCCTCCCAGATAATTAAAAATACCAAAGTTTTTAACTAATTTTGGATATTCCACATTAATAGACACACCACCAATTAAAGAAAATATTAAAGGAAATAAAATAATTAGTAATAAAGATATTTTAAAAACAGGAATAACTTTTGCATGCTCATAAAACATTTTTTTAGCGTAATATTTTATTAAAAAAATTGTAAGTAAAGTAAAAGCAATTCCATAAATTATGTAATGTGAATTAGTAAAGATAAATTTAGGAATATAAAATCCCTGTAAATTTATAATTAAAAAATTAAAAATTATTAAACTCTTTTCTGTGCTTGGTAATGATCTTAAAACAGTAAAATACCAAAAAAAAATCTGTAAAATTAGTGGTAAATTTCTAAATAATTCTACATATATTAATGATAATTTATTAATTATCCAATTTGACGAAAGTCTAGAAACTCCAATAATAAAACCAATTATAGTTGCAAAAAATATACCAAAAAAGGCTACAAGCAATGTATTTAATAAACCAACTAAATATGCCCTTCCATAGCTTGAAGACCCGTCATAATCAATAAGACTAAATTGAATATCAAAACCAGAATTAGTTCCTAAAAAATCAAATCCAGAATTCATATTTCTGGCTTTCATATTTAATTGAGCATTATTTGCAAAAAAATAAATGACTAAAAAGAAAAAAAAAATTAACAAAAGTTGTGGAACTAAATTGGACAACTGTAAATTTTTTTTAAGATAAGTTTTAAATTCAGAATTTAAAAACATATAATTAACTTAAAAAAAAAGGGCCGATATTTGATCGGCCCTTTTTATAAACTTTTAAATAACTATCTTACTGGTGGAGAGTATAAAATACCACCTTTGGTCCACAATTGATTTAGGCCTCTTCCTAGACCAACTGGAGTTTTTGTACCAACGTTAGCCTCGTAGCTTTCCCCATAATTACCGACTTGTTTAATTATGTTATAGCTCCACTCATTACTTAAGCTAAGATTTTTACCAGTTTCACCTTCAAGACCTAACAATCTTTTGATTGCAGGATTGTCAGTAGATTTTAGAGTATCAACATTAGCTTTTGTAATACCTAACTCTTCGGCTTCAATCATAACGTTAAGAGTCCATCTTGTAATATTTGCCCAGTTTTCATCATTACCTCTTACAACAGGTCCTAATGGTTCTTTAGAAATTGTTTCTGGCAAAATTATATGATCCGCTGGATTTTTAGTTTTTGTTCTATTGGCAGCTAATCCTGATTTATCAGTAGTATAAACATCGCAACGTCCAGAGTCGTAAGCAGCAACTGCTTCATCAGACTTAGTAAAGGCTACTGGTTCATACTTAAGTTTATTTGCTTTAAAATAATCTCTTAAGTTTAGTTCCGTAGTAGTTCCTGTTTCTACACATACTTTAACGTTGTTAAGTTTTTTTGCGGAATTGATGTTAGCAGCTTTTCTAACCATGAAACCTTGTCCATCATAGAAATTAGTTCCAATAAAATCTAAAGCAAGTCCTCCATCTCTAGATAAAGTCCATGTTGTATTTCTTGCTAGAACATCAATGTCTCCAGCTTTTAGAACTTCAAATCTATCTTTTGCACTTAATGGAGTGAATTTAACTTTATTAGCATCGCCAAGTATCGCTGCAGCAACAGCACGACAGAAATCAACATCTATCCCTGTCCATTTTCCTGATGCGTCAGCATTAGAAAATCCTGGAACGCCTTGAGAAACTCCACAATTAAGAGATCCTCGTTTAATAACGTTTTCTCTAGTTTGATTTGCATTAGCACTAAATGTTGTAAACATAAAAGTTACAACAAAAGCTAAAACTGCAAATAAATTTATTTTGATTATTTTCATTTTTTTTTTTTGTTAAGTTTTGTGAAAGATTTATACTTAAATAAAAAAAAACTTAAAAGAACATAAAGTAAGTTTAATCAATTATAAGTTGTATTAATAAATTTATTGATTAAAACTTTTCGTTTTTTTCGATTTTTTTTTAATCTATATTCAAATTGCATAGCTTCTTTTTTTGAAGGCATTTTTTTTTTATAGATAAGTATCCATTTTCTACCTCTTGTAAATTTAGCTCCTTTACCACTATTATGGAGTTGCAATCTTTTAATTAAATTATTTGTCCAACCTACGTAAGTAACAATTTTTTTATTATTTAAATTTGCAATTATATAAACGTAAAATTTTTTTAACACTTAGTAGAAAAATTTTTTATCAATTTTAAATTTAGTGTTATTAATTAAAGCCTTAATAAAAGAAGTCATTAGCGGTAGTTCTTTAACTGAAAAATCTTTAATAATTTTTTTTCCAATATCAAAAATAAGATCAGCTCCTTCAACTGTTTCTTTTGGCATTTTGTTCTTTTTGGCTTTTTTATATGTCATACCCATACCGATTAACTTACCCATTTTTGAATTTCTTCCACCAGTGCAACTAACATATAAATCACCTATACCTGCTAACCCCAAAACAGTAGATTCTTGGCCACCTATCTTTTTAATAAAATAACTCATCTCTTTTATTGATTGGTTAAATAGAGCTGCTGCTGTATTAAGATTTTTATTATCTTTTTCATTTTTTAAATTCATGCCCATAGACGTCCCTACTATCATTGAATAAATATTTTTAATTCCTCCGCAAGCAGCTACACCAATTACGTCATTTGTGTATTTAATTTTATAATAATGAGTTGATAACATTTTTGATAATTTTCGAACTATGGAAATATCTTTATTTGCAAAAATAACATTGGTTAGAATTCTATTTGATAAATCTGATGCCAAACAAGGTCCAGCGGCCACAGAAATTTTTAAACTTTTATTTTCTTTTTTTAAGAGAATATTTTTAACTGTGTCAGAATATATTTCGTAACGGTTTTTTTCATTAACATTTAGTCCTTTGGTTAGAATTAAAATTTCCTGATTATTTTTAATTTTTTTTAATTGCTCAGATGCCCAATAAATTCCTTTTGAACTTACGCCTAAAACTATTAAATCAGTATCTTTTAATAAATTATTAAAACTTTTGAATTTATAAAGTTTAACATTATTAGGAATTTTAGATTTTAATGTTGGATGAATATTTTTATTAAACTTAATTTTATCTATAAATTTATCTTCTAAATGTGTGCCTACAATTGAAACTTTGTGATTATTATCGCTACAAGGAAAAGCAAAAGCAGTGCCCATCGAGCCTGCTCCTAAAATCAAAATTTTAGCCATAATTTAAAAAATTGGCGCGCCCTAAAGGATTCGAACCTCTGACCCTCGGTTTAGAAAACCGATGCTCTATCCAGCTGAGCTAAGGGCGCAACTAAATTTAAAGTAGTTTTAACAATTATTTTTT
>Ga0214917_10002827_pt1 | contig 20760 bp, 16 predicted proteins | sample LL_1208_BB_MetaG_FD_177983 | JGI IMG/M metagenome (GOLD analysis project Ga0214917, IMG submission 177983) | Freshwater microbial communities from Lake Lanier, Atlanta, Georgia, United States - LL_1208_BB | ecosystem: Environmental > Aquatic > Freshwater > Lake | place: USA: Georgia | collected...
CCACCGCGTGACCGTTTTTCCCGACTCGTCGCGGACGAGTTCCTTTTTGTCGTATTCAAGCAGCGCGTCGCGGCATTCGATGTTGCCGTAGGCCTGCAGGATCGGCTCCGAGAAACTCTCGGGCTTCTTCTGGTCCCGCAGATGCCACTGGAGCCAGCCTATCCAGAGCACCACCTCCGCGATCGCCACCGCGCGGGGATTGATCTCGATCCCCAGAAACTGCTGCGGATCGACCGTCCGCTCCATGTGTTCGAGGTCGGTCTGCGTCTCACCGAGCTGCGCCAGCCAGTCGCGAGCCTCGGCTTCGATCTCCTTGAGCTTCACCATCGAGACATAGAGAAAGTTGCCCGTGCCACAGGCCGGGTCGAGCACCTTCGTGGCGGTGAGCCCGTCGAGAAATCTCCGGGCCTCTCCCCTGGCCTTGTCGAGCCGGCCGGCGTTGGCCTCGGCCAGGCTCGCCGCCCGCGCGGCCTCCCAGTCGTCGCGGATCGGCTCGATGATCGTGGGCACGACCAGCCGCTCCACATAGGCCCGGGGCGTGAAGTGGGCCCCGAGTTTGTGCCGCTCGCGGGGGTCGAGGGCCCGCTCCAGGAGCGTGCCAAAGATGGCCGGCTCCACGTCCTTCCAGTCGGATTTGCCCGCGTCGATGAGCAGGCCGATCTCCTCGGCGTCGAGCGGCAGTGGCTCGTGATCGCGGAAGATGGTGCCCTTGAACTGCTTGATCCGCGTGCGGAGCGCTGCGGAGAAGCCCCCCTGCCCCATCGTCTTCCAGACTTCGGAGACGAGCGGCACGAACTGCTCGGGGGAGTCCTTCAGGCTCTCGAGCAGGCTGGTGAAGGCCCCCCGGGGCGTGAGGCAGACGTCTTCGGAGAAGAACGTGAACAGGCAGCGGATCAGGAACCAGGCCACCTGCTCCGGGTCGTACTTCTTCGACTCCAGCCGCCGCGCGAGCACGGCGATCCGCGCCGCGATCTCGCGGGTGACCTTGGCGGCATGCCGGGCCGGATCGAGCGCTAACGGTTCGAGCCAGAGCGTGCGCAGCCGGTCGCGGACCGCCTCGTCGCGGAGATCAGTGAGGGCGAAGCGGTGGCTGCGGGCATCGGGAAACGCCGTGTAGACCTTGCCCAGTCGGGAGAAGTCGGCGTAGAGCTCGAACGAGTGGCCGATGTCGATCACAAGCAGGAACGGCGGGTTGTCGTCGACGAGGCCGCGAACGTAGTTCTCCGCCTGGCCACGGGCCGCGATCATCGAGTCGTCCCAGCCGGCCGTGCCGCGGACGCTCGTGCCCGTCTTGCGGCGGGCCTTCGGCGCCGCCGGGTCGGCCACGGAGAGCGGATCCTTCTCCGGCCGCTCCACCGACTGCTTCGTCTCGCAGACGAACGCCCCCTTACGGTAGAGGTCGATGTATTTCGTGGTCGTCTTCCCGTCGGGCAGCGGAAACGTGACCGCCTTGTCGAACACGTAGGTGTTGGCCGCCTCTTCGGCCACGCTCGGATCGGGCCGCGGCACGCCGAGCAGGTCGCAGAGCTCCGCGAGAAAGATCTGGTAGTTGGCCCGTTCGGCCCCCGCGCTCGCACCCCAGCGGGCGATGAAGGCGTCGAGCGCAGCCGCGCCGGCTCCCCTGCCCTGCGCTATCGCCATGTTGCTCTGCTCGAGGTTCATCGTGACGCCAGAACGTACCCGCCCGAAATAGGGGCGTATACTCCGCGGATCTTTTGGGCTTCGCGGTCGCCGAGCGGGCGCGAGTCCGTGGCGCTGGAGATCCGGACGACCGAGTTCTAGCAAAATTATGATGGTTTATCAGGAATCGATAAACTGTGATAAACTTTCTTGAGAACGTTTTTACCACAAGGGCGGCACACGCAGGCCGGAGCCGATGGACCCCCGCCACAATCCCTATGCACCGGGTGCTGGATCGCCGCCGCCGGAGCTGGCGGGCCGTGGGCCCATCCTCGAGGCCGCGTCGATCGCCCTCGATCGACTGCAAAACGGTTTGCATGCCCGAAGCGTGATGCTCGTGGGGCTTCGCGGCGTCGGCAAGACCGTGCTGCTCAACCGCATGCACACTGAAGCCCAGGCAAAAGGCTACGCCACGGCCGTGCTCGAATCGCCCGAGGACCGATCGCTTCCCGCCCTGCTCGTGCCCACTCTTCGAGTTGCCCTGCTCAAACTGGATCGCATGCACGCAGCAAGCAGCATGGTCAAGCGGGCGGTGAGGGCCTTGGGAGGATTCATTGCCGGCATGAAGGTGAAGTTTGACGACATCGAAGTCGGGTTTGACCTCGGCAAGGAGCCCGGGCTCGCCGACAGCGGCGACCTCGAAGCCGACCTCATCTCGCTCTTCGAGGCTGTCGGCGAGGCCGCGCAGGAGCAGCGTACCGTCATGGCCCTCTTCATCGACGAACTGCAGTATGTTTCGGAAGATCAGCTCGCTTCGTTGATCACGGCGATCCATCGCTGTTCCCAGCGCAGCCTTCCGATCACGCTCATTGGAGCCGGGCTGCCGCAGTTGGTCGGCCAAATGGGCAAGGCCAAATCCTATGCCGAGCGGCTCTTCGAATTTCAGCACATCGGCCCGCTGGGGGAAGCGGACGCACGCGTGGCACTCACCGCACCGGCTGCTCGTGCGGGAGTCGCCTATGCACCGGACGCCCTGGATGAAATCCTCAGGCAGACGGAGGGGTATGCCTATTTTCTGCAAGAGTGGGGCAAGCATACCTGGAACATCGCACAGGCAACCCCGATTCAATACGGCGACGTCGAGCAGGCCACCGCTGCCGCGCTCGCCGACCTCGACGGAAGTTTTTTCCGTGTCCGCCTCGCTCCAGCCGAGAAACGATATCTCCGCGCGATGGCCGAACTCGGCCCCGGCCCTCACCGCAGCGGCGACGTTGCGAATCGACTCAATCGGGGCGTGCAGAGCGTCGCTCCCACGCGGGCGAGCCTGATCCGCAAGGGAATGGTCTACAGCCCCGCGCACGGAGATACGGCATTTACGGTGCCGCTCTTCGACGCTTTCATGCGCCGGATGATGCCGTCGTTCGAATGAGATGTCGTCAGGCCGGCAGGTCGAGCCACTTGCCCATGCGGCGGAACTTCTCGTATCGGGTCGCCACGAGCTCGTCCCGTGGCTGCCCCACCAGCTCGCGCAGGCTGCGGGAGAGATAGGTCTTGAGCCTCGTGGCCATCTGCCGCGGATGCCGGTGGGCCCCGCCGGCCGGCTCCTCGATCACCGCATCGACCACGCCGAACTCCTTGAGGTCGCGGGAGCGGAACCGCAGCGCCCGCGCGGCCTCGGCCTTGTATTCGACGCTCTTCCACAGGATGCCCGCGCAGCCCTCGGGGCTGATGACGCTGTAGTAGGCATGCTCGAGCATGGCCACGCGATCGCCCACGCCGATGCCGAGCGCCCCGCCCGACCCCCCCTCTCCGATCACGACACACACGATCGGCACGGGCAGCGACGCCATCAGGAACATGCTCTCGGCGATCACCTGTGCCTGGCCCCGCTCCTCGGCGCCGACGCCCGGATAGGCGCCCGGCGTGTCGATCAGACAGATCACCGGCAGACCGTGCTTCGCCGCCAGCCGCATCTTGCCCATCGCCTTGCGATAGCCTTCGGGATGGGCGCAGCCGAAGTGGCAGGCCTGCCGCTCGGCGAGCGTCTTGCCCTTCTGGTGGCCCACGACGAGCACCTTGTATTGGTCGAGCTTGGCGAAGCCCGTGAGCAGCGCCGGATCGTCGCCGAAGCACTTGTCGCCGTGGAGCTCCACGAACTCGTCGAACACGAGCTGGAGGTAGTCGCTCGTCTTCGGCCGGTCGGGATGCCTCGAGACCTCGACCGTCTGCCAGGGGTCGAGGCTGCTGAACACCCGCTTCTGTACCTCGACGAGTTCGCGCTTCAGCCGCCGCAGCTCCTCCTGCTGCTGGCCTCCGAGCGGCGCGGCCTCGAGGGCCGAGATCCGGTCTTCCAGTTCATAGATCGGTTTTTCCAGCGGCAGTCGATGCAGGCCGGCAGCCATCGGGAGCGCCTCGCGGGTGCGGAAATCGAATCCAGCGAGGATTTTCCCCGCCGCACACCCCCCGCGTCAATGCGAAAGCTCACGCCAGCTTTTCGAGCAGGCGGATGCTGCGGAGCTGCTTGAGCACCTCCTTCATCGAGCTGGGGCGGGCCGAGGGCTTCTTGGCCAGCAGCTGTCGCAGAAACTCCGACACGCTCGTGGTGGCGTTGCGGTTGAAGGCGTTGATCGCGGGCACCGCGGCCGAGACGTGCATGTTGAGCAGCTCGTTGGCCGTCGGCGCCACGTAGGGGGGGCGGCCCGCGATCAGCTCGAAGAGCACGCAGCCGAAGGAGTAGATGTCGGAGCGGGCGTCGAGCGCCTGGCCGCGGATCTGCTCCGGCGGCATGTAGCTCGGCGAGCCCTGGGCCTTCGTGCCGCCGCCGAGCAGCTTGCCCAAGACCCCCGCCGACTTCGTGGCGATCGCGAGGTCGATGAGCTTCACCTGGCCATCGGGAGCGGCGAGCACGTTGTCGGGCTTGACGTCGCGGTGCACCCAGCCACGGGCATGCACGTGGTCGAGCGCGAGCGCCATCTCGGTGACGATCCGCTGCAGCCGCGGCGCGAGCTGCTCGACGCCCGCCGCGATCTGCTTCTTGAGGTTTGCGTGCGGAAACAGCTCCAGCACGAGCAGCGGCAGTCCCCCCTCCTCCGCCTGCCGCTCGGCGCGGATGATCGTCGGGTGGTCGAGCGACTTCAGCACCTTGAACTCGTGGGCGAGCAGCTTGCGCTGCAGCGGGTCGCCGGCCATGTCGGGCACGACGACCTTGATCGCGACCGGCTTGGCGGCCGCGCCGTCGCGGGCCTCCCAGATCTGGCAGTGCCGGCCCACGCCCAGTTGCTGCACGAGCTTCAGGGGGCCGAGCTGTTCGGGAAGTCTGGCCATGCGGTTGGTTCCAACGTCGTTTGCACGAGCACGAGCCCCTCGGGGGGCGCCGTCGGTCCGGCGGCCGGCCGGCTCCGGGCGGCGACCACCTCGGCCAGCCATCCGGGTGACCGCCTCCCGGCACCGACCATCACCAGGGAGCCGGTGATGATCCGCACCATATTGTGCAGAAACCCGTTCCCCTCGACCTCGATCCACACCTCCGCGGGGCCGGGAGCATGCGGCAGCTCGGGCCGGAAGACCGAGAGTGAATGGATTGTGCGCACTTTCGAGAGGCGTGTGGAGGGGGTCGTCTCGAAGCTGGTGAAATCGTGCTCGCCCACGACCGCCTGCGCGGCGGCTCGCATCAGCCCCTCGTCGAGCCGGCCCCGCCACCTCCAGACGAAGCCACGCTCGATCACGGGCTTCCAGGCCGCGTCGTGGATCCGGTAGCGATACCGCTTGCGGACGGCCACCGCCACCGGGTCGAACTCGGCGGTCACCTCGCGGGCGGCCACGACGGTGATATCGGCCGGCAACTTGGCGTTGAGAGCCCTGCCCCAGACCTCGGCCGGGAACCCCCGTTCGCTCGTGAACGCGGCGATCTGGTCGAGGGCGTGCACGCCCGCGTCGGTGCGGCTCGAGCCGCGGACGAGCACCTCCTCGCCCGACACCTCGCGGACCGCCGTGGTCACGGCCCCCTGCACCGTCGTTCGGCCCGGCTGAATCTGCCAGCCCGAGTAGCGAGTGCCCTCGTAGGCCAGCCGCAGGCCGATTCGCCTCGTCATGGCCGCGGCCCGCGCGACTGGAGCGAGCCTCCGGCCGATGGGCTCATGCGGGTTTCCCGCCCGAGGCGGCCAGCAGTTCCGCGATCTGCACCGCGTTGGTCGCCGCCCCCTTCCGCAGGTTGTCGGACACGCACCACAGCGCGATGCCATTGGGGCAGGAGATGTCTTCGCGGATGCGGCCCACGAACACCTCGTCGCGGCCGCTGCAGTCGCGGGGCATCGGATACCGCTTCGCGGCCAGGTCGTCGATCACCACGATGCCCGGGAAGCCGGCCAGCAGCCGGCGGGCCTCGTCGGCCGAGAGCTTCTTCTCCGTTTCGATCAGGATCGACTCGCTGTGGCCGTTGGCCACCGGCACGCGGACGCAGGTGGGGCTCACCTGGATCGACTCGTCGCCCAGGATTTTCCGGGTCTCGAGCACCATCTTCATCTCTTCGCTCGTGAACGAGTTGGGCTTCGGCGAGCCGATCTGCGGGATGAGGTTGGCCGCGATCGGATGCGGGAAAACCTGCCGCGGCTCGGCACCGCCGGCGAGCCATGCCTGCGAAGACTGCTCGAGTTCCTGCTTCGCGGCGAGGCCCGCCCCGCTCACCGCCTGATACGTGCTCACGACCACCCGCTTCACGCGTGCGGCGTCGTGCAGCGGCTTCATCACCATCACCATCTGCGTCGTCGAGCAGTTGGGGCTGGCGATGATCCCCTTGTGTGCGGCGATCGCATCGGGATTCACCTCCGGGATCACGAGCGGCACCTCGGGGTTCATGCGGTAGAAGGCGCTCTCGTCCACGACCACCGTGCCCCGCTCCACCGCCCAGGGCACGAACTCGGCCGCCACCTCGTCGGGCGTGCTGCCGATGGCGATGGTCACGTCGGCGAACGACTCCGGTCGCAGCTCCTCGACGTCGAGGCTCGTGCCCCCGATCACCATCGGCTTGCCGGCCGACCGGGCCGAGGCGAGCAGCTTGATCCGCCGCGCCGGAAACTTCCGGGCGACGAGCATGTCGACGATGATTCGGCCCACGGCGCCGGTGGCGCCGACCACTGCAAGCGTGTCGATCATGGAGAACCTGCGGATGTCCTTTCGCGGGGAAGCTTCGGTGAGAGGATGGCGAGTCACAACAGACGCCGGGCGAGCGATCGCCAGGACGCGGCGGGCACGAAGGCGAGGTTGGCCGTGATCATGGCCAGACCGAACTCCAGCATGCCCATCGAGAGGCCGATGCCCAGGTGCACGGCCACGGCCATCGCCAGCGCGAGCCGGCGGGTGAGCCGTGGCCAAACGATGGCCGGGTAGGCGACCTCCCAGAACAGCGTACCCAGCGTGAGGGCGTTCGTCACAAGCGGGTGCCGGGCCAGCCCGGTGAGGTCGAGCGTGCGGTAGTGCCCGTTGGCCACGGCCCCCCAGATCGCGGTGCCTTCCCACCAGCTGGCGCCGAACATCTTGCCGCAGCCGGAGAAGAAATAGACGACGCAGAGCTGCACCTGGAGCAGCCGCAGGGCGACGGCCGCCGTCACCGAGGGCCCCCCCTGCCCCGCCAGGCCGAGCCACCGATCGACCGAGAGGCAGGCTCCGGCCGGCCCGATGACGAGCGGGATCAGAAGCAGGCCCAGCGTGTCGTCGAGGCCGAACACGTTGAGGGACGCGCGGTTGGCCGCGCTCACGAGGCCGGCCAGGGCCACCACAGCGGACAGCCGCGTGGCGACGCCGAGCGTCAGCAACACCGCGGCCGCCAGCGTGATCCCGCCGAGCACGCGGACGGCATTGGGCGACGAGGCGGCGAAATACCAGCTCCACTGCCAGGGCTGGTCGTTCATCCGCCAGACCTCGTGGGCCGGCAGCCAGCCGCCTGGCCCGAAGAAGGCATCGACGTCGCGGAGCCACACGAGGCACGACCAGGCGAGCAAGAGTCCGGTGCAGATCCGCACCACCGCCAGCGGCAGTGGATCGGCCGGCGTGAACCAGAACTCGTTCCACGACCGCACCCAGGCGCGGCCCCACGGCTCCTGGCCCTGCTCGAGTGCCGCCGTCGCGCGATCGACAGTGCCCGCCGTCATGGTGCCCTGCCCTTCAGTCGCGCGTAGGTGCCCAGGGGCGTGACCACGTCCGGCTCCGTGCGATTCTGAACGACGTCGTCCGGCCCGGGCAGGAAATGCTCCACCATCTCCAGCCGCACCCGGACGCCGTCATGCGCGGCGAGCAGATTGCCCGCCACGCCCTTGATCAGCGGCTGCCAGTCTCGCCGGGCCGCGAGCCGCACCCCCTCGGGCGCATCGGGAGGCGGCACGAGCGCCGCGATCTTCTCGGCCACCATGAACCGCCGGTGATAGAGGAGCCGCGGCCGGTCGGCGTCGCGATCGGGGATCGAGCCCGACCGTTCGGAGCCGTCGGTGAGTTGCATCTTCCAACGGATCGAGTGGCCAGGCCCCGGATCGGGGGCGAAGAAGCGGTAGCCGTGTCCGAGGTAGAGCGCACCGACGAGCGGCCGCAGCGGCTGCATGAGCCGGCCCGCCAGTTCGCTCGCCGGTGGCGGCCCCGCCAGCGGTGGCAGCGTCACGGCCGCGAGGTAGACGATGATCGCCAGCGAGGCGAGGAGCCGGGCGGCCGCGGACCAGTGGCGGGCAGAGGCCGGCGGCGGAACAGAGGTGGGGCGGCTCGCGGTCATGCTGCGATTCGACATCGGACTCCGGGGCCGCGCGGCTGCACCGACCCGGCAGTGCAACCGTAGGTCACGATTGCCGCCCCCGCGCGGGCCTCACAACCGGCACAGGCAACCGGTGCAGAAAAAACACGAGGCCCGTGCGACGTTTGCCGCACGGGCCTCGCGAGAATCACGACTGCGTCGGAAAACGCCTACCGCAGCGAGGCTGTGGCGTCGGCCGAGGCGACCCGCTGGGCGGGGTCGAGCGTGAGCTCGATCCGATCGCCGGCGGCGAGGTCGATCACCTTCGAGATCGTCTCCTCACGGCCATCGACGACGGCCGTGACGCGGATCTCGTAGTTCTTCCACGACTGCCCGGCGGAGAGCCCGGCGGTCTCGAACTGACGAACGGTGCCGCTGGCGGCCGTCGCGTTGCCGGCGAGCCAGACCTTCGCGTCGGCGGGCACGCGGAGCGTGAGGCTCGTCTTCGGAGCCGAGCCGAACGACACGGTCGACCGCTCACCGGCGGTGAGGGAGACCGTCTTCGTTTCCTCGGCCGGCGTGCCGTCGCGATCGACGGTCATCTTCACGGCGAACTCGTACTGCTTGCCGGCCTGCAGGCCGCGCGACATGAACCGCCGCACGCCACCGGTCGACTTCGTCTCCGAGCCGTTCACGAAGATCTTCGCGCCGGCCGGAACCTCGACCACCAGCAGCGCCGCGTCGGCGGGCACCGTCTCGAGCTGCGTCGAGTCGGTCGGCTTCGGCACACCGATGATCTCGCCGCCCGTCATCGACGGGGTCTCGTCGATCACGCGGTACGACTCGATCGGCATTGCCGAGGAGTAGGCCGGGGCCGCGTAGCCGCCGTACGAGCCACCCGAGGAACCGCCCGACGAGCCGCCGCCCGACGAACCATAGCTGCCGTAATAGCTGGTGCCGTAGGAGCCGCCCGACGAGCCACCGGACGAACCGCCCGACGAGCCATACGAACCATGCGACGAGTGGCGGTAGGCGCGCATCGCCCGCTTGTAGGCGTGGTGCGAACCCCAGCCGCCGTGCGAGCCGGCCGAGCCGTAGGAGCCGCCCGACGAACCGTAGCTGCCGTAGCTACCCCCCGACGACCCACCTGAAGAACCGCCCGAGGAACCACCGTAACTCCCGCCCGACGATCCGCCCGATGAGCCATAGCTGCCCCCAGACGAGCCCCCAGACGAGCCATAACCCCGCTGACGATGATGCCAGCCGGCGTGCACGTCGCAGGCCGTCGCGGCGACGGCAACGAACGTGATCACTCCGGCAACCCGCAACCCGCGACGCTGCGCCAACATTCGACTTTCTCCGGTGAAAATTGCCCGTGACGACGTCGCCGGCCCCGAAACGCTTTCGGGCGAGGGACGTTCATTTGCCCCCAAACATAGTTTGCGGGTCAGGCAAATCAAGAAACCTGGGCAATTTGCGCCGTCGTGGCGTCGCGGCGGGGGTGGGCCCGGAAACCGGAGAAGCGGGCGGAGCCGAAAAGGGGGCAAAAAAAGGCAAAAATCCGTTCAGGGCTTCGATGGGGGCTTCGCGCTGCGAATCAGCTCGATTTCGAACACCAGCACCTCGTTCGGCTCGATCGCCGGCGGGGAGCCATCCTCCCCATAGCCGAGGGCCGGGGGGAGATAGATCCGCCACTTCGACCCCGCCTTCATCAGCGGGAGGGCCTCCTGCCAGCCCGGCACCACGCCGCGGAGCGGAAACGACGCCGGCTCGCCGGCAGGATCCGTGCCGTCGAATTCACGGCCGTCGATATGCGTGCCCTTGTAGTGGGCGAAGACGAGGTCGTCGGCTGCGGGTTGCGGGCCGGTGCCCTGTATGAGCACTTCATACTGCAGGCCGCTCGGGAGCGTGGTGACCCCCTTGCGGCGGCCGTTGGCCACGAGGAACTCCCGACCATGCTCGAGGTTCGTCTTGGCGGCCGCGGCCATGCGGGCCATGAACTCCTGCTGTTTCTTCTGCATCGCCGTCTCGAACTCGCCGAGCACCTTGCGAAGCTGCCGTTCGTCGAGCTGCGGCGCGACGCCGAGCACGGCGTCGGCGAGGCCGCGGGCGAGCGCCGGCTCGTCGATCGCCATGTCGAGCGACTTGTGATCGGCCACGATCCGGCCGCCGATGCGATAGCCCAGGGCGTAGCCGAGCTGTTGTGCGGGCGTGGCCGGCGGTCCGGCGAGTGGCTGCAACGTCGGCTGGGCTGTCGCCGCCGTCGGCGGCGCGATCGGCTCGACATCGGTATCAGCGGCGTTGCCCGACGTGGCCAGCGTCACGGCGATCAGCACCGTGAGCCGGCGTGCGACGCGACGGTGCCGCGAACAGACGGATTGCAGACGCATGGATTCAAACCTCCGGGGACCTGTGCTTCCGCGGTCAGACACGACGGCGATCAGTCGGCGGGCTTGGCGAGCGCTCCGCGGGTGATTTCGAGGAACGCCGTCTCGAGATTGACCTCCTGCTCCCGCATGCCGAGCAGGCCGTGGCCCGCTGCGACGAGCCGCGCCGCCAACGCTGAATGATCGGTGACCCCGTCGGCGAGCCCCACCACCACCTCGCCGTCGCGGACGACGATGCCCGCGGCCTCGGGGCTCCCCTCGAGCGATTTCGCCGCGGCCTCGGCGGAGCCCGCGACGCGTATCCGCAGCGTCGGCCGCCCGCGCACCTGGGCGAGCAGGTCCTGCACGTCGCCGCAGGCGAGCAGCCGGCCATACTCGATGATGCCCACGCGATTGCAGATGTCGGCGAGCTCCGGCAGGATGTGGCTCGACACGAGGATCGTCTTGCCGAGCCCCTGAAGACGCTTGAGGAGGTTTCGCATCTCGATCCGCGCCCGGGGGTCGAGGCCGCTGGCCGGCTCGTCGAGCAGCAGCACCTGCGGATCGTGGAGCAGGACGCGGGCGAGTCCCAGCCGCTGCGTCATGCCGCGGGAGAGGCTCGTCACCAGCTCGTTCCGCTTCGGCGTGAGATCGACCAGTTCCAGGCAGCGGTCGGCCACGGGACGACGGGCCGGGGCGTCGATCCGATAGGCCGCGGCGAAGAACTCCAGGTATTCGATCACGAGCATGTCGTCGTACACGCCGAAGATGTCGGGCATGTAGCCGATCGCGCGGCGGATCTCGCGCGGGTGCGTGTAGATCGAGTGGCCGCAGACGTAGGCCTCGCCCCAGGTGGGGGCCAGGAGCGTGCAGAGAATGCGGATCGTCGTCGTCTTTCCGGCGCCGTTGGGGCCGATGAAGCCGAACAGGTCTCCCTCGGCGAGCTTCAGGTCGAGCGCGTCGAGCGCACAAAAGTCGCCGTACTTCTTCGTCAGGTCGATGGTTTCGATCATCGCGCCGCGTCTCCCGCAGCCGCCAGCGGAATCACGATCCGGTAGAGGCGGGCCGCCATCTTCACCGGCGCGACGGCCTGTCCGCCAGTCCCGGCCTCGCGAACCTGCCAGCCCGCCGTCCAGTCGGGGGTCGGGTCGCTCGCGGTGCCGAAGAGCACCGCCCGATCGACGGCCAGGAGCGGCGAAAGATCGAGCCCTGCCAGCCCCCCTGCCGGCAGTCCCGTGTAGCCCTTGCCGCCGGCCGCGGCATGGAAGCCGGCGATTTCGAGGATCCGCAGCACGTCGCGTTCGGCCGGATTCCAACGGGCCGCGACCTCCCGCTCCTTCACCGCCTCCCGGCGGGCCAGGGCGCCGGCGAGCGACCGCGGCCCCCTGCCCTGCCGCAGGTCGTGAGTCTCGCCCGGGCCGAGTTGGCCGAGGTCGTAGACCCAGCCGCCGGAGGCGAGGCGGCAGGCCTCGAGCGGGAACGGCAGATGATGGGCGATCGATCCTTCGAGGGCGCCCTGCGCGTCGCGGGAGAGCGTGGAGGTGACGACCGCTGCCGCACCGCCGGTCGCCGTCCACGACGCCTCGAAGAGCCGATCGGCGGCCGCCGCGACGGGCACGCCTTCGAGCGCGGCGAGCGAGCCGCCGTAGCGATAGTCGGCGGCTGCCAGCGATGGATGGGGGATTGCCGCGTCGATCGCACCGAAGCCAGTGCCCGCGTCGGCCCACCACGACACGGCCGCCTCCCGCGAGCCCGACGGCAGGGCGGTGTCGAGGCCCCCGTTCCGGCGGTGCCAGGCGACCGCCCACGACCTGCCGCGGACAATGCCCGAGCCGGCATCGACATCGACGAGTTCAGCGGCTCCGCACAGGAGCGGCTCACGGGGCTGCCAGCTGCGGGCCGTGGCGGCGGCCGTGAACGCGGTGATGATCAGCGGGAGCGTGAACCAGGCGAGTCGCGGCCGTCGGCCGCGCGAAACGAGCCACCAGTCGAGCGGATAGAGGCAGACCACGTAAAGCAGGCCCAGTCCGATGATCGCCTCGAACGAGACCGGCGCGAGCCGCTCCCCTGTCCCGCTCGACTCAACGGCCACCCTGAGCTGCGCCGCGAGGTCGGGGGGGCCGCCGCTGGCGGCGGCGGAGCGATCGTCGGCGTCGTCGAGCGAACGCTCGCCCAGGAGTCGCACGAGCAGCGCGTCGGCACCGGGCCAGCCCCGGAACGGCTCCGCATCGAGGTCGACGCCCAGCCAGGTGACCGTGCCCAGGCCGTGCGCCTTGCGGACCACGAGTGGCAGGTCGGTGACCGCCGCGCCGTCGAACACGTCGACGACGCCCTGTAGCCGGCCGCGGTCGGCGAAGAGCGGCACCTGCAACGGCGTCGGCGTCGGTCGCGCGGTGAGCCCCCCCGCGCGGGCGTAGGCCTCGACCGCCGCCAGGCGCCGGAGGGGCACCAGCCGCGCGATGCGTCCCGGAAGCCACGACGCGGCCGGTCCTCCCGCGCGCTCCACGTCGCGGGCCGACGCGCCGGCCGCATGGATCAGCCGACCCCCGCTCCGCACCCAGGCATCGATCCCGGCGATCGCAGCGGCGGGCAGGAGGGCCACGTCGCGGCCGCAGACGATGATCGCGTCGGCGGCGTCGAAGTCGCGGCCCGCCGCGCCGGCCGCAAGCCGTTCGCGGGCCGCGGGATCGCCGATCTCCGCGACCAGCATCCGCGTCGCCTCATCCGAGCCGAGCAGGCGGGCGGCACGACGGGCCGCCGGCACGTCACCGAGCACGAGCAGGAGGCGCTCGGTCGCCGGGAGCGGTGCCGGCAGGCTCTGCTCAACGGTGGTCGTGCCCCCGGAGGTCACCCGCTCGATGAGCACGCGGCCGGTCGGGCGACCGACCCGCAGGCAGACGCGGACAGCGGGCGTGTCGCGGCCCGTTACCTCGGCGAGCACGGCGGGCGGCGACCGCACGAACTGCCCGTCCGCATCCTCGGCCCACACGTGGATCGTGTCGCCCGCGATGGCCGTGGCGGGATCACGCGGCGACACGACCATCGGCGTCCACGAGCCCGCCCGATACACGCCGGCGAAGCCCGCGTCGATCCGCCATGCGTCGGCGGCTGCTTCGGCATCGGCAGCCGACGCTCCGCTCGCCAGCGCGAGGGCCAGGAGGGCGATGGGCCACGTGAGAGCGTTCATCGGTCAGGCCGCCGCTGGCGGCCTCCGGCGGTCGGGTGCGTCAGGGCTTCTCGGCATCCGGGCAGGTGCAGGCGAACTGGCCGCAGCCGGGGCAGCCCCCGCCGTACTTGCGGCGCACCGCCTCGTCGAGATCGACGCCGGCCACGTTGGCGATCGTCGCCAGCCACGCCAGCACGTCGGCGAATTCCAGCGCCTGCTCGTCGTGGGTGCCGCTGCGGAGGGCCGTGGCCAACTCGCCGATCTCCTCGGTCAGCCACATGAACGTGCCCTCGACGCCGCGGGCCGCGTCCTTGTCGTGGTACATCCTGCGGATCAGGGATTGGAATTCGCCGAGGGTCATGTCGCTCTCGAAGGGGCGCCGGGAACGGGGCGGCACGGACGACCGCCAGGCCTGCGAGTGTACAACCCGTCCCTGTGTCGCGGCACTGCGGGCCGGGGTGCCGCGGTCGCGGCGGGCAGGTACGATGCGAGCGTGCCGCCCGGATCGCCCGGGCCGCCGATCGCGTTCCCGCCCCTCCCCGGCCATGACGACACCACGCAGCATTCGCATCTTCGACACCACGCTCCGCGACGGCGAGCAATCGCCCGGGGCGAGCATGAACCTCACTGAGAAGATGGAGATCGCCCAGGCGCTCGTGCAGCTGGGGGTGGACATCATCGAGGCGGGCTTCCCGATCGCCTCGCCGGGCGACTTCGAGAGCGTTCGCGACATCGCCACGGCCATCCGCGGCGCCACCGTCTGCGGCCTGGCCCGCTGCAACGACGCCGACATCGACCGGGCCTGGGAGGCGCTGCAGCATGCGGCCCAGCCACGGATCCACGTCTTTCTGGCGACGAGCACGATCCACCGCGAGTTCAAGCTGCGGATGACCGAGGACGAGGTGGTGGCCCGGGCCGTCGCCGGCGTGGCTCGGGCCCGGCGGCTCTGCGGCGACGTGGAGTTTTCCCCGGAGGACGCGGCCCGCACCGAGCTCGACTTCCTCTGTCGCGTGGTGGAGGCCGTGATCGCGGCCGGCGCCACGACCGTCAACATTCCCGACACCGTCGGCTACGCGACGCCGCAGCAGATGCACCGCGTGATCAAGACGCTCCGCGACCGCGTGCCCACCATCGACAAGGCCGTGATCAGCGTGCACTGCCACGACGACCTCGGCCTCGCCGTGGCCAACAGCCTGGCGGCCGTCGAGGCGGGAGCCGGGCAGGTCGAGTGCACGATCAACGGCATCGGCGAGCGGGCGGGCAATTGCTCGCTCGAGGAGGTGGTGATGGCCCTTCGCACGCGGCGCGACCACTACGGCTGCGACACGCGGATCGTGACTCAGCGGCTCGTGCCGACGAGCCGGCTGGTCGCCACCATCACCGGCATCAAGGTGCCCCGCAACAAGGCGATCGTGGGCCGGAACGCCTTCGCCCACGAGGCGGGCATTCATCAGGACGGCATGCTCAAGGATCGCAGCACCTACGAGATCATGCGGCCCGAGGACGTGGGCCTGGAGCGGACCGACCTCGTGCTCGGCAAGCACAGCGGCCGGGCGGCGCTGGCCGACCGGGCCAAGGCCCTCGGCTACCAGCTCGCACCGGAGCAACTGCAGACGGTGTTCGAGCGGTTCAAGGTGCTCGCCGACCGCAAGAAGGAGATCTACGACGGCGACATCGCGGCCCTCTGCGAGACCGAGTTCTCGGCGCTGCCGGAGCAGTTCACGTTCGACCGCTACGTGCTCTCGACCGCGAGCGGCTCATCACCGACCGTCGAATTGCACGTGCTCCAGAGTGGCCGGCCGCTGCAGGTGACGGTGACCGCGGGCGACGGTCCGATCGACGGCATCTTCCTGGCGATCGAAAAGGCCACGGGCATCACGACGGTCTGCCGCGACTTCCGCGTGCAGGCCGTGACGGTGGGAAAGGACGCCCAGGCGGAGGTGACGGTGGAACTGGAGCACGCCGGCCAGGTGCAGCGCGGCCGCGGCGTCTCGACCGACTCGCTGGAGGCCTCTGCGAAGGCGTTTCTCGCGGCGATCAACCGGCTCGCGCTCGGCGCGCAGCCACGCTTGCACCCGCAGGCGTAGGCTTTCGCCTCTATGGCCTACTTTCGCCTATGTCTATTTCGCCTTTTCTATCCTATATGGCTTCGTGGCCCCGCTCGCCAGTGCGGATCCGGACGCACTCGTCCATGGGCAGCACGAAGATCTTGCCGTCGCCGATCTCGCCGCGGTCGCCCGTGCGGCCCCCCTTCACGATGGCCGCGATCGTCGGCTCGACGAAGTCGTCGTTGACGGCGATCTGCAGCTGCACCTTCCGCAGCAGGTTCACCGCGATCTCGTGGCCGCGATAGGTCTCGGCATGACCGCGCTGCCGGCCGAAGCCCTGCACGTCGAGCACCGTGAGGCGGAACACCTCGACCTCGGAGAGCGCCTGCTTCACGCTCTCGAGCTTGTTGGGCTGAATGATCGCGATGATGAGTTTCACGGTCTGCTCCGCCGTATCACCGTCCGAATGGAAGACCGGTAGTGTAGGCTCCCGCGTGTCGGGGAGTACCGGAGGGCGAAACGGCGACCGCGAGCTTCGAAACTGCCGCCCTGAAGCGCAACCGCCGCCCCGTAGAAAGATGCCCCGGCCTGGGCAAGCTAGGCGGAGTGCTCACCCAAGCCGTTGGGGCATCCTTCTGGACGGTGTGAGGGCGCGAAGGGCCACGGGCTGACGGAGGAAGCCGGAACTAGTTGGCAAAAGCCGTGCCATGGTCGTTCGGCGGCCGCTCCAATCAGTCGGTCGATCGGCAAGGTGTCGTTTTTCAGGCGAAAAATGGAGGCGATCAGGAATCACCGTCCGCCTGGAGGCAGCGGCCGATTGCTCGCCGGCCCAGGTGCGCCCACTTTCAGTGCAATCCGCTGCCTGCGAAGAGCGCACGGCGAATAACCTCGGTTCAGGCTCCAATGAAAGCTCCTTCCGCCTGGAGTCCTGCACGAATGCACCGCACAACCACCGATCTCACCCCGCTCGTGGGCCGTTCCCGAGATGAACTCGTCGATTCGCTGGCCGCCCACTGCGGCGCGGAGCCTTCAGCCGCAGAACTCACCGCCGCGCGGTCCATCCCCCGCGGCGGCCTCGCGGCGGCACGCGAACGGCTCGGCAGGATCGATCCGGATGCGTATGCCCGCAGTCGAAACCACGTGGCCGGCGCGGTGACTGGGCTCTCTCCCTGGATCCGCCATGGCGTGCTCGGGCTGGCCGAGGTTCGCGATGCCGCGGTCGCCCGTGTCGCGCGTCTCGAGCAGGCCGAGAAGCTGATCTCCGAGTTGGGCTGGCGCGACTACTGGCGGCAGGTGCATGCCTCCCTCGGCGACCGGATCCATGCCGACATCGAGCCTCCCGCAGCTGCCCGTCGTCTGCCCGGCTCGATCGACGCCGTGCCGGCGGACGTGCTGGCGGCGAACACCGGCATGGCCTGCATCGACGCCTTCGTCCGCCGGCTGCACGACACGGGCTGGCTGCACAACCACGAGCGGATGTGGCTGGCATCCTGGCTCGTGCACGTGCGGGGCGTGAGCTGGCAGGCCGGGGCCGACTGGTTTCTCGAGCATCTGCTCGACGGCGATCCGGCGAGCAACCATCTCTCGTGGCAGTGGATCGCAGGTACATTTTCGGCCAAGCCGTATCTCTTCAATCGCGAGAACCTGGAGACGTTCACCTCCGGCGTGCACTGCCGCGGCTGCCCACTGCTCGGACGGTGTGACGTCGAGGCCGCGACCGACGATCTCGCGGCGAAACTCTTTTCGAGCCAGCCGACTCCCCGCGAGCCGCTCCGCATCCGCCCTGCCCCGCCCTGGCGGCCGCATGCGTCCACTCCACCGGCGCGGCCGCTCGTCTGGCTCACGCTCGACGCCCTCTCGCCGCGCAGTCCCGCCGCTGCCGCGCACCCGGAATCGCCGCGGCTGCACGTCATCGACGTCGAATGGCTGCGACGGGAACGCCCCGCCCTCAAGCGGCTCGTGTTTCTCTTCGAGTGCCTGGCCGACGTGCCCCAGGTCGAGGTCATGATCGGCGACCCGCAGGAGCTCCTGCCGGCCCGCGCCGCGGCGCTCGGCTGCGACGGCATCTCGCTCGCCGACACCCCCTGCCCGCTGACGCGGGCCGCCGCCGAGTCGATCGCCGGAAAGTTCCCGCTCGAGGTGCGACCGTGGCCGGCATTCTGCGACCACTCGCGAGTCAAAGACCTCGGCCGCTTCTCCCGCTATTGGCAGCAGGTGAAACACTCGGCGGTTGCACCGAGTGCATAGGGGCCAGACGTTAGCCCAAACGTCGTTCCCGGAGCCGGCCCGGGGGCCGCGCGCAGCCGCCGGTGAATTTTGACTGCCAGAGTTGGCGGACCACTTCAGTCGAGCATGCGACGTCAAAATCCGCCGGCGGCGAGCACGTGCCCTCGGGCCGGCGGCGCGCCCCTCAGCGGCGTTCACATCATCCCCAGCACCCGCACCCAACGGCCGAGGGCGTCCGTCGGGATCGCGTCGCCTGAATCCGTGGGCAGCGTGCCCACGGCATGCCCCGCGTGTTCGAGCCGGCGGCGGTCGTCGGCCACGCGGCGGCCGAGGTCGCCGGCGGCATCGTCGAGCAGCACCCACAACGCCTGGCCCGGCTCGGCCGTCGGGATCACGGACTGCCGCGGCAGGCTGGCCGCCTGCAGGGCCACGCCGCGAATCATCCCGGGAAGACGTTCGGCGACGAGCCAGGCGAAGCTGCCGCCGGCCGCGGTGCCGGCCACCGCCACGCGGCGGGGATCGATCGGCCGCCGGGCGTGCAGGGCGGCCAGGGCCCGCTTGACGCCATCGATGTCGTCGCGGCTCCAACGCTGCGGATCGGCGGAGCCGACGAGGATGACGGCGATTCCGTGCCGGGCCACCGTCGCCTTCCATGCCGTCGCGTCGGCATCGGCCACTTTGCCCCGCGGCGGCCCGCAGAAGATCAGGACGCCGACGGGCGTCTTCGCCGCGCCGGCCGGCAGCACCGCAAGCGCGGGTTCGGCCACCTCGGCGGCCGCCAGCCGCACGACGGTCGCTGCATCATCGCCGGCTGCGACGTCGGCGAGCGGAGGCAGTTCATTCGGCAGCCGTGGATCGAGCGGGGCCGTCGTGACCTCGATGTCGCGGCTGGTTTCGCCTTGCCTGACGGCGAGAGTCACCCGCTCCCCTGGAGCGGCCCCCGCAAGTCGGCCGGCGAGATCGGGGGCGTCGCGGAGAATCTCGACCGCCCGGTCCTTATCGTCAGTCGAGGGTTCCGCACGCTTCAAGGATTCGATGACATCGCCGGCCCGGAGGCCGGCCGCGTCGGCGGGGCCCTGCGGCAGCACCCACTCCACCTGCACGCCGCGGGGTTCGTTGTCGCCGCCAGCGGCCGCGACAACGCCGAGCATCGGCTGCCGCCACGGCGGCAGTGATGCAGCGAGCGTCGCCTGCACCGCCAGTTTCTTCGCCGGCTCCTCGCCCCGTGCGACATCGATCGTGATCGTGTCGCCTGCGTAGCGGGCCGCGATCCGGTGGCGAGCGTCGGCGATTCGCGTGACGGCCTGGCCGTCGATGACCACGATTCGGTCGCCGGGCCGCAGCCCCGCCTCTGCGGCGGGCGATCCCTGGCGGCACGAGGCGATCACCGGATCGCCGTTGATCAGATCGTCGGAGCGGTAGGAGATGCCGAGGATACCCCCCGCGAGCGTCTCTCCCGCCTCGAGCCGCGATCGCACGCGAGCCACGCCTTCGAGCGGCACTGCGAACCCGATGCCGGCGTCGTAGAGCTCCGTGCCGAGGTTCATCCCGGCGGTGTCGGCCGGCAGCGGCGCGAGGATGCCGATCACCCGGCCGCGGATGTCGATGAGCGGTCCACCGTAGTTGGCCGGCGATACAGACGCGTCGGTCTGCACCGCGCGGCCCCAGGCGCGATCGACGGCGGAGAGAATGCCCACCGACACCGCCGGCGTTGCGGCGGCCCAGCCCCGGCCCACGGCGATCGTCCACTGGCCGGGCGAAAGCTCGTCACGGGGGACGATCTCGAGCGGCGGCGCGTCTGGCAGCGGCTCCGTCTCGAGCAGCACGAGCCCGCGCGGCAGGTCGCGGCCGACGGCCCGCGCCGCCTGTCGCCCGCCGTCGGGCCGCGTGATCACGGTCTCGGCCACGTCGCGCGGCACGGCGAAGGCCGTCGTGAGCACCCAGCCCGCGGGGTCGAGCACGAGCCCGGTCGAGGCCCCGGTGCCGGCCACAGCCTCGGCGCCCCGGCCCACGGCCGCCTCCGACGCGACGACCGACTCCACCCGCACGACAGCCCCGGCGACTCGCGCCACGGCCTCACGAAACGCCCTCTCCTCCGCCCCAGTCGGCTCGGAAGCCCCCGCGCCCATCCCGCTCGCGACGGCAAGCATCACGAATACGGCTAGAGCGCATCTCGCATGGCTGAATCGACGAATTGGCCAACAGGAAAAGGGAGGCGAGGGGGTCGGCAAGCGCTCGAGGAGCATTGGGCCGCCGCGGCCCACCGCGACGAGACTTTTGCCGCCCCCGAAGCCGGCACTACGCGTAGGTCGAGCGCGTTCGAGGCAAATGAATGCACGTGCCCCCGGCCGGCGGCGACCTCGGTTGAGACTCATTGCCCCTCCACCGTCTTGGCATCCATCTTGGCATCCGGCGGGCGCGGGCCGAGATCGACGTCCACGATCCGTCCATTGCGCACGACCGACAGCTTCACGGGATCGCCCGGCGCAAGACGGCCAAGCTCCCGTTCGACCGTGGCCCGCGATGCGACGGCCCGCGGCCCCACGGCGATCACGAGGTCGTCGGGCTGCAGTCCGGCGCGGGCTGCGGCCGAGTCGGGAGCCACGCCCTCGACGAAGGGGG
>Ga0214917_10002828_pt1 | contig 20753 bp, 19 predicted proteins | sample LL_1208_BB_MetaG_FD_177983 | JGI IMG/M metagenome (GOLD analysis project Ga0214917, IMG submission 177983) | Freshwater microbial communities from Lake Lanier, Atlanta, Georgia, United States - LL_1208_BB | ecosystem: Environmental > Aquatic > Freshwater > Lake | place: USA: Georgia | collected...
TCCATTTTTCAATCAGCGCCGCCAGCTCATCCCTGAATGAGTGGCCTCTCGATTTCTGGGCGGAAACCCTCCGGCAGATTTGGCAGAAATCTCCGCAAACCAAGTTTCTTTCTACCGGGACTGGGTCAGAGCGGGAAATCGCCCGACAATCCGATCTCATCTCCTTGGTTCAGGACGAAAGGCTTCAAATTTTTTTCGATCCCATGCCGATGTCCCGGTTAGCTGCCCTTCTTGAGCGGGCGACTTTGCATGTGGGTCTTGACTCGGGAGTTCTCCATTTTGCTATGGCACTCGGCAAACCTACAGTTTCTCTTTTTCGTGAGTCGGTCGGTCGCCCGGGTTGGGTTCCTCGCGGTTCGAAGCATCGTGCTCTCATAAAAAAATGTCCGTGTAACGAGACAGGTCAAAATAAGTGCTTTGAAAGTCGACCCCTCTGCTTGTCGCTAATTACACCCCAAGAGGTGGCGCAAGCCGTACTCGCGGCCTTGGGCGAAAAATTATAAGTTAAGACGCATGACCTTGCCCGACTACTACACCGAGCTCGCCCCGTTTCGGGGTGTTTTTCAAGAGGGACACCCGATTCTCTGTTATCATAAAATCTCGCCGCCCCCGAAACAGGCCCGGATCAAGGGCCTTTATTTGGAACCGAAGCTCTTTCTGCGTCAGATGAGTGAAATTACACAGGCAGGTCTAGCTTCCGCTTTTCTTGGTTGTTCTGCTGTTTCAAAAAAAGACACCATTACGATCACTTTCGACGACGGCTTTGTGAGCAACCTGATCGAGGCTGTTCCTTTGATGAAAAAAGTCGGCGTTCTGGCCATCAACTATCTTGTGGCAGATCGACTCGGCCAAACGAGTGATTGGGAGGCGCGGGAGGGCGGAGAGGCGGATCCCCTGATGGACGAGTCGCAGGTTCGGGAGTGGCTGGCTGCAGGTCATCAGATTGGTGCGCACACCTGTACTCATCCTCGGCTTTCCTTTCTTTCGCGCGATCAGGCCAAGGAAGAAATCTTCGCGAGCAAAAAAAAGTTGGAAGATCGCTTCGGCCTTCCAATGGACCATTTCGCCTATCCCTTTGGAGATTATAATGAAACCACTGTTGAGCTGGTTCGTGAAGCCGGATTTAAAACTGCCTGCACGATGCATCGCGGGGTCAATTGGCCTGACACATCCCTCTTCGAGTTAAAGCGGTGGACGGCTCGTTACGAAAGCCGAAACCTTAAAAATCTTTTACGAAAGTTGTTCTAAAGGCAGCCGCTGATACTGCGGCGTTGCGGTGTTTATTCAGTCTAACTACACAGATACCGTTGCATGATTAATTCTCTAGCATTGGGATAATAGTGTCTAGTAGCGTAACATTTGCTTTATGTCGGCGAAATTGAATCAGAGGCTCGTCCTCCCAGTTTATAACGAGCTACATCTCGTGAAGGATGTTTCCGAAAGCGTGGAATTGGCGATCCGCAAAAATCCGAAATTGCGAGTGGTCGTTGTAGATGATGGGTCCGAGGATGGCACAGGGGCTGCCTTCAAGCGGCAGTTGAAGCCGCTCAAAAACGCGGAGGTAAAAATCCTTTCGAAAAATGGCGGCAAAGGAATGGCGATACGGCAAGGGTTTCAAGGCGCCAAGGAGGACCGACTGATTTTTATGGATGGAGATTTGGCTTATTCGCTCGACCACCTGACTCCTTTGGTGGAATCGCTCAACGAGCACGATGTGGTCATTGGTTCTCGTTCCATGGCTCCTCAGGCACAAGGGGGATTGCCTGCCCGACGAGCTTTTTTGGGTTGGGGATTTAACCGCTTGGCCTGTTGCCTTCTTGGAATCGACTACCCAGATACCCAAGCGGGCGTGAAGGGGTTTCAACGCAAAGCAGCCGAACGGCTTTTCGCGAAACAAAAGCTCGCCGATTTTGCATTTGACGTGGAACTTCTCTACCTCTGTCGCAAGCTCGGCCTGCGGGTGGGCCAGATTCCTGCGCAGGTTTCCACTCGGCACACCTACAAAACCTCCCACGTGAAGCTTTTATGTGACTCCGCACGCTGTTTTTTGGACATCCTTTGTATCCGATGGTGGTCTTGGACGGGGGCCTACCGCCTGCGCGAATGAACTCCATCCTTCTGACGTGGGATGTTGAGGAGTATGACGCGCCGGCCGATTTTGGAGCCCCTCCCCTGCCCGATCACGGATTGAGCCGGGGACGGGAAATTTGGCAGGAGTGGTTGGGCCTTACGAAGGAGTGGAAATTTCCAGGCACAACGTTTTGTACCGCCCGGCTCGCTCAGTGCGCTCCCGAACTTCTTCGTGAAACGGCGGCGCGTGGCCATGAGATCGCTTCCCACGGGTGGTCTCACCGTCCGGGAGACGATCCCCAACTTTTGAGCAGCCGCACCCTTTTACAGGAGATTTCCGGTCAAGGGGTGGATGGCTTTCGTTCTCCACGGCTTCGAAAAATCAACAAAGAGGAGATTACCCAGGCCGGATTTCGTTATGATGCATCTCTGAACCCGACTTGGATTCCAGGTCGGTACGATCAACGGCGGGAACCACGGCGACCGTTTCAGATCGGCCCGCTTTGGGAAGTCCCTGCCGCGGTGTTGCCCGGAATCCGCTTTCCCCTGTTTTGGGCCAGTTTCCATATTTTGCCTTTGCCCATCTATTTGGCGTTGTGTGCGCAAGTTCTCCAGCACGACGGACTTCTTTGTCTTTATTTCCACCCTTGGGAAATTTCTACCTTGCCCGAGCCTGAAATGCCTCGGTGGCTAACTCGCCGTTCTCAGGCAGAAAGAATTCAACGGATGACCAAGCTTTGCTTCGGCCTTCAACGATTCGGGAGGTTTACCCCCGTGGGAAGCTATCTAGGTCTTGGAATGCAGGTCACTCGGCCCTGATCGTCACGGGACGACTTAATATAGAATTTTTTAGGTCCAGGAGTCGAAACTCGGTTGTTTGGGTTCGCGTATTCCGGATTTGCATCCCACTGGTCATTCAGCGCATTCGCGACAGGCACATTCATTGGGTTGACCATCTTCTGAATCCGCTTATGACGAGCCACATAATCTGCGTAGCTCTCTGCCCGAGTAAATCCCGTCCATGACATCAACAGGCAGGCAACAACAAGACAGCGTATCACTTCTTATCTTCCACGATTTTCTCGATTTTTTTAAGCAGTTCTGCCGGCGGTTGCCACTCATTGCCCTGGGTGCCAGTCAAATTTTTCCCTTCAGCATTTAGCAGGACAAGATAAGGGATCCCATCGGCAGCATACTCGTCGACGCCGCTCTCTTTCTTTTCGCTAAATCTTATCGCGGGCCAAGGCATTTTCATCTCCGTCATATATTCGAGCATCGCGGCTTCATCCTTGTCCGAACTAGCAAAGACCAACTCGAAATCTTTATGTTTCGGCTTAAATTCATTGTACCACTCCACCAGCTTGGGGGTGAAAGCCCGGCAGGGCGGGCACCAGTGAGCCGAGTAGTAAATCGCGATGTATTTTGGATTTCCGGCCCGCTTAGAAAGGGTGCTGACCTTTCCGCCTTCTGTTGTGACCAAATACTTGGATAATGCATCAAAAGAGTTGCCCGAACTTTGAGATTTGGTGCTGGGCTGAGTATTAGGCGCAGTCTCCCTGGAGCAACCAACTAAGACGAAGAGGGAAAAAACAACAAACCCTGTGACTATTTCTTTCATTTAATAATTATTCCTCCGATTAGCATCGGCCGCAAACGTTTTTGACCTCCTTGGTCTTATTCGCCACCCTTGTCGAATGGTCGCCAGCAAATCAACAGCTCCACAAACCTTCGCTTCTCTTTCCTCTATTTACCGCCAGCCCCTCTTCTCCCTTTTGGAACAGGCGCGTCAGGCACATCGGGCACATTGGGGCGAAAAAGAAGGTGTCCAGCTATGCCGTCTCCTGAGCATCAAAACGGGGGGTTGCAGTGAGGACTGTGGTTACTGCGCCCAAAGTGCTCGTTACACAACAGGGGTAAAAGCCCAGCCATTGATGGAGCGCGATGCTGTTCTTGCGGAAGCGCGCGAGGCCAAAGCCGCAGGCGCTGGGCGTTTCTGCATGGGGGCTGCCTGGAAGGGCGTCCGCGAAGGCGAGGCCAAGTTCGAGTCGGTTCTCAATATCGTGCGGGACGTGAAACAGCTTGGCATGGAGGTTTGTGTCACATTGGGCCAACTCACCGATGAGGCAGCCCGCCAACTCAAAGATGCCGGAGTGACCGCCTACAATCACAACCTCGACACCTCCCCTGAGCACTATCGCAACATCGTTACGACCCACTCTTTTGAAGATCGCCTAAAGACAATTCGCTCCGTTCAAAAGGCGGGAATGGCAGTTTGCTGTGGAGCCATTCTTGGAATGGGAGAGACGGAGGACGACCGCCTCAAAATGCTCGAAGTTCTATGTGGTTTTGATCCCTCCCCTGAAAGTGTTCCGATCAACTGTCTCATGCCTCAGGAAGGAACTCCCCTTGCTGGTCAAAAGATGGTGGATGTGTTCGAACTTGTTCGGCTCATCGCCACGACCCGAATCGCTCTTCCCCGGGCCCGCGTTCGTTTGAGTGCCGGCCGGACCGCCCTCACGCGGGAGGGGCAGGCCCTCTGTTTTTTTGCTGGCGCCAACTCCATCTTTTTCGGCGACAAACTTCTGACCGCCCCAAATCCCGAGGAGTCGGATGACCTTGCTCTTTTGCGGACTCTCGGCTTACCCCAAGCATCCTAACTTCCCTCCATCATTGGCTGCTCGGTCGGAGGGAGCTACTCTTACGACTTCATGTCGACCGCTCTCCGAATCGCTGCCTATCTCCGTAAATATCCGGGCTACGCCGTTGGAACCATTTCGGCCGCCCTGCTTTCCACCCTTCTCGGTCTTGTTTATCCCCGCCTCACGGGGGTTCTGATTGATGACGTCATCGCCAGAGGTCAGGGGGACAGGCTTCCCTGGCTAGTCGGACTGCTTCTCCTCGTTTTTCTCGGCCGCGACGGGCTGAATGCCCTGCGAATCCTCCTCAACAATCTTTTTGAGCAGAAGGTGATTCTCGATCTTCGACGGGATCTTTACTCCGCCTTTCAGCGCCTTTCTACTTCTTGGTACGATCACCGTTCCAGCGGGGATCTGCTGACTCGCGTCAGTGAGGACGTGATGAACATGGAGCGAATGTTGATCGACGGTATCGAACAAGGCCTGATCGCCCTCCTTCAACTTTTCGGAGTCGGATTCATTCTTTTTCGAATCGATCCCCTTCTTGCCGCCTGGTCTTTGGCGCCTATCCCCTTTCTCGCCGCGGGGGCATTGTACTATACCCTAACGGCGCATCCCCGGTACCGAGTCCAACGAAAAGCCTCCTCGGCCATGAACTCCCTATTAATGGATCACCTTCAGGGCATGAGGCAGATCAAAACGTATGGTTGGCTTGAAGAAGGCGCGAACCGCTTTGAAAAAGTTGCACAAGAAGTTCGCACTGCCTCTTTAGGCATTATGAAGGCCTGGGCGTTTTACTCCCCTTCCATGGCATGGTTTGCTGCGGCAGGAACATGTCTCGTTCTGTGGGTTGGGGGAAGGTCGGTTCTCGACGGGAAAATGGCAGTCGGAGAGCTTGTGGCCTTTTTGCTTTATGTGGGAATGTTCTACGAACCTGTGGGCCGGCTTCACAGCTTGAATCAGCTGATTCAAGCGGGGCGAGCCGCAGGGGAACGCGTGTTTGCAATTTTAGATGCAGAGCCTGAACCCGGTCATATTACCACTTCCCCATTACGTGCTTTGCCGCCTCGTAAAGGTTCGGCTCGGGAAGTCATTTTCAAAAATATTCACTTCTCCTACCGAACGGGCAGAGAGGTTTTGCATGGCATCGATCTCCAAATTCCTGCCGGGACTTCCCTCGCCCTCGTCGGGCCAACAGGAGCGGGCAAAACTACGCTCGCCACGCTTGTGGCCCGGTTTCACGACCCGACGAGCGGAGAGGTTCTGCTGGACGGAGTTCCCCTTCCCCAAATTTCTCTGAAGGATTTACGTCGCGAGGTTGGAGTTGTGACTCAGGAGCCCTTTTTGTTCCAGGCAACCATTCGTGAAAACTTAGAGCTTGGAAAACCCCATGCCACGGATGTTGAAATTGAAAAGGTTTTGCGTGCTGCCTGCGCCCTGGACTTTGTTCAAGCGTTGGCCGATGGGTGGAATTCGAAAGTCGGCGAGCGGGGGGTTCGACTAAGCGCAGGGGAACGCCAACGGCTCTCCATTGCACGCGCTCTGCTTAAGGATCCGCCCGTGCTCATTCTCGATGAGGCTACTGCCAGCGTTGATACAGCGACCGAAAAGCAGATTCAAATGGCTTTAGATCATCTTCTCGCGGGAAGAACCAGCATTGTTGTTGCTCATAGGCTTTCGACCGTTCGTAAGGCAGACAAAATTGCAGTCGTTGAGGCGGGCCGAATCCTTGAGCTCGGAAATCATGAGTCCTTGATTCGCTCGGGCGGTCTTTACGCAAAGCTCTGGTCTATTCAGTCCGAACACGCTGATCTCCACACGATCGAAGAGCTTTTTACGGCACGATAATCCCGGGATTGGTCTCCAAGGGGGATACCTTCCCCGGCTTTGATTTTTGGGTCTTTTCAGATACTGTTTCGTGATGAACAAATCCGATCTTACAACCGCTGAATCGATCCGTGCCCGGCGAAGTATAAAATCTTTTAAGAATGACCCTATCCCGGAGGGCGTGCTTCAGGAGCTTCTCTCCTTGATGCAGGATGCTCCCTCCTCGTGGAACTTTCAGCCCACCCGAGTTGTTATGATTCGTTCTATGGCCCAGAAAGAGGCTCTTTCCGCGGCGGCTTGGGGGCAAAAACAGATTCTCGAAGCTCCAGTCACATTTGTTTTTTCCGTTTCAATTCGAGGCTGGGAAAAGCATATGGACGAGATTCTTAAAACAGGAGTCTCCTCAGGAGCTTGGCCCCAAAAATTTGCGGATTGGATTCGCGATAACGCCCCAGGCTTTCAGAAAGGCTTGGCCGAAAGGGAGCGCGAATACGCGATTAAAGATGCGATGATTATGGCAACCACCCTTGCCCTCGCCGCACAATCAAAAGGCTACTCCACCTGCTATATTAACGGTTGGGATGAGGCAAAAGTTAAAGAAATCATTGGCGTAGAAGGAGATAAGAATATAGCGATAGCACTTGTTTTGCCTGTTGGGCTGCCGAACTCCGATGCAAAGCACCCTGGCCGTCTCCCGGCGGCAAAGACCATTTTTACCGACCGCCTCCCCTCACCTGCCATCTAACAAACCCTTTATGAGCTCCCCATCCTATTTTGTCTTCCCCAAGAATTACGATGTTATCGTGATAGGGGCTGGTCATGCCGGGATCGAGGCCGCTCTCGCGTCCGCTCGAATGGGATGTGAAACCCTCCTTCTCACGATGAATCTCGACACCGTCGGCCAGATGAGCTGCAACCCAGCCATCGGAGGTCTGGCAAAGGGCCACATAGTTCGCGAAATCGATGCGCTTGGAGGTGAAATGGGCATCAATACCGATGCCACAGCTATTCAGATGCGCATGTTAAACTCAAGCAAAGGGCCGAGTGTTAGGGGTCCCCGCGCGCAGTGCGACAAGAAAGCCTATCAGTTCAGAATGAAGTTTGCCCTTGAAAATCAGCCTCACCTAGACCTTAAGCAGGGTCAGATTGCTCAGCTAATCGCCGAAGATGGCGAGGTTAGGGCCGTAGTTACAAATCTAGGGGTTCGTCTTAACGCCAAGAAGATCGTATTGACAACAGGAACATTCTTAAAGGCTTTAATGCATGTTGGAGACCGAAACGTTGCCGGCGGCAGAATGGGCGATGGCTCAAGTGGGTTTTCAGATGAGCTCAGAAAACTAGGATTCCAGGTCGAGAGACTAAAAACAGGCACTCCTCCAAGGCTCAATAAGCGGAGCATCGACTTCTCAAAACTTGAGCCGCAGAACGGCGACAACCCGCCGCCAAACTTCAGTTTTATGGTCGACTCGATCGAGCGCCGGGAGGATCACACTTTCAGCCTCAACCACTGGAAAGACGGCCTGTTCCACGTGGAACAAACTCCATGCTGGATTACCTATACGAGCGACATAACAGCCCAAATAATACGCAAAAACCTTTCAAGATCTCCTTTATATTGTGGTGTCATTCAAGGAGTTGGGCCAAGATACTGCCCGTCTATAGAGGATAAGATTGTTAAGTTTCCAGACAAGGAGAGGCATCAGATATTTTTAGAGCCCGAGGGTAGACATACAAACGAATTCTACGTGAACGGGTGTTCAACGAGCCTTCCGTTTGATGTTCAGGTAGAGATGATTCACTCGATTCCGGGCCTTGGGGCGGCTGAGTTTTTAAGGCCAGGATACGCGGTTGAGTATGATTACTGTCCGCCAACTCAGCTCTGGCCAAGTTTGGAGACGAAATTGGTACGAGGGCTTTACTTTGCGGGCCAGCTAAATGGAACCTCTGGCTATGAGGAAGCGGCGGGGCAGGGGATCTTGGCGGGAATCAACGCGGCCTTGGCGTCACGCGGGGCGGAGCCGTGGAGGCTTGGTCGCCACGAGTCATATATAGGAGTGATGGTCGACGATCTAGTCACAAAGGGAACTCGAGAGCCGTATCGCATGTTCACCTCTCGCGCAGAGTATCGGCTGCTTCTGCGCCAAGATAATGCCGATTTGCGACTAACGGAAAGGGCGGGGGAGTTGGGGTTGGCTTCTGCCGAGCGGGTTCGTCGAACGAAAGAGAGAAGAGCCCAAATCGATTCGTGTCGCGCCAGGTTAACCACATCTCGGCGGGAGGGTAAGACTTTGGAGGATTGGCTGCGACGACCCGAAATATCATGGAACAATCTACCCGAGGAGTTTCAACGCATGCCTGGGGAGATTGCGGAGGCAGTTGAAGCAGATGTGAAATATTCGGGCTACGTCGCCCGCGATATCGATCGGATTGCCACCTTGAAAGAGATGGAGGGAAAGAATATCCCCGAGAACTTCGATTACGAGAGTGTGGTGGGGTTGAAAAAAGAGGCCCGCGCGAAGTTAAAGGAAGTTAGGCCGAGAACCTTCGGTCAGGCAGCGAGAATTTCAGGAGTGAATCCATCGGATATCTCTGCCCTAGCAGTGTGGGCGATGAGAAAATAGGGGGGGCAAGAAGGCTCTTGCCGAGAGGAATTAGAGACTTTTACGGATCTTCTTTGCGGTCTGACTTTTAATTGCGCTGTAAAGAATGGCCTGCTCGCCGTACTCAATCCAAGGGCCATAAGGTATCTGATCATCCTCAACGAACTTCCAGTCCGTTTTATCCAGTCCGCTTAGCCCTAGGTAATCCCTGACAGCAGGGGAAACATCCAATCCCGCTCGCGAGTAGCGGGTCGGACGCTCTTCGCCGAATACATACTCCGCGTGATCATAGCGAAGGGGGCCGACGTCTTCCCACTGCGCAAAGCAAACCTTATTATGGAATTTGATCATGACCCATCGGCCCTTGCACTGCGACTCTAGTCGATCCTTTTGAAAGTCCGCCTCGCTCCACCACGGGACGTATTCTCGAGATTTCTTCGGAAAAGCGATGTCGTTAAAGGGAAGGGCAACGTAAAAAGGGTTTAAAGTGGGGGCAAATTTTTCTGGAAGGCTGGCCTCACGAAACTTTTTGGCGTCTTTCCTGTCCTCTGGAGCATCAATACCACCGAAGTTCTTTTTCCAAAACTGATCCCATGCACTCATAATGTTTTGCGTGGAACTTATGCTGGTTCCTCCTTGGCCAATCCAAAAATAGGTCGTAACAATATTCCGCTTTACCGGATAAGAAACAGAGGGGGCCAACTCAGGGGCCTTTTTCCTTGAAGCATCCGACTTAACTGACTCTACCGCAATGGCTTGTGATAGAGATGCCGCGACCACAAGAGCAGCATAAACAGGTAAAATTGCTCGCATCTATATCCTCTGTAACAACTTAAAATATTATGTCAATGATTTTATGTAAAAATAAATGGGGGGGGATGTAACCATATATTGATCCTATAATTGGAACCACACACGAAACTGAATCTGGCACCACTGCAACGCGAGGCTTGGCTTTGCGCAAGAACTCTATATGTTTGAAGGGCTTTGATCTAATTTTCTTTTTGAAAGTTATCTCGAAGCCTGGATTCAACGTCCGCTATTGCGGACAACGAAACTGAAACCCTATTCCCTAGAAAGGGAAGCTCCGACAAGTCGGGGTCATATACGGACAGGAAATACGACTATGCTTGCAACAGAATCAGAGGTGAAACGACTGCTTGAAGCAGGGGTTCACTTTGGACATCGCACCGATAAGTGGAATCCCAAGATGAAGGAGTTCATCTTCGGCCCACGCAATGGAATCTATATCATCGATCTTTCTCGCACAGCCGAGCAGGTTCGAAAAGCCGCCGACTTTCTGCGCGAAGCTGCAGCCAAGGGTGGTCACATCCTGTTCGTCGGGACAAAAAAGCCAGCTCAAGAGGTGGTCAAGGAGTTGGCCGAGCGAACCAAGTCGCACTACGTCACGGGTCGCTGGTTGGGCGGGACCTTGACCAACCTTGCAACGATTCGTCGTAGCGTGGGCAAACTAAAAAGCATCGAGAGCAAAGAAACATCAGGCGCGATGGATCTTCTGCCCAAGAAAGAGTCGGCCGCACTCCGCCGGGAGAAAGCCAAGCTGGGTCGAAATCTCGCAGGAATTTTGGAAATGGATAAGATTCCAGCCGCAATGATTGTGGTCGATATGCCCAGGGAGGAAATTGCGGTTAAGGAAGCGCGTCGCTTGCGGATCCCCGTCATCGCACTTGCCGACACCAATGCCGATCCTGACGATGCTGACATCGCTGTTCCCTGTAATGATGACGCCATTCGTTCCATCCGTGCTGTGATGGAACCGATGGCAGATGCCATTGAGGAGGGTCGTCGGCGTGGACCTGCGCACCCAGTATCCGAGAAGCCGGAAAAGGCTGAACACGGCGAAAAGAGCGAGAAAAAGAAAAAAGAGCGCACCTCAAAAGGCAAGGAAGCCGCTCTCACTGCCTAAGAGCATCTTGAAAGGATTTACCCCATGACTACTGCTGCAACGATTGATCCCAAAATTGTAAAAGATCTGCGCGACCGTACCCACGCAGGGATGATGGATTGTAAAAAAGCCCTAACGGAGGCGAACGGGAATCCGGAGGAGGCAGAAAAAATTCTCCGTAAAAAGTTTAACCTGGCTGCAGGGAAAAAAGCCGGTCGGGAAACTCGGGAGGGCGTCATCGCTTCCTACATCCACTTGGGTGGAAAAGTAGGGGTACTGGTTGAGGTCAATTGTGAGACGGATTTCGTTGCCAAGAATGAGCACTTCCGCGAACTGGTCAAAGACATCACCCTTCAAATCGCGGCCGCCAGTCCGATTTATGTGAGCCGAGAAGAAGTTCCCGAAAAGGCTTTAAAGGATGAGAGGGAAGTGGCAGCGGCCCAGATCAAGGGGAAACCCGAAGCTGTCGTGGAGAAAATCGTTGCGGGCAAAGTGGAAAAATACTACAGCACCGTTTGTTTGATGGAGCAGGCTTTCGTGAAGGACGCCAATTTGACCATGAAAGACATCATCTCCTCCAAAATTGGCGAGCTCGGTGAAAATATTGTCGTCCGGCGGTTCACGCGCTTCGCGGTAGGCGAAGGGGCGGAAACAAAAACAGGGGAATCGGAAAGCTGATTCCTTTCTCCCTACGCCGAGCGGGGGAGATCTCCAAAAGGGCGGCTACGGATAAAGCGAACTTCGTCGGGAAAACTCCCCACGGCTAAAAACAGCCATAATTAGTCTAAATCATGGGAAGAGCGGGCCAGCCCATTATCTGCAAGTCCCTAGTAATTAATGGCTAAAATGAAATAAAAAACATTAAAAAACTTGGCACGACACCTGCTTTTAAAGAAATGATCTCTTGGGTGGAGTCTGCCCCAGAGGTCCGCCTGATGGGCGATAGAAACCAGACCAAAAAAGGAGATGGAAGTATGACGATACAAAATGTGTTGGGATGGCGCCCGTTAGTGGTGCTGTCGGTATTCTGGATGTCGCTGGCCGGAGTCCGTGCGGAAGCTCCCGCACCGACCTTGGAGCAAAGGGTGGCTGGCCTCGAGGCCTATCTCGGGAACGGAGATCCCACCGCACCGCTCAAAGACGCGAAAGGAAATATTCAGGAAGGCCTGACAACTGCTTCTGTTGGCGTAGCAGGTCCTGGGCATAACGCCTGGATGATGACCTCGGCCGCACTCGTGCTGTTCATGACCCTCCCTGGACTGGCGCTTTTTTACGGCGGACTTGTTCGTTCGAAAAATGTTCTCTCCATCTTGGCCCAATGCTTGGGAATCACTGGGTTGGTCACCATTCTCTGGTGGGCGGTGGGCTACAGTCTGGTTTTTGGAAAGGGCTTCAACAGTTCGATCCTTGGCGGACTGGAGTTCTCCTTCCTGAAGGGAGTGACATCGGCTCCGAACACCGATTATGCCTACTGGGTTTCCCAAAATGTCTTTAGCATGTACCAGATGATGTTTGCCATCATTACTCCCGCACTGATCATCGGAGCGATCGCGGAAAGAATTAAGTTCTCCGCACTACTTCTTTTTGTCGGCGCGTGGATGTTCATCGTCTACTTCCCTCTTGCCCACATGGTATGGGGAATCAACGGTTTGATGAACGGGGTTTGGAACGCCAGCGCCTCTATTAAAGCCATTGATTTTGCGGGCGGAACGGTCGTTCACATGTCATCCGGCTGGTCTGCTCTGATTCTTTGCATGATCCTAGGCAAACGCTTGGGCTTCGGCAAAGAGCCGATGCCTCCGCACAGCATGGTGCTTTGCATGGTCGGCACAGGAATGCTCTGGGTAGGCTGGTACGGATTTAACGCAGGATCGGCCGTGGCAGCGGATGGCGTGGCCGCGAATGCCTTTATGACTACCACATTGGCGACTGGCGTGGCCGCGTTTGTCTGGGCGGTGGCGGAATATTTCGACAAGGGGAAGGCGAGCGTTCTCGGCTTCTGCTCGGGGGCGGTTGCAGGGCTGGTCGTGGTGACTCCCGCTACCGGCTTCATCGACGCCTCCGGATCGATCATCATCGGAGTAGCCGCGGGGCTGGTTCCCTGGTTCTTCTGCACACGTGTGAAAAGATGGTTCGGTTACGATGACGCACTCGACACCTTCGGGGTACACGCTGTGGGGGGAACTCTCGGCGCATTTTTGACGGGCGTTCTCGCTACGGCGGACGTGAATGCAAACCTGAACACCAATCTGAAGGAGATCGTGGGTAAAACTCTGGTGGCCGAACAGTGCAAAGCGATTGCGTTGACGTTGGTTCTTTCCATCGTTGGAACGACCGTGATTGCATTCGTCATCAAAGCGTTGATGGGATTGCGACCTGTCGCGGAAGCGGAGAGGGAAGGACTCGACGTCAGCGATCACGAAGAAAAGGGCTACATTTACTAATCCGGGGCTTACCCCAGAAAGAAGACAACTCTTATGGCTCTGAAAAAAATCGAAGCAATTATCAAACCCTTCAAGCTGGAGGAAGTGAAGGAAGCACTTCATGAAGCCGGCGTCGAGGGGATGACCGTAACCGAGGTAAAAGGGTTTGGTCGCCAGAAAGGGCATACCGAAATTTACCGTGGGAGTGAATACACCGTGGACTTTCTTCCGAAGGTGAAGCTTGAGATCATTCTCGACTCCGCCTCGGTCGAAAAAGCCTCGGCCGCCATCATCAAGTCTGCGAAAACGGGCAAAATCGGCGACGGAAAGATCTTTGTTCTCCCTGTGGATGAGGCAATCCGCATCCGCACCGAGGACAAGGGCGCGAAAGCTATCTAACGGATCGATTTCGGGCGTGACGAGGCCCACGGTGGGGAGGTATCACAATTCTTCCCCATCGTGGGCTCGGCTCACAACGGGACAACCAAGAAAGAGAAACACCATATGGCACTTAAAAAAATCGAAGCGATTATCAAGCCCTTCAAGCTTGAAGAGGTAAAGGAAGCTCTGACCGAGGCGGGGATCGAGGGAATGACAGCCACCGAAGTCAAAGGGTTCGGTCGCCAGAAAGGGCATACAGAAATTTACCGTGGGAGCGAATACACCGTGGACTTCCTTCCCAAGGTAAAGTTGGAGATCGTCCTGCCTGAGGCCTCCGTTCAAAAAGCGATTACGGCGATTCTCAAAGCCGCGAAGACGGGAAAAATCGGGGATGGCAAAATTTTTGTTCTTCCGTTGGATGAGGTGATCCGCATCCGGACGGAAGACAAGGGAGAAAAGGCGGTCTGAGATGCCCACAGGCAAATCACCACTTCAAAACAAAGGAGCAAAAGCAATGAGCGAAAAACATCTGAATGCAAAATCGGGCAAAGAAGTCTTGGCGTTTGCCAAGGCAAACAACTGCCGCCTGGTGGACTATAAATTCTGCGATATCCCCGGAACTTGGCAGCACTTCACCACAACGTTGGCTGAACTCGAGGAATCGACCTTTAAGGAAGGGCTGGGCTTCGACGGCTCCTCCATCCGCGGGTGGAAGTCGATCAACTCCTCCGACATGTTGGTCTTGCCGGATCCAGCTACAGCCATGATCGATCCGTTTAACGCGGAACCAACGCTGAGCCTTGTCTGTACCGTCATCGATCCGATCACGATGCAAACCTACGAAAGGGATCCTCGCAGCATCGCCATTCGTGCGGAAAAATATCTGCAGAGCACTAAGATTGGAGATACCGCCTTCTTTGGGCCGGAAGCGGAATTCTTCATCTTTGATGATGTTCGCTACGACTCCTCATCTCGCGGAGCTTTCTACCAAGTAGACTCAGCTGAGGGCATCTTCAACAGCGGGCGCGAAGAAATGCCGAACACTGGGTACAAGATCCGACACAAAGAGGGATACTTCCCGGTTCCTCCGGCCGACACGCAGCAGGATATCCGTAACGAGATCACCCTGATGCTTGAAGATCTCGGAGTACAGATTGAGCGACAACATCACGAAGTGGCGACCGCAGGCCAAGCTGAGATCGACATCCGATTCGACACGCTTGTTCGCACGGGCGACAAGATGAACCTCTATAAATATGTGGTACGCAATGTCGCTCGGCGCCACGGCAAGACCGCCACCTTCATGCCGAAACCTCTCTTCGGAGACAACGGCTCGGGGATGCACTGCCACCAGAGCATCTGGAAAGATGGCAAGCCGCTCTTTGCAGGGAAGGGGTACGCTAACTTGAGCGAACTCGCCCTCTACTACATCGGCGGAATCATCAAGCATGCCCGTGCGTTGACTGCGATCACGAACCCCACAACCAACAGCTTCAAGCGGCTGGTTCCAGGGTACGAGGCGCCCGTTAACTTTGCCTACAGTGCGCGGAATCGTAGCGCGGCGATTCGGATTCCGACCTACTCGTCGAATCCGAAAGCTGTGCGAATCGAGTTCCGCACCCCCGATCCCGCAGCCAATCCTTATCTGGCGTGTGCAGCGCAGATGTTGGCGGGATTGGATGGCATCCAGAACAAGATTCATCCGGGCGATCCGCTCGACAAAAATCTGTACGAGCTTCCTCCTAAGGAGCTTGCCAAGGTTCCAAGCGCGCCGGATTCACTGCTCGGCGCGGCACAGGCCCTCGAGAAGGATCATGAGTTCCTGCTCAAGGGAGACGTCTTCACCAAGGATATGGTGGATACGATCGTCGAAATGCGAGTGAAGGACTATGACGCGCTACGTCTGCGTCCTCATCCGTATGAGTTCTTTATGTACTACGACGTCTAAAAAGTTTGGACGACGAAAGTCGGACAAAACCCCCGGTGGCAACCCCATCGGGGGTTTTTATTTATCCATATGCACGAATCAAGGGGAACGGCTTTTTAAGGATTGGTTCGGATTTGACCCCCAAATGCTTTTCTAAAACTGTTGCGTATACGGATCGGAAGTCAGTGTTGTATTTCACGTCCCCGTCGAACAGATCATTGGGCGAAAGGGAGGGCATTTGCCCTAGCAAGCCTGCCTTTACCCCTCCTCCGGCGAGAAAGAGAGGGGCCGCGGCTCCATGATCTGTGCCGCCGCTGGCATTTTCCTTCACCCGTCGGCCGAACTCACTAAAGGTCATCAGCGTGACTCTTCCCAGATTCCCTTGGGCTTTCAGGTCAGCCAAAAAGGCGGAAACAGCATCTCCCATTTCTTTCAGTAGCCGCGAGTGGGCGTCGGTCTGTTGGGTGTGAGTATCAAATCCGCCCAAAGACAAATAGTAGATCCGAGTGGGCATTCCACCGGCAATAAGCCGCGAAACCATTGCAAAATTTTGAGCAAGGCGACTGCCTGGAAAGGGCACTGTGTTTTTTGCCTTTGACGAAGCATTAGAGATCTCCTGCTGACTGAGCTTCGCATCCATTTCCGTCCGCTCGAGAAAATCAAGAGCCGACAGGTGGCCCAGATTCCCCGGGCCGTTGAGCATTCCGATGGATCCGCCCGCTTCACCGACTTCCTCCTCGTCATCCATCGCCATCATGGAGGTGTCCGCGTCCCTTGCTATGGTTCCTTTCTTTTTCGAAGATTTCTTTTTTGCGACACCGCCCCCCTGATAAAGGACTCCCTTTGGAGTGGTGGCTGCAAAGGATTGGGGCAGTTGGGAGGCCATGGCGATTCCGACTGAGGCATCGCAACCCGAGCAGGCGTTGTCGAAATACCGGCCGATCCATCCCGAGGTGGAAGATTTGTCGGAATCCACGCCCGTGGCCCAGATTTCCGTCGAACGGAAATGGGAGCGGTTTGGGTTGGGATAGCCGACTCCCTGAACGATGGCGAGATTCCCGTCGTGATAAGCGGAGGCCAGGCCCGAAAGTGAGGGATGCAAGCCAGTCTGGGGATCGATCCGCAAAATTGAGGAATCGGTCAGCCCGAGAGTTGGCCGAGCTTTTCGGTATTCGTCATTCCCCATCGGGATGACGGTGTTGAGGCCATCATTTCCCCCCGCCAACTGGAGAACCACGAGAATATTTCCGTCCCGTCCTGTCACCCCTTGAATCAAAGCCCCATCGGCCTGGGCGTGGAGAGTCTGCATCGTGCGACTGAGAAAGGCTGGCAAAGTCCAGGACAAAGAACCGCCCAAGAGGCCAGTGCGGAGAAATTCCCGGCGAGTTTTCAGTGCGTGGTTATTCATAGGGCGCCTTTCATGTGACTTGGTACAGCGGACTTTGCACGATGGCCAAAATCATTTTCCGTACGGCCGCATCGGTGTAGGGAATTTTTTCCCCGGCTGCCTGCTGAAAACGTGTACGCAAATCTGCGGGAATCGTTTCGCCAGAAAGGAATCGGGTCGACAAGCTGGCGAGGAGCTTTTCCGGACTTTGCCGTTCTTCCGAGGTCGTGATGTCATCGACGGGAGCGGGAGACAAGGCCACCGCCGCTTTCATTTTTTCAAGAGCGGCCTGCTTTTCGGCGGGATCCATTTCTTTTGGGCCACGGGTGGTTAGCATTCCTTCGGGGCTGATTTCTGGCATAGACATCTTCAGCAAGCCGCTTTCGGCGGCCATTTTTACCATGTTCAGGCTGGAAAGTTTTTGCAGCCCTTGAGTTCCCTCCACGAGCCATGAACCATAATCATATCGCCGGCTGATGCTGGCAGTGTTGATCCATGCGATGCCGCCATCCCATCCCTTAACGTTGGGGGGCTCAAAAAGATTTTGTCCAAGCAAATTTAAAATATGTGAGGACAGTACTGGGGCAGGCAGGGGGCGTCCGATCTGTCGGCATAGTCCAACAAGCCACTCCGTAGGGGACTTAACCCTGTCGGCAGAACGAACGGCGTCGTAAAAATTTGGGTTTGTCCAGATGGCCATGAGAAACGGGCGGATCTGCCCATTCAGGGATTGCCACTCTTTCACCAATTCCTGGAGGAGTGGCTCAGGAGCGGGCCAACCCGCATAGAAGCGCCAAAGTTTTTGAGTGATCCATCTTGGGGCAGCGGCTTGTGCCAGTGCTAGACGAACCACATCAGAGCCATCGAAGTTGCCGGTTTCACCAAAGATTGTTTTAACGCCGGCATCATGCCACTTTGGCACGTTTTTGAAAGAGGGTTGGGATCCGCGCAGGAGGCCTGCTTTCTTTCCGCTGGTCGACCCGATTCCCCAGCCAGTGAAGGCGCGGGCACTTTCCTGGATATCCTTTTCCGTGTAATTTCCTTCTCCAAGTGTAAAGAGTTCGAAAAGTTCCCGGGCAAAATTTTCATTCGGGGCTTCGGCTCGGCTTTTGGCTCCATCGAGATAGATCAACATGGCCGGATCCTGCGCCACCCCCAGAACCAGATCCGACCACATCCCATAGGCTTTTTCGCGAAACAGAGAATTTTGTTGATACAGGAGAAAGGGGCTGCGGACCTTTTCAAAACTAGTGGCAAAGTGGCCGTGGAGAAAGAGGGTGAGTTTTTCCCGTGTGGCCCTGGCAGGTTCCGCCATCTGCTTGAGCCACCAACCGCGGAGCTCGGTCATCTGGCGGCCCTGATTAGCCCGCAGATACTGGGCGACTTCTCTTTTTCCATTTGCCTTGGCTGGATCCGGGAGGGAGTTGAGTTTGTCTCGTTCTGCCTTCAGGGCTTCCTCCATGCTGCTTTCCTCCAGAAAGGCGGGGGGATCTGGAGGAAGGAACTTGGCCGGGCCCAAAAGGGAATCGGCTGCTTCGGTGGGGGAAAGAGCGGCTAAGGCGTCTACTTCCTGTGGAGTCCCTCCAAACCCGGCCCGCTGCAGGAGGATGGCCGCCTTATTACGATCCCAGTCCGATGCGGGGAGGGTGGATAGCATCTATAGGATTAAACTACCCAAATCGGCGAAAGATGCGTTAATTTTTTTAACACACAGAAAATAGACGAAGGCTGTTTATTCTTAACGAGTTGTAGCCAAGAATAGGCACTGCGAATGCCTTGGCTCTGGACAAAATTTTCAGTTTCAGCAAGCTAGGCTGATATGAAATCTAATTCTCCTACTCCGCAAATCATCCGCGTTGTTGGTTATGGTCTTTTGGCCTTTGCGGGCATCGACCTGCTCTTCCAACTATTAGGCAACCCTTTTGGTGGGGCTCTTCAAGCATTTCGCTTTAGTTCCGGGTTAGTGGATCGAACCCCCGTTCCTCTATTGGCCTTAGGGGTATTGCTCGCCTTCCCTCGCGTCATGCCTTTGCCGATCGAGAGAACGGTGATGAAGCTTCTCTCCTACGTTCCATTTATTTATGCGGTCGGCTTCCTTCTTGTGATCGCCTCGGCCTTGATCACTGGAAATAGGTTGATCGTTGTGGCTGAACAGCAGATTACCGCACAAAGTCAGGCCCAAATGCGGCAGTTGGAAACAACTGTTGATCGGGTCAAAACGCTTAACGCGTCCGAACTTCAATCCGTTGTCGCGAACTTCAATCAGCAGAACAGGACGACTCTGCAAGGGGCAGAGTTTATGACCAAGTTAACGCAGCAGACGGATGCGCAAAAAGCGCAGTTGAAGGTTGGGACGGAGCGGGCTCTGGAAAATCAACGACGCTCGATGACTCTCGAACTTTTAAAAGTGTTGCTGGGTGCCGCAGCAGGTTCTGGAATTATGTTCCTCCTGGGTATTGCTGGCGGATGGGCACGCAGTCCTGGCGCAGGCCAGCATTGATCCGCTCCTTTGGTTAAAATTTCCGTCCATTACGAGGGGCAGCTTCACTGCTCCGCCATTCATGGCCCTTCGGGGGCCAAGCTGGAAACCGATGCCCCTGTCGACAACGAGGGAAAAGGGGAATCCTTTTCTCCGACAGATCTCGTCGCGACTGCTTTGGCAGCATGCATGGCTACGATTATGGGGATTGCCGCAAAGAGACACTCGATCAACCTTGAGGGCATGAAGATCGAGACGACCAAAGAAATGAGCGCCGATACGCCCCGAAGAATTGTGGCACTTAAATCGAAAATCACCATTCCACTTCCAGAGGATCATCCTCAAAGAAAATTACTGGAAGCGGCCGCACTGGGTTGTCCCGTTCACCACAGCTTGGACCCACGGATTGCAAAGCCCGTCGAGTTTGTTTGGAAGGGGTAAAACCCAAAACCTCAAGCCGCGGTCGCCACGTACTCAAAGGTTAATAAAAAGCATCCCCTTTGCGCCCTTTGCGTGAGTAAATATTCCTGTCCTCTCAGCCCTTCGAAGTCCCGCGACTGCGGGACGTAGTAGGGTCGGACAGGGAGGGATTCGAACCCTCGGTTGGTTTTACCCAACACACGCTTTCCAGGCGAGCCCGATAGACCGCTCCGGCACCTGTCCCGCAACTCAAAAGCATAAACCGAAATGGCCCCTTCTGCGAGTCGATTCGCCCAAGGTTGTCCTCCGCCTTCGTTACGATAAAGTAGGGGGATGTCTGCTCCTCTCCCCATATCGGTCTGTATGATCTCTGGGCCTGATGCCGACCGGATCGGTCGGGCTCTCGAGAGTGTTCGGGGGTGGGTTTCCGACGTTGTAGTAGTGGTGAATGATGATGTTGGCGATGGGACGGATAAGATTGCTGAGCAGTACGGGGCCCGTGTTTTCCGTGAGTGTTGGAAGGAGCATATCGCCCAAAAAAATTCGGCGGCAGAGAAAGCCCTCCAGCCTTGGATTCTTGGCCTCGATTCCGATGAGGAGATTTCCTCCAAGCTGAAGAACTCCATTCACCGTTTTTTTCTTTCACCAAAAGCGGAGGGCCCCGTGGCCTTGAGGATGGCTCGCTGTTCGCTCTTTC
>Ga0214917_10002829_pt1 | contig 20751 bp, 15 predicted proteins | sample LL_1208_BB_MetaG_FD_177983 | JGI IMG/M metagenome (GOLD analysis project Ga0214917, IMG submission 177983) | Freshwater microbial communities from Lake Lanier, Atlanta, Georgia, United States - LL_1208_BB | ecosystem: Environmental > Aquatic > Freshwater > Lake | place: USA: Georgia | collected...
AAGCGCGGCCATGGGCTGCTCTTCCGTCCCGAGCGCGGTCCGAGCTTCGCGGGCCACCGCAACCGGATCGTGGGCAACACGTTCGTCGACAACGGGCCGAACGAGGGCTTCGTCGTCGACGTGCAGGGAGGCACGCAGGACATCGAGCTTCGCGACAACGTCTTCACCGAGACCCGCCAGGGGATCGCGACGCGGTCGGTGCGGGCCGGTCCGGAAACCGGCAACATCACCGTCACGGGCAGCCGACTGGAGGGCGTCGCACCGCCGCCGGCAGCGCCGCCGACCGGCCCGCCCTGAACCCTCCCGCGACGCGCGCCGCCGACGACGCTCACAGCGACAGCAGGTAGGCGACGAGGTCGTCGATCTCGTGCGGCGACAGCGGCTCGAGCCCGCTCACCGCGGACGGCCCGTGCGGCCCCGCCAGCAGTGCCGCCAGCGACTTGGCGCGACCGTCGTGCAGGTAAAGCGTCTTGCGGTGCAGGCCGCGGAGCGTCGGCGGACTGAACTCCCGCCAGCGGTCGTCGGGGCCGGCGAGCCCCACGTCGTGCACCAGCGGCGACGTGAAGTCGTCGCCGGCATGGCACGAGGCACAGGCGGCCCGCGGGCTCGCGAACAGGCCCCGGCCCCGCTCGGCCGCCTCCGACAGGCCGCCGTCGGCCGCGACGAACGGGCTCGGCGGCGGCTCGAGCGACGCGAGGTATGCGGCGAGCGCGGCGAGATCGGCGCGGCTCGGCCGCGGCCCCTGCATCGAGTCGACGAGCGACTTCTCCAGCGACGCCGTGAGGTCACCCTGCCAGCCGTGCCACGTCCACGGCCCCGTGCGGGCCAGGCCCCAGAGCGGCAGCACCGTCTTGTAGGTGCCGGTCGAGCCGTCGTTGAGCGTGTCGAACGTCACGGTGTTGCCGCCTCCCTCGAAGTGGCACGTGTGGCAGCTGTACCACTGGTCGAGGCTGCGGCGGGCGTCGTGAAAGATCGCCTCGCCGGCGCGGGCGAGCCGCTGGGCGGGGGACGGCGCCGCGTCCGGGGCGACCGAAAAGGTCCGCAGCGGCGCGGCCGCGACGGGGCCGGCCCCTGCGCCGAGGCCGATTTCGTGCACGGCATCGAGCAGGCCGTCGGCCACGAATGCCGTGCGGCCGTCGGGCGCGAGGCACACGCCCAACGGCCGGCCGCCGAGGTCGAGCCGGCCGAACCGCCGCGAATCGGCGGCCAGCGCCTCATGCATCAGCTCCGAGCCGCTGATCTGCGTCCACGGCAGATCGTCGCCGGCGAGCGAGAGCAGCTCGTGCGTGCCGCCGGCGGTGACGAGCAGCCGGTCGTCCGCCGCGACGGCGAGCCCGAAGACGTCTCCCACCGCGCGGCCGGGGACGTCGAGGCTCAGCCCTTCGAGCACGCCCGCCGCGATCCGCAGGCGGCCCAGCCGGCTGCCGGTCACCCAGCCGCGGCGGATGTTGCCGCGGGACGGATGGCTGCCACCGTCGTAGGTGAACGTGAAATGAAGGTCGCGGTCGTGCGGGCCGAAGGCGAGCCGGCCCGGGTTGAATCCCTGGAAGCGGTGCCGGGAACGGACGCGGCCCGTGGCCGTCTCGGCGAGCACCACCTCGAGCGGAGCGGCACAGGCGACGCCGAGCAGCCGGCCGTCGCCCGAGACGGCGATCCCCGCCGGCCGCCGGCCCACGTCGATACCGCCCGCGACGCGGACCGCAGCGGCCGGATCGACCGCGACGATGGCCACCCGGTCCGCCGCGGAGAGCGACACGAAGGCGGTCCGCGCGTCGGGACTTACGGCGATGCCTCGCGGCTCGCCGCCGAGCGGCACCCGCGCGGTCTCAACGAGCTTTCCGTCGACCACCTCGACCGCCACGAGGCAGCCCCCTTCGAGCGTCGCCACCAGGAAGCTCTGTCCCTGCCGTCGCACCACCGCCACGGGCCGCGGCCCGACGTCGATCTCGTCGACCTTCGCCCCTTGTCGCCGATCGACGAGCGCGGCCGTTCCCGCCGTGTTCGCGACGACGAGCCAGCGGCCGTCCGCCGACACGGCCACGTCGACGGGCGTGGCATAGCCGGACGCGGCCGTCCCGGCACCGGCCGGAACCGGCAGGACCGTCGCCGCGGCGAGGATCACCGCCCCCAGCGAGAGCCGTCGCGGCGGGCCCGCCCGCGACGGCACGAATCCAGCCGCGTTCCACACGTCGATCGTGAGCATGCGGGGCATCCTACCAGCGGGCCGCCGCGGCCGGGTGGCCGCGAGAGTTGACCGGTTTCCCGGGCCGTGCTCGACTGAGTCGAGCCGTGGCGTCGCCGGCTCGGTCCCGAGGGCGACGCACGCGGCGAGCCGGTGACCTGCCGTTGCATCCTCTTCATACCGTCGTTTCAAAGAGAGTCACGCCATGCGTCGGACCGCGATCTCGAGCTGGAAGTTTGGTGCAGCCGTGCTGCTGGCCTCATGCTGGCTGACGTCGGGCCGATCGGCAGACGCCAGGCCGCCGTACTGCAAGGCCTTCATCGATCACTACACCAACGTCACCGCGGCGGCGCAGACCAAGTGCGGCATCTGCCACGCGGGAGACGACAAGAAGGTGCGGAACAACTACGGGATGGCGATGGAAGCCGCCCTGCCCGGGAAGAACTGCAAGGACGACGCGGCCATCAAGGCGGCCCTCGTGAAGATCGAGAGCGAGATGAGCGCCGTCGCCGGCAAGACGTTCGGCGACCTGCTCAAGGCCGGCCAGCTGCCCGCGTCGAAGTAACACCCGCGGTCCGCACGCGATGGCTGCCGCCGCCGCGCCGGATGTGTCCGGCCGCGGCGCGGCGGTCCGTCAGTCCCGCGGGACGTCCACCCCGCGGCCGGTCCGGTCGTCCGCCTCGTCGGCATGCTCGTCGTCGCCGCGCCGGCCAGGCATCTCGCGGGCGGGCCGCCGCGTGTAGAGCGGCCCGGCGATCGCGATCGGCCGGATGTCGAGGTGGATGTTGAGCACGGTGTAGTCCTCGCCCCCGAAGCTCTCCGTGTACCAGCCGCGGCTGTCGAGGCCGCGGTAGAAGCGGAACTCGAATCCCTCGGCGGGCTGATCGCGGGCGTCGGCCGCGCTGAACGCCAGACCGATCGCCTCCGACTCCTCGTTGTCGATGAGCCGGCCCATGAGGTCGGCAACCGTCGCGTTGCCGAGCACGTCGGTGTAGACCATGCGGTGGTCGTAGTAGGGGGCGAAGTCGTCGGCGTTCGGGTCGAGCACCATCTCGTCCACCTTCTCCGCCGCGGGCGTCACCGCGAGCGTGTGCAGGTCGATCGAGTCGCCGCGGTCGAGGTAGCTGAGCACGACGTCGCTCAGGTTGAATTCCTCCAGATCCTCGTCGACCGTGGCCGACGACGCGTCCATGATCAGCACCCCCTTGTACCCGATGACCGTGCCGTAGCGTCCGCGCCGCACGACGAAGGCCGTGTTCTCGTCGACCCCGATGCCGTAGGGAATCTCCTGCGACCGCATGGCGACGAGGGCCCGGGCGAAGCGTCCGCGGACCAGGCAGTGCTGCTCGACGAACCAGTCGGGATCGAGAAACCCCAGGCCGTGATCGAGTTCCCGGCCCATCCGCACGCCGTTGCGCAGGATCTGCAGGGGCATCGGCGCGTCGCGGTACATGACGTGCCCCATGACGGCGGCGCCGGCGCTCGTGCCGGCGATCACGCCGCCATCGGCGTAGAGGTCGCGGATGGCCGTGAGCATCGGCGTTTCGCGGCCGTCGTCGTCCCGCAGCGCGTCGACGATCCGGCCCTGCGATCCCCCGACGAAGTAGACTCCCGTCGCACCGCGGATCATCTCGACAAGGTCGGGATCCGACGCGGCCTCCCGCGCGGAGCGCTCCGACCCGCCCCATTCCACGGGGACGACGCGGCCGACCGCCCCGCTGCGCTCGAATGCCTGCACCACCTGCTCGCAGAGCCGGCCCACCCGGCGGCCGGCAGCCATCGGGAGGATGGCGATCTTCGCCGCGTCGCCGCCGGCGAGCGCGACGATCTCGTCCCACAGCTCGCGGTCGCGAAACCGCTCGGAGCCGCCGATGATCACGAGCGCCCCGCGCGGCTCGGCGTCGCCGCCGCCCCGGTCGCCCTCGCCGGCCGGGGCCGGCGTCACCAGCGCGACGGCGAGCACGAGCGGAAGGAGGGCTTTCATGGGGGATTTTTCGCGGTGGCGCGGGCTCGAGGCTTCCTCACTGCATCCTACCGTCGCCGGTCGCACGAAACGAAAAACTCACGACCGCCCGCGGTTCGGGGCCGCCCATGTCCGATCGCCGCACGTTCGGCCCGCAGGTCCCTCCCCGCGCGCGCTCGATGCTGCCCTCGTCGCGGCCCGCGGTCGCGGCGACGCGGCCTGTGCACGATCGTCGCCGGTCGGGGCGCCGCCCTCGCTCACCGCACGGGCGGCAGGCTGGCGGGCCGCTTGTCGGCCACAGCCTCGCTCGGGCGGGCCGGGTCGCCCGCCGGAGCGGCGGGGGCGGCCGAGTAGACGTAGGGCTGCGACAGGTCGACACCGATGACCTGCTCGTCGGGAGCGTCGTACTCCTCGGCCTGCCACCATCCCCACTTCGTCTTCTTGAGCCGATGCCCCGCGAACTCGGGGGCGTCGTGGATCTCCCCGTCCTGGAACGGGCCGGCGCCGAAGAGCCACCGATCACGCACGTGGCTGGCCATGTTCTCCATGCCGCTCTGCCAGACGGCGCGGCCCGACTCCCGCTCGTAGGCGTGCAGGCTGACCTTCGCCACGCCGCGCTGCTCCGACCGCTTCGCGATCGACACGTCGGGAGTGGTGATCTCGTTGCCCTTGATCGACACGGTCGTGCCCGGCACCCCCAGCACGAGGTCGCTCCGGTCGGTGCCGATCGCACCGGCCCTCGCCTCGACGATCACGTCGGCGTTCTCGGCCTTGTCGGCGAGCAGGCAGCCGCCGGCCAGGAGCTGGTGCCGCAGGGTGCTGACGAGGTACTTGCCGTCCCCGACGTCGTCCATGAACGACGCATCCAAAAACACGCGGCGGCCCGCGAGCGGGCGGCAGTCGATCCGGGCGACGGCCCGCTCGATCGCCGACGAGGTCATCAATTGCTCGGTGGCCGTCCGCTTCGAATCGCTCGTCCGCGTCACGCCGCAGCCGCACGACGCGGCCAGCGCGAGCAGGGAGGCCGCCGCGACGGCGGCCCTCGGCGACAGCCGCACCGGCCGGCGGCCGACAGGGCGACGCGTGCGACGGCGACTGCGTTCGGGATGCGGCGGCGCGAGCATGAGGCGGGCGTTCATGCGGTGATGGGGGCCGCGGACGGTAGCAGGGCCGCCGCGGAGGCACCAGCGGAGCCCGGCGGCCGTCACCGCGGCCGCGGTTTCGGGGCGGATTTTCCGCTGGCCCCGCCCGCCGCCGATCGCCAGAATCCCCGCCCCCTCGCCCGCCCGCCTCACGCCAGCACGGCAAAGCCCCCATGGACGCACGCGACCTTCCCCCCCTGGGCATCTCGGCCATCGCCGTGCACCAGCCGGCCTGGGAGCTCGAGAACCGCTGGTTCGGCGACACGATGCCGCGCAAGTTCGCCCACCACACCGGGATCGAGGCCCGTGGCATCTCGCTCGACAACGAGGTGACGATGGGCCTGCACGCCGTCCGACGGCTCCAGCGCGAGACGGGCTGCGACCTGGAGAACTGCCGGGGCATCGTCTTCGTCTCCCCGTCGTTCATCCCGGCCTCGGTCGCCCGGCGGCACCTCGACCCGACGCAGGTCGCGACGGAGCGTCCCAGCCGCGCCGCGCGGCAGCTGGCCCGGGGACTGGGCGTGCGGCGCTGCCGCACCATCGGGCTGAACTGGTTCTGCTGCGGCTACAGCCGGGCGCTCGCGCTGGTCTGCGGCCGCTGGGCGCCGTTCCTCGACCTCGGCCGCGACGAATACCTGCTCGTGGTGGCGGCCAGCCGCATCAGCCGCATCACCGACTACTCCTGCAGCCAGACCGCCGGGCTCTTCGGCGACATGGCCACCGCCACGCTCGTGTCGCCGCTCGCCAGCCGCCGGCACCCGGTGCACTTCGAGATCCTCCACGCCGACGCCGAGAAACAGCCGGCCGAGCGGCCCACGTTCGACTTCCAGGTGCGGCCCGGCGTGCCCCTGCCGACCCCGGACGGCGGACGCACGCACGCCGTCACGCGGCTGGTCTACTCGCTCGACGGCATGGCGATCGCCGAGATCGCGCCGCGGGCCATGTCGGCGGCGGTCGCCAAGGCGCTCGCGGCCCGACGGCTCCCCGGCGACGCCCTGAACTTCGTGGTGCCGCACCAGGCCGGCACCGGCATCGTGCGTTTCACGGGCATGCAGCTGGAGGGCCTCGGCATCCGCGGCGAGCTGATCAACGGCCTCACGCGACGCACGGGAAACGTCAGCGCCTGCTCGATCCCGCACGCGCTGAGCGCGACCTGGGCGCGGCTCTCCGGGCTGATCGCCTGCCCGACCGCCGCGGTCGGCAGCCCGGGCAGGCCCGAGGTGCTGCAGGGGTGCGTGCTGCTGCGGGCGACCACCCTGCACGAACAGCAGCGCCGATTCGCCGCCTGATCCCAGCCGACTCGCCGCCCGCCATCGCCACCGCCGGCCAGCGATCCCGGGCCGCTGGCGTTCACGCGGCCCCGCCACCGCCGCTCTCCCCGTCTCCCTGGCCCGCCTTGCGGCGCCGCCCCTTCGGATCGTCCTGCCTGCGGAAGACCGCGACGACGTCCTCGATCGGCACCACGTAGAGCAGGTTGCTCTGCTCGAAGTCGACGGGGATCGAGTTGCGGGGGTGGAAGAGCACCTTGTCGTACTTCTCGATCGGAAAGTCGGCGTCGCGCTCGACCTGCAGGCTCACCTCGACGACCCGGCCGGTGATCGTGGGGATCTCCGCCTGGTCGGGCAGCACGATGCCGCCGCGGGTGGTGTGGCGGCTTTCGTCCTTGCGGATCAGCACCCGCATCCCCAGCGGCTCGACGAATTCGTTCACGAACGGCTTCCTCCGCGATTCCCCGATACGGCCCGACCGGCGGCCTGGCTCGCCGACGCCCGCGGGCAGCATAGCACGCCGTGGCCCCGGGCCGACCTCTCGTCAGCGGCTTGGATGACTCCGTTCACGGACACAAGCACGGCCGCCGGCGCCGCCAGCGCCGCCCGGGACAGCACGGGACGGCTGTGGCGCGGCACACGCCGGATTCCCCCGAGCGCCGCCGCCGGCTGACCGCCCGACGGCCTCGAGGGGTGCCGCGCTGTCGTGCGTCGACTCGCTGCCGTGCATGGTGCCGCCGCCCGGCGCGGTAGGCTGGGATCCCGGCGCCACGCAGCCCCGCCCCGGAGACACCGCATCATGCGGCACGCGCGCGTCCTCATCATCCGCTTCGGCTTCCCGTCGTTCGCGATCTTCCTCGCCGCGGCCTGCCTCGCCCCGGCCTGCGGCGCCCAGCCAGCCCCGGCCCGCGGCGCCGAGCCAGCCCCGGCCCGCGGCGCCCAGCCCGCGCAGCCTGTGGTCGACCGCACCGCCTCGGGATGGTCGATGCTCGCGCCGCGGGACGAGATCCGGCCAGGGTTCCGCGTCGACTCCACCGGCGGCCGCGACGGCGGGGAGTGCCTGATCATCGAGCACGACACGCGGCCCGGACTCGACGGCCGGTTCGAGAAGGCGTTCCCGGTGGAGGGCGGCGGCTGGTACCGGTTTCACGTCGCCCGCCGGATCGAGGGCGTCGACGCGCCGCGGCAGAGCTGCCTCGTCCGCATCCGTTGGGAGGATGCCGCCGGAAAGATCGTGCCGCTCGACGACCGGCCGCCGTACGCCGATCCCGCCCAGCCGATGCCCAGCGCCGAGCCGGAGTATCCGACCGACGGCGGCACGGACGCGGCCGGCTGGACCGACGTCGGCGGCGTGTATCGCGGGCCGGCGCGGGCCGTCCGCGGCGTCGTCGAGCTGCACCTGCAGTGGGCTCCGGGCGGCCGCGTGGCCTGGAGCGAGCCGCGATTCGACCGCACCGACCCGCCGCCGCCGCGGATCGTGCGGCTCGCGGCCGTTCACCACAGGCCGGCGGGCCGATCGCCGGCGGAGAACCGCGCCGAGTTCGACCCGCTCATCGCCGAGGCGGCGCGGCAGAAGGCCGACCTCGTCGTGCTCGGCGAGACCGTGCCCAGCGCCAACACGAAGCTCGACCTTGCGGAGGTGGCCGAGACGATCCCCGGCCCGAGCACCGATCACTTCGCCACGCTCGCGAAGCGGCATGGGGTGCACGTCGTGCTCAGCCTCTACGAACGCGACGGCCACCTCATCTACAACACGGCCGTGCTCATCGGGCCCGATGGAAGAATCATCGGCCGCTACCGGAAGGTCTGCCTGCCGCCGAAGGAGGCGGCCGGGGGCGTGTCGCCGGGGCACGACTATCCGGTGTTCGACACGGCGCTGGGCCGCGTCGGGATGATGGTCTGCTACGACGGGTTCTTTCCCGAGGTGGCCCGCGAGCTCACCGCCCGCGGCGCCGAGGTGATCGCCTGGCCGGTCTGGGGCTGCAATCCGCTCCTGGCGCGGGCGCGGGCCGCCGAGAACCGCGTCTACATCGTGTCGAGCACGTTCATGGACGAGAAGCACGGCTGGATGATCTCGGCCGTGTTCGACCGCAACGGCACCCCGATCGCCAAGGGGGAGGACTGGGGCACAGTCGCCGTCGCCGAGGTCGATCTCGGCCGGCCGTACCAGGGGCCCTTCAACCTCGGCGATTTCCGGGCGATGCTGCCGCGGCACCGGCCGCCGGCTCCGACGACGGAGGGCGTTTCCGCCGCCGCCGGCCGCGGTCCGACGGCGGCTGCCTCGCCGGCACGGCCCTGACACCGCGAACCGGCGGGCCACGTGGTAGATTATCGACGGTGGCAGCGGGCGTGGCCGGTGTGCGGCGGCAGCGGGAAACGTTTCGCCCGCCCGTGCACCCGCACCGCGAACCCCGGAAACCGCAGGAGCATAGAGCCATGCCTGGCACGCCCTCCATCTCCCGGCGGGCGGTCCTGCGCGGGGCCGGCGCCGCGGTCGCACTGCCCTGGCTCGACATCATGGCCCGCGGAGCGGCCGGCGCGGCGACGGCGAAGCCGCCGGTCCGCATGGGCTTCTTCTACGTGCCCAACGGCATCCACATGGCCGACTGGCGGCCGGCGGCCGAGGGCACGCTGCTCATGCTGCCGTCGATCCTCCAGCCGCTCGCCCCGGTGATGTCGCGGGTCGTGGTCGTGAGCAACCTGGCCGCCGACCACTGCAACGGCAACGGCGCGGCGCATGAGCCGTCGGGCGGCGGCTTCCTCGTCGGCCACAAGTGCAAGCATTCCGAGGTGCCCGAAGTGGGCGGCGTCTCGGTCGACCAGGTGGCGGCGAGCGAGGTCGGCCTCGCGACGCCGATCGACTCGCTTTCGCTCGGCATCGATCCCGGCCACCGCGGCGACCACGGCTACAGCGGCACCTACATGTCGCACATCTCCTGGCGGAGCCGCACCACGCCGACGGCCCTCGAGCTCAATCCGCGGCAGCTCTACGACCGGCTCTTCTCCGACCGCCCGCTCCGCCGGCCGCGCTGGGGTGGGCAGCCCGCCGCCACGATTGCCGCCCCGTCCGTCGAGGCGAGCGTGCTCGACCTCGTCCGCGAGGAGGCCCGCTCGCTGCAGCGGAATCTCGGGCTGCGCGACCGGCGGCGTCTCGAGGAATACCTCGACGGCATCCGCGGGATCGAGCGGCGGATCGCCCAGGCCGAGTCGAGCCGCCACTCCCACCACCAGGATTCCTTCAGCGCCGACCCGCTCGCCGACGCCGATGATCCCGACCTTCCCCGGCTGGTGATTCCCGACGGCAAGGGGATCCCGTCGGTCTACGCCGACCACGTCAGCCTGATGCTCGACATCCTCACGCTCGCGTTTCAGACCGACACGACCCGCGTCGCCACGTTCATGTTCTCCTACGAGAAGTCGGGCCGGTCCTACGCGGAGATCGACGCGCCCGGCGCGCACCACTCGTCGTCGCACCACGGCGGCAAGCCCGAGAACCACGCGCAGCTCGCCCGGATCAACACCCACCACGTGGCCCTCTTCGCCCGGATGCTCGAGCGGATGGCGCGGATCGAGGAGGGGGAGGGCACGCTGCTCGACAACGTGATGCTCTGCTACGGCTCGGGGATCAGCGACGGCAACAGGCACAACCACGACGACCTGCCGATCCTGGTGGCGGGCGGCGCGGGGGGCACGCTGCGGGGCGGCCGACACGTCGTCTGCAAGGACAAGACGCCGATCTGCAACCTCTACGTCGACATGCTCGCCCGCTGCGGCGTGGCCCGCGACCGGTTCGGCGACTCCACGGGCCGGCTGGCCGGCCTCGGCGGCGAGTCCGCGAGCGGCTGACCGGCATGCGGTCCGCAAGACACACCGCAGTTCGTTTTCTCACTGTCTCATGCATTCAGGGTACCGGGAGGGGTTGGCCGTGCCCCGGGAGCCGGCCTTGGCGGCCAGCGCAGACAGGATGTCGGACCGCAGCCGGCATGGAGTGAGCGGAGGGCCGCAGCGCACGTCCGGCGATGGGGCACGGGCAGCCCCGGCGCCGCTCCGATGATCATCATGCAGCCGAGCAATTCCTACACTCACGGCCACACTGCACGCGATGCGGCCCGATCTCCCGCGGGGGTGTCGACCGGTACCATCGTCGCCGCTCTTTTCGCCGGTCGAGGAACGGCGTTGGCCGCCGCCGTGCTCGTGGCCCTCGTGGCGACGCCGGCCGTCGCGCAGCCCGGCAGGGACAAGGACCCGCTCTCGTGGGACCGCAACATCCATGGCCTGGTGCGGAAATACTGCCTCCGCTGCCACACCGGCGAGGCCGCCAAGGGGGCCGTCGACCTCGCACAGGACCAGGACCCCCGCGGCATCCTCGCCCACCGCGACACCTGGGAGTCGGCGCGGACGGCGGTCGAGGCCGGGCAGATGCCCCCGGAGAAGGCGCCGCAGCCCTCGGCGGAGGACCGCGACCTGATCGTGCGGTTCCTCGCGGAGACGCTCGACAAGATCGACTGCTCCGCGGCCGATCCCGGCCCGCCCACGTTTCGCCGGCTCAACCGCGTCGAGTACGACGCCGCCGTGGCCGACCTCACCGGCCTCGACCTGCGGCTCGGCGAGGGATTCCCGCCCGACCCGACCGGCTACGGCTTCGACACGATCGGCGAGGCGCTCACGCTGGCCCCGGCCCAGGTCGAGCAGTACCACGCCGCCGCCCGCGCGATCGTCACGGCGCTCGGCGACGGCGCGCCCGCCCACGCGGCGGCGCACGACCGCGTGTTCTTCGTGAAGCCCTCTCCCGCCACTCCCGACCGCGAGGCGGCCAGGATGGTCGTGGAACGGTTCGCCTCGCGGGCGTTCCGCCGCCCCGTCGATCCCGCCCTGGTGGCGAAGCTGCTGGCGATCTACGACGCGGCCCGGACGCGGGGCGACGCCCACGAGCCGGCCGTGGGCCAGCTCCTCACCGCCGTCCTCATCTCACCGCGGTTCCTCATGCGACTGGAGGCCGACCGGCCGGAGGAGTCGGGCCCCTATCCCGTCGACGGCCACGACCTGGCGACGCGGCTCTCGTTCTTCCTCTGGTCGCGGCCGCCCGACGAGCCGCTGCTCGCGCTGGCAGCCTCGGGCAGGCTGCTCGAGCCGGCGGTGCTCGAGGAGCAGACGCGGCGGATGCTCGCGGACCCGCGGAGCCAGGCGCTGGCCGACAACTTCCTCGGGCAGTGGCTCGGCCTCCGCGACCTCGACGACCACCAGGTCGACGCCGCGCGGTTTCCGGAGTTCGACGCCGATCTCCGCGACGCGATCCGCGCGGAGTTCCGCGGCCTGCTCGGCGGCATCGTCCGCGACAACCTGCCCTTCACCGAGATCATCGACGGGCGGCACACCTACGTGAACGAGCGGCTCGCCCGCCACTACGGAATCGACGGCGTGACGGGGGCGGAGATCCGCAAGGTCGCCCTTCCGGACCGGCGCCGCGGCGGCGTGCTGACGACGGCCGCGGTGCTCATGCTGCAGGCCGATCCCGGTCGCACCAACGTGCCGCGGCGGGGCAACTTCATCGCCGATCGCATCGTCGGCGACCCGCCCCCTCCTCCGCCGCCGACGGTGCCGGCCCTGGAGGACTCCGGCGGGGATGCCGCCGCCTCGCTGCGGGATCTGCTCGAGCGGCACCGCCGCGACGCCGCCTGCGCCGGCTGCCACGCGCGGATCGACCCCTTCGGCTTCGCGCTGGAGCACTACGACGCGATCGGCCGCTGGCGGGGCGAGGAGGGCGGCCGGCCGATCGACGCCACGGGCGAACTGGCCGACGGCACCCGCATCGCGGGCCCGGTGGCCCTGAAGGACCTGCTCCTCGCGAGAAAGCCGGCCTTCGCCCGCACGCTCGCCCGGAATCTGCTCGTCTACGCGGTCGGCCGCGGGCTCGTCGCCGAGGACGAGTGCACCGTCCGCGGCATCGTGTCGGCCGTGGAGGAGGGGCACGAGGGCTTCGCCGACATCGTCGTGGCGGTCACGGGCAGCCCGACGTTCCGCCTCCGTCGCAACGCCGAGTGACCCGCCGGCCCCCAGCCCGCGGCCGCGCCGGGGGCGGCGGAAAATGCGGCATGCACGGCCGATTTATTGCGTTTCCGCAAGGACGCCATTACGATACTAAAGTGAATACGGGTGGGGGATCGGCTGCTCCTGCGGTCCGGCCATGTGCCGGCAGCACTCGAGCCGGCCTCCGCACGACTTCGTTTCATGCCCGTTCATTTCCCGGTTCGATCATTGCATCCGGGTCGAAACCTGTTCCGGTCTCGTGCCCCGGGATTCATCCGTTCGCCGATTTCATCCGTTCGCCGGTTCGGCCTTTCAGCTTCATTCTTTCATCCGTTGCTCATCCACCTCTCGGCGGCCGTCGGCCGCCACTGCCAGGAGAACCCTCCCATGACTTCCTTCAAGCCGGGCACCGCGGGCCGCCGCGGGTTCACGCTCGTCGAACTACTCGTGGTCATCGCGATCATCGGCGTCCTCGTCGGCCTGCTTTTGCCGGCCGTGCAGTCGGCCCGCGAAAGCGCCCGCCGCTCGAGCTGCCAGAACAACTTGAAGCAGATCTCGCTCGGCTGCCTCAACTACGTCGACGTCAAGAAGGCCCTGCCGCCCGAGGTGCACGACAGCCTGCCGATGATCAACACGGGCACGGCCGCCACCGACAACATCACGGGCCTGGGCTGGGCGTGCCTCATCCTGCCCTACACCGAGGGGCAGGAGATCTGGAACCAGATCGCCACCGACACCGCCAACCTCACCAAGAATTGGGAGAACGCCAGCTGCACGACGACGCAGGCGCTCGCCAAGAAATCGATCAAGACCTACGAGTGCCCGTCGAACTCGAAGTTCGGCGAGCCGAACTCCGCCCGCGGCAACTATGGCAAGATGAACTACGCCTGCAACGTCGGCACCGGGTATCCCTTCGCCGCCACGAACCAGGCCGGCGTGACCGGCGACCAGGTGATCAACGGCACGGTCCCACTGAGCATGCTCCAAAACGACAAGGGCGGCGTGTTCTGCTACTGGTGGAAGACCACGGCCATCAAGCTGGGCGACATCCGCGACGGCACGAGCAAGACGCTGATGATCTGCGAGGCCTCCTCGACCCCCGAGGTCACTGCGTTCAGCTGCAGCGGCACCACCTGCAACAACGACGGCAAGATCTGGATCGGCGCCCGCGGCGAGGCGGCGGCCACCTGGAACGTCGGCCTCGTCAACGCCGACGTCGAGAATTTCGGCACCAACTCGGGCTGGTTCATCAACCGCCAGACCGGCACCGATCCGACTGCGGCGCGGCCTCAGTACATCGCCTCGAGCCCGCACACGGGCGGAATGTACTCGGCCATGAGCGACGGGGCCGTCGTGTGGTTGAGTGAGTTCATGGACATGACGGTCTACTCCTACCTCCGCCGTCGCAACGACCTCGCCACGTTCAACTGGACGCCCGAATGAGGGCGGTCGGGGCCTAGCAGCCCGTGGATAAAGTCGACCGCCGCTGGATCCGGCGGCAGTCGACCCAGGAAACCCTCGGCGTTTCCTGCGGTCGACTTCGTGGACCAGCTGTGTCGGTCGCCATGCGACCGGAGGGGGCATGGATGACTTTTTCCACAGACAGCTAGGGCGGCCGCCGTTCGAGATAGTCGCGGGCCCGGCCGTAGCCGGGCCTCAGTTCGAGGGCCTTCCGGAAGGCCTCGTCGGCGGCGTCGCGCCGCCCGAGGTGGTATTTCATCTCGCCGATGTGGAACCAGGTCGTGGCGTCGTCCGGGGCGAGGGCAGCCGACTTCTCGAGCAGTTCGACCGCGGGCTCGAGCTTGTTGGTGCGATAGGCGGCCATCGCGGCCAGGAAGAGCTCCCGCGCCCGGTGCCGGCCGCGGCCGGCGGCGTCGCCCCGGCGGTCGCAGTCGTCGGCCAGCCCGCGCTGGCCCGGCACCGAAGGCTGCAACACCTCCGCCCGTTCCCGCAGCGTGCGGGCGGCGTCGGCATCGCCCAGCATCTCGCGGGCGGCCGCCTCCATGAGCAGCCGGCTCTGGCTCGCGTCACTCCCCTCGGCGATCTGCCGCACGGCCTCGAGCGCCACCTCCGGCCGACGCTCCGCCAGTGCCCGCTCGGCCCGCATGAAGAGCGTCATGAACCGCTGGGGAATCCGCCGATCGCGGACGAGATTCTCGATCGCCGACAGCTCCGCCTCCATGACGGCGGGCGGGCCGGAGGCCTTTCGCGCGTCGTAGGCCTCGAGCACCGGCTTCAGCCCGTGCCTGTGATTGAAGGGCCGCACGAAGTCGGTGCTGAAGGAGCTCTCGATGAGGTGGGCCGACCGCTCCTCCATGGCGGCGGCCACGAACTGCTCGGCCGGCTCGCCCAGCTGCTCCATCACGCGGGCCCGGAGATGGTGCAATTCGAGCGACAGCGGCACCTGCTGGAGCAGCCGCGCGAGCACCGCGGCGGCCTCCTTGGGACGGCTGCTGTGATGCAGGATCTTCGCGAGCTGGTAGATCGCCGGCACGAAGCCCTCGTTCCGCCGGAAGGCCGCCTCGGCGGCCGCCACGTCCCCCAGCCGCAGGTGGTTCTTGCCGATCGCGAACAGGGCGAACGGCTTCTTCGACTGCGGCGACCGCGGATCGTCCGGCATGTCGAGGCACCGCTGGTAGAGCCTGTTGCTCTCCGCGACCCGTCCCGTGCGGTCGACGGCGAACGCGAGCCCGTAGGCGGCCTCGATGCTGTCGGGAGACAGCGCGAGCGCCCGTTCGAAGGCCCGCTCCGCGTGGCCGTAGCAGCCCTGGCCGAGCAACGATTCCCCGAGGAAGAGCCAGTCGCCCGCGGTGCCCTGCTCCGCCCGCTTCGCCAGGGCGGCGAACTCGCCCGCGAGCAGCGGGTCGTCGGGAAACGAGGCGGGGATCGACGCCCGGGGCCGGTCGAGCCGGCTGACGACGAGCCAGCCGCCAAGGGCCGCCTCGACGAGGATCGCGATCATCACGAACCGGCGGATGGCCGGGCTCATCGCGCACCTCCCTCGGCCGCGGATTCGCCGGCCGATGCCCCGCCAGCGGCCGATCCCCCGCCACCGGCAGATCCCCCGCCACCGGCAGATCCCGTGTTGAGCCACGCGGTCGTCCCGGCGATCCGCTGGTAGGGCCGGCGGAGGTTGAGGCTGCCGCCCACCACGTCGGGCCGGCCGTCGCCGTCGACGTCCCCCGTGGCGACCGTCACCAGGTGGATCGGATCGCTGTCGATCTGCCAGGTGCGGAACGACTGCTTCCCGTCGTTCTCCAGCCAGACGAGGCTGGCGTTGGCGGGATTCGTCCAGTCGTTGGTCATGCTCGCGAGCACGACGTCGCGGTCGCCGTCGCCGTCGAGGTCGTCCACCGCCGCGGCGTAGGTGCCGCCCAGCGTGGCGATCCGCCGCTCCACGAACTGCCAGCCCCCCTCGTTCTCGAACCAGAGGCAGCCATGGTAGGGCTGCGGAAAGGCGTCGTAGTCCTCGAGGTTGTCGCCCACCGGCAGGATGAGGTCGACGTCGCCGTCCTGGTCGAGGTCGGAGGCGACGAGCCCGGCGCTGCCCATGTCGTAGTTGGGCGTCCGCCAGAGCATCGTCCGCCGAAACGCCCCGTTCCCGCGGTTCTCGAAGCCCCACAGCTCCTCTTCGTCCTGCGACATGATCGTGGCGATGTCGAGGTCGCCGTCGCCGTCATAGTCGGCCACCGGCACGTGGATCGCGCCCGGGCCGCTCAAGAGCACGTGGTCGGCGAAGACGAAGTCGCCGCGATTCTCCAGCCAGAGCACCTCGCCGCGGCTGTAACCGAACACCGCGACGGCCAGGTCGACGTCGCCGTCGCCGTCGAAGTCGCCCGGCTGCACGTCGGCCACGCGGCGGACGTCGTCGAGCAGCAGGTGCCGTTCGTAGCCGTCGTCCCGCTTCTCGAAGAGAACCACCTGCCCGATGACGCCGTCGGAGGGCATGATGTCGCCGAGCACCGACACCACGAGATCCTGGTCGCCGTCGCCGTCGATATCGACGGCGGTCACGTGCGCCGGATACGACACGAGGTCGACGAGCGTCGACTCCTTCCAGCGGTCGCCGGCGCGGTCGAAGCGGACCACGCGGTGGCCGAGGGCGTCGCAGGCGAGCACCTCGGCGGTGCCGTCGCCATCGAGGTCGACCACCTGCACGTTGGTGACGAGCGGGAGCTGCTTCTCCTCGCTGGCCACCGGCACCGCCTGCCGCTCGAACCGCAGCGGCGACGGCGGAAACGCATCGCCGGCGGAGTAGACGGGCCGTGCGGTGCCGAGGGCGGGGAGCCGTGGCAGGGCGAGGACGGTGGCCACCGGGAGGGCCAGCGCCAGGCCCGTGAGGACCACGTCTCGGGCCGTCATCCGCCCAGCCCCGCCGTTTTGCATACCGTGACGTTCCCTTCCAGTCGGCTCGCTGCCAGCCAACGGCGGGGTGCGTTCCTGACCCGCTCGTGCTACCATTCTATCGGTTGCGGGGGAGGTTCCCAGCGGAACGACTTCTCTCTTTCCGAGGTGCCGATCGCGCGGAGCGTCGATTCCGCGGGTTCACGTCTCGGGCCCTCGGCCATTCTCGACGTACCCACACCACAAGCAACGAGGCTCTTCGATGTTCATGGCGGCTTCTCTTCGAACGTGCATCCTGCGAACCCGGATCCTGCGAACCCGGATCCTGCGAACCCGGATCCTGCAAACGGGGACCACCGCGGCCGCACTGCCGACGGTCCTGGCACTTTCCGGCGCACTGGCCCTGATGGCGGGCTGTGCCCAGAAGCCGAAGGGAATGCCCGACCTCGCCCCGGTCAGCGGCGTCGTCACGCTCGACGGCAAGCCGCTGCCGAAGGTCACGGTCGCCTTCACGAACGACGTCAGCGGGCAGGTGTCGTTCGGCGGCACGGACGACTCCGGCAAGTTCGAGCTCATGTACTCCGGCCGACACAAGGGCGCATCGATCGGGATGAACACCGTGCGGATCACGACCTCCACGGAGAACCCGGTCGGCCCCGAGTGGAAGGACCCGGTGCCCGCCAAGTACAACAAGAAGACGGAGCTCAAGGCCGAAGTCTTGCCGGGCGGCACGCTGATCGACTTCGAACTGTCGTCGAAGTGAAGCGAAGGGGTCGCCCCCCGGGGGATGCCCGCTCTGGCCACGGTCATGGCCACGGCTTGGTCGCGTTCATGGCCGGCCCTGACGCATGAACCGAGCACCGGAAAGCGACCGACATGACGCAAGAAGGGCCTCGGGCACGTCGTGCCCGAGGCCCTTTTCATGTCGCTGGGTGTGGGCTGGCGCTGGATGCCGCCGCCGGACGTCTGTGGCTCGCATGGCTCGACGCGCCCGGGCGACGCCCGGCTTCACCCGTCGTCAGAACGTGCTGGGGTCGAAGGTCTTCCCGTCGGCCGGAGACCGCAGGTACCCCCACGTGATCGGTGCCACGGTCTCCGAGACCCATGTGACCGCCCCGTCGCAGTAGAGGGCAAAGAGGCCCTGGGCGTGCGGTCCGGCGTTGCCCCAGGCCGATCCCCAGGTCTGGTCTGACCGGTTGATCAGGTAGGTGGTGTTGTTGCCTCCATAGCTCTCCACGTCGTCGGCCACCACGCCCGAGTTCCAGACCTGGGCGCCGGTGAGCCTGCCACCCACCCAGAGGCAGCCGTCCCAATTGCAGACGGTGCCGCCGCAGCTCATGGCGACGGACGCCAACTCCCTCGTGCTCGACCGCTCGACCACGGCGAGCGTCTTGCTCAGGCCGTCCTTGATGTCGGAGAACTGCAGCCGGATCGGCTGGTCCCAGACGTTCATGACGCCCTGCTTGCTCGGATACGCTGCGTATGCGCCATTGCCCGCATTCGCGGCGTAGTTGTTCTGACCGTACGAGCCGCGATTCGTGTTGGCGGCGGTGAAGTTCTCGTTCGACGGGCAGTTGTACATCCCGATCCGTTCCTGGGCGACGGCCACGGCGCCGGCGTTCTGCTGCCACTGGATGGTCCAGTTGCTGCACGCCGACTGCAGGCGGGTGTACTTGTCGGCCTGCTCCGCGAAGGGCAGGACGAGCGCCGACCACGCGATGCCCGGGATGTTGTCGGCGGCGACGCTCGCCCCCGTGGCCGTGGCGTTGTTCTGGGGCTTGTTGTCCCAGATCGACGGGGGCAGGGCCGACTTGGAGTCGTGGTAGCCCTGCAGTCCCAGGCCGATCTGCTTGAGGTTGTTCTGGCAGCTCGACCGGCGGGCCGACTCGCGGGCCGACTGCACGGCCGGCAGCAGCAGGCCGACGAGCACGCCGATGATCGCGATCACGACGAGCAGTTCCACGAGCGTGAACCCGCGGCGGCGAGCACCGCGATCCCGCCGCATGCGAACGTTGACGGAAGACATGGGAGGTTCTCCTGGCAGTGGCGACCTGCGGCCGCCGACAAGGTCGATCGAATGAGAAGAATGACTGCGATACAGACAGAAAAAGAGCGAGACGGGCAGACACCGCAGGCCCGCTGGGGGGGATGCCTTTCGCACATGCAATCGCCCATGCAATCGCGCATGGGGGAAACGCCTGCTCTCCCCTGCAACCCACCCACATGGCCATCCAGGAGGATATGCAAACGCGATCGGAAACACAAGATTTCCGCGTTCAGAGGGGGGCGACCCCCGTTAGCAGCCCGTGGATAAAGTCGACCGCCGCTGGAGGCGGCGGCAGTCGACCCAGGAAACCCTCGGCGTTTCCTGCGGTCGACTTCGTGGAAAAAGGGCATGGATGACTTTTTCCACAGACAGTTAGAACCGCGGCGCGGCCGCACGCCCCGCCGACCATGGCCGGCAGGCGTCCAGGTGAAACAGGGCCTCGCAGCGGCTGCCGGAGGCCCTGTTCGCGGTCGTGCGTCGCCCAGCCGTTCGTCAGAAGGTGCTCGAGTCGAAGGTCTTCCCGTCGGCCGGGGACCGCAGGTACCCCCACGTGATCGGCGCCACCGTCTCCGAGACCCACGTGACCGCCCCGTCGCAGTAGACCGCAAAAATCCCTTGTGCGTGCGGGCTCGCCGTGGCCCATTCCCAGCCCCAGGTCTGGTCCGACCGGCCGATCAGGTAGGTCGTGTTGTTGCCGCCGTAGCTCTCGACGTCGGTCGGCGACACGCTCGAATGCCAGCCGGCCGGGGCTCCGCCGAGCGCGGTGGCCGCGTTTCTGCCGCCCGGCCAGATCTTGCCGTTCCAGCCGCAGACCGCACCACCGCAGCTCGTCGCGACGTTGGCCAACTCCGCGGTGCTCGAAAACTCCACCACCGCCAGCGTCTTGCTCAGGCCGTCCTTGATGTCGGACAACATCATCCGCGTCGGCTTGTTGTTGACGTTCATCACGCCCGGCGTGCCCGGATACGTGCCGTACGCCGCGTTGCCGGAGTTGCAGGCGTAGTTCAGCTTGCCGAACCCGGAGCGACCCGCCGCCGTGACGTTCTCGTTCGACGGGCAGTTATAGGACGCGATCCGCTTTTGAGCGGCCGACGAGCCGGTCGCCGTCGACTGCCAGTGGGTCGTCCAGTTGCCGCTCGTGCCTGTCGAGCAGCCCCTCTGCAGCTCGTTGTAGATGTCGGCCTGCTCGACGAAGGGCAGGATCAGCGCCGACCACGCGATCCCGGGATAATTGTTGGCGTCGTCGACGGGGGAGTTGGCCGCCGGATTGCTGTCCCAGATCGACGGCGGCAGCGCCGACTTCGCGTCGACGTAGGTCTGCAGGCCCAGGCCGATCTGCTTGAGGTTGTTCTGGCAGCTCGACCGGCGGGCCGACTCGCGGGCCGACTGCACGGCCGGCAGCAGCAGGCCGACGAGCACGCCGATGATCGCGATCACGACGAGCAGTTCCACGAGCGTGAACCCGCGGCGGCGAGCACCGCGATCCCGCCGCATGCGAACGTTGACGGAAGACATGGGAGGTTCTCCTGGCAGTGGCGACCTGCGGCCGCCGACAAGGTCGATCGAATGAGAAGAATGACTGCGATACAGACAGAAAAAGAGCGAGACGGGCAGACACCGCAGGCCCGCTGGGGGGGATGCCTTTCGCACATGCAATCGCCCATGCAATCGCGCATGGGGGAAACGCCTGCTCTCCCCTGCAACCCACCCACATGGCCATCCAGGAGGATATGCAAACGCGATCGGAAACACAAGATTTCCGCGTTCAGAGGGGGCGA
>Ga0214917_10002830_pt1 | contig 20745 bp, 21 predicted proteins | sample LL_1208_BB_MetaG_FD_177983 | JGI IMG/M metagenome (GOLD analysis project Ga0214917, IMG submission 177983) | Freshwater microbial communities from Lake Lanier, Atlanta, Georgia, United States - LL_1208_BB | ecosystem: Environmental > Aquatic > Freshwater > Lake | place: USA: Georgia | collected...
GGTGACTGTGACCGAGGTTTCTAGGTCGTAGATTCGGTCAATGAGCATACTGATTGGTTCTAGCAACTCACCTTCTCGTTCAGTCCAGTCGTGACCAGAAGGTAGGTCACGGATGATACTGAGCGGGTTGAATTCAGCGACAGAGCCACCATTGGCTACTGTTCTGCTAGGTACAGCCTTGAGGACCGTACCAGCAAAGGTGCTGATGTAGTTGCCGTCTGACTCATCAACTATCTGATGAGCCAGTTCTATGTCTCTGGCGTCCTTGGCTTCAAGGCAGTCAGGGCAGAGTTCTACTAGCGCTTGGCACTGATAGCACATAGTTTGGATAGTGATGCCCAGCGGGTCTGACATAGGTTCCTTTCCGATATAGATACTTTCTATATCTACTATTCAGACCTGCGCCGATAGGCGCTAGCCCCTGCTCAGGTACAGATTTATTAACAGCCTAGCCCCCGCAGTATTTGTTTTTACGGCGGGGCAGATAGTATGTAGTCCAGCATACTGACGGACTGTATCTGTACGGCGACAGCCAAACAGGATGGGGTCTAGATGACCCCAGACTGTTTAAAGTGGGGTTGAACTTCTATAGGTAACTCCCAAAACTATTTTCCCGTACAAAGATAGCACCCCTGCACTGTCCTAGTTTGTCCTATTTTAGATAGCCTATTATGTGAGTTGTATAACAGTTTTGTTATAAACCGTTCGGAATGGCTGTTTGAACGGATTAATACTATATAGGGGCACAAAGTGCCCACTGATGGTAGCAAGGTCTTTAGGACCTTGCGTTACAGACTGTATCTACTGTCTGTTTCTAACTGTCTGTACTAACTGACAGTATCTATACAGATGGGACACTTCTGTGACTTTTCAGAAAGGTAAAGCCAACCCTAGGGCAGAGGCTATGGCAGCCGCAAAGGCTAAAGTAATAGCCCTTGTCTCTGAAGGCTGGGCGCCTCATAAGGCGATGGCTGAGGCTGGTAAGCAACCCGACACTATCCGAATCTGGATGATGCGGGATAAGAAGTTTGCCGCTGACCTGACACAGGCAAAAGAAGACGCCAAAGAGCGTTCCTTGACCGCCCTGGGCATAGCCCGTGAAGATATAAGTTTTCCACAGTTCTCTGAGATGTTCTTAGAGCAGAAGGTCTTTCCCCACCATCAGGACTGGATTGACCTGCTAGAAGGTAACGAGCCTAGTTGGCTCCACCCAAGTATGATTTATGAGAAGGGCGACCCTAACCGCCTTCTTGTAAACGTGCCGCCTGAGCACGCCAAGTCCACCGTTATTACGGTGAACTACTCTACTTACCGCATCGCACTAAATCCCAATGTCAGAATCATCGTAGTTTCTAAGACGTTGGTCAAAGCACGTGAGTTCGTGTATGCCATTAAACAAAGGTTAAGCCACCCGCGCTGGTTGAAGTTGCAGACAACATTTGGACCAGAAGGGGGATGGAAAGAAGATTCCGATACCTGGCGTGTTGACACCGTCTATTTGGGAAGCGATGCCCGTAATTCATCTGAGAAGGACCCGACGATTCAGGCGCTCGGTATGGGGGGTCAAATCTACGGTGCCCGTGCCGACCTCATCATTCTTGACGACTGTATTACCACTGCCAATGCTCACGAGTATGAGAAGCAGATTAACTGGCTACAAAAAGAAGTTATCACCCGTTTGGGTAAGAATGGCAAATTGCTAGTAGTTGGGACCCGAATTGCGCCGACAGACTTTTATAAAGAACTCCGTGACCCGAAGCATTGGTCGGGCGGTAAGAGCCCGTTCACTTACATGGGTATGCCTGCCGTGCTGGCATATGCGGATAAACCAAAAGATTGGGAAACTCTCTGGGCTAAGTCGGACGTTCCGTGGGATGGCGATGATGAGACACCTGACGAGCAAGGGCTCTACCCGAAATGGGATGGACCGACACTAGCCAGACGTAGAGGAGAGGTGACTCCATCTACGTGGGCATTGGTCTATCAGCAAGAAGATGTCACAGAAGATTCAATCTTCCCAGCAGAACTGGTGCAAGGTTCGCTGAATGGAATGCGTAAGCGTGGTCCGCTAAGACCAGGCGCTGCAGGTCATCCTAACCAAGTTGAGGGATATACCGTCATAGGCTTTGACCCTGCTATGGCAGGTAATGCTGCTTTTGTTGCTATGACCTACAACAGACACGATGGAAAGATTTACATACTTGACTGCCTGAATATGGCAGAACCAACACCACAGAAGATTAGGCAGGCTATTGAGGAGTTTGTTCAGAAGTACAAGCCGCAAGAACTCCGCGTTGAAATCAACGCCCACCAAAAAGCCTACTCCCTTGACTCAGACTTACACCAATGGCTCGCATCTTATGGTGTTCGCCTCAATGCTCACTTCACTGGAAAGAATAAGTGGGATACCAACTTCGGAGTCGCAGGAATGTCTACGCTCTTTGGAACTGTCCTCAACGGCAAGCACCAAAAGAACAACATCATTGAACTCCCAAGTACTGAAAATTCTGAAGGACTTAAGGCTTTAGTTCAACAACTTATTACGTGGAAGCCCAACACCAAAGGTAAGACTGACTGTGTGATGGCTATGTGGTTTGGTGTGCTGCGATGCCGAGAGTTTATGCAGCAGAACTCCTATGTTCAGAGATATGCCCACAACCGTTGGGCTACTAGAGCACAGGCACAAAAACGTTACTCAGTAAATCTAGACGAAGCCATTGCAGAGCAGTGGCAACAGACATACGGATAGGAACTAATGGCTACGCCACCGCTTAATAAAGATGTTAAGGAAGTCATTAAAGAGATTTCTAAAGCACCTTTTGGAAGAGCATCTAAGCCTGATAAGTCTAGACCGATGTTGACTGTTACTGAAACTGAACAAGCAAAAGAAGCAGCAAAAAAAGTACCTCCAGTAACTGTTAAAAAAGAGGGACTTAAACTTACTGATGTTCAAAAAGATAAAGCAATTAAACAAATTGCTAAAGAACGCAGTATAGCATATAACGAGGCTAAAGAAGTATTACGTAAAGAACTTGCAACCACTCCTAAAGCAACACCTGTAAAACAAACGGATGTTGTATTAAGTAAAGCAATTCCTACACGACAAGAAATAGAAGATGTTGCCCCACGTGCGGTTACGTATAGAGGTAAAGTAATTTATCTTACACCCGCTCAAATAAAACAACTTGGTCTATCTGTAGACTATCCAGAAACTACTTTTGGAAATCTTTTTGGTGAGCAACAACCTAAAACTCAATATGAAAGAATGACTGGAATTAGTCCACTTAGCAGACAAATAAAAGACATTGAGTCTGCTAAAGAAGAAACAAGGTTGCGTACCCAAGCACTAAATGATTGGAATAACCAAGCACGAGCCGCTAGTGTAAATCCAGAAGTTAGAAGCCCAGCAGAAGCATTAGGCAAAGCAACTCCAGATTCTGCTAAAGCAGAAGCATACGCTGAAAGGCTTTATCAAAAGGCTTATAAAGAATTGTCACCTAAAGAACGTAAAGATATTAAAATAATTATAGAAGAAGAAAATAGACGAGCACAAAAAGCAACACGTTCTACAGTTGGTGCAAAAATGGACGAAGAAAAGGTATTGCGTCCAGGAGTGAAAAAATACCGTTATAGCCCTAAACCAGGTGTTGTTCCAAAGATACCTATACCACCATCACAATTAGGTGGATTAAATGCTTTAGGATTTATAGGTATGGCAGCAAGTGCATTTTTTAATTATAAATTAATAGCAGAACAACAGCAACAAAAATTACAAGATGAAGCGATGAACTAAGGATGGCGATGTTATCTATTGAGCAAATCTCAGCCCGTGTAGAGAACCTACGTGAGCGTTCTGCTGAGCGTGATGCACGCCAACAAGACGTGCTTGCTGTCCGTAAAGGTCAGATTGCTAGCGTATATCCTGATTTCTTTCCTGAAGGTGTAGATGCAAATGTCGTTGCAAATTTTATTGACATTGTTGCACGTGACCTTTCGGAGGTTATGGCGCCACTACCGTCGGTCAACTGTTCGGCAGCGAATCAGGCTAATGACCGCGCTCGTAAGTTTGCTGACACCCGCACTCGTATTGCTACTAATTATTTTGCTCACTCGGACCTTCAGGTCCAGATGTATACAGGCGCAGACCTATACATCACATTCGGTTTCGTTCCATTCATAATTGAGTTGGACGAAGAAGCAGGGCTGCCGCGTATCCGCATAGAAAACCCAGTGGGCGCTTACCCAGAGTTTGACCGCTATGGTCGCTGCATTGCCTTTGCAAAACGCTACTATATGGCTACTGGAGAACTTGCTTCGCAGTTCCCTGAGTATGCAAATATCTTGCTTGGCAGAGAAATGTACAAGTCAGATATGAACTCACAGTTAGAGGTTGTTCGTTATTATGACGACCAGCAATCTATTCTGTATGTGCCAGAACGCAACAACCTAGTACTGTCACAGGCTAAGAACCCTATTGGCAAGATGATGGTTGTAGTAGCACGCCGTCCTTCAGTTGACGGCGAGATGCGTGGACAGTTTGATGACGTACTCGGTATTCAGTTGCTTCGCAATAGGTTCGCATTACTTGCGATGGAAGCAGCGGAAAAGTCCGTACAGTCTCCGATTGTTTTGCCATCAGATGTTAACGAACTGGAAATGGGTGGCGATGCTGTTATTCGCACCGCTAACCCTGCTGGTGTACGCCGCGTTGATTTGAATATTCCACCTGGAGCATTCACAGAACAAGCGCTACTACAGCAAGAACTACGTACTGGAACACGTTATCCAGAGGGACGTACAGGAAACATTGATGCCAGCATCATCACGGGACAAGGTGTGCAGGCGCTTATGGGAGGCTTTGACACACAGGTCAAGTCTGCTCAGGCTATCTTTGCTTCATCACTACGTGACGTTATCTCCGTCTGCTTTGAAGCGGATGAGAAGTTCTTTGATTACGAAAAGACTATTCGTGGTGTAGATGCTGGTAGCCCGTACCAGATTACATACAAGCCTTCTAAAGATATTAAGAAAGATTATTCAGCCGATGTTCGCTACGGAATGTTGGCAGGACTTAACCCAGCACAGGGTCTTATCTTTATGCTACAGGCACTTGGTGGCGGTTTAATTTCAACAGACCTTGCTATGCGTGAGTTGCCATTTGGTATCAACGTAACACAAGAGCAAGAAAAGATTGAGATTGAGAATATGCGTAAGTCGCTAGTTCAATCTCTGCAAGCCTATACACAAGCCATTCCGCAGATGGCAGTACAAGGTGGGGACCCATCAATGGTAATCAAGAAGGTGGCTGACGTTATCAAGGCGCGTCAAAAAGGCGTGCCGATTGAAGACGCAGTTGAAGAAGTCTTTGCACCTGAAGAATTACCTCCTGCTGGTGCTCCACAGGTTGAGCAACCGTCCCCTGCTCCCGCTGCGCCAGCAGGAGGCGCTCTTGCCGAAGGCGCTCCACCGTCTTTGCAAACATTATTGTCTAATTTAACATTAGGTGGAAAAGCAAGCGCTAGCGCTAGAACTTCTACTCAGAGGTAGTTATGCCACCCCGTAAAAAAATTAACAAGGCTAAGCCACAGCCAAAGCGTAAGCGCACAACAAAAGAACCCGTACTAGTAAAAATTGATTTCTGGGCTATTGCAGCAAAAGAAGTTTATGACGCTTGTCTTCGTGCTGGTTTTGACGAAGGAACTGCTATGGCATTTGCTATGGATAGGTCAAGTTATCCCGACTGGATAGTTGACCCGCTAGACCCAATTAAAAATCCCTTGGACGACTTTGATGAGGAGGAGGACAACTAATGGCAGAAGTTAGAGAACAAGTTTCTGGAATTGGTGCTCAATCTAAAAGAACCGATTTAAATGTTTCTAAACAACCTGTTAGATATATTTCTGGTATGTCCAATATGGGACAAACAACTGGACAAGAAGTTTTGGACCAACAGTCGGGTGCTCCTATGGTTGCTGTAGAAACACCCCGTCCGTTGCCACCAATTGTGGATTTTAATGCGCCTACTCAATTTAAAAATGAACCTATTTCTTCAGGTGCTGATTATGACCTTACTACGCCAGGATTGTCATCTGTTATTCCACAACCAGTATCAGCCTTAACAACAATAGAAAAGGCTATGCAATACGACACTACAGGAGTATCCGAATTTCTTTACAGTAGAATGAATAGATAACCTATGTCAAACCAAGGTTTTATTCCAGTAACTATTGATTTAGATACTTTAGAAAATACACCAGAAATGATTCAAGTCAGAAACGCTGGTGCATTTACACCAGAAGAGTCTGCACGTTGGAATGGTATGGCTAGGTTAACCAACCTTAATACTTTTTTAATGACTGACCCTGACATCAATAATGCAAGAAATACTTTTAATGCTCTAGACCCTACAATACAAAAGGCTTTGATTGATTTTAATCCAGAGGCTGAGTATGCAAAACTTGATGAAAAAGGATTTTTAAGTAAATTTACAAATAATTTATTTATAGTAAAATTGCTTAGGGAGCCTTTGCCGACCCTTGTATCGGCAGCCGAAACCTACACAAAGGCTGTAGAAAATACCGCTCTTAATGCTTTAGAGTTTAGCAAAAAAATTAGAGAAACAGGCTTAAGCATTTTTGGCGGACCAGATGCTTTTGAAAAAGTAACTAATCCAGATTATTGGACTACGGGTTGGAATGCCTACAATAAATGGAATGAAATAGAAACAGATAAATTAGATAACTTTTATAATAAAGCAACTGGTGTATTTGTAAGAGGCATTCTTGATGGAAAAAATCAATTAGAGATTTTCCGTGAGTATGGTGCTATTGATGAAGATATGGTTAACATATATTCTAAATTCGGAACACCAGAATTTGATGAAATTGCAAACCGTTATTCTCGTCAAAAAATAAATCTTGGAAGCAGGATTGTTGACTGGGCTGGAAGATTTGCTCCATTAAAAGAAAACCCAACTGCAACTGATACTTTACGTGAGGCTATTGCTGCTTCTGTTCTTAGTATCGGGGGTATGCGGAATGTTACAAGAAATAAGTATGGCGAATTTGTAACAGAAAAATTATTTAAACCTGATGAGTATGGAGACCCAGGCACAGGTTTAGATATAGTTGCACTTGGAGTAGTGGACCCTTTAACCTATGTTACTTTTGGCGGGTCAAGGGGTATGGCTCTTACTGCGTCTGCTAAAACAACAGCAGAATTACAAAATGCAGCAAATGCTGCAGCGCTAATAAGAAGTGTTGAACAATTATTTACAGACCCTGCATTTTCTGTAAAAAATAGTAATTTTATTAATGACCTTAATACTTACAGAAATGCTCTAGATAAAAAAGATTTAACTACGGCTGGTGCTGCAAGAGTAAAAATATCATTAGACCACCCTGAATATGATGATGATGCGTGGCTAGGTCTGCTTATGAAGAGCACGGTTGTTAAAGGCGATAAAGAAGTTCCTATTACTGATATGGATACTTACTTTGAGTTTTTTAAATCGGGTCAGTATGTTAACTCGCTAGTAAATGGAACTGTAAATAACATTATTACCGCCCGTGAAGGTGTGGTTGCTTTACAGAAACGTCAAAATTTATTTGTTAATAATTTAAGAAAATACAGTGCTAAAATATTTCAAGGCTTAGACACTGGTGTAGTAATAGGTGCTAAACCTATGCCTGGTGAAATTGTAGATACCTGGGCTGATTTTGAAAAAACAATTTTGGCTAGACCTGTTTTAGACGTTGCTGGCGCTCCAGAAGAAATGTTAGACGAAATTGTAAAAAGCGAAACTTTGCTAAACAGTCTTACAAGACCAAAAGAATATGGCATTAAAAATGTTAATAGATTATTTGGTGAGTTATTCACAACAATGCCAACTTCTCGTGGTCAAATTTTTTGGTCAGATGCTCTTGTAGATAAAGGGCTAGATAATTTAAGAAGATATGCACGCCTTATCACAGGAGATAGATTGCGTGCTGAATTTATAACTCAGTTATATAAATCTTCAACCAGAAACGAACGAATCAACATAATGTATAATTTAGATAAGTTATACTTACAGGAAATAGCAGGTGCTAGTTCTACAAATGCAGGTGTTGAACTTACGCAAAGCATTTTAAATTCTAGATACATTGGTTCTGAGTTGGCAAGCGTTGCAAATTATTTAGAAGATGTTCCAGATGTATTTAAAAATCTTAACGATGTAGATACACTACCGCCAGGTGCCAGTGCATTTATGCACCTAACTGATGGTATTACATTATTTGATTTTGACGACGTACTGCAAAAAGTTTATGGCAGTATGGGGAAGCCAGGAACAAGAGCCGTAAGTTCTACTGAATATAAATATGGTCCCACAACATATAAAAATATATTTAAGAAACTTGGGTATTTATGGTGGACTGGTTCTACTAATAATGAAATATCTAGAATTATAAATCGTGGTCTAGTATTTTTATACCTCTTTCCTAAACTAGGTGTTAAAACCGCAACTGACGAAGCCACGGTTTTAGCAAATGTTTCTAGTCCTGATTTGTTGGTTAATGGAATTGCTGGTAAGGGTCGTGCCTTAAGCGCAATTAATGTTGCTATTAAGGGTGACACTAGTTTTCAAGGTCCTGTAAAGTCAATATTGCTTGATTTGTTTGGCAAGAACCCTGCTAAATTTGCAGATGCTGCACAACGCAAGGAATTAACTTCTATGAAAATGGTAGAAATTCCTTTAAGAGACCCCGACACTGGCAAAGAAATAATTCAAAAAGAACTTTTGTCTGCTGAAGAATTTTTTGGCAAACCACCAGAAGAAATTTTGGTAGACGAAGCAATTGCTAAATATGGAAAAGTTCTTTCTCCAAAAGAAAAACAACGGTTTGCTGAGCATTTTATGCTAGAAGGAGATACCGTAAGTGATGCAATAATTGGTTCATCAGTTGCCTCTACTTATGGCGATTCACTTGCACCAGCAACAAGACTTGCTAAAGAAATTTATGGCAAAAGTCCCCTTACTAGAGCATTTGATTCACTAGAACTTAAAGTGCTATCTAAACCATACCTAGTCAAGGCAAATAAATTAAATGAATTTGAAAGACAATTTGCTCAGTACAGTTATTTTTATAAGTTATTTGCAAAAAATGACAAGTATGGTGTAGAGCCTACTCGTATATTTATGAACTACAATGCTTTAAAAACTGAGCAGGATGTTCAAGGTTTTGTAAATACGATGATGGGCTGGTTTGGTTGGACAAAAGAACCTACTGCCAAGACTATTGCTAAGGCAATTAGGATAAATGATGAGTTTGGGCAGGTTCAACAACTTCGTGCTGCTGGAAAATCCGAAGAAGAAATAAGTAAAATAATTATTAAAAATATGGCTATTGAAATGCGCTATATTTTTCACGGTGGTTCTGGCTACAATCAAAAATTAGTTGATTTGTTACGACAGAAAGCATCAGAAACTGTAGAAAAGATTGATAAGTCACAAAGAATTGCCGATGCTAAAATGGCACAGCGTGAACGCGCAGGTGCTGAAGAAGTAATTAGCGACGTTGAATTAGCAAGAAGACAAAAATATTATCGTGAGGCAACTGCCTGGAGAACAATAGTTGGAAAGTTAAACTGGGAAGAATTTGAAGAGGCAACAAAAGGTTTTGTCATCAAAGGCGAAATTAAAACAGATGTTGCTTTTCCTGAAGTTTTAAAAGTTGCTAAAGAAGCAGGTGATATTAAGTCCCGTGCTACAAATGCTATTGCTACAGGATTTAGAGCAATGGACCGTACTAGCAATGACCTTACACGTTCCGATGTTTACTTCTTAAAAGTGCTTGAAGAAAGAGAAAAGTTAGAAGCAAATGAAGAATTATATACCAACTATCTTATTTCTCAAGGCGTTGACAAAGAAAATGCTTTAGTTCAATCTGCTGCTGTAATGGCTAATCAAGCAAGATATAACGCTGCAAATGATATGTTAAAGTATGTAGATAATCCTGCATTGCGTTCTCAGTTAGCGTTTAATATGCGAGTGGTTGGTCGTTTTATTCGTGCTACTGAAGATTTTGCTAAGAGAAGTTTGCGTTGGATGCTAAAACATCCTACGTCTATTCCTTATAGAATAGGTCATTTGAGTCACGCAACAGATGGTTCTGGTGTTACATACACCGATGATGATGGTAATACATATGTAGTAATTCCTAATGATGGTGTTTTTTGGCAAGACATAGCACCAGCAATAGTAATGCTTGGAACTCCTCAAGGATTGATTACTGCAGGTAAAATAGGTATTGATGGTCTGCGCGGTCAATCTATTAAAGATAGTCCTTACTGGGGCTTCTTTAAACAGGTTGAGTGGAATCAATACACAATGAAATTGTCTATTTTGAATCCATCTTTGATGGAAAACTCTGGCGTTTATACATTGTTGGGTCCTAATATAGGACTACCAGTTATTGCTATCAGAGATTTTCTTGTAGGTAAATTAGCCCAAAGTCAACAAAGTCCAGAACTTGCTCAGTTTGGTTTATCAATAGATAATATTTTACTCGGCGAAATTTCTGACGACACCACAATTTGGCGTTCTATAATTCCACCTGCTGTAAATAATTTCTTTAAATCTCTTGACGGAGAATATAAAGATAATCAAGGTGCAATTGCTGCATATCAGGCTATTGCCTATATGCAATATATCAATCCTAAAAAAGCAGAAGACTTCTTAAATGAAACTGGAGATGTAGACCCAGGTAAAGCACAAGAATTTTTGAATGAATGGCGAATTCAAGTGTCTAACGTACTGGCACAAAAGGCTGGATTTAATACAATCTATGGTGCTCCTATAGCACTAGGTACTCCTGAAATTTCTAAATACCTGAGAGATAATGGAACTGTTACTTTTACAAAAGAGTATGGAGACATACTTAGGGCTGTATTAGATTTCAATCAGGAGAATGGTTTCTTTATTAAAGACCCCTATGCAACGGCAATTTCTCTGCACGCTTTAGAAAGACCTGGCAAACTAATATTTCAGGTACCTAAAAATCTTAGAGAGACACCAATAGCAATAAACTATACAATGGAAACTTATCTATGGGGTGTAAAAAATAGAAAGTTTATCCAGAAATATCCCAACGCTAGTTGGGTATTTGCTCCCAATGTTGGTGAGTATGACCCTAGAGTTATTGCCTATATGGAAGCAGCCGACTTAATACCTGTAGGTAAGAATCCATTTGATGATAACAATGCAGCATTAAGGTCTTATATTGAAAAAACTACTGTTGCTAAACAGTTGTATGAATATTTCCAATATGATAAAGAGGTTGAAAGACTACTTAACGACCCTAATAATCCTCGTAGGAATTTTGTAGATTATCGTACAGAAATAATGCGAAAGGCTGATGTAGAAAAGGAAGCCTTAAAGTTAAGTAATCCTCTGTTGAAGCACGTATTGGAAACGCAGAAGGTTATAACTACAGAAGAACTAAGAAATAACTTTAATGAATTAAAAACAATTGTTAATCAAAATCTATTTCCAAAAGAAGTAGGTTTAGACACTAGAGATTTGTTAAAAATTATGGTTCGTTCTGCATCTGAATTACTTGTTGTTACAGAAAACAATGCAGTGGCTAGACAGTATCTAGGAGATACAGAATTACGGCAGCAAGTAGAAGTTATGTATTCTCAATATCAAGATATTGCTAGACAAAATCCTATTTTAGGTCAAGCCTGGACAGCAATTATTAAGCCAATGTTAGACAAGACATACGATTATCCAATTCAAATAGTAAGAAAGCCTGGTGATTAATGGCACGCAAACCTGTAACCAAGGGTGGTCCTAGACCAGATATTAAGGACTATAAAGGCTTGCCGAATGGTCAGGCTTTATTTGAAGAAGATATTGCTAAGTGGCAGAAATTAAATATTGGAACTCCCAGCCCGTCTTCGCCTGCTACACAGCCAGGTGGTGCTGTAGTTCCAGTAGATTCTTTGGAGTCTGATACCGTAGTTAAGTCTGGTTCGGTAAGAACTGACTGGAAATCTTTTACTGATGGTTCTTTTAATCTTCAAGAAGGTGACGCCAAAATAGGCGGAACACCTTATGTCACTGGCAAGATAGAAAAATATGGCGAAACTCCTACACCTATAGTTATTTTGCCATCTTCTGATGGGCAAGGATTTAATGTAGTACCTCGTGAGGAGTTACTGCAACAAATTGTAACTAGTATCAAAAAGGACCCCAATAATATTACTTATTGGAAACAACAGTTACAAAATTATTATCGCTCTCAAGACGCATTTACGACATCACTTCGTGGTGGTCCAGTAACTGATAAAGATACAGAATTTATTTATGCTTTACGTAGAGCGCTTAGTGAAATTAGCGCAGATAATTTTTCTGCTGGTGTTAGCAATGTTAATGCAGGTAGATTAAATACTACTGGTTTCTATGATGTTAATACCTGGATTCAAAGTAGGCTTGTTGTTCCAGGAAAAACATCTACCAGTACAAGCGAAAGCGCCTTTACTAAAAAGGCAGATGCTATTGCTGATTTTATGCGGGAAGTTCAGATACAGGTTGGTGACCCTAAACTTGTAGATAATGTAGATGCTCTTGCTGAGCAATACTGGTTAAAAGTAAAATCTGAGGAAGAAAAGCGTAAGAGTACTAGAGTTACCACAACTGACCCTATTACTGGTAATACCATTTCTATAGGCACTGGTTATCAAATGCCTTCTGCTACGCTACTCAAAGAATGGCGTATACAGTTTATTACCAAGGGCGCTATTGAAAAAGATAAAGTTATTTCTACTGGTATTAGAAATGTAAAACCCTTAGACCTGCAAGATGCTGGCGGAGAAATGGGTGATAATTATACAAAATTAAAAGGTTATGCCTATGAGTATGGCGTAAGACTAAGCGACGAAGACCTTAAGAAAAAAGCAGCAGAAGCATCACTGCCTGGTGGCTCAATAGAAGAGCAACAAAGAAGTATTCAATTGGCATCAAGGGCGTTGTATAAACCATTAGCCCCATATATTGAGGGTGGATTAAAGGTTAAAGATATTGCTAGCCAATTTATGAGAGCAAAAACTAATGAACTGGAATTGTCTGAAGGTGAAATAGATATTTTTGACCCAGATGTTCAGGCTGCTATTTCAGGAGATAAATTGCCAGGAAGTCTTGATTACTTAATGCAGATTAGGTCAGACCCCAGATACCGCTTTACGAAAAAAGCCAATGAAAGCGCTGCTGGATTTTTAGATACTCTTCTTAAAATGTGGGGGAAGGTGGGTTAATGCCTAGATATTACGAAGACTATGATGTTCCCACGGCAACTGCTGCTCAAAGAGCGCAACAAATAGAATTTGCTAAAAAAGCCGCAAAGCCAACAGTAGGTCTTGGCGCATCTTTGGCAGAACTTCAAAGGTCTGTTGATGAAAGCAAGGCTACTTCTGCAGCGCAAACACAAATTCTTGCTGAAGCACAAATGGATGTTGGTGCTGCAGCAGAAGCAAAAGTTGAGGCTAGGGAAACAGCGGAAAAGATTGCTGTTGAAACTGGCGCAAAAATAGACCCTAATACTGGAAAGATTACACCGCCTTCTGTTTCTACTTACCCTAAAGCAGGAACTATTCTTCGTTACCGTGCTGGCAGGGCTGGTTTTAGAATTCCTATTATTGCCGATGGTAAGGGTGGAGAATATGAGGGTGCAGAAGTTACTGACCCAGACTACAAACCAGGTGGCGGTGGAATTCAATTTGTAGAGTATGAATACTCTAAAGATTTTAAGAAACGTAAGGCTAAGTATTTTAATTCTGCTACTGGTGCGTTTTCCTATGGCGAGTGGGAAGATGTGCCAATGTCTAAGGAAGACTATGATGCACAGCAGGCAAAGATTCTTGCAGAAGAACAAGCACTTAATCAAAAACGAGATGCTTTTGCTCTTATTGAAGCCACTATGCGTTCTTATGGTTTTACTGAAGATGAGTTAAAAGAATTAAATACTTATATTCAGGCTGGATTATTAAATCCTAAACTAGGTCCTGAGCAAATGGTATTGCAATTAAGACAATTACCTGTATATAAAGCACGTTTTGCTGGCAACGAAGAACGCAGGGCTAGGGGTTTGAATGCCCTTTCAGAGGCAAATTATTTATTGCAAGAGAATGCTTATGCGGAAACATTGAGACAATATGGACTACAAAGATTTATTACTCGTGGTCAATTTGCTACTTTTATTGGTAATGATATATCTAATACAGAAGTAGGCAAACGTGTTAAGACTGCTGTAGAAAGATTGCAGATGGGTGACCCAGCCATATTAAGGCAGTTACGTAGTTATTATGCCATTACAGATTCTGACATAGTTTCTTATTTCTTGAATCCTAAAGAAGTATTACCTGAACTAGAGGCTAAAGTTACTACTGCTGAAATTGGTGCTACCGCTGGACAGTTTGGATTAGATACTGGCTTAGCAAGAGCATCTGACTTAGAGCGTTATGGTGTTGATTTAGAAAGAGCACGTCGTGGCTATAGCAATATTGCACAATTATTGCCACGCACCACCACCTTAAGTGATATTTACAAACAAGCAGGAATTGACTATACCCAAACAACTGCAGAAGAAGAAGAGTTTAAGGGATTAGCATCTGCTAAAAGAGCCAGAGAAAAACTTTCAGAACTTGAAACCGCTGCATTTAGTGGCAGAAGTGGTTTAGGTAGAACATCGCTAACTGCTCAAGCAGGCGGCGCAATCTAGATTCCCGACGTGGACCGACCAGCCCCACGCGGTGTATAAGACTGGTAGCAAGAGCCAGCCTGTCAACCCCTGGACAGAACTGTGGCTTGCGACTAACTAACGATAGAAAGGGTGGTTGCTATGAGCAACAACTACTGGGATGAAGAAGACGACGAACAAGATACACCAGACCATCAACTGTCTGGCGATGACTTAGTTAAGAAACTAAGGAAAGCCAAGCGTGCTGATGAGAAGCGTATCAAGGAACTTTCCGAACAACTTGAAGGATTCCTCAAGGAGAAGAAAGAAAAAACCGTCGCTGATGTCCTAGCAAAAAAGGGAGTAAACGCTAAGGCTGCAAGACTTATTCTGAAAGATGTGCAGGAAGCCACTGAGGAGTCTATTGACTCTTGGCTCCGTGATAACGGAGATTTAATCGGCTATAACCCACAGGTTCAGAATGAAGATACGCAGCAGAATCTTGCGACTTTACGTCAGCAAGACATTCTTACCCAAAGCGGTATTGCTCCAGACAAAGCCGTAGACCTAGAGCGACAACTAGAAAATGTTGACTCTATGGATGATTTAATGAATCTTCTACGCAATTCCTAATCCGTTCATAGTCACTTGGAGGTGACAACTCAATGCCTAACGCATATACCGATACTGGCTCTACCTCTTTAGGTGGAACCGCTGGTGGTGCAGGTCTAGTACAGAAGGCGTATGACCGTCTTCTAGAGTTTGCTCTCCGTTCAGAACCACTACTTCGTTCTGTCGCAGACAAGCGTCCTGCTCGCCAAGCATTCCCAGGTTCAACTGTCGTTCTACAACGCTACGTTGACCTTGATGCAAAAACCTCTACTCTATCTGAGACAACAGACCCAGATGCAGTAGCGCTTACAACCCCAACTTCCGTCACCATTACTCTTAATGAGTACGGTAACGCGGTTCTTGTAACCCGTGCTCTTGAGTTATTCTCACTCGCAGATGTAGACCCAGCGATTGCAAATATTATTGCATACAACCTTGCTGATTCTATTGACAATGTAGTGTCAACAACTCTTACAAACGGAACAAACGTAATTTACGGTGGTGCTCGTACATCTACAGCAACCATCACTTCATCTGACACCATTGACTCAGCAGACATCCGTAAGGCTGTTGCTAAGTTGCGTGCTAATAAGGCTAAGGCTCGCCGTGGCTCTTATTTCTGGTGCGGTATTCACCCAGAAGTTTCACACGACCTTCGTGCAGAATCTGGAAACCTTGGCTGGAACTTCGTTCACGCACAAACTGCACCTGCTGCAGACAAGATTTGGGCTGGCGAAATCGGAGATTACGAAGGAGCATTCTTTGTTGAATCTTCACGTATCCCATCTGCTAAGGATGGTGCAGACCAGACTGCTCTTACTACAACCGCTGTAACCGTTGCAGGTACTTCAGCAGGCTTCACCTTCGGTGTTGCTTCGTCTTCAGTAATTGCATCTCGTGCAGAAGTTGGCGACAAGATTGCTGGAACTGGTATTGCATCTGGTGCAAAGATTTCCGCACTCAGCACAACTGGTTCTACAACCACAATTACTGTTGATACAGCAAACACTGGTGCAGTTACTGCAACCACAACTGTTACTGTAACTCCAGTAACCCGTGTATTTGATACTCTCCTCTGCGGACAGCAAGCACTTGCTGAGGCTGTTGCAGAAGAACCACACATCGTTATCGGAAACGTAACCGATAAGTTGATGCGCTTCCGCCCAATGGGTTGGTACGGCGTACTCGGCTTTGCACGTTACCGTGAAGAAGCGTTGTATCGTATTGAAACTGGTTCCTCAATCGCTGCTAAGTAGTTGATTGACTCTGTAGGGCAGGCATATTTGAAAAGTCTGCCCTACGGGGTGAGTTCACTAGGAGGACTTATGACTAATTGGTTATTCAAAACACCAACAGTAGAAGAAGGACCTGCTGGTCAGGCTCGTCTATTTGAGTTCTACAAGATTGACCGTGGCATTACTATTGTCAGAGATGTAGATGGTGACTATGCACAGGTTCGTTATCTACAAGATAGTGACTATGCAACCTATCCAGAGATTTATCAAGGTGGCTATAACCACACTGTAGATGATGCTACTAAGGCAGCACTTATTGCTGGCAATGTCGGAGTAACAGAAAGTAACTTTACTGCCCTATGAAGCACTGGGAATACCATCCTGAGTATGTAGACGGCTGCTTTGGATGCAAGGGGATGAGCGTTCAGATGAACGCAGGTGACGCTGATAGCCGAAGGGTTATGCCTAATAAAGCGTTTAACAAAGAATTGGATGCCTACAAAGAGGCGAGAGCCCAGGGTATCCAGCCAAATGGAACTTCTATGGCGAAGATTCAAGAGGCAGTCAAGGCTAGTGAGGTATTAGGCAAGCCGTATAACGGCAACAAGATGCCACCAGCCAAAGCAATTAACAAACAAACAGCAGCGGTAATGAAAGAAATAGGAGCATAACTATGCCAATGGTAAATGGAAAGAAGTTCCCTTACACAGCAAAAGGCAAGAAAGCAGCCAAGTCCTACGCAATGGGCGAGAAGATGGAATCAAAGGCTGAAAAGAAAATGGAAATGAAAAAGGGTATGAAGAAGATGGCAGCAAAGAAGAAAATGGCTGCTAAGAAAATGAAGAAGAAGTAATTATGCCAGGCAGAATTAGACCAGGGATGACTGGGTCAGAACGTATGAAAAAACAGCAGGCTATAGATGAAAGAAAAGCACAGTTGGCTGAAGACGCATACCGCAAAATGATTCAGCAAGGCAAAGTAACTCCAGTAAATAAAGAAAAAATCAAAGCAAAAATTGCCAAAGATTTTGGATTCTATCCATTAGGAGACACTAACTAATGAAAGCAAAAAAAGGAATGGGATTCAAAGCAGCCCAATCACAAATTGCCAAAAAGCAGGGTATCTCTATGGAGCGTGCAGGAGCAATCCTTGCGGCTGGTGCTCGGAAAGCCTCAGCAGCAGCCAAGAAGAAGAACCCAAACCTTAAGAAGGTTAAAGGTGCTATGAAGAAGGGTAAGAAGTAATGGCTGAAAAACCTTTTTGGCAGCAAGAAATGGAACGTGCTCAACGTGAAATTGAATCTGCTCGTAGTGAGCAAGCCAAAGAAGCATCTAAACAAATGCGTTCTGGAGAATCAAATAAATCATTAAAAAGCAAAACCCGTATCGGCAATCTAGCGCGACCTGGTCGTGGTGGTATGGCTGGTGGCGGTTTCTTGGACCAACTTAAATAATGTCTTCGGGTAAATATAAACCGCACCGCAAGTTTAACTCTGTTCAAATCAAAGATGGCTATGTGGTGCGGTTAAATAAAAATGGAACAGTAAAAGCAACACTAGGAAAGTATGGAGAATATGGCAAGCAAGAAAGACCCGCGGCTCGCTAGAGCAGGTGTCTCTGGTTTTAACAAGCCAAAGCGCACACCTAACCATCCTAAGAAATCACACATTGTTGTGGCTAAAGAAGGCAGTCAGGTTAAGACTATCCGCTTTGGTGAACAAGGTGCTAAGACTGCTGGCAAACCCAAGGTTGGTGAGGGTGACAGGATGAAGAAGAAGCGTGCATCCTTTAAGGCACGCCACGCTAAGAACATTGCCAAGGGTAAAATGTCTGCTGCTTACTGGGCAGATAAGGTGAAATGGTAATGGCGTATACCAAACCTGAACTCAGAGAGCGTATTAAGAACCGTGTAATGGCTGGCAGTAAAGGCGGTAAGCCTGGTCAGTGGTCTGCTCGTAAAGCACAGATTGTTGCACAGGAATATAAAAAGGCTGGCGGTGGCTACTCTGGCAGCAAGACCAGTAAACAAAAGTCTTTATCTAAATGGACTAAAGAAAAATGGGGCACTAAATCAGGTAAGCCAAGTACTCAAGGTAGTAAGGCTACAGGGGAACGGTACCTACCTAAGAAGGCTAGAGAAAAACTTTCTGCTGCTGAATACGCAAAGACATCCGCTAAGAAGCGGGAAGATATGCGTAAAGGTAAGCAGTTTTCAAAACAACCTAAGTCAATAGCAAAGAAAACGGCGAGGTATAGATAGTGGCAACGGGCACAGCAGGTAGTTCATTTACCAGCGAACTCAATCGCTTGGCTAATGGTGGGACATATCCAGCAATTACTGCATACAAGACAGCAACTCAGGCTGCCAATGATTATGCCGCTACCACAGGACTATCTCTTATTGGTGCCCTGAATAAGAAAGCAGATGTTAACCGCCAACCTAATAACTATAAAGCCCTTGGTGGTATCTGTAATGAACTGGCAGGAACTAGTGGGCTTTCTCCGACTGATGCTTTAAGGAGCATAAACCTATGACATATACCTTGGCACAGATGATGGACGAAGTCCAGATTAACCTATCTGGATATACCTATCAGCAAGACCGCTCTACATATCTTACTGCTGCTGTTACCACAACCACTTCTCCTAGTTCATCACCGCTCATTCTTAGCCTTGCATCTACTCAAGATATAGGCAAAGGTGTTATTGAGATTGATGATGAGTTGTTGTGGGTAGATAACGTAGACCGTGTTGCTAACACTGCAACGGTTTCACCGTATGGTCGTGGCTATTTAGGTACTACTGCTGCTACTCACGCGGTTGATGCAAAGGTAACTATCAGCCCAATCTTCCCACGGGCTAGCATTACCAAGGCTATCAACGACACTATTCACGCAGTTGGTAGCGCTATCTATGCTACGAAGCAGACTACATTTACATATAACGCTGCGGTTACTACCTATGAATTTCAAGACCTAGGCATTGAAAATATCTTGTCTGTCTCCTGGCAGGATATTGGTCCTACAAAAGAATGGATTAGAGTTAACCGCTGGACATTTGACCCATTTGCAGATGTAACTACCTGGGGTTCTAACAGCCAAACTATCACTATTGGGGATGTAATTATTGCTGGTAGAACTGTCAAGGTTATGTACGCAACTAGTCCAGCAGTCTTTACTGCAACTAGCCAAGACTTTGCTACACAGACAGGATTACCTTCCAGCACTAAGGATGTAGTAATTCTTGGCGCTGCTTATAGATTGTTGCAATATCTAGACCCAGCCCGTGCTGCTCAGTACAGCCCACAGGCTGATGAGATTGACGCTAAGCGTCCATTCGGTGCAAGCAATAATGCTGTCCGACAACTATTTGCTTTGTATACCCAGCGACTCAATGAGGAGCGAAACAAGCAACAGAATCAGTATCCACCACGAGTTCACTATAGCGCCCGATAGGAACATAAATGACAACACGTAAATACTCATCCCGCTCACAGCAGACTACGCTGACTGGAGCCATTACATCAGGTGCTACGTCTATGACTGTAGTATCGGGTACTGCGCTGCTAGGTGGTGTAACAATCTCAGCAGGTACTACCTTTACTTTGGTTTTGGATGTTGATACTGCTATTGAAGAAATTGTAGATGCCACTGCGGTATCTACCAATACCTTTACAATCACTCGTGCAATAGATGGTTCAACAGCGCAAGACCATAGCGCTGGTGCAGTAGTACGGCATATGGCAATCGGTCGTGATTATCGGGACGCTAATACACATACCGAAGCAGATGCTTACTACAATGACGGTGCTGGTGCTGGGCATACCTTGCACGGTATTGGTTCTGGCGAAGGTGTCGTAGTCGGTACCCTTAAGACCCAGACACTTACAAATAAAACTTTAACTAGCCCTACAATTTCTAACCCTACATTTACTGGCACACCATCGGCTGAAGCCAGCATTATCTTTGAAGGCTCTACAGCAGATGCCTATGAGACAACCCTGACTGTTGTTGACCCAACACAGGACAATACAATCACCCTGCCTAATACAACAGGTACGGTAGTCATTGCTACGGCAACACAGACACTGACCAATAAAACCTTGACGAGTCCTGTAATATCAGGTACGCCAACAATTACAGGTCTGTCCTCAGCAGGAATGATTTCATCATCTGCTACCCC
>Ga0214917_10002831_pt1 | contig 20736 bp, 25 predicted proteins | sample LL_1208_BB_MetaG_FD_177983 | JGI IMG/M metagenome (GOLD analysis project Ga0214917, IMG submission 177983) | Freshwater microbial communities from Lake Lanier, Atlanta, Georgia, United States - LL_1208_BB | ecosystem: Environmental > Aquatic > Freshwater > Lake | place: USA: Georgia | collected...
CAGTTGAAGTTTGCGATCCAGTAGAAAATAGCTCTTATGAAATAAACATCAATGGAAAAAACGTTAGCGTTTCAAATTTTGTTCTAGACCCTTGGTTTGATAAAGAAATGATAAATGAAGCAAGATATGATTATCTATCTACAATAAAAGCGCCTCTTACACTTGCGCGGGGGGGATATAATATAATTTTAAATTGTGAAACCGGCGAAATTAAACCTACATTTGAATCAAAACAAAATGAAGATGAGCATAACTTAATAAAGCCAAGTCACGCTGCAGCTAGAACAAGTAGGAATATCGCAAAAAAACAACCTTTTACTCAGAAGAAGTAGAAGATTTATTCGAAGCGTAAAGATCTTTATACCAACCTCCACCTTTCAAAGTAAAACCTCCGCCGGCAGAAATTAAGCGTTTCATTGTTTCTGAATTACAGTGGGGGCAAGTAGTCAAAGGATCATCTTTTATTGATTGAAAGGTTTCCAATAAATGTTTGCAAGCTTCACATTGATATTCGTAAGTCGGCATGTTAACCTCAAGAAGTAATTACGACTGGAAATAAAACAATTTGTCCTGATACTTTTTGAACGCCAGGTTGTCTGACGTTTTTTAAAACTCCATTATGATTAATAAGATCACAAAAAGAAGGATTTTGAAGAACATCAGAGAATCTATATTCTACATCATCAATCCAACATTGTTGTGAAACAAGTTGACAAATCTGCGAATAATCACTATGCCTTGAATCATGGGCTACTGCATTAGGTTGAATAACTTTAACTTGCTTTCCATTTATGCTTTTAAATGTAGACGCACAAGGAAATCCATTTATTCCTTGAAAATTTGATCCAGTAAAATGCCATCCATAATTGCAAGCACGATTAGGAGATTGATCTATCTTTTTGTCCAAAATCCAATGTTTTCCAACCGTTGAAACAATTCCTCCTGAATAGATGCCTAATTGTTTAGTGACTTTACTATCATGAGAAATCATGGAAGCAACAGTCGTTGAAATTGTTTGCGGAGATGGATTTAAAATATGACTTGCATTGATGTACATTAAATCAGCAACTTGTGCCGTTAACAATGATGCATCAAAAACGTCAGCTAACTGTTGTTGCAACGTAGCAGAAACGTTCACTCTAATGCCTCCGATCTTCAAGGCGTCAGACATTACATTTAATCTAACTTTTTTTCCTGAAACAGTGTATTCAAGCGATGACCAAGAAGCTTCAAAGTTTCCTGACATAACTTGATCAAAAATAAATTTTTCTCTATCAGGGATCTTTTCAGGAAATGTCAATGATGTCGTAGTCATATGTCATTTCTTCCAGAATGAATACATGTTTTTCTCAATTTCATAATTCATCATTTTTGTTGGACGGTTCGGCTGTTCTAACGCCCATTTAAACATTTTCATAACAGTTTCTCGAAGATTTGTTTGGTCGTTAAACCCTAAGAGTTCATGAGCTTTCGCATGATCGCAATAAGCTGTGTGAACCTCATTCCTCTTTTCTAGATGAACTTTCGTTGCGTTAATTCCCAATTCTTTTGCTACATCGATTACTACATCTGCAGCTTCATTGATCGTATAATATTTGTCTGCACCAATATTAAAAATTTCTCCGTCATGAGACATCATAAGCTTCTCGAAAGGTTCCATATAAAACTTAATATCAGAGAATGCTCTAACTTGTGTTCCGTCACCAAAGATAGACAGAGGTTCATTGTTCATGGCTTTACGAATCCAAATGCCTATGACGTTTCTATATCGATCCCAAATGTTTTGATAAATGCCAACGACATTATGTGGTCGAACAATACTGTATTTTAGACCAAACATTTCATGAGCAAGCTTCAAATCCATTTCAACTGCATACTTTGCAATTCCGTATGGGTCTTCTGGCGTTGGTAGTTGATCTTCTGTAAATGGAGGCTTTCCTACGCCGTATACAGCCATTGATGAAGTAAAAATAACTTTTTTAACATTGTTATTAACACACGCGTTAATAATATTTGCAGAAGAAAGAACATTATTCGTGTAATTGTAATTTCTAATAAATGGACTTAATCCTTCTGCTGCATATGCTGCAAAATGAAAGACATAATCAGGTTTTTCAGATGAAAAAATGTTTTCTACTGCAACTCTATTCCCGAGGTCTTGTTCATAAAATGTCACATCTTTATGAACAGAATCGACGTATCCCCCGCTTAGATCATCGATTCCTACGACTTTGTATCCTTTTTCTAAAAGGTATCTAGAAAAATTGGCACCAAGAAGTCCTGCAACACCTGTAATTAATACTTTCATCTTTTCCTCACTTAAGTGACTCTAGAAAATCTACAACACTGTTAATTGAAAATACACCGCTTGACTTTAAATTATTTTCTTGTTCTAAAATTAATTCTGTTCTATCTTCAAGATTCATAGAAGAAATTAAACTAACCTTTTCCACAACGGACCCAGATCCATTTACTGTCCAACGGCTTCCTAATAATGAAGGAATTAAAAACTCTTCAGGAACAAGCGCTGGAACATTTGAAACTATATTTTCAACGTATCTAGGAGAAGCGAATCCTCTCTGAGCATACTCTGGTTTAGTTATGTGAGTCGTACAGATAAAAGAATTTAGCCTCTTCATTGAATCATAGAAATTTAATCTAGGAGCAAACGCAACATTTGGGTGCGATTGAATCAAAGACTTTGGCGATTCACGTTCTGGAGAAACTTCTAACCAATTGCCATGAACAGTCGTTTGAATACCTAAGCTTCGCAATCCTGCTGAGGGTAAAGAATAATATCTCTCAAATGCCTGAGGCCTTTCATAATTGTTGCCAACATATCCGTATTCAAAAGAAGTCGAATTGACTGGCATTAGCTTCTTCCAGTCCGTCCAAAACATCAATCTTTCGCGTTTCCTCGTTAGATTCCTCGGTTCGAAAGCAGGATCTGCGATAATTGCTTCAGGCCACATCATTTCGTCAACATGAGAAACTTTATAATCGCAATCCCAAATCACGACAGGGATTTTCCCATGATATTTTGACAACAACGCAAATTGCCTGTCAAGATCTGGCTCAAATTTATCAGGTCCAGAATTTTTATACGTTTTCCAACGCCATTCAACAAATAGGATATCTAAATCAGGAAATCCATCGTCATATTTCAATCCTGGATATGGTGTTGCTTCTCGTTGTTGTTGGAGCGCATATACATCATGACCTCTATCGATCAAAGTATCGACCATAATGGGCCGACCATAACGATGACCATCCGGCGTCTTGGCCTCTTTTGATGATTCAAATGACTCACAAAATCCCCAATAACTGATTCCTATTTTCATACTATCCTTTTTTGTTAATAAATTCTAGAATGGTTTTCATTTCCCAATCAAGGTCTTCAGAATCAACACATAGATGCAAAGTTTCGCATCTAGTCCATTTTATAAAATCTGCATATGTGTCAGAGATTATTTGCATTTGACGAGAATCGATGTCATGCATGTCGTCATGAAAACCTTCATATGAAGTTCTATAAGGAATAATGATTTTTACTCCAATTGATGCAGCCAAAGAATCAATGTAATTTAAAGCTTCAATATCAGTTTGACGACCATACACTTCAGAATAAACCCATTCAGATGGATAAGATCTATCTAAAATCGTTGAAGTCCCAGTCTTTTTTAGAAAATTATAAAAATACGGATCTCCATATCGTAAAGCATTTTTAAAATATGAAGGATCATTTGAAAAAGCATTCCATTCAGATTCGTTCTTAAAGTAAGGAATGTTTAATCTTCGTGATAACTCTTTGGCCATTTCGGTCTTGCCGACCTTGTCTGACCCATCAAATAAAATGACCATGCTCATAATGGTACCTCATGAATCCAATACTTTAACCTTACTCATAAAAGTTTTATTACCATATCCATCGACTGTGATTTCAGAAAGACAAACGCTGTACTTGGGAATTTCTCTATTACCATCCCACCCCCAACAGAACAATCGGTGATTTTGACCTCCAATACCCGTAATCGTTAAAAGCAAATAGTTTTTCCCTGTTTTTGTCTTTTTAGGTTTTGCGTCAGAAACAATAAACCAGTAAATGTCACTACCTGAAAGATCATCAACTGATTTGACGCCCTTGGATTCCAACTTCTTTAGGATATCATCAGGCATTAACATGGCTGCATTAAATGAACCAAGGTATTTAATGCTATTATCGACCATCTCACCGCGAGTCCACTCAGGTTCATCCTTAGATTCGATCAGGAGATTACGAAATGCTTCCATTCCAACGAGAGGGTTCTTTTTGGTATGCTTCTTGATTTCATTATTATGATCAATCAGGATTTGATACATTTGTCTATAGCTGCTAAACGTTCTATCTACGCCAACACAATCCAATGAGTCAAATGCCTTGATTCCGATCAGGGCTTCAAGAGCTCGTTTGTTGAATTTAGAATGTTTCCACGTACCGTCCTCATTCCATAACATGTCCTCTATTGATTTGTATGGACGATTTTCCATGATCTCATCAACTGCAGCTTCCCCCACGCCCTTACATGAAAGGAAGCTTGGCATGAATCTTTTTCCTTCGAGGATAGTCCAGCTCTTCGTTGCATAGTTGACGTCGATGTTTACGATCTTGTATCCAAGCGCTTTGACCTCTGAGAAAGCCTTAGCACGCTTCTCATCATTTCCTGACATCGATTCAAGATAAGCACAAAGCCATTCCTCCTCAAAGTAAGTGAGGAGCCATGCACAGTAGTAAGAATCAATTGCATAAGACACTGCGTGAGATGCGTTAAAACCGTATCCGGAGAAGAAGAGAATCTTTTCGTAGAGTTCATCTGCCACTCTTTCAGGAACACCATTCTTCATCGCACCAGAAACGAAGTCTTCCTTGGCCTTCTTGGCGTCTGCTGCCGCGGCGTCTTTCTTTGAAGCAGAACGTTTCATAATGTTTCTGCGAATTGTATCCGTCTCTGCCTCAGGGAATCCTGCGACGACCGAGCAAAGTTTCATGGTTTGCTCCTGAAAAATGATGCATCCGTAAGTCGGTTCTAGCACCTTCTTGATAAGAGGATGTTGGTAATCGATCTTTTCAGGTTCGTTCTTAGCGCCAATGTAGATCTTGTCGACGTTTGCCGCCAAAGGACCTGGACGATAGATTGAAGTTAGAGTAGCAATGTCAATGATGCTACGAGGCTTTGCTTTCGTAAATAGACGCTGTGCGCCAGGTTGCGTACATTGGAACACGCCGGCAAACCTTCCTTCGTGATAAACATATTCATAGACTTTTTGATCATTTAGATCAATATTCTTCGGATCCATGTGTTTATCAAACCAAGCCTTAATGTCTTGGAACGTTGGATTTGCAATTCCTTCACGCCTTTGCAAAATTAGATAGATGCATCGTTCGATGATGCGCAAAGTTTCGAGGCCGAGTAGATCGAACTTAATCCATCCGAACTCTTCGAGATGCTTATAATGCATGCCTTCAACCCATGGAGTCTGAGGTTCACCCTTTGCGAGAATAAGAGGCATACGTTCAGCAATGTCTTCAGACACGATAACACCGCCGGCATGGCGGCCAAGAGAACGATTCTGCTTGAAAAGAATCTCAATCGGTTCGGCAACTTCAGGATGCGATGCAACGAAGTCTTGCATCGACTTAGAATACTTCATCGCGTCTTCATAAGTCAACACAAAAAGGTTCTTGTCGACACCAGGTTTGAAGACTTCTTTCTTGACATCGTCTTCTACCGGAGCAAGAGCAGCATTGACTTCTTCGAATGGAATGTTATAAAATCTTGAAATGTCTTTGACAAGGCTCTTAAGCTTAAAGGTATTGTAGTTAGAGATTGGAATAACATTGTTATTACCAAAATTCTCACGGAGAAGTTCGATCAGCTTATCGCGGTCTCCAATATCAGAATCGATATCAGGAGCTCCTGAATTATGGGTTAATAGCCATTCTTTATTTTCGTTTGAAACAAAAAACGTATGATCATCATCAACCTCAATATCGATTAATTCAATTTCATCTTCTAAATCAACGATCTCAATTGAATTAATCTTTGTACGTTTTAATGAGATGAGCTGTTTTTCCATAGTCTTTATTTTCTAAATTCGGGATTTTATCATAGAGATCGGATGATCTCAACATTGAATAAAAATCGTTCATGTATACGACTTTTATTTTTACGTTTGCAGGATCTAAACTTTCCCTAGCGGCTGAATTTGAATTTAACTTTTTCGAGAATAAATTTTCACTTTCTCGAATACCTTTTAATTCGATAAATTCGTCTGTGTCTGGCAGGTAAAAATCTGGTGTATAAAATCTTTTCTTTCCGTTTACTTCCGTTTCAAAAACCTTTTTTTCATATTCAAAACGAATGTTTAGATAAATGCAATATCTTGCGTAATCTGCTTCAAGAGAACTTTTAAAATAAGGAGAATCTTGTATATCGGCTCTCCATCCTGTTCTTCCGTTAGTGTGAGACTTTATCAACCCTAATGATTGTCCTTTTCTTGCACAAATTTTATTACAAAAACGAGTCGTTGCAGATTTTTTTACTGTTAGTTTAGAGTTGCAAACTTCACAAAAAACATCTTTTCTATCATAAAGACTTTTTGAAAAACAATCAGGAGAACAAAATTTTTGAGTGCTATTTTCGCTTACCTCAAAAAGTTTAAGGCAACTATTGCATTGTTTTTGGATTTTTGCATGCCGAGTGTTGACAGATGACATGTACTTTGCATAACATTTTTTTGAGCATGTTACCCGATTTTTTGCTTGTGAATGAGGAAGATAAAATTCTTTGCAACATATCTTGCATTCAACTTTTTGCTTAGATCCGTTTTCAGGAATTTTGTACCAGGCTTTTTTGCATTTTACACTGCAGTATTTCTTTCTTGCTGAACCTGCAGAACCAGATCCATTAACAACGTATTCTACATAAAAAATCTTTTTGCAATATTCACAAGTTTTCTCAATTCTCTTCATGCAGTTAATTATTTAACGATAGATAATAACTCATCTGTAATCAAAATTTCTTTAGCTTGAACTTCAATTTTTTTATCATCACGGATAACAATCCATAGATGATTTTCTGAACATTCGATACATCCTTCATCAGTTTTAAATCGATAAACTCTTTTTGCTTTTGAAATAAACTTGTTATTAACTTTCTTTAATGACCCAGATCCTCCGACTACTAAATCACCAATTTCTAAATCTTTGATTTTTTTAAAGCTTTTTTCAGTTTTTACTAAAGTTTCTGGATTCAGACACCTATGAGGATTGAGAAACCGTTCAAATGAAAGGTCATACTCTACAGGATCTAGGTTGGTTACTCCAAGAACGTAAGCGACTAGAGAACCTGCGGCCGAACCACGCCCCGGACCAATCAGCATGTGTTCACGTGCAAGGTCCATGATTGCCTTCATCGTGAGGAAGTATCGAGAAAACTTCTTGTCTCGAATGATCTTTAATTCATACTTGATTCTTTCGATATACTCGGGTTTGTCATCCAAGCCTCGCCAGATCAACCCCTTCTTGCAAGCTTCAACGAGCGCCTTGTCTTCAGTCGATCCTTCAGGAATCACGTATGAAGGGAGCTTCATCTCCTTGTTGGGGTGGATGTCTCCCAACTCATTGTGGACGATGTCATGAGTGCGCTCGATGGCCTCGCGGATCAGGTCATCATCATAGAAATCCATGCCTTCGGTCGTCGATCGATATGAATCCCAGACCTGAGTTGCATTCTTTGGGTAGAGTTCGCACTTGAGATCGTCCTTGGACTTTGGAAGCATGTTAGGATCGAAGTTCTGATAGTTGAGCCATCCGAGCTTCTTATAGATCTCACGCTCTTTCCAGTTATCAGGACGAGAATAATGTGAATCGCAGGTGACAACCAGCCGATTCGACAAAGAGTTTCGTTTCGCAAATTCGATCAAGGCGCGATTGACTAGATGCTGCGCTGGGAGTTTATTGAACTGTAACTCCAGAGCAACGTTGTCACGGCCTACCGCATCTGCAAGCTTATCATAAGTGTTGCCCATCTCGAGCAAGACAGATTCAAATAGCGCATCATCATCAAGCAACTGATGCTTCAGATCATCAAACTTGATCTTTTGCAATTTGGAAAAGACGTCATAGCTCAACGTGCCGCCGAGGCATGCCGTGCTGATAAAGAAATGACCACCTTGTGCAGCCTCCTTCAGCATCCTATAATCAATTCGGGGGAACCTGTAGAAGCCCTCCAAATAACCTCGAGAAACCAGATGGAATAACCTTTGCAAACCAATTGGGGTTTTTGGTAGGACAACGAGATGATGCCGGCGTTTAACCGGATCATTGTACTTGCCTGATTTCGTCTCATCTTCATTTTCGATCGTAAGAGAAGCTTCATCTGTTCCGAGATCCGTCGTTTCATCGTTTCCATCAACGACTGCCGTGATGGGTGTGATGATGGATTCATCCTTGGTTGGTTTCTCTTTCGATTTTTCGAGATCCCTCTGCCACTGTTTCAGATCGGGATGGACATACATCTCGCATCCAGGAATGAACTTGAAGTTCTTGCCTGATTTCCTCATTTTTTCAGCGTGAAGATATGCATGGCAGAATCCGTTCATGTGGCCATGGTCGGTTAATGCCCAAGCATCCATGCCATTTTCTAAGACGTAATCGATGTGCTCTTGTGGATAATCAAGCCCATCAAATGTTGAGAATCCTGATATTATTCCGCCCGGAATTTATTTTCCGGGCGGAAATTACGAATGCGCGTGGAGGCCGACAAAACGATTTGGCCTCCGATCGCGCATTTCCTTCTTGCTGTTTGACATACCATGATTATACCATGTGAGGTTGTAAGTTTTGCACAGCAAAGATTCTAAAATGAAAAAGCTCCCGTTTCCGAGAGCTTTTAGGATTAATCAACTTCGAAAGTCACATAATTTGTGCTGCGATTAAACACCCACGGGCAACTGCATGAAGAGGATCTGCTGCGTGACGAACTTCCTTGACTGGAAGAGGGAAACCGTTCTCTTCGAGCTTCTTTGCAAATAGATCAACGAATCCCTTTGCCTTTGAGGTTCCACCGGCTACGACAACAGGGAGTGGGTCCTTGAACTTTGGAAGCGACTTGTGTCCTTCCATTGCAGAAGCAAGTTGCTTCGTCGTGTAATCGATGAGACGATCATAATAAGTAGCAACTGCGGACAAAACTTGATTGTCGTTTGGTTCACCGACGGTAAAATCCCCTTGTTCCTTTTCAGCCTGGACGACAGAATCCGTTTCACCTGTTGCGACGGCTGCCATACGATCAACCCAATCACCAGACTTCGTGGTTGAGAATGTGACGACAGGTTCACCATTTAGCATAACGCAAACGTTGACCATGCCAGCTCCCCATGATAGTGCGACTCCGGTATAATCATCCTTTTCTAGTTCTGAGTAACAAAGTGCTTCGGCTTCGTTAATTGCTCTAGCTGAATACCCTACTTCTGAAAGGAGTTTCACAATGACATCCTCATGATATCCTACATCGAAGTCTTCATCTTCTTGATCAACAGGTTGCGCCGGGACGCAGAACACAAGCTTCTCTCCAGGTTCAGATGGTGAGCCAGCAACTTCTTTGAGAATATATGTTAAAATTCTGCGGGCGTCTTTTTCTTTAGAAGAAACTACACCTTTATACATGGGACGCTTCGCTGAATCGTTTCTTTCCACTGCTTTTTCAATCGCGTCTTTGCCAAGGATGATGAATGAACCATCGGCGTCTTTAACGAAAACTTTTCCAGCTAATCCTTTTTCAATCATCTTTGTAGCGATGGGGGTCGTTGGTTTTATAACATAAAACGCATCTCGAAAATCTTTATATGTAACTTTTCCTTTCGTTCCTTCTTCTGCAAGAACGATGAACGATGTTCCTACATCTAATCCTTTAGCCATGTCTTATCTCCTAATTGAATTATATACTATTTGTTTTTCTTCAACATCGCCAATTTCGAAGCAGAAGCGCTTACGTCATCATCGACGATAGTTTGGGTTCCCAAATCTTTTCCTTTTTTCTTCAAAGAATCAGTCGAAATTGTTGTGACAAATTTCTTCTCATCAATCTCTACAACTTTTCTTTGTCGAACTTCAGGTTTAAAAAATGAACCCTTCGGATCTATTCTTGGGTCACTTAAATCAGGCTTTCCAGTTATTCTACCTACAATAAAACCTAGAACAAAAGCTGTTCCATATAACAATATGTTTGTGGTAACAATGATAGATTCCATTGAGTATAATCTATGTATTGATGATACTTAATTCCATGAAAAATAATCTAGAAAAAACAATATTAGAAATGTTTGGTGAACCAATCGGAAAAGTTCCTGGAATTACAACAGTTGGTTCTGTCGGCGTTAGAGATATGAATGAAGATGACTTAGGAGACGTTTGCTCATCATGCGGAATGATGTCAATCGATGGAAAATGTGGATGTCCAGAAGTTGAACAAGAAAAAGTCTGCGAAGGTTGTGGACTTCCAGCTTCGCAATGTCAGTGTGATATGAAGAGCGTCTGCCCAATGTGCGGCATGATGCCTGTTCAACTTGATGCACCTTGTTCTTGCGGATTAAATGAAGTTGAAGAAGGTTCTGCTTGTGGTGAGTGTGGAATGTATGAAAGTGAATGTAAATGCGGTATGAGTGAAGCCAAAAAGAAAGGCCCATCAAAAGAAACTGCAAAAAAAATCCTCAAAGGAACAAAAACATTCGCTCAAAAAATGAAAAAAGTTTCTAGCTGGGCAGAAGATCCAGCTGCTGCAGCAGCGTGGATGGCACATAAAGCTACAGGCAAATGGCCGAGCGAAAAGTGATTTAGAAAAATACTTTTAAATCAGGTTCATTTACCATGGGGTCCATTTTCTCGGACCCCTTGTGATGTCACTGTGACAAACTTAGCTTTTGATCTAAGTTCTCTAATCGTCCTGGCACCTGAATAAGATATTCCTGATTTAATTCCTTCAAGCAAATCTGTCAATGTGTTTGCTACAGATCCCTTGTAAGGGATCATCGTACTTTCTCCTTCAACGACAGAAACTCTACCTCTCCATTGCAGTTGAGCTTCTCGTGAAGCCATTCCCCTAAATTTCTTAAAAAGTGGAACTCCAATAGGTTGCGATGACTTATATGTCAACCCATGAGAATCTACAAGATCTCCGGGACATTCATCATGTCCTGCAAGAATAGATCCTAACATAATCATATCAGCACCTGCAGCCAAAGCTTTAACAGCATCACCTGAATTTCTAATTCCGCCATCTGCGACGATAAAAACATCACGATCAGATTTTGCACAATCCATCACCGATTGTAGAGTTGGAATACCATGACCCGTTCGAATTCTTGTCGAACACATGCTTCCACCACCCACACCAACCCTGATAGAGTTAGAGCCCCAATCCGCAAGATCATTAAACGCATCTAACGTTGCAACGTTGCCAGACATTAAATGAACTTCATCCCCAAGTTTAAGACGTAATTCTTTTAATGCGTTTTTAACAGATGAATGATGGCCATGAGCAACATCAATGCAAAATGCTCTACATCCAGCTTCATATAGAGCAGTTGCACGTTCAAGATAATCCCCTGTTGCGCCAATTGCAACCATGATATTTGGTAAAGGATGTCCTGGACACTTTTCAAGTGTTTCCTTGAACATTTTTACTGAATCTTGAATTGTACAATATCGATGCAAAACTCCGAATCCACCAAAATCTTCCAAAACGCTAGCTACTTCAGGACTAATAACAGTGTCCATCGGCGATCCGACAATAGGACATTTTAGAGTTGGATGCGATTTGGTCAATACTGCATCAAGATCATCAAATCCTGAAACAGACGCATCTACATTTTTTCTAGACTCAATTTCAGAATATTGTGGAACGAGCAGAACATCATCAAAGCATAGGGTTCTTTGCATGCTTTGATAGTATTCTGGCCTTGAAGAGCTTTACAACTTAAAGCATCATTCGTTTTTTAATTTTTCATGAGCCTTTTTTGCTTCTTCTGGCTCATATGCATGGTCATATCCACATTCACCACACTCTTCGTAATCTTCTGGAAGATCTTTCGCTTCAGAAACAAATCCCCAGTCGCCACGCATCCAAGCGTCCATCTCTTCTTTTGTAACACGATTATGAGATTCATTCAATCTGCCTTTGGATTCGACAACGTCTCCTGAAGACATTTCATGTTCAACTGCATGTTGTCTTCCCATGAGATATCCATGAACTTGTTGCATGTTTTCATGAGCAACTGAAATATGATCTTGAACCCAACCAGGAAGCTGATCTTCTGGATTTAATAAATCGCAAAGATCTGCACTCATTTGTTTCATTGAATACAAACGAGATTTCACCATTGATCCTTCATCATCATGGGGATCTTCTCCATGTAAAAATCTTTCTGGATCATCACCATCGTCCATCATTCTGCCTTGATCACCAGAAACGTATCCCCAATCTCCGCTCTTCCAAGCTTCAACTTCATCAGGAGTAATAGGAGACATAGCCTCTGAAATGATTTTCTTTTGTTGAACAGCAGCCTTTATTTCTTCTGCTATAATTTGTTTTAATTTCGTAGCTGTTAACTTCATAATATTTTCTTTCAAATTAAAGATTTTGAAATCCTTTGCTTCAATAGGTAAACATGACTTTCATGTACGTCGGCAATACCTTCAAGCATGTTTGAAAGTCCATGTGTAAGAAGACCAAGTTCTTTAAGACATACCATAACGTGATCGATAACTTTAATAAAATTCAATTCTGCCATTAATGATTTCTTTGCAAGGTCAGTTGATTGAGGAATCATTGTCACAGACCCTTGACCACAAATAAGTTTTAGAACTTGAGAATTTACAAGCTGTAAATCCACATTTGAAGTAGACCCTAAGCCAATTGCTTTTTCAGCAATTCCATCAATTTCTTGAACTATATTTCCATATAGTCTTTGGAACAACAGGTGATCGCCGTAATAAGGATCTCCCATTGCGGTCCAATGATGATTTTGATGAAGAGCATACAAGTACTTGAGATGCACTAAAACGACAGAAAGAGGAGCATATGAAGAACCTCCCCACTCAGCAATCATATTATCTGTCATTACTGTTAAGTTCGGTTCAACTGTAAGAACCATTTCCATAGATTCTGATAATTTCTTTTTTTTCATCATTTAAGCTCAACTTTAAATGTAACTTTGTTTGCTGAATCAGGGTGAGAAGTCCAACTAATAACGAAAGGCTCACCGTTCAACTTTTGTTTATCATTCCAATGTTTTACATAAGAATCTAAAGCTAACTCATCAATTCTTCTAGGCGCTTTACCATGAGGAAGAGTACAAGAAACTGGTATTTTTCTTGCCTTCGTTCCTTCTTCAATCTTAAATTTCATAATTGCTCTAGGAAGCTCAGAATACTTTATGTTAAAAACATCATTGCAACGTTCTATGAACAATTGCGGAGATAAACTTTCGCACATCATATCATCAACTAAATCTTGAGAAATGATCATTTGGAATTGCGCATTTTCTTTCAACTCAAGATATTCTTCTCTTGCATCATCATGTTTCTTTAAAAGTTCTGACATTTTGTCCATCAACTTTATTGGATCTACTGGAATTCTTGTTGAAGATCTAACAGAAGAGCAAAATTGTTTAACTGCAGATGTTTGCCATGTTGTATCCAACGATCTAGCATAATCTTGAATTAATTTACGAGCGACTCCTTCATACCAATCGTCGCTCAACATATCTTCATTGTCATGTCCAGCAGCTGCTTCGACAGCAGAAACTTTTTCTTTTTTCTTTTCTTCAAACAAATCTTGAAGAGCAGAATCTTTTGGAAACTTCTTTACTGCTTCTTCTAAAACTTCTTTTTTCGCTTTTTTTGCTGCAGCAAGACGAACGCTAGCGGCGGGATCAAAAAGTAAAATTGTAGATGCGTTTTCTGGAAGAACTCTTGCGACTAATTTTCTTACTTCAGGAGATTCGTGTGTTGACATAGCCAATGCAACTTTACGAGAAAAGTTTACCGTCTCTCTTCCCGCGTATTCAATAACGTCTAAACGTTCATTTGCAGCTTCAACCAAAGACTCTAGATTGTCATTGACCACGACAGAAGGACCAAAAACTTTCTTAATCTCATTGCAAAATGCTTCCGTATGGCTCTTTTCTTGCAAAGTTTCTTTGACAACTTTCTGTAGATCAGATAATTTCAAACGCATGTGTAAAAAACTCCTAGCATAACTATTCTGTTCAAACGCAGTTTTTGTAAATGTAAGTTAATAACTATGTATTGACGAACATAGACCAATCTTCGTGCCACGCAGTTGACTTAGATAAATCCCAAAAATGTAATGCTGATGGTTCAATCGGCCTTTTTGAAAGACGCATACCGGTTTCTTCAAGCGTTTTGCCACCTTTTCTTCTATTACAATTTTTACATGCGGTAACACAATTGAACCATGTAGTCGGTCCACCCTTGCATACAGGAATCACATGATCTACTGTAACTGAAGAATAGCTTAATTCAATGCCACAATATTGGCAGCACCATGAATCTCTATTGAATAGTACCTTTTTTTGAAAACGAGCAGGCTTTCTATCAATTTTACGAACGATATAATTCTTCAATCTTAAGATAGCTGGTAATTTGAAACTGCTTGAGCAAGTTTGATACTCTTCATTCCAATATGAAAGTTCACCAGTAGATCCTGTTTGAGGGTCCGCTCGACCGCTTAACATAAGTTTAATTGCCCTAACTTCAGTGATAAACTGAAGAGGTTCGCCATTTGAATTTAAAAGCAGCGATCTTTTCATGAGTCGCCTCCTAATAATTAAATCGATATCAAACTTGCTAACTGAGGATTTCCGTAAATAGCTTTTCCGACTTTAACGTTTAAGTTATTTAGCAAATCATCGTCATAATAACTATGAACGTGACCAGATAATACTGTAAACTTAACGCGTGGATATGTTTTTGCAGCAGCAAACAAAGTATCTCCCATGATCTTAGAAGTATACCACGGCATAATTTCTAATGAAGACATTCCTTTATATTTTTCAGATGCATTAAAAGTCTCTTTAAATGGAGGAACATGAGTCATTATGATGATATGTTCACTTTCTTTAACAATAGACTTAATAGAATTTGCTACATGGTTCGCTGCAAGTTGCGCTAACTTTTGTGAAATATTGATGATAACGTTTTTATTTAAAGTCTTTCCACCGAAAGAAGATCTTAACGCTGCATTATAATCAGCTATTTGAATCCAATCATTCATCAACAAAGAATCGCTGTACGGATTACCATTTTGGGCATCATACCATCCATCGTGTCCAATCAAATATGTTCCTTCTTCTAATTTTACGTAAGGAACGGATGTCATATATCTTAAAAAAGATGAAGAATTACAATAATTCACGACGTTTCTTCTTACTGTCGATATATTAGATCCGTAATAGTCATGATTTCCAAGAACGAAATAAATTGGTTTATTAAACCCAATTTCAAGAGCAGACAGATGCTGCGTTAAGGTATTAGAAACTGATATGTCTCCAGTGATTAATATTGCATCAGCTTCATGACTAGACATCGACATTGACAAGATTTTATTAAAAATATCTCCTGCCATATCGAGATGAATATCAGTCATCCATGCTAAACGCATCGAATTACTCCCATCTTCGTCTTTCTTTCATCATCGCATTTGTCACAAAGAGTTTTTATCCATGAACCTTTGCGCGGATCACCTGGACAACCACATTCTTCACAAATGCGATGTGATATCGATTCAGCCATCGAAACCATACCTTCGATGACATCATCACCTCCGCTGTAATAAAAACGAAGAGTGCCAAATTTTTCTTTGACCTGGTCTGCAACAACCTGTAGAGATTCTTTCTCTTCTTCTAATAGATCTTTAGACTGCCAGTCTACATGATTTTGTATTTCGTGACAAAGGATATCGATGATATCAAACCATCCGGATCCACACTCAAACCCCCAAGCCATGCAGGTTTCTTGTATGGATCCGTTTCTGTTTTTGAATATCTTGGGATATTTTTCGCAAAGAACTTTATCTTCATCTTCTGTCATATAATGATCAACATTGTATACAACATTGAAATATTATACAAAGATAAAATTCTGATTAACTAATCAGCCGCCGATGCCCATAAGAGCGGCAGCTAAAGCGTTTGATACGACTGCTTCAGCTTCAGCCTTTGCTGAAGCCTCATCCTTTCCAGCGGCAACTTCTTGCTTAATGATTAACGCAACTTGATTCTTAACTTCTTTTTCTAAAGAAGATTTAATTGAATTTGATGCTGCAACTGCAGCTGCCTTCACGCCGGCATCTTTAATGTCTTTGATTGCTGCAACTGCATCTTTTCCTGCCGCGGCGATCGGTGCTGCTAATTTTTGAGCAGCAGAAGCTAATCCCTCACCAGCTTTAGAAGCTACTCCTGCAGCTTTACCTCCAGCTGCTTTTCCTACTGCTCCAGCTCCTGCAGCTAATCCCTTAATTGCTCCTAAAACGTTGCCAAAAAATCCCTCATTGACAATTTCTTCTGCCAAGTACATCGCACGAGCCTCGGACATGACCTCGCCGGGCATCACTGGGGTTACTCTGAGGTATTCTTCTTTGATTATTTGACGAAGTTTTGATTCAGTTATCTTCATATGTATCTCCAAATTGATACGATTAATTATACATCACAAAAGTAAAAAGGCTCGATTTTTTATCGAGCCTCGAGCATCAACTGAAAACAACTTTTAACCAGAAACGTGAATTTTTCTTGCGGTACTCTCTTGTTTCTTTGGTAAAGAAATTGACAAAAGACCGTCTTCAAGCTTTGCAACAATCCCTGATTCATCTACAGTTGATCTTAAATTGTAAGCATAACTAAATTCTTTTCCATGTCTAGATTTACCTGAAACTTTCAAAGTTCTACCTTCTACCGTTACGTCGACATCCGCGGATTTAACACCAGGTAGTTCAATTTTAATACCTTCTTCATCAATAGAATCTAATTGACGTTGATAACTCGTCATTTCAAAGTCGTCAAAAACCTTAAATGGATCAAGCAAATTAAACACAGGTGTGCGAATACTATCGTAGTATCTAGTCAACATTTTTCTATCTCCTTTTTATAAAGTCGATGGATTTTGTTGCATTCCATCGTTACGGAGACATGATAAACATCATTAAAATTTTGAAAAGGGGTAAAAATATTTTTTATCAATACCCATTTTTAATTCTGTTTACGTTAGTTTCGCCTTTTTTCATGTATGAATCATGAAGCTCATCCAAAGTTATGCCACTAAGAATTGCAATTTCAAAAAAATAATGAAGAGCGTCGACGAGCTCTTCGACATAATGTTCTCTATCAAACTCTTTCACATCTGTTGCACGATGATCCTTTGAGTTTTTTAATGTCTGGTTAGCTTCAAAGAGCTCATGCATACATTCATGTGTAATTCCTTTAAGAAGTTTTTGACCAGACTTAGACGTTGGATCAACTGGAAATGGAGGAAAGTCTCGTTGTTGTCGCAACAACTCCATAAATTGTTTTTGTTGCTCCCACATTTCTTGTAGCTTGTCCATCAATATTCCTTTGTGTTTGAAGCTTTCATGATAACAATGATAGAAAACAATATCATGAATATTGCAAATTTCATCGCAGTTTCAATTCTCAAAAATTAATTTAGGAACATCGGTCAAAGTTTCAGATTGAGACTTTAATTTTTCAGCATCTTCAAGGTATTTCTTATGCTGGGCTTCAACCATTTTCTCATATTCAGGATGTAAGGTTAACGTATCAGGAGATGACTCGTCGACAGTTAAACGAACCTGTCGCATTAAATCTGCGCCATCTACTCCCATTAAAACTGCCTCTTGAAAAATTTGAATAAACCGCATCGCAACTGAATCTGAAATTTTATAGTTCATAACACCTCTAATTTAATAAATCATACATAAAAAAACTATTTTGTATTATAAATTTAAGGTCTTTCTAAAATTCCTCTTTCATACAATACATTTCTAATTCTTTTAGAAATTACCTTTTTTTCTTGTCGACAGTCAATAAGTGTTGTCGTTTTTGGGTTGTTTTTTGCCCATTTTGCATACTCAATTCTAACATTTTTTTGAAGTTCAGAATCTGCCTCATATGAATCTTCAGCTTCATGAACGTGCGAATCTCCATGAAGAATAATCGTATGATCTGGTTCTCTCAACTTTCTAGCTAATTTCATGGTATACTCCAAAGGAACTCCTTCGGCAACGCCATACACTATAGTAGATAAACTCCATCTGTCCATGATGATACAATCATGGTTTTTTTCTAAATGAGGCAATTTAAAAACTTGAAAAATCTTTCTATTCATATATTGAAACCATTGAAAGATTTTTGGAAATTTTTTTGCAAGACCATTTTGAAGCATCCAATAAATGATCCTGTACGTTACCGCCGATTTAATTGGTACTTCAATAACGGTCGAAGAAAATCCTCGTTCTGAAAGTTTTCTTTTCAAAAGACGAGTTTGAGTCTGTTTTCCTACACGATCTGGTCCTTCAATCACGATGATCTTGCTCATGTAAAAGGCCCTCTCAAATTTCCTTCAATCGTCAATCCAAATGCCTCCATCGTATGATTAAAAGATCCAGTCGAATGAACAAGATCTAACATCTGTTTTGCGATGTCTCTAATTTCGACTTGGGCGTGTTCTGAATATCGTAATCGAAGAAAGTGGACAAAACTACGAAAATTGAACATGACGTCGGCAGTTATCTGATTTCCATAAGGAAGATATAATCGAGCTGATTCCTTAGCTCTCTTCCTACTCATCCCTTTTTGAACCAACCTTTCTAAGGTAGAGTGATACTTTTGTAGGCTGGATTCCATATGTTCGATGTAAATCTCTTGTTCCTCTGAGTCCCAGTCAATCGGAACGTGATATTTGTCTTCCTTAAGCTCTTTATAACGAGCTGATTCAGCATTAATTGATACGCCGATACGATGCTTCAAGAGATGGATGTGAGAAGCAATGTCTGTGGTTACCAGAAAATGCAGTGAACTCTTTTCAAAAGGGGTCTCATGTGAATTTTCGGCTAACATTTTAAGTAGCTTTGGAATTCTTTCTCTTTTATCCTCAGTTAGATCTCTTGATGTTGATGTCCATGCTGAAAGTGCATGAGTTTCGTCAGAACCATAATATCCAATTAATTCAACTTTGTTAGACCTAGGAGGCATGGGACAATATTACTATGTACTACTTTAATTGAACACAACAATTTAAATGAACAGGAAACGTCTGATACTTTGATCAATTACTTCTTTTAATTCTTCTTTAAAGTTTTTTAATTCTCTAATCTCTTCTTCCATATTCGAAAGAACATTATGCATTTTGATAATCTTCATTCTCATATCAGCTGGATTTGAAGAAGTAGAATTAATATGCATTTTAAAATAATGCTCTAATTGTTCTTTGCAATATTTTGCAGCTTTTTTTGGATCTAATTTAGAAGCTGAAATGTAAATCTCATCAACGACATATGACGGGATTTCACGAGCATAACTTTCCCTAATTAATCGTTTAAGATCTTTAACTTTTATTTTCATAAAAACTAAATATTACCCGCACTTGCTCCACCCGCAAGAATTACAAGTCGCGCATCCTTCTTTATAGACGATTCCTTCAAGTCCGCACGACCCGCAGATCTTATCAGAGTTGGACTTGGTTCCATCCGGAATGTAGCTCTTTAAGACTCTAGCAATCGCCTTTGAAAAAGACTGCAATCCGCTGTGCTTGTCTTTCTGCAACTGTTCGACGACATATTGAACAGGGACTCCGTGTCGAAGAGCAAGAGAAAGTGTCCTCGTCATTGCTCCGTGGTTTGGATTGGCAAAAAGTTCGACAACATCCTTAAAAAGGAGGTGGTCATCATCACCGATTGGAATCTGGAGATTGTACGTCGCCACACCATCCTTCTTACCATTCTTGATAAGAGTGCCTGTCTTCGCCTTCTTTGGTACCTCGACGTGTTGAGATAGACCGCAGAAGATCTCGTAAGGTTTGTCATCCAACCGTCCGACCAACACCAAGTAGCTCTCGTTGTCACCACCTGCCCTCACGTTAATTCTGTGAATATCACAGGTTAATTCCTTGGGTCGCTTTGGCGCATGGCTTTCTACCATGGTCTCCGGTTGACCATCGAGGTCCACCTTTTTCGCTTCAGGCTTCGTCTCGGCTACAAGGACACCTGTTCGGCACCCATCACGGTAAATGGTAACACCCTTGCATCCAGTCTCCCAACCCTTCATGTAGATATCCTTGACGACGTCTACCGAAGTTGAGTTAGGAATGTTTGTTGTGTTGGAGATAGAATGGCAGATCCACTTCTGGGCCGCGGCCTGGAGATCAACCTTGGCAACCCAATCGATCTCATTGGCGGTTCCACCGTGGTAAGGAGATTCTGTGACGTTCTCCTCGGTCTTGTGGTTGACCTCCATCCACTTCTTGAATGCATGGTGATAGACCATGAATTCCTGCCACTTATCGCCGAGCGGGTCAACAAAGTCGACCTTGACATTTGGATCATCGCCATTGACCTTCTTGCGGCGTTTATAGAACAACATGAATGCCGGTTCGATACCGGATGTAGTCTGAGTAAGAACCGA
>Ga0214917_10002835_pt1 | contig 20722 bp, 12 predicted proteins | sample LL_1208_BB_MetaG_FD_177983 | JGI IMG/M metagenome (GOLD analysis project Ga0214917, IMG submission 177983) | Freshwater microbial communities from Lake Lanier, Atlanta, Georgia, United States - LL_1208_BB | ecosystem: Environmental > Aquatic > Freshwater > Lake | place: USA: Georgia | collected...
GTTATCGACCGTGAGGGTGTGTTGTGGTCCCCTGTTGTTGGAGACCACACCACTACCCGATGACACATGTTGACGGTGTTGGCTAGAAATATCCTGTGGAGGCAGGAGTTTTTAGACAGACCGTTACGTAGCCCATGCACTCCCTTTCCTCAACTTCCTTTTGCACCTCAAAACTATTGCCTGGCTCCCCAAAGAGTCGTACCAGCATCGTACCCACGTACTTAACATGGTTGGCGCCTGCCACGAGAACCACATTTTTGTTCTTGCCACATGCTTGCCATCAACGGAGTTTCACGGCAGAGGAGGATCCTCAACCCAACGACCCTACTACTTTGCCTATGACTTCCGGGACCTTGTAAAGAGTGCTCACTGGATCGTCTGGTGAAAACAAGCCTCGTAATGTTTTCTCCATCTCAGGCGGAGTAAAGTAAACCACTTTTCTAGCGACCACCACTTTCTGCTCGGGTGTGGAGCACGTTGGCATATCTCCAACCCTTTCGGCAACCGACGACCCTTCTCCAACCGACGACCCTTCTCCAACCGACGACCCTTCTCCAAGCGAGGACCCTTCTCCGAGCGAGGACCCTTCTCCAAGCGAGGACCCTTCTCCAAGCGAGGACCCTTCTCCAAGCGAGGACCCTTCTGCGAGCGAGGACCCTTCTCCGAGCGAGGACCCTTCGCTGACGCCGTCTTTGCCGCTCGGGACCTCTTCGCCGCGCGACGCTTCAGTCTTCTTACCTTTCTTTTTATTTTTCCTCTTATTTTTGGAGGTCTCTTTCGTGCTCTCTTCACTCTCAAGCTCTGAGTGAAAGCTCTTCGGTGGTGTAGGTTGGCTCACGTCAACGCAGGGACAGTCCGTGAACAAACCTACGTCCCCCAGCAGCGAAAAGAAGACCTGACCTCCCTGCTTCACCACGACACCGAGGTCGAACCTCTGATCTTCCTTTCCTTTGCTGAAGACAGAGTAAGTGTCAAACGGCACCATTCCACCTTCGTAACCTCCTAAACAAACGCTAAACCTGATCCTTTCATTCTTCGTGACGACGTACAGAGCAAAGGCGTAAAGTGCCGCCTGAAAGGAAGATGTTGGGATGGCTTCCTTCGTGCTTATTTTTTGCTCGTCGGTGAGATAGGCAGCCCAGTACTGGAAGTTCTCCTCCATGATGTCCGCAACCTCATCTCCTACCTCGCGACGAGCGGTGGTCTTCAACCACTTTACGGCAGCAAACTTCTCTACTCCCAGTGAACTGTAGAAGCTTAGGAACTCGCCGAAGTCTAACTGTTGAGACTTGTTGATTGCTCTCACCCACTGCAGCACCTCGTAAAGAGACTCCCCTAAGACGGTAATGTTTTTTTTTGAGAAGTTTTTTCTCGCAAGAAGACTCCTACCACTACCCATTTTTCTCATGTAGAAGGACAACCTCAACCTCCGCATGTCCTTCTCCGACGGAACCACCTGCAGCTCCAGCTCCGGAAACCCATCACCTTTACTATCTAGAGTTGCAACTTGTCTGACGTTACCAGCAGGCCAGACGATAACATCGTTCGTACAGATCTTGCGGAAAGTACCCCTCTCTTCCACGACGTAAAACAGCCCCGAAAAGAAAACTGCCCTTTCGGGACCTTGGTTGGACAGGACCTTGTTGAGGTATTCTCTCGTAACGACTTCTACCTTGGAGTCGATCACAAACAAAAGTTGAAGACCCACGTAAGTTCCGACAACGTACGGCTGTTGTAAACTACCTTGTGCGTTTCTCACAAAGTCAACACCGACGTAACAGATGTCGCCAACGTAGTTACAGAGGTCCACAAACAGAGCCCTCGAGTCCACGTGATGCTCCCGAACCACAAAAGCGTACTTCTTCTCAATATCGTCCGTTACTTCTTTCGGCACACCCTTCACCACTTCCTCCTCGTCGCCTACAGGCTTCACCACATAACCCGAGAAGGCGAGTATTTTTTCCATCAGTTTGCGTAAGTTGAACGCTGGTCCGCGCTCAACCGACACCTCGGTGAACCAACTCGTGTCCACTTCAGACAAGACGAGAGAGAAAAACCCGGATTTCTGGTCGTACAGGAATACCACCGGCCTCTTTCCTGGTTGCGTGCTGAATTTTGTCGAGAGCTCTCCTGCTAGGCTGGCGTGCAGGAGAACGAAACTGACATTAACTTGTCTGGAAAAAAATTTTTTGAGGGCGAGCTCTACAGTCTCGTACCGCCCGAATTGCAAAAATAGAGCATTCTTGGAGACAACTTCATACAAGAAAAGATTATTGTTCACTTTATCCACGAGGTCGTTCAGGTATCCTTTCGAGGGGTCCACCGGGTACGTTTCACCCTCCCAGAAGAAAGACACTTTACCCCCCTTGGTCACGCTGAGGTGTTCTTTGAAGACCCCTGACTCCAGACCGACGTCTTGCAAGCCGGAAGTAGTTACCCACTGCTCTCGCAAACCTACCAAGTCCAGACAGGAACCCAAGGTAGTCCCCTGCACTTTGAGGCCACACACAGTGCTGTCCACAGTACTGTAAAAATACTTACCCAGGGACACGACGTGCGTTCCCTGTGGAAAGAAATCCGGGACAGCGTACCTGCTGTCCCACAGGACGGTCAGAAAGGAGCCCGCAAGAGCAAAACGGAACTCGTCGTTCCACCGTTCTAACTTGATGTAGCCATCATATGGGCCAGCGCCACGATTGAAAGGGTCCCACAGGTAGTTGTAAAGGACTGGTTCGATCTCGTAGACTTCCCCATCCTTTTCGTACAGAAAGACGCTTCCGCTTTCAGGAGAAACCACGTACGGAGGAACTATCTCCTTTGTGTCTTTCAGGTTGGGGCCGAAGTCGGAGCCTCTCTTGAGGCGACAACCGGTGTCCGTGTACAAGAAAAGAGGTCTCAGGTACTCGGCTGATAGTGACCACTCTCGTTCCACTTCTTCCGGACTTAACTTTTTGACACATTGGAAGTCCCTGCCAAGGATGTTTAACCTATCGCCAGGTTGCATCGTCGCACCTCCAGCTAAAGATTTCAAAGTTGTGTACTTGAGTTTCAAAAAGTTCATTTTGTCTTAGTATCAGATGAGTGTTGTGAGATTGTTGCATGAGTACTTTACGAAGGAGCTGGGGGCGAGCGGATTTATCATAAGAGTGTACGGGTCATCGACTCTTCCGGGTGACTCGTCCGGTGGTGACAAGAAAAGTGGTGACGTCGACGTCGCTCTCATCATCTCCAGCGAAAAAAAGGAGAAGTTTGAAGCCCTGGACTTTAAAAGTCTGGAGTTCGACTCTTACAAAGTAGGCAACGTCTTCCGCATGAAACACGCCAGTCAGTGCGAAGTGGACCTCAACTGCTGTTTTGTACCACAAGAATACCTCCAAAGAATACTCAACTTCTTCAGAGACAAGGAAAAACGTTACCCTTTTATGGATGCCCTGGTACGCCACAAGGTAACCGACTTGAGTCGGAACACCACCTTCTCCAGGTTGTTCCGCGCACTTCTGTTCTGGTACCAGCTCTCAGAAATTTTCCACAGGTGCAAGGACCTCAAGCTTGGCGCGCTGCTAGAACAGGTCAAGTTCTTCGCCAAACAGAACTACATCTACAAAACGTACGAAGGGTTCTTTGGAGGGATAGGTTACACGATCCTATTGCTTTACTTCCTCAAACACTTACGACGCGGGCGGGAAGAGGAGGACATTCTGACGCTGCAAGCGGGAGAGATCGAAGCGAGGTACCTCAGCTTGGAAAGCTTTATCGACTTTTACAACCAAGAACTCCAAAAGGAAAAGTTCGCTATACGCGTGTCGGAAACAGGGAGCATAATCGAAAAGTCTTTCATGGTGGCCTTCGAAGACGTCGACCTCGCCTTCAACGTGAACGAAGTGCTGAAAAAGAGGTTCGCGGATGCTTTCAAGTGCAGAACACCAGATCCTCCACGAGTCGACTGCTTCAAAGTGGTAATGGTACTCGACTGGGCACCAAACAACAAATTTGAAGAAGAGAACCGAGTTCTGTATTACCTTACGCGACACTTGCTGAAGTACTCCATCGACTTCTACGTCTTGAGTTCCACCCTTCCAGTCGTTGTCGGAATATCTGAAGCCACCATCACTACTCGGCTCCTGGACTTCCTCCTCCTCCTCAACGGCTTGGTGACCAAGGTGAGTGTGCTTACGGAACTTGAACTGCGGTACACTTGGTTACGCCGAGAAGACGTCGGCGTGTAGCGAGCGTGGCTACTCCTAGCTGACCACGCCTACAACAACTTCGGCCAGGCTGTCGACCCCCAAGTCTTTTGTTACCCTTTCCCGCAAGATCGCCTCCATCTCCGCGGGTGTGTAGAAAACCACCCCGCTTGCGATCACCAGCCCCTGACTCCTAGAGCACACCTCCACAGATGGAGCTCCTTTACCCTGATCCTCCTCCTCGTTATCCGGAACCGCCTCGACACCTCCTTCAGGAGGGGCTTCTTTTCCCTCTTCCTCGCCCTCTCCAGGAGGTCCTTCTGCAACCTCTCCAGGGTCTCCTTCTTCATTGCCCTCTCCACCAGGATGTTCTTCTTCACGGCCTTCTTCTTCCGATCCCTTTTTCTTATTGCCTTTCTTCTTCCTACTATTCCTCCTTCTAGTTTTTGAGATGGACGGTTCTATTTTACTATACAACTCATCTTCGGAAAACGGCACCGGCGGAGACTTTTGGCCCACATCGACGGTGTGGGAGTCCACCATCATTAACAACCTTGTGTCTCGCCTCTGCTCGAAGAATACCTGCCCAGCCGACGTGACAATCGCGTTAAGGCAGAAATGCTTCTCTCCCTTCCCTTTCAAGTAGACGGTGTATTTTTCGAAGTCCTCAACTTTTTTATCTACGGTGGTGGTTGTCACCAGTAGGTGAAATATTATTCTCGGATTACATTGAACCACGTACAGTGCAAAAGCACAAAGCGCGGTGTGAAAGGAAGAAGGTCTGATGTTCACTTTGATGTCTTCTAGTTGCTGGCGAGTGAGGAAGCTGGTCCAGAACTGGAAGTTGTCCTCCATGATGTCTGCCACGTCGTTCCCTATCTCGGGGTGTTGACGAGCTGAGGTTTTCAGCCACCTGATGGCGGGGAAGTTGTGTAACTCCAGGGAAGCGTAAAACTGCAGGAAATCATGAAAGTTCAAGTCAGACCGGGTGATTACTCTCACCCACTCGAGTGCTTCACACAGAGACAGGCCAAGCAGCGTCTTGTCCTGCAGCGTCTCGTCGTCTTGTTTCACATTTTGCAACGTCAGGAGATACCTGTCATCTTTGCGCCGCCAGTAGTATCTTTTTTTGTCCTTTTCGGTGAGGTTCTGGACTTCCTTTTCAAAGTAAACGTAACTCATCCTCGACTCGTTCGCTATAGGTCTAAAGTTCGTCACCAGCCAAAGCTTGTCATGGAGGAGCTCTTTTCTATCGATACATACCATTAGAAACTCACCACGATGTTCCTCGACGACGGAGTAAGTCAGTGACTTGAACACTACGCTCTTACCTAGACTCTCGAAATTCGTTGGATGTAGGATATATACTCTGGGGTCGTACGCAAACAGAAATAGGACGCCCCAGAAGTCGATGACAATGTATGGGGGGAAATACTTAGGCACTTGCTGCTGCAGCAAGTTCACCACGTTGATCACTCGGTGACAGCTGTCACCAAAGTGCTCCTTCAGGTCAGCCAGTAGAGATCTCGTGTCTCCTCCGTGGGTTACAAAAGCATACTTCTGCTCAAGGTCAGATAGCAGTTCCCTCGGGACAGGATCGTTGTCTCCCGAAGGCTTGACCACGCTACCGTTGTAGGCCAGCATCTTTTCCATCATCTTGCGTACGTTGAAAGAAGGTGCCCTCGCCGGCGCCGCGCTGGCAGTAAACCAACTTTGCTTAGGTTCAGACAAGACAAGAGAGAAGCACCCTGTTGCTTGGTCGTAGAGCAAGACCACCGGCCGGTGGCCTGGTGAAGTACTGGAGTGTACCGACAGCGTTCCCTGCAGGTCAGCGTGTAGAAGGACAAAAGTGGTGTCCTCTTCCCGTGAAAAAAAAGACTTCAGCACGAGCGCCGTGCCCTGGTACCAGCCGTTCGTAAGCAGTCGAATGTTGGCGTTGAAGACTGAATATAAGAATCTCTTGTCGGAAACGTGCTTGATGAGCTCGTTCAGGTACCCTTTAGAGGGGTCCACCGCGGTACCTTTCCACGTCACTTTGCCATCCTCTGTCGTACCGATTCCGTCGAACTCTTCTCCCACCATCTGCGGGCCGACGTCCTGGAGCCCGGAGGTAGTCACCCACTTCTCCAGCAAGCCCACCGCCTTCAGACAGTCAAGGACAGTGGTCCATTTCACACGGAGGTCACAAACAGTTGCCTCCCGTAAAACGGACCACCGGCCCTTCACATACAAGTTGGTGCCGACAGGTAGGCTCGGTGGCAACGGCGACTCATTCCATACAACGTACAGACAGGAGCCTGCACAAGTAATGCGGTACTCGTCTTTCCATTCTTTGAGCTGGATGACTTCCTCCTGTAACTCGAAATGTAGGTCGAAAGGGTTCCACAAATACTTGTTCACGACCGGCTTGATGCGGTAGAGTTTCACTCGTCTATCGACGCTCGCATCAAAGTTCCTCCTCTCTAACAACAGAATGGCCATCGGTGAAGCTACCACGTACGGAGGGTTTACTTTCACAGAGTCCCGCAAACCAGAACCGAAGTCAGAACCTCTCTTGAGGTAACAGCCACTCTTCGACCCGTCAAGCTCATAGTTAAGTAAGGGGATGTCCGTCCTGTGTACCATTTGGTACTCTAAACTCCGCTGCTCTTCGGTGATTTCTTCACTGCAAGTGAACTCCCGACCTTCAATGGAAACTCTGTCGTTTCCTCCTATCAAACACTGAAGAGTCATGTACTTGTACTTGTGCGAAAGACTCATCGTGTATGTACGTAAGCAGCACAAAAAAAAAGGTACCTTGTACAGTGTGTAAAGGTTTTCTGTCTTCAGCGACGATCACACACTCAGCTCCACCTCGAATCTTCTTCAGCCCCCACGTGACCTCTTCTTCCTTCCCTTCTCGGATACGCCCGGAGTCCGGGCGAAGTGCTCTTTCTCGAACTGCAGCATGAGCTGGCTCCGCTCCGGCTCGGGGTGCGACTCTACCTGCTTCCAGTACGCGAACGCCGCCTCGAAGTCCAGGAGGCTCCTCCCGAGGGAGCAGAAGCTGCTTTCCGTGTGACTGCCGCGCCCTAGGCCCAGCTGGAGCTGGTTCTCCCGGCAGGCGAAGACGGAAAACCGCGCGACGTCGAAGGAGCCAGGGTACACCACCCGGCTCTCGTGCAGCTCGTCGCTGACCTGGTTGCGGCGGTCCATCCGCCCGATCGCCTGCTTGTCCGTCTGCGGGTTCCAGGGCGTGTCCAGGAAGATCGCGTGCGCCGCGCGCTCCAGGTTGAGCCCCACTCCGCCCGCCGCCTTGGACAGCAGTAAGACGTGCACATCGGCCCCCTCCTTCCACCACGCCAGCTGCCGGTCGCGCTCGGACCGAGACGTAGACCCCGTGACCACGGCGGCCGGGACGCCGGAGCGCGACATGTGCCGCGCTAGCACCTCGATAGGGACCACGAAGTCCGAGAAGAGCAAGACCGGCACCGCTGCCTCGTGGAGCTGGCGCAGCTTGTCCAGGACCAAGCGCAGCTTCGCCGTCAGGGGCGCCCCCTCGTAGACGCGGTCGACGGCCCGCTGTCGCTCCTCCAGGACCGCCCGGCGCGCCTCGCCGTTTCCGCTCCCGTCCAGCCGGGGCCGGAACCCCTCCTTGGTCTCGTCCACCTTCCGGAGCACGTCGTGCAGCGGGTAGTAGCTGGACGCCACCTTCACCTCGTTCAGAGCGACCACGTACTTGCGCAGCGCGGACCGGAAGGCCGCGGTCCGGCGGTAGGCCGCGTTCGCGGCGGCCGACACCTGGTGCCGCATGAACCTTTTCAGGGCCTTGTCCAGCTTCCCTACGACCTCGCGGTACCTCGCCAGCTCCTCCGGCTCGTCGAGGCCCACGTAGAAGCAGCTCGTCCTGACGACCGGCGTCCGCAGCCCGAGCTCCACCCGCGTGGCGGTGACCACGTACTGTCCCACCATCGCCCCCAGGGAGCAGGGGCGCGCGTCGCGGTGCACCACCCGCACGAGGTTGGCGAGGTCCTCCGCTGCCTCCCTGACAACAGGGGTCGCCGTCAACCCGACCCCGGGCGCGCGGAGCCTGGTCAGGGCCCGGTACGTCTGCGAGTCGGGGCTCCGGAACCGGTGCAGCTCGTCCACGATGAACGCCGTCCACGCAGGCCTCAGTAGGGAGCCCGTGTCGGACCGGAACGTTTCCGGCGTGGTGACCACCACGGCCCCGCCCTCAGATAAGGCGACCTCCAGACTGCGCCCGCGGCCGTGAAAAACCACCCAGGGAGGCCCCGACGCGACGAGATCTTCGTACTCCTCCTTCCACTGCTCCAGCAGGGTCTTCGGGGCGAGGACCAGCAACCGCGGGACCTCCGCAGCAGTGAGCGCGCCGTACAGCGCCGTGCGGCTCTTCCCGCAGCCCACCGGGGTGCAGAGCAGCTGGCCCACTCCCTTCTTCAGGGACGACGCCAGGCGGTCGCCCAGCCGTACCTGGTGGTCGTCGAGTGCGTCCTCAACGAACGTGAGCTCCTCCCCATCGTTCGCGACGTACAGGTCGTCGCTGTACGCACCCGTCTCTGACTCGTTATCAAACAGGTCCATTTTTTTTCGCGGGGATAACCACCCCACGCTTCCTTCATTTTTTTTTCCGGGTAACAAAAAAAGGGTGAAGGTGCTCCGCACCCAACCTTTCAGAGCCGCATCCCAAGCAGCAAGTTCTGACCCTCTTTGGGGGGCAAGTCGAGGGCCTTGGAAAGGGTGTCCGCCAGGTGGAGGGCGAGCTGGGGGCTGGGAACGGTCCGGACGTACCGGAAGAGGAGGTCGGTGAAGAGCGCCGACCTCTCGCCCTCCTTCAAGTCCGCGAGGAGAGGCCCGACCTTCGCCATCACCGTAGAAATACTGTGGTTGCTCCTGCAGGTTTTGAACCACTTGCCAGGGTGCTGCACGTGGACCGCGAGAAGCACCTCCAAGCGGTACCTCGGCTCGCAGAAGATCAAGTTTGGAGTGCTGTACTGGACGAGGAAGCTTTGGAAGGGCTTCGCCAGACTCGACGGGGGCAGACCGAGCTTGAACACCAGAGACAGGAAGTGCTGGGGGTAGGGCGGGTAGTCTGCGTCTAGCGAGTTGTAGCAGGCCTCCAGCTCCCTGCACAGGTCAGCCGGACCCAGGCCCACGACGGAAGACAGTCTTGGTTGTGGGTAGAGGTACATGGAGGGCACGCCGGTCTGGCCGGTAGGCACGGGCACGCCTTCGATCTCGGCCAAGACGACGGCTTCGAGGCGGTGCTCCGCACGCAACGACTCCATCTGGTCGACCACGTAGCGGGAGAAGCACTTTCCGACGGTGCGCCGCAAGCCGCTTTCGATCGACATATAGATACTCAGAGGCGAGCTGCCGAGGGTCACCACCACGTTGACGAGGACGGCGACCTCGGGCTTCTCACGACTGCCACTCTCGCAGTCCATGAGGAGGGCCACCGCCAGCCCCAGTGCCTCGCTCTCCAACCCCAAAGCGAGGAGGACGGGAACGCGGAAAGTGGGGGGGAGGTACTCGGACAAACGCCACAACACTTCGACGGGCAGGGTTGGACTGAGGTAGGTCATGGTGTGTTCATCTTCGGAGAGTGGCGTAAAAGCCTCAATTTTTTCCTACAAAAAAAAAATGAGTAGAACGTGAGGAGGAAGCATACGACAGAATGGCCCTTTCTGACGAGTTGTCAGTTGTAGCCGAGAGGTTGCCAGAGGAGATCGTGCTGGTCATCCACCAGCACCGACGGGACTTGATTTGGAGGGACGTCATGCAGGAGCTCGTCGGTCGAACATTCGCGTACGACCTGCACTTGGATCGCGCGTACACCGTGCGGAACTACGTGGAACCTTGGGCAGTCTTTCCACGGTACGTCCTCGAGGGCAGGGTGTTCGGGTCGTACCTCCGGGCTGGAGCACGCGTTTTTACACCTCTGTAGTAGTGAGGTATATTGTTGTTTTCTTCAGCCGGTTTCTAAACGAAGAGGCGCAGGCCGGCCGCCACGAGCCAGAAGTACAGGCCCACGCACACCTTCGACACGACGTCCAGGGCGTTGTACGCGATGTTCTTGGCCACGGGGTCCTTCCAGTAGTAGAGCACCCCGTAGAGTCCCCAGACTGCAGTTACGAAGTAGAAGACTCCGGCGCGCTCCGAGTGGCGGGCGAGCACAACGTACAGGTAGGTGAAGAGCACGCCGAAGACAACGAAGGAGGCGGCGCCCAGGCGCGCGCGGTCTTTCCTGCGGACCTCTCCCAGGAAGCCCAGCGCCAGCATGAGGAGGTCCAGGGCCACGACCAGCGACACGCTGAGGCCTCGCAGGCCTCCATCGCCCAGTTCGTCGCCGGCCAGGAAGAGAGACATTGCCAGCAGCAGCAGCGGCGTGGTGACTACCCAGTCGGCATACCGGACGAACGTCAGGGAGTCGTAGTCGTCCGGCTTCTGCTCGTTCATCTTCGTCAAGTACCCGTAGGCGATGGATGCGACGAGTGACACCGCGGTCTCGAGGTTCATGACGTGTCGCGTAGCCGTGCTCGTCGTGCGCAGCGACTCGACGAAGGTGATGAAGGAAGTCCCCCCCAAAAAGAGGTTCGATGCGACCAGGGACAGGCGGAGCGCGTCCATCTATATGTAGTGAGTCAGGTACAATCGTAGGGTGAGGGCGTTGGGCGGGGCGAGCCGTCGTCTCACGCGGGACCGCACACGCCAGACCTGTAAAGCAGGCGGGCTGTGCGAACCGTTTCTGACCTCGCCAGGGCGACGCGTTGGTCGTTGGGCAGGACCACGGCTCTGTAGGACAGGTGGAAGCGCGCCGGAGGTGCGGCCGGGTCGAGGTAGAAGCGGCACTTGAAATCAGTGTAGGGCGCCGGGGTAAAGAGGATGAGGTCGACGTCTGGAACCACGCAGTGACCGACGACCACCTCGAACGCGGTGTTGCTCCGGAGGTCGTAGACGGCGTCGGGCTGCCGGGGAATGGTGAAGTCGTGGAACGGTCTTCCTTCCTTGTCCAGCGGCAGGACCCCGATGTTGTTCAAGCTGAAGTGGTGGACCTCGTCGTACACGGCGCCCTCGCACGCGTCGTCCTGCGCGAGGCGACGGAGCGCCTCGGGCCAGGAGGTGCAGGGTTCACAGCTGGGGAGCTCGTAGACGGTCGACATGATGGAGAAGGAGCGCCAACGAAGCTTTAAGTGGAGGGGACCCAAACAAAAGCGAGATAAACCGGTGTTTCTTTCCTTGACCGCAGGAACATGGAAAGCGCCTTCACGAAGAAGACGCTCCGGGAGCACATCCTACTCCGCCCGGACGTGTACGTCGGGTCGGTGCGCCCGTCTTCGCGGGTGATGATGGTGCCGGCGGACGGGGGAGGCTTCGAGGAGAGGGAGGTGACCTTCGTGCCGGCGCTGCTCAAGGTGTTCGATGAGGTGCTGGTGAACGCGAGCGACCGCCGGGTGGCGCACCTGGAGAACCCGGAGATCCGGCACCAGTGCAAGAACGTCCGCGTGGAGGTGAGCGACGGGGGCACCATCTCGGTCGAGAACGACGGCCACGGCATCCCGGTCACCGTGCACCAGGGCGAGGACAAGGTGCTGCTGCCGGAGCTGGTGTTCGGGCACCTGCTCACGGGCAACAAGTTCGACGACGCGGCGGAGCGGCTCTCCGGGGGCCGAAACGGGTACGGGGCCAAGCTGACCAACATCTTCTCTCACGAGTTCTCGGTGGAGACCGTGGACCCGGACCGCAAGAAGCGCTTCCGACAGACCTTCTCGGACCACATGCTGTCTCGCTCGGAGCCCGTGGTGGAGGCGTACTCGGGGAAGCCGTACACGCGGGTGACGTTCCGCCCGGACCTGGCGCTCTTCGGGGGGGAGGAGGCGTTCAGCGAGGACCTCCGGCGCGTCCTGCACCGGCGGGTGGTCGACGCGGCCGCTTCCTGCCCGACGGGCAAGTCCAAGGTGTTCTGGAACGGGGAGCTCGTGCCCTTCTCCTCGGTCGACAAGCTTGCCGTCAGCATGTTCCCGGGGTTCTCCGCGAAGGCCACGGAGAAGCAGCCGCGCTGGGACGTGACGGTGCTCTACTTCCCCGGCAAGGGGTACAGCCAGGTGTCCTACGTGAACGGCATCCCGACGTACCAGGGGGGCACGCACGTGGACCACGTGGTCGACCAGGTCGCCCGGCGGGTGCTGGCGGAGGTCGGCCGGAAGGTCGCGACCAAGGTGCTCGCAAAGCAGGTCCGCGAGCACCTGAAGGTGTTCGTGAGCTGCCAGGTGGTGAACCCGGCCTTCACCAGCCAGATGAAGGAGTGCCTGAGCACGCCGCCGAGCCTCTTCGGCTCCTCCTGCCGGCTCTCGGAGGGCTTCCTCTCGAAGCTGGCGCGGAGCGGGATCGTGGCGGCGCTGGTGCAGGCGGCCGACAAGAGGGAGGAGGAGTCGCTGCGGCGCTCGGACGGGCGCAAGGTGGAGCGGATCCGGGGCGTGGAGAAGCTGGAGGACGCGGAGTGGGCGGGCACGCGCCGCAGCGCGGAGTGCGGCCTGATCGTGACGGAGGGGGACAGCGCCAAGGCGCTGGCGATGCGCGGGCTGGTGCTGGTGGGCAAGAAGCGCTTCGGCGTCTTCCCGATCAAGGGCAAGCTGCTGAACGTGCGCGAGGCCAGCCCGCGGCAGGTGCTGGAGAACGACGAGGTGTCGAAGCTCAAGAAGATCCTGGGTCTGCAGCAGGGGAGGAAGTACGCGACGGAGGAGGACCGGCGCACGCTGCGCTACGGCTTCCTGGTGATCTTCACGGACCAGGACACGGACGGGTCGCACATCAAGGGCCTGCTCATCAACTTCCTGCACACGTTCTGGCCGGAGCTCCTGGAGACGTCGTCCTTCGTGCGCACGCTGACGACGCCGATCGTGAAGGCCTTCCCGGCGCGGGCGGGCGCGGCGGTGCTGGAGTTCTACAACCTGAGCGACTACGAGCGGTGGCGGGACACGTCGGGGGTCGCGGCCCGGTACCGCGTCAAGTACTACAAGGGGCTGGGGACCTCCCGGCCGGAGGAGGCCAAGGACTACTTCCGGGACATCGACCAGAAGCTCATCACGTACCGCTGGGACAGCCTCACGGACGAGTCCATGTCCGTGGCCTTCTGCCGGCGGCGGACGGGGGACCGGAAGGAGCGGCTGGTGCGCTACGACCGGAGCGCCGTGCTCGACAACTCGCAGAAGGAGGTGGGCTTCACGGAGTTCGTGGAGAAGGACCTCGTGCACTTCTGGAAGGACGACACGGAGCGGTCGGTGCCGAGCCTCGTGGACGGCCTCAAGCCCTCGCAGCGCAAGGTGCTCTTCGGGGCCTTCCGCAAGCGGCTGGACCGGGACGAGGTGAAGGTGGCGCAGCTGGCGGGCTACGTGAGCGACGTGGCCTGCTACCACCACGGGGAGGCCAGCCTGACGGCGACGATCGTGAACATGGCGCAGGACTTCCTGGGCTCCAACAACGTGAACCTGCTGCTGCCCAACGGGCAGTTCGGGACGCGGCTGCTCGGGGGGCAGGACGCGGGCGCGCCCAGGTACATCTGGACGCGGCTGCACCCGGTGACGCCCTTCCTGTTCCGGAAGGAGGACTGGCCGGTCCTGCAGATGCGCGACGACGACGGCGTGGAGGTGGAGCCGGTCTACTTCCTGCCGGTGCTCTGCCTCGCGCTCGTGAACGGCTTCACGGGCATCGGCACGGGCTTCAGCACGTTCCTGCCGCCGTACCGGCCCTCCGCGGTCGCCGCCAACGTCCGGAGGCTGCTGGCTGGGCAGGAGCCCGAGCCCATGGTGCCGTACTTCCGGGGATTCCGGGGCACCGTGCGGCACGAGTCCGAGGAGAAGGTGGTGGTGGAGGGGGCGTGGCAGCCGACGGGGCCCTCCTCCGTGCGGGTCACCGAGCTGCCGGTCGGCTCCTGGACCACGCCGTACAAGAAGTTCCTCGAGGAGCTGGTGGACGAGGGCGTCGTGGAGTCCTTCGCGGACAGCAGCACGGATGTGGACGTGAGGTTCGACGTCAAGTTCCCGCCGGCCGGCCCGCCGGAGGACGTGGGCGCCAAGCTGCGGCTGCGGAAGGTGCTCTCGCTGGCGAACGTGCACCTCTTCACGACGAGCCAGACCATCCGCCGCTTCCGCGGGCCGCTGGAGATCCTCCGCTGCTACTTCGAGGAGCGGCTGCTGGGCTACCGGAAGCGCAAGGAGAGCATGGTCGAGAGCCTGCGGGCGGCGTTGACCCTGCTGCAGGAGAAGGTGCGGTTCATGGAGAAGAAGCTGGACGGGACGCTGCGCCTGGAGGACAAGACGTCGGCGGAGCTCCAGGCGGAGCTCGACCGCGCCGGGTTCCTGAGGGTGGACGGGAGCTTCGACTACCTCACGGGCATGCCGCTGCTGCAGCTCACCACCGACCGACACGCCAGGCTCGTGGCCGAGAGGGAGGCCGCGAGGGAGAAGCTGGAGGCGTGCCTCGCCACCAGCGTCGAGGACATGTGGAGGGCCGACCTCGACGAGCTCGAGGAGCAGCTCAAGAAGCACGAGCTCTTCTAGTCCCCGCCCCTCCCACCAAAAAAATGAGGGTACAGCAGGCTCGGCTACTACGACGATGCTCCTCCTCCTCTACGCCCTCTGCGTCCTTCTCTGTGCAGTCTCCTGCTGCTGTTTGCTGCGCCGCAGCGGGCCGCGCCGACGTGGGGCCACGAACGCGCCCGGGAACCTGTGGGAGGTCGGTGGCAAGGAGTACGAACTCTACCGGCTGGAGGGTGGGCGCCGGCTCCCGATCCTGAACACGGGGCGACTCAGGTGCCTGTCCGTGCAAGAGGCGCTCTCCAAGAAGACAAGGACTTCCATCTTCTCCGTCGTGGAGCGGGACGGGCGGACGATGACGCTGACGCTCAGATCAGAAGGGTCGCACACCGAGGGGGTGCTGAGGTTCCACGAAAGCAAGGGGGACCTCATCCTGGAGGGCGCCCACTTCGTCTGGGTCCCTCTGCCGGCACCGCTAAAGAGAGGTCGTCCCAGGCCGCGTACGGTCTCGAACAGGTCCGGCGACCTGACGAGCGCCGGCCACTCGCAGACGTAGAGCAGGTCCCCGACGCCGTCCGAGTAAAGGACCACGACGGGCGCGCCTAGGCCCAATAACGGTGAAGACGCCGGGGCAGGGTCGACACCGCCACACTTTCCAGCGTCTTCACCTTCTGCAGCATCTTCTTCTTTCACGCTCTGTGGCCTCCCTCCTACGCTGCTGTCGGGCGAGGGTCAGGACCCGTAGTGCGACAAAGGAGGGGACGCTCTCCCCCAACGACCAACTGAGTGGCAACCTGGTGCGTGGTGCATGTTGATCACGGCATTCACGTCGCGATAAACTTCATCTCACCCCACATCAAGCACGGAACTGAACTCGAAACGAAGGGAGCCAGCCGGGCGGGAGGTAACACAACGCCACCGCCGGACGGTCCTTTCATTTTTCTGCGGCGTAGTATAATGTCTATTTTCAAGTTAAAGTATACCTTGTTGGTGGGTTCTGGCAAGTCTGACTCCAAGTCCAAGCTGGATATTCTCAAGGATGAGTTCACGGGAGGAGTATTACAGCTGCGTTCGAGGACCGGTCTCCCCATCCTTCTAGACTACGTGAGTTCTATCACCAAGCTTGACGTCAAAGGTCTCAGCAGTGAAGAGAAGAAGCTTAAGGGGGTGTCCCCTAACAAGTGTGAAGCACTCCTCGATAACTATGACCGCTGTGGGAGGAAGAGCACGAGCGACCTCCGTCCGAGCCTCTGCCCGGGGCACCACTTGAGGTACCTCGAGCTCAAGAACTCGTACCACGACTCCGTTTGGAACACCGGGAGTTGCTCCTTCCCTCACAAGCTGCTTGAAGTGTACCACGCGAGCGTGTACGACAACGGGCTATTGTTTGCGGCGCGAAAGATGTTCAAGCTGGATGACTCGGGCCTGTCGATGAGTGAGAGTCTTCTCAATAGTCTCGTGCAGTGTATAGTGGACCGCATCCAAGCACAACTTCTCTACGTCAACCACAAACTAGAAGCAGACAAAAACTACGAGGGGCACATCCTCGTCATCGTGAAGTACATCGAACTCCTTGCCTGCTTCTCGAACTCCGGAGACTTGTCAGAAAACAGCAGGCGCATCAACCCCCGTCTTCAGGGTAAGGCGATGAAGGTGTCTGATACCTCCCTTTTCAGAACAAAGAGGGAAGCGATCAAGTCCTTACTACAGGCGACGCAAGTGGTTGTGGCCCCTCCTCCGCCCGTTACAGTGGCAAAGCCAGCGCAACCGGTTCAACAGCGACGAGCTAGAAGAAAGAGGGGGAAAAAGGTCAAAAGCTCGGCCAGTACTGACTCACCTGAGGAGGTGGGTGCGACCGACCCTCCCACCGTGGCTGTGACCGAAGTAGGTGCGACCGAAGTAGGTGTGACCGAAGTAGGTGCGACCGAAGTAGGTGTGACCGAAGTAGGTGTGACCGAAGTAGGTGTGACCGAAGTAGGTGTGACCGAAGTAGGTGTGACCGAAGTAGGTGCGACCGACCCCGACGTTGCCAGTGTGGAAAACCCGCCGTGGGTAAGGCAGTTGTACGAGGACGAGTTGGAGCAGCCTCTGGTAAAAGAAGGCCTCTTCGAAGCTCCGACGTTTCGAAGGGATGACGTGACGGTGGAGTCACACCCGTACCCCATCAGCGTCACCCGGGAAGGCGACACACTTCTGGTCAGAACCTTGGTCGACGTTTACGTCCCCGTGGACGATGGGGTCCGGCTGGTGAGAAACGAGTTTTACGCGACCGGCGATCTGGTAGACGGCAAGTTTGTTTTTTCGAGAGACCCACAGGATAACGACTATTACTACTACGAGTCCGGTGAGTACGACCTTCTTCTCAACGACTTCAAGCGCGCCGTTGGCGAAAACCTCTTGAGCGTTCCCCTCCTGTCTGCGCTGTCTCGTTACGTGAGCAAGGGAACGTACATGTTCACTCCGCTGCGCAACCTGTGCTCCGGCGTGAGTTACCTGCCTCAGGTCCGCGAAGTCTTCTTTTCCTACATCAACGAAAAGCAATTCAGAGACCCCAAGTTGGTGGGCTGGATCAGTTACTGCGTCGACAAGCATAGCGGGGAGCAGCTGAAGTTCGTCTTGAGGTCCCGCGTCGTGATGGACAACGCGGTGAAGCTTTTTAAGCACGTGCTAGAAGGCGCGTCCCTTGTAAGGGAAGCTACTAGCCGACCCACGACGCTTGACCGAGACCTGGCCTTCTTCTTCGGGGACGACCTCGCTGAAAGGGTGGCGTCAAGATACGTAGAAGGAGGCCTGTTGTGGGTTCTGGACGGGAGTGAGAAGCTGTACCGTGAGTACTTGACTCGAGAAACCGACTACCCCTTCTTCTTCATCAGACAAGTCACAAGGATGAGCAGGCCCATCGCTTTTATGATGCTTACGATGTGTCCAACTTTGAAAGTAGCGGAACAGCTTTGCTACATCAAGTGTCGCTACTGTGCACCACTAAAAGTGCTAAGTGCCATTCCGGAAGACATTTTTCAGATGCTAAGGGACATTCAGAAAGTACCTAATCCAAAAGGACCACTCCTTCTCACACTCCTTGAGGAGGAGAAGACACTCGTTGATGAGGAGACACTCATTGAGAAGAAGAAAAATAAACTCCTTGATGAGAAGATCAAGAAAATCCAAGAGGAAAAGAAGAAACTCCGTGACGACCAGGAGACATTTCTAGTTGACCTAAAAGAGTTAAGTCAAGACATGACTAACCCCTTAGCAATTGAGCTCCTTGATAAGAATATGAAACTCCTCCTTGAGGAGAAGAAGAAACTCCTAAACGACTTAAGTCAAGACACGTTATCACCTGAGCTCCCTGAGGAGAAACTCCTTAAGGAGAAGAAGAAACTCCTTAAGGAGAAGAAGACACTTTTAGTAGACCTAAACGAGTTAAGTCAAGACATGACTAACACCTTAAACTTTCTGCTAAGTAAATTTTGCACCGTCTTTAAAGATGAAAGTAAGGAGAAAAAATGGTACACTAACATGTTTAATTTGGGAACTATTATACAGAGGAGTTTTCAGGTCGCGAAGTTCGTCGAAGAAGTCACCCCTGCGATTATTGAACCAGGTGAGGAAAATCGACTATCATCGTACCTAGGTGGCACACTACCAGAAAATCCTGTTCTTCCCGAAACATACCCGAATATTTCAGGTGTCCTTCCAGTAGTCAGACTTGCTCAGTCAAAAGAACTGAAGGATCATAAATCTGTAACACAAATAACCATTGAAGCGGTATGTTTTTTCGACGTGAAACATGTAACAAAACTACTTGAGTTCGACGAGGACTTTTCTAGCAAGTGGTATGGTTGGAGTCTGATCCACGTTGCCGCTGCCACCGCGCCGTGGAGGTTTATCGGGACACCTGATAAACTCGGGGGCAGAGACCTCAACCGCCTCCAGTCCCAAGTCCTCCAAATGCTGCTTGACAAACACACACCACAAACCAACCAACCAGATTCGTTCCTGTCAGTGGCTGTTCTTTTCGGAGTAAAAAATGCAGTGGAGTTCCTGGTGCGCAGAGACCCCGCCTCTGTAAACGAAAAAGAAAGTAACGCCTTGATGACACCGCTGCACAAAAGCTTGTTAGTTTCCGCCGAAATCAGCAATTTCCTCATCCAGAACGGCGCGGACGTGACGGCGCAAGACTTTGAAGGCGACACGCCTCTGCACTACGCCCTCGCTACGGATGACCCGATGAAGGTGCTCGGCGGACTTGGAAAACAAGAGATTGAAAAGCTTCTGACCGGAGCCTGCAACCTGCCGAACCACAAAGGTGACATTCCACTTCAGTTTGCGCTGGTCAAGGGAGACAAGAAGCTGGAAAAGTTAATCCTCCAGTATACCGCTAAAGACTTCGCCGACCAACTCTTCGAACAGAAAAAGACGAGCGTCTGAAACGTGGAACTACAGTCCCAGCTAGCGATCGCTGCAGTCGGAGGCGCCCACCTCCTTTCGAGCTTCTGGCAAACTACCGGGAGCAGAAGCTGACCACCACCAGAGAGAGGTCGTCCCAGATCGCGTACGGCTTTCTGGCGCTCAGCGTCTCGAACAGGTCCGGCGACCTGACGAGCTCCGGCCACTCGCAGACGTACAGCAGGTCCCCGACGCCGTCAGAGTATAGGACCACGAAGACCTCCTCCCCGCCAACCCTCACGCAGCTCATGCTCGGGTCCGACCGCAGGACGGTGCCCTTCTGCGAGGCGTCGCCGATGCTCCTGGAAATCTGCACGTTGTCCACCGTAGCTCCCCAGTTCGTGTGCAGGTACCCCTCCATCGGGACCGTCTGGCCGTCGACCACCCGGAGCATCTTCCGCAGGGACTGGTTGCCCCCGACGCAGCGGTGCTCCTCCGCCATCTTCCGAAAAACCTTCCGCGCGTTATCTTCGGACACCTCCGCCGAGCCCTCCTCGTAGACGGGGACCGAGCGGACCTGCCGCGGCCCGTAGCACGCCGGCAGCGGACGAACCCCCCTCCGCCGCGCCCGCTCGAGGTAGGCGGCGTACTCCTGCGGGTTCTCCCACGTGTGGTCGGTGGACAGCAGGCGGGCGGAGCCGTCCTGGACGAGAACGGCCTCCGAGTCGCCGACGTTCGCGCAGGCGACGGTGGTCTCCTCCTCGCCGGTCCACACGACGACGACCGTCAGGGTCGAACCCCCGTCCAGTGGGAACGCCGCGCACAGCCGCTCGTCGAGCTCCCGGAAGACTTCTCTCAGCAGCTCCTCGTGCCCCGCCACCGTCAGCCTGCTCCACTCCCGCTCCAGCAGCTCGCGCAGGACGTCGGCCATCCGCCGCACGAAGGTACCCGCCGCCGGCCCGTGGCCGTCCATGACGGCGACCACCGTCACCTCCCCCTCCTGCTTGACGAAAACCAGGTCCTCGCCGAACTGGTGGCTCCCCGTCCGCTTCCGGCCCCATTTGGGCTCTCCCCACCAGCTCACCTTCGCGACCTTCCCGCCGAACGGAGGGCCTCTCGGAGCAGGCGGCGGTCCCAGCTGCCGCTCCAGATCGGCGCGCTCCCTCTCGGCGACCTCAAACATCCTGCAGACTCTGACTGAGCGAAAGGGGAGTCGGATCGGTACGTGAGATCCTTGGTTAGCAAGTGCTTCGAATCAAAGTTTGTCTAGACAAAACCCAGAGATGGAAAGCCGCAGGTACAAAAGGCTGTCCCTAACCGTAACCGATAACCCTAACCCTAACAGATAACCCTAACCCTAACCGTAACCCTAACCCTAACCCTAACAGATAGCCGTAACCCTAACCCTAACCCTATCCCTACCCCTAAACCCTAACCCTAACCCTAAACCCTAACCCTAAACCCTAACCCTAACCCTAACCCTAACTCTAACCCTAACCCTAACCCTAAACCCTAACCCTAAACCCTAACCCTAACCCTAACAGATAGCCGTAACAATAACCCTAACCCTAACCCTAACCCTAACCCCAACCCTAAACCCTAACCCTAAACCCTAAC
>Ga0214917_10002837_pt1 | contig 20703 bp, 4 predicted proteins | sample LL_1208_BB_MetaG_FD_177983 | JGI IMG/M metagenome (GOLD analysis project Ga0214917, IMG submission 177983) | Freshwater microbial communities from Lake Lanier, Atlanta, Georgia, United States - LL_1208_BB | ecosystem: Environmental > Aquatic > Freshwater > Lake | place: USA: Georgia | collected...
AGATATTTACGACCATCAGCATGATAAAATAAAGGCCCGCAGAAGAAATTACATTCCCAATCTTTTTTACCATATTGTCCAAACACATCGGCTTTGACATTCGCACTGGCTAGATCAGTGGTTGCTGTAACTCCTTCATCCTCCGCCCAAACTTTTAATTTTACATCAGGGTAAAGACTGTTGAAGGCCTGTTTTACAACTCGAGCCATATATCTTGAGGCCTTGGGAGACCAAACATCCATAAGTTTGCTTTCCCATTCTGGACCTGACTCTTGATTAGTGGCCTGTGGGTTCTGACCATCGGCAAAATTTCCTAACGGTGAATATGGTTCGCCTTCCATAACAGGCTTTGAACGGATATAATCAGGATAGGTTTTATTAAAAATACGCATGATAATACCAGCCATGGCATTTGCTTGATTTTCTTCAGGACTACCAGTTTGACCACTATCTGCGTTTAATTTATGTTCAGTATCTTGTTTATAATGTGTTAGTTCATGTGCTATAGTCCTAAATATATCATTAGGATGACGACCACTTAGACCAACATAGAGTTTATTTTCTCCATTGACATACATACCAAAGGTAGGCTGATCAGGATGATCTAAAAATGCTTCAAAGTGAAATTCAGGCAAAGAGTCTAGTTCTAAAACTTTTACAGCAATTTCAAGAAACTTAGCAAACATTTCTTGAAACTCTTGCCTCTGAGAATTGAAGTCTTTTTCACGCATAATAGAATATTTATTCAAAAAGAAAGACTGCAACAGCAGCCTTTCTTTGGTAGCAGAAAAATTATGCCTGTGCTTCTGTCCAACCAATACGTGCGATAATCGTGTTTGTTGTAACACCACCAGTGTTTGTGGCACATAATGTTAAGATGTCTGGACCGTCTGGGTACTTGTTTAGATCACTGGCAGGATATGAATTTGCAGCACCACCTCCCATGATACTATTACCGAGATCACGTACCACACTTAGGTCTAGTACGTTAACACCAGGAGAAGTAAACGCACCAAAGCAGACTTCACCACCTGAAACTGTGTTATTGCTGGCATGGTAGTTAACCTGTGCTAGACTTGAACCACCGGCACCTGCGAAGCTAGTTGCTGTACCACCGGTTATTCTACAATTTAAACGTCCTGTGATTAGGAAGTTGGTACCTGATGTTTGAATACCAGTTGAACGTAGAATTAACTGCATTCTATTAATCAATTCTCTTGCACCAATAACACCTGTAAATCCGCTGTCCACACTAGGTGAAATTCTGATACTTATTAACGGTACGGTAGCATTGGCAGCAATATTTGAGTAGGCTGTAAGCATACCAGCAATAAACACCAAAGATTTATCATCATCGTATCTACCATCCATCATCACTGAACTACCCCAGTGGGCAATGGTATTAGAACATTGAGGACTAAAATAGCTAACTGAATGAGGTGCTGTGGCACTAAATGTAAACGTCTGAGCTGTAGTTGCTGCACCACCGCTGGTTAGACCTTGAGGACCGGTCAAGTTTATCAGTGCTCTGGTCAATCCAGTAAAGGTTGTTGCGGTTCTACCAGTATAGCTTATATATTCAATGGCACTACCTGTATTACCGCTGGCTGTAACAATCAACGTACCTGTAGGAGGGAACCCAGTAGTACTAACCACTGTCATAGTTGCGGTTTCAGAATTACTTAATGTAGCAGCTAGTTTTGTAAATGGAGCAATAGTGCTGACTTCATAACGTGCAGGTAAGTTACCTGAACGCATGTATGCTTCTGTCATATTATTAGCATGAGCTAGTCTGTGTGCATATAACACTGTGCCACGCTGTGTTCTAAATCCCCAACGAATTGTTCCAGCACCATACCATGTGTAGTCAATATACCACATCTGCATCTTGTTAATATCAATATTAAATCCACTATCTCCAGTTCCATCCATTTTGTCAATGTTCCAAGAACTTTGAGGAATACGCAGTGTGTCAGTTCTAGAAATAATCAACTGAGTTGGAGGAACAATGGCAACGCCACGATAATCTGGATAGATGGTCATTGATGTATTGGATTCAATACTGACCACAGTGTAACTCATACCTCGAATAACAACGAAATCTCCCGGATTGAGTTGTTCTGACCATCTTGAGCCTACTCCTACTACGGAACTTTCACCTGTACCTAATGAACTAACATAACCTGCTAGCTGACTGGTACTTGAACGTCTGCAAACAGCCAATGCCTGTCCATCGTACTCAAAGAAAAATCCGTTTTGACTATCAAACATACCCAATCTTATTGAAGCACCATACCATGTGTTGGGTTGCACAGCGATACCTAAACCTGTGGCAGGGCTTGTTGAAGGAGCAGATAATGCTGTATAGGTAAAGGTTGTAGCCGATGCAAAGGTAGCAGTGAATACACCGTTATAAGCACTTTGATCTGCACCGCTTACCCTGATTTGTGCGCCACTGAATAAGTTATGCGGGAACTTAGTGGCTACAGTAACAGTAGTACCAGATGCAGTTAAGCTATCAATGATAAAAGGTGTGGTCATATTAGAACCAGTTGAAAACTGTATGCCCTTACCTGACTGATAACGGAAATATCTACGTGTTTGGCGAATTAACTGATTACCGTGGTATGGAACACCTGCGGTAAAATACACACCACCGTCAAATGGTCTGTGAATAGCACTACCCCAAGGACGTACAAACACACATCCACCGGTGTGCGTTATGGTAGTTGCAACAGCAGAAGCACCTGCATAACCAGTTCCTGCTGCATTGATCTGTATGCCGTTCACTGGACCATACATAGCACCAACAGCAGCCGGAACAATGGCGGTAATTTTAATTCTAGCATTGCCGCCACCACCTGAAATTGTAGCAATATCACCTACAAAATAACCACTGCCTGCTGCATTGACTACAACTGAAATAATCTGACCCGTCGCATCCACTGTTGTGTTAACAGTTAGACCTGATCCCAGTGTTTGGCTTGTACCATTGGTACTAGGTGCGCTGATAGTACCTGTAGGATCAAAGAAAGAATCATAGATAAAAGTATTTGTTGTAGGAGTTCTACGAACAAAATAACTGCCCCATGGTCTGTTGGTTGTTGCTGAAATGTTGGTTATCATGATGGCATCACCAACTGATAATCCATGATTATCTCTAGTTGTAACAGTGATTTCGTTGGCCGCTGTTCTGTTGAAAGCTGCACCTGCTGTAGTACTCACAGCGATGCCAGCACCGGTGTAAGGAGTGGCAGAAAAGATCAGTGTTTTAGTGGCATCAAACAGGTTACCAGATGAAATTACAACAGGAGCAATATAGGTAAAGTTTGAGTTAGCCGAAAGTGTATCAATAATAAAATAACCGTTGGCATTTGAATTAATGGTATCTTGGATATAAACCATTTGACCAATAGCTAGACCTGTTGTGTTTGTTAGAGTGACCGTTACTACTCTAGTGCCCGCTCCAGAAATCGCAGTAAATGAAATAGGTGCTGTTGGATCATAGAATGCACTGGGCCTATTATTCATTAGGTTCAGTGTTTCCCATTTTGTTGGTTGTATTCCATATTCAAAGTCAGTGTCGATCAAGCTCTGTGGAGTTGATACACGCAGTTTTTGAACAGGATCGATATAAACTTCAGCTGGTTGGAAAGTTTCGTTAACTTCTTCAACAAGAATAGCTAACCTATCAGTGCTGCTCATCGAAGTTGTATTATAAGTTAATACAATAGTAGTTGTTTCTACGTTACCTGTAGTAGTTACTGTATATGAAGAAGCTGTTAAACTTGTATCACTAAAATTGTAAATTACTGTATTAGTTGTTACATTGGTAATTAACAACAAATGTTCTCTTCTAAGATATCTGTTATTGATAACAATAGTTCTACTTGCAGGTGTAAATGTATATGATTCAGATAGTACACGTTTAGCCATTAAAGACTCCTAAAATTCTTTTAAATTGATACAAATTATTCATCACCGTCATTATTGTTTGAAGCGACATCTACAGGAGATCCTGCAACAGGGTCTAACCAAGGAATAAGTGCTGTATCTAAAGCATGTTTTACTGCAAATACCATGCTATTATTATACATAAAAACTTGGCCATCGTCGCCTGTCATTCTTGCACATCTATCCAGTGCATCTGCCATTGATAACCCATTTACTACATAAAAATGTGTATGATTAGGAAAAGCTGCGTTTAAAGAATCGTACATTTTGAAATCCTCACTCAAATATTAGATAAGTTTATTTAGCAAATAGCCCATACAATTTATTAATTCCAGAATTGTATGGGAGGTATTCTTCTAGTAGACGGATCCTGAAGTGCAGCAGATTGAGGTTGTTTAAATTTAATTAGATATCCGTTTTCTGCGATAAATTTGCTGTTTATCGCTTCATTTATACTATCTTGGCTATATTTAACACTGCCTGTATCATCAAAATTAATTACAACTATTCCCACTTTATCTATTCTACTGAAAATACCCAGAGGTTTTTCTTCTAGATCTACCACTGCTCTTATGGCAGTATAAGGTTGAATTTTTCCAGTGTCAGTTTTAAAAATTAGTGAGCGTAGCTCATCAAATCTGGCCTTATCAAGTAAATATCCTATATTTTCTGCAACATAAAGTGACCTAAACTCTCCTTTTTGTAAATTACCAAGTTTTTCTTTATAAATCAATAGCCTATCTTCATCAAATGCCAGTTTGGTCATTGGCCTATTCACCTGATCAGTGCCCAACGGCACAAAAATTCCGCCTAGCTTTCTTATATTCTTTAAGGCTGAAACACGGTCAATTGAAAAAGTTTGAAAATTATAATGCCTAGCAAAATTAATTGCATCTACAGGGCTATAAAACTTTGGACCTGAAATAAACTTTTCAGTAAATACGGTCTTTCCAAAATCAAAATTTGGTTCATCATATTCTAGTTGAAGTTTAAAAGTTTGATCATCGAGATAAGTTAAACCTGGAGAATAAAAGACCTGAGTATTCGCTTTAGGAACTTTTAACTTATCAACCAGATCAGTATTAAAACTGATTTCAATAGGTCTAAGATTATTTTGTAATTTAAACTGATCTACTGCTGAAAATATGTTAGGTTCTGCTTTTAATTTTTGAGCAATTAATAACTTGTTAACCTGACTCAATTTATCATCAACAGTAAACGCCAATGCCTTGGCCCTATCTAAGAAATATGGTCTAATCGGTATAAAATCTTCCTTAATCAAAGGGATGATTTTTATACCCGCAAATAGTGTTGATTCAGATAAAGCAAATGGAGCTTTAATTGAGATAAATCTTTTTTCTAGATAATTAACATTTTCTAGATTTATAGGTATGTGCTTGACAATGATGCTGGGTTTATTAATTTGTCCCAAAGGCTGAAATGACAACGATACTGCATCGAATTTTATGGTATTATTAAATATGAAAGAATTGGAAGTTTTATCTGTTTGTCCAATTTTAGATACGAAATTAGTTTCTCCTACTCTTAAATCAATTTCTATAGGTTTAAGTTTTAGACCCGCTGTTTCGTCAAATAAGGAAAAATTAGGTGTATCGAAAAATTGCAACCTATCCGGTTTTATCAAAAATTTTTCTAAATTATCAATTTTTAAATTTGTACCAACCTCTTTGACATAATTAGGCAATTTAAATTGTTCAGTTGCTAAAAATCTATTCTGGTCTCCAATTATCTTTCTTAATGCAAAATATTTGTTGATATCAAAAAAAGATTCATCTTGAATTGACACCACGTTGATATCTAAATTTCTAATTTGAAAATAATTTAAAGATGTAACCTCACCTTTCATTGATTGTATAATGATAGGTTTTCCAACTAGATTAATTTCACTAGAAGTAATAGCAGCCCTTAATGAAACAATAGATTTATTTAGAACTGATTTAGTGTCTAAAATAATTGGCACTAATTTTAAAGCTATAATAGGTTTTTGAATTTGTCCTATTGTGTCAATCTGTATACTTTTAACTTGTATAGGAACTTGTGTAAAAGTATAAGGTATTTTAGGTACAACATCTTGAGCAGTGACATTCCTATTTGTTTCAAAAAATTCAGCATTTCTAGTGTTGTAATAAATTCCTTTTCTATAACCTGGTGCTAAATTGGTATAGTATATCAACGCTCTTGTGCTGGTATCTCCAGATACAAAACTAGATTGCGTGTTGACGGCATCTATTTTTAAAACATTTTCTACACTAGCTGGTGCTTTTACTGAGATAGAGGATTTAATACGTTGTGCTGTGAAATTATTTCCAAAATCGCTGAACAACATTCCTTGGCTTATAGATCTGTTGAGTCTTAGACCAGGTGCTACAAATAACACAGCCATAATTTCTCTAGCCGATGTAGGTCTAAGATTTACCGGTATATAACTTGTCACTGAAGCAGTAAAGGCTTGATCAATTTTAGGCAAAGGACGAGTTAGGAGGTCGCTTGTTTCTCTAATTTTTTCTGCAATGGTAAATCTATTTGGGGGTACAATAATACCCGGACTAACTAAAAAAATCAAACGTTGTAGATTATAGGTTGTATTAAGAGCAGTTATAAACGTAGGTACTATTCCTTGGTCATTCCAAGTTAAAGTTTCAACCGTAGAAGTTGAACCAAAATAGGCCTTTAAGGTGTTAACACTAGGTAAAGATATAGGATCTGCAATGGTCACAGTATCAACTGTGCTGGTTAATATTGAAAAAACTTGATCGTAGCCTTGATTATTAATTAATCTAATATGAGAGTTATTAAAATAAAGTGCGCTGTAGAATGCCGGTAGTGCTCCAAAATATAAAACTAAACTGCTAGTTGTATTGGTATTATAGCTATAAAAATTATTATCTAATGTGTACCAGTTAATATTAGTTTGAGTGGTTAGATTAGTGCCGTATACTTTAAAACTTTGTTGTGCCCAAACAAGGCCAGAACCTGTTGTAACCGTTCTAGTTTTAGCAGGAATAATATTGACAGGACTTACTAGATCTTTTGGATAAACTGTAATTGATCTACCATATTTTGCCGGTGCTAGTCCTACATAGTACAGCATTTCTCTAGGTGTAGTTGGAGCTGTATTTGTGCTAACTAAAATTTGAGAATAGGTATTTTCTATTCTCATAGTGGCTGTGCTAAAAACTATAGGTTGCTTTAAAACATATGAACTTGTGCTAACCAATTTAGGCACAGGAAATTTATTTGTATCACCTATATATTTGTTTATAGATTTTACCTTGCCAGATTGCACAGGTATTTCTATTCCTATAGCTTTTTGGCTTAAGGTCAGTCTATTACTAAAAGTTGCCAGAGAAAAAACAGTCTGCGTTGGTTGAACTTTAAAATAATTGACTAGGCTCACAGCAAGAGAGCTGGTATTAAATGTTTGAACTGAACTTGGCTGTTGATAATCGTAACCTAAATAGACGGCAAGAGCCCCTACAGGTAGACTATTATCCGGATCATCGATAAACACATAGTCTGATGTAATGGCCAAGATATTAAATATCTTATCAAAATAAAATGCGCTGGGATAGAAAACTCCGGCCAGGTAAAATGACGAACCGTATCTTACCACCCTTATCGTGGTAGGATTGCCGAAATTTTCTATAGGTCTAGCAAAAAATAAATTTTTTCCCGTTGTAGGAGAACCAAATGTTTGTAAAAATGGTTCATCAAAGACATATTGATTTACAAAATTACTTGTAGCCCTATCTACACCAGAAATTTCAACAGCTTGACTGTAAACAACAGTTGGACTGTGATTAATTACAATTGATGATTGTGAAAATGTTCTATCAGCAACTAACTTATTTGCACTAGAAGCTTTACCAGTCTGAATATTATTTTGTAAATCTTTAATTATTGTTATAGGTTTTTGAATTTGACTGATTCTAGGCACTTCAATTGTGTTTACACTCGAAATTTTAGTCTTATCAATAAGGCTAACATTGTTTCCTCCGCTTAATGTCACACTAGAGCTTGTGATAAATTTGCCTAAAAATACTTTAAATCTCGCTTGTGGTAATGTTACAAATTCAAAACTTACTGTATTTGTTGTAATTGAAGTTATAGGATAAAAACCATCAAAGAAAGCAGAATCGCTTAATCCTTGATAAGCCTGCACACGAACACTTGAATATTGTTGAGGTAGTCTAATTGCATTGCTTAGATAAAGTGTTGCGGTAGTCCCTGTATATTGATATACAGATATTAAGTTTAATTCATTTACATAGTAATTTACAAAAGTCGAGGTATTGGCATTTGTACCATTAGCATCGTAAGGACCATCATAAATTACAAAATTGCTAGTGGTAGTAATTTTTGTGCGTGAAATATAACTTGTTGATTCTTTTAACGATGTAATGGTTACTGGTTTATCTACTTTTGGTACTTCTACAACGCTACGCAAAGGAATAAATCCTTTCTGTAAAAAACTAGGTAGTGTACTTGCCAGATCTGCTTTTAAACTTGTAACAGACCTATTTAATTGAGAAAGTATGGGATTCCCTGAGGAATAAAAATTTCCAAATTTAAAATTAAATTTTGCCAGATAGCTGGTGTCGGAGTAAGAAATGTTTTCAATTATTCTCGATGTTCCAAAATACAATAATATCGTAGATATTTCAGGAAAATCTTTTGGCTTATTAATGGTAATGCTATCTTGTGTGAAACTTTGAATTATGAATTGTTGATCATAGCCAGTTTCATTTATAATTTTTACGTGAGTACTGTGTACTTGAAGCGCAAGTGGCAATGCGCCTAATAAAAGAGTTATTGTGGAACCAGTATTTGTAGTAGTTGTTAAAAAGTTTTGTTCATAGGCATAATATGTTGCAGCATTAGATGTGATTTGATTTGTACCGTATACTTTATAAGAAATAGGGTCAAATATAATAACACTTGATGTTGTTACAATTGTAGCTCTAGTTGAGGTTGAACTTTTTTCCGAATATAATTTTGTAACAAACTTAATATCATTTTTGGTAAACCTGTTTATATCTCCGATCACTATGTTAGAACTTTTTAATTTACCAACCAAGCTTGGAGCAGGGGGTACAACAAATTGACTGCCAATGCCTAGTGCGGGAATTTTGTAATTAGTAATATTAGGTAATTGAAGGGCTGCATCTCTTGCGATTGAAGTTGATGTTTGTACTTGAGAAAATCTTCCCAAATTCATTGATAGTGAACCATTGACTTCTGGTAATGGAAATGAATTTACAGGATCAACAATTGTTATACTATTTGTTGTAAGGTCAACAAAACTTGTGCTAAATTCATAATTAATACCATTGAATCTTGCCAATGTATAAGTTGCAGTGCTAGAAATATTTCTATTAAAATAAAGAGTAATGAGAGCTGAAGTATTAACATAAGTTTTAAATGTAAGATTTTCATCTATGTAATATCTAACAAAAGTACTTGTTGATTTTGAAGATGCAGATATAATTACAGCTTCTGGATATTCTAATATGCTAGCTCCAGTGGTAATTGTAATAGGAGCCTGGTAACTTCTATCACCGTATAATCTGCTAACAGACTTTGTTAGTCCTAGGTTGATATTATTTTGTAAATCTCTTAATTTAATTGCTGACTTTTCTAATTGACCAGACTTTGAAATTTCGATCGAGGTAATTCCTTGCTTAAATTTAGCAGAATTAATTTGCTCAACATTGCCTTCATCAGACAAGTTGGTAATTGAGGATAAAAATTCTTTACCAAAATATATTTGATATCTATAATCTGGTAATCGGCTAGGAAAATTAAAGCTAACAGTATTAGTGGTTAAATTTGTTATTGTAAAGGCTAAATCTAATATAGGTAAAGAACCTAGAGTAGGATATCCAATAATTCTTGCAGTGACAAAGTTTTGATTCAATGGAATTGTAGGACTAGCAAACAGAGTAGCAATAGTTCCTGAGTAGTAATAAGAGCTTATCTTATCATAATCATAGATATATTGAGTTAGGAAATTACTTGTAGAAGCGACTTTACCTGTAGCATCATAAGGACCGTAATATACTAGACCTGTAGAAGATGTTTGTGTGCCTATCCTGCTTTTATACTTTGACACATCCTTCAAAACCAGTATAGATTGGGCTTTGTCGTTTTTAGGAACCTCAATCAAACTTTGTAATTTGACAATAGGTTTTTGTAAAAAAGATGTAGAAGATCTATCTATTATCTCTCGCAGATTTGTAATTGGTTTATTAATATCTCCCTTGGTTATACTAGCGAAAGTGTGAAAGTTCCTCCATTTCCAATCAATTTTTTGTACCTGATTTGTATCTGATACGATAATATTTTCTAAAATCCTAAATTCACCGAAATAAATTTTCAAGCCTGAAATAGAAGGAAAATCTTTTAATCTGTTGATAGTTATAGAATCTTTGGTATAATTAATTAATGGTGTTATTTGATCGTAACCGTTATTCTCATTAATGACCCTTACAAAAGTATTAAATGATTGATAAAAAAGAGGTAAATTACCAAAGTATAAAACTATTGTATTGGTGTTTATATCATAGGTATTAAGTGTAATCCCATCATATAGATAATTTGTAACTTCAGTTGATGTTGTTAAATTTGAAGCGTAGGGAGTATAGATAATATTGTCAAATATTATTTTACTAGAAGTAGAAACCGTTGTGGTCCTGTGAGGTTCTGCATTTTTTTCTGATCTAAGACTGGTTATTACTTTAACTTTATCAGCATTAATTTTATTGGCCGCTGCGTCTCCTCTTACAATAGCTGAACTTTTTAACTTTCCAACAATATCTAATTCTCTAGGTAATTTTAAAAAGCTAGTGGCAGCATTGTTGGAAATTTTAAATTTTGAAAGATTAGTAATTTGTAGTGCAGAATCTCTTGTTATAGCAGGAATTTCTATTATTCTTTCTCGACCAAGATACACCAGTAATTGTCCTGATGGAATTTCAAAAAAAGCCGGTTTGTCTATTGTTAAACTGCTGCTGGTAACGGTTACAACAGTGGTAGAAAATTCAAAATTAGGACCGGTTATTTTGGCCACAGTATATTCGTCGATAATAGGCGTAGTTCTATCAAAATACAATGTTAGGTAGTTACTTGTGGTCAAGAAAGTTTGAATTTGATTGAATTCATTTGTGTAGTAATTTACAAATGTACTAGTGGACAAGCTTCTGCCAGAGATTATGATAGGTTCTCTATAGAATAACTGTAGACTGATATTATAAATCAATGAATTTACATAGGTTCTATCCCCTGCCAAGATTGGTAACTTGTATTGTCTAACATTGCCTGTAGCTGGAAGAGGTAAAAAATCTTTTACTACAGTAAACGGTTTATTCAAATAGCTAATGCTGGGTATTGTCGCATTTAAAACCAATTCTGTTGTATAATATTCTATAACACCAATATTGCTTGTTTTTGTAAATGTTCTTGTAAAGGTTGTAAAGGTTTTTCCAATTGAAATCTTATAATTTGCCGATGGTATAGGACCTACATATATAAAGCTTATAGAATTTGAATTAATTGCAGTAATAGGAGCAACATATTCAAAGATAGTAGATTCGGTAGTCCCATATAAATTATAAGCTATCAATTTTAAATGACTGAAACCAGGATCTAATGTGATAAAATTATTAAAAAAGAAAGTTTTTATATTACTTGTTGAATCAAAGGTTATGAAATTCGTAGTTTCTAGTTCATAGTAACTGACAAATGTACTAGTAGACTGGATTCTTCCAGGTGCAGATATACTAGGATAGAATTCTATAGAAGTGCCTGTTGTTATGCTAAATGAGTTAGATTGCCAATTTAGTGTGTCTGCTATTTTAGGTATTAAAGAAAATTTATCAGTTTTAGGTATTTCTATTGTGCTTTTGACAGAGATAAATTTCTTATTTACATACGCATCATTTACATTGGCAGCTAATCCTTTGGCAAATAAAGATTGTTTTATTATGCCATATCCATCTTTGGTAATTTCGTTAAAATTTCTTGCTAGGTAATCTTTAGTTATTTTTCCTACATTATTAGTATCTGATAAAATCCTGTCAAATGTGGTTTGAATAGAACCACTATATAAGACAAGTCCACTTACTGAAGGCAATGTCCCTACACTTAAAAAAGTAACACTATCATATGTACTACTAATAACATTAAATTGTCCTATAAATCCAGAATTTGAATTTATAAATCTAATTACTGAACCAGTGACTTGAAGATAAGGTGGGTTATTTCCTAGATAGGCTGTTACAATGTTACTACCTAAAGGAATAGTGGTTAAAATATTGTACTCATTTAGATAGTAACCTACAAAGGTTGAAGTGGTTAAATTTAATCCGTATACTGGAATAGGTGTAGGATCGAAAATAAGATTGGTAGAACTTGTAATGGTAATAACACTTTTACCAATCCACTTTAAACTATCAAACAATCTAGGACTTATTGGTTTTAAATATCCTTCTTTTTCTACATTGCTAGAAATTACTAATTTAGTTGCAACCTGATTTAACTTTGATACTGTAATATTTTTTAAAGATCCGTTATCGAAATTTTGAAACTTTTGTTTGGATAATTGAGGAACACTGTTTGGGTCTGAATAGGCATAAGTGAATGTAGTTCTTAATGTACCTATATAGGCAAACATCCCTGTAACCTCAGGAATACCTTGATTATCAATAATAGTAACACTATCATTAGTCAAACTTACAATAGGATGGACTAGATCATAACCACCGTATGGAGCAATTAATCTTATAAAATTTCCACTTGGAAAGTTATATTGCGGCAGACTTCCAAAATAAAGTGTAACAAGATTTGTTCCTCTAGGTATTGTTGAAAGTATATAATTTTCATTTAAATACCAGCTAACAGCCGTGCTTGTTGTTGCATTTTTACCATATATATTATAAATGTAAGATTCAAATATTATATTAGATGAGGTAGAAACTATAGTGTTTCTTTGTGGTATTATCCTACCTTCCCCTTTAATAACTATTTCATTTTTGTATCTACTTACAGATAATGTTGATGTAGTTGCTGCTAATTTTAAAGCGGCGTTCAATTTACCAGTTTTTACAAGTTCTATACCTATAGGGTCACTGGTTGAAAATTTTTGTTGATTTAAATTGTTTACTCTAAACTGAGATAAGGGATAAGTTTGGAATGTTCCACCAGACGATGTCAGTATTTTTCCTAATTGAATTCTAAACTTATAATCACCAGCAAAGTAGGGTAATGTTACACTTTGACTATTCAAATTGAGAATTGGCAATATTTCGTCATAGTATAAACTTTCAACATTATCAATGGTTCTATACCCTAACAATCTAGCTTGTGTCTGTTGGTTAGGTACAATGGTTGCCGAAAAATAAAGAACAGTAGATCCAGATGTGCTGAATGTTTTAAAAGTGTTTAGTTCATTATAATAGTAATTTACAAATGTGCTTGTAGTTCTAGAAATACCACCTATATCTATAACGCTTCCAAATATTAAACTGGTTGTGCTGGGAATAACAATAGGAGTAGGTATATATGAATTTATATCCCTTAAAACACTGGTAGATTTGACAAAGCTGGATTTTGGTGTTTCAAAGGTGATATATTGATTTTCCTTCAGTTTGTAAAAACCAGCAGTATCACTAAATTTTATGTTATCTGACTTAAATTTTAATAATTGCCTAAAATTTAACACATTAGAAAAAGTTTCATTTATTGTTATTGCGCTGGTTTTTAATCTATTAACAATCGGAACCCTGCTGGCATCACCTATTAAGGATGTTGTAACTATTATGTCTTTTCCGAGACTGATCTGCAATTGACCTATATCATAAGTGGTATTAATATCTTTGCTATTAAAATTTAATACATCTGCAATGGTTACACTTTCATTAGTAACACTGGTAACATTCAAAATAATATCAAAGTTAGGGGCAAATAGTCTAACCTTATTAACATCGCCATAATTATAATTATTATTTTTGTTAGTAAAATATAAAGTTACAAGAGCCGATGTTGTAATTGTTTTTGTTATTTTGTTTTCTTCAAAAGTGTAATAATTTACGAAGTTTGTGGTAATACCAGTTTTACCTATAACTGGTAATAGGTCGTAAAATAAAGAAACATTTGCCGTTGAAAAGGTTACTGGTCTTAGAGCAGTTGCAAACGGCTCTGATAGACTTTCCTTGGTAAATTTTTGAATTTTTGCAGAAAATATTTTACTACTTTCTGCCTTAAGAGGTATTGAAAGCCCTTTAAATCCATCAATCTTAATACGATCGTCAATTGATCTAAAAGTATCATAGCTTGTTTTATTGATAAGTGGTATTTGATTAGTGTTATTAAATGTTGCTTGTGTGTTTATTATTTCGATCCCAAGCCGAACGGTCATACCACTAATATAACCCCCTTCATAATAATTAAATAATTGTTGGTAATCAATTATTGAAACCGAATCTATATCGTATTCGTAAACCTCCTGCGTCCATGAATAAAAGGGTGTTGTTATTATAACACTGATAATATTACCAATTAATAGGTTATTATTATAAGGAGTAAAAAATATCCTAACTACAGGAGGAGCAATCTCAAGTTGCCCAAAAATAAGATTGTCAAACAAATAAGTATCAAAAAAGTTACTAATTAATTTTCCTGTACCAGTAACACGTAGAGGAGGCGTATATAAAATTGAACTAGATGTTGAATAACTTACTACCTTCTGTGGTTGTGTAATTGGTTCTTTAAAATATTCTTTTTGTAAAATTTTTCCATTAATTGTTCTCGGAATAAATGGCTCATCAATCTTGGTAAGAGCTTTCAATTTATCTACAGCTAATCTTACTGTGTTTCCGCTTATCTTCATTGCACTCTTATTAACCATGCTGGTAGATAATCTAGGAATAGTTCCATCTAAAAATGATTTAAATTTATCAATTTGTGCTATTAAAGATGAATTTGTTAATGTTGAAACAGCACTGGCTGTTGTATACCCTAACCTAATAAAAAGGTCATTTATTGTATTAAAATTATTTTTAAGCAAAAAACCAAAGATATCATTTATCGTGATACTATCTATGGTATATGAGATTACATTCACAGCTAGATCACCACTAGGAGTAATTAATCTTGCTGTAGTAATCGGGCCATAACTTAAATTATTATTGGTGTTATTAAAAAATAAGGTTACTTGGCTACCTGTAGAATAGGTAAAATTAATTATTTGGTTTTCATAGACATAGTTAGTGGTAAAATCACTCGAAATACCTGATCTACCAGTTATCTTTATAGGATTTGAAAAAAGTAAAGAAGTAGAACTTGTTAATACTCTTGTTCTTCCATTGACCACAAATGGTTCTTTAATTATATCTAGAAAACGATTTAACTTTTCAGGAATAAATCTTACCGCATCGCTAGAAATCTTTATTGCTGAAATTTCTATAACAGAATTTGTTATAGTATTAAGAGCTTCTATAAAAGGCGTATATCTTATCCTTTCCAAGCGTTGAACACTGTTGTTATTGCCAATAGTTGAACTGGTAAAATTATTAATATTTCCCAGAAAGACACTCATTTCTCCGATACTAGGAAATTCAGGCAAATATGAAATCGTGATAGAATTATTTGTATTTGTGATAATGTCTACAACTTTTTCATAAGCGGGAGTGAATAATTTTGCTTTTGTAAAAAACCCCAACTGAAAAGGATGAACTGGATTAATAAAACTATAAACTACATTATTTGATGTCGATCTTGTTATAGGAAAAGTTAGACCATCATTTAGGTACCAACGGTAATCAGAATTTTTTTCTAAATTACTTGCTGTTATTTTTATAGGATAAGATAAAAATACAGTTTGACTAGATGTAGTAAAAGTTATTGATCTAGAAAAAGATATTGATGGTTCAACATGCTTTGTCAGTGATCTTGAATAAGCAATAGTAGATAGAGCTTGCGCCTGAGTTAGATCTATTTTAATACCTTTAGAATATATCAAAAGGTTAGAGGAAGATGAAGCCTGTACAACTTTATTTGATTTAAATTTTGAAGATTCCACTACAAAATTACTGTTGACACCTGAAATATTATCTATATTTCTAGTGCCTGTAGGCAATAGAGCTATGATACTAGATCCTGTGCTTAAAAAATTTGAAGGTTGTGTAATTGAAAAACTAAAATCATCTATTGCAATTATGTTAGTTTCTGTTGTATAAAAGGTTGCTGTGTTGTATAATTTTACAGTATTTGTACCTGTGCTAATTACAATATTACCTTTATCATAATAAAATATTTTATTAGAACTGGTATTATTTGCAACTGTTAGGATGTTTAGATCGTTTAGATACCAAGAGGCAGCATTACTTGTTGCTTGATTAGATCCCGTAACTTTAACAGCAGATCTTGTGGCGGGAAAGACTATAGACATGTTGATGATATTTATTCAAAAAAAAATACCCGTATTAAACGGGTATTTTTTGTCAAGCAATTAAAATTTTATGCTGGTAAAGCAAATCTAAAGCTGTTAACAAATGCACTATCAGTGTTAGCAGCTTGTGCAACGTTATCTTCTAAGCTTCTCCATTGCTGGCTGACAGTAACAGTGGCAGCTAAAGTAGATTTTCTTGTCGTAACCGAACTGGTCAAAACCCAATGATCTGTGGCTGTTCCTGCTGCATTATAAAAGAATTGACTGTCAATGGTCACACTCACTGTATCCATCAATGTTCCCAATGCGCTTGGAATAACCTTCAATCCATAGATTCTACCACGGATGTCTGGATCATACTTAGGACCAAGAACAACTACTGGACTAAACATAAATCGCTTGCTATTATATACGTTAGTATACACAGGAACAATTTGTCCTAGGTGCAACTGTGGTATAAAGCCTGCGGTCTGAGCAGTGAACTGTCCAGTTGCTACTGGTAATGTTTGATATGCACCAGATCCCATAAATTCAAGCAGGTGTCCCCAAGCGCCTGTGGTAATTGTTGCCGCACTATAGATATGAGCATTCTGTCCAGTTAGATCTCCTGTGGAGCAACGAACTCTTGGTGTGGCAAACAGCATACCATGAACACCTGTTGTCTGTGATAGAGGCAGGGTAGGTCTTTGTGACCCGCCAATAGGGAATCTTTCACCGTTAAAGTAGGCAAAGCAAGGCCATGGGGCAATATTAAGAGCAGGAGCATTAGATCCTTGACCGCCAGTTGTTAATACTGGAGCACCAACGTTGAATGTAATACCTGAAGTAGAACCAAGTCCTGTTCCTGTGTCTTCTGGTTGTGCACGTTCAAATTCAACACAGCCTACCCAGCGCTGTTGAGAATTACTAAAAGTTTTACCTTGGATCACCACATAGCGAGGATGGGCAAACAAGTATAAGAATCCGCCTGTATTTGCACTCATACTGGTTAAATCATTACTATACCAGTCGTTACCAGTAGCAGATGTTGTTGTATTACCGCTTAGGTCAGCTTGGTTAATACCTACACCGTTTGAACCAGCATAACCTGCTGCCCAACGTTCATATACTGTAAGATTATAAGCACTACCTGCTAGAGCAAATGTTGTACCCGAACCACTGCCCTGTTGTTGAGGGAAATATCTCAAACCAAAGTATTTTCTATCTAGACTGATATTGCTTAGAGTGGCTGTTCCACCACCTGTGACATTGTCAGCGGCATAGTTAGGAGCACTATAAACAAACTCTATAAAGTCTGTACTGGCTGAATGAGTATAGATCAACGGCGGATTAGCTGCTCCTACATTATGTAGACTTTGTCTTAATGGAGTACCTAAGGTAATTTGATTGATACCCACTGCTGCAATAAAGGTATATAATGGTTGTACTCTGTAAATTGGTGTTGCAGCTGCCACTGTTAAACTTTGAACCAATGTACAAGCATTATCGCTAGCAATCGCAGAAACAACTGCATATTGCCCAGCTACGCAAATTTCTGCTCCAATGTGCAATTGAGTTAAGAACAAGCAGTTAACACCAGTTACTGCTGTTCCAGACACAGTTACCTGCCCTGCTAGAGCTACCGCTGGTCCTCCTCCACCTACAACTTTAACAATTCCAAATTGTGTAAAGCTTGCTGTACTTGCCACTGAAATAATAGTTGTTCCAGCTGCGGCAACTGCTGTGGCTGTGGTGCTTACACCAAGTTTATTTCCAGATGCGGCTCCTTCTCTTGTGCCTTCTAAAACATACCCGTGAACTTTCTTTAATTTCCAGACATTGCTGTTTGTACAGGTATGGGAAAATGGAAAATTTACACGAAAACTTGTTGAACTTATGACAGCTGAAACTATAGTTTTTGTACCATCAACCATAATTTCATCGCCGACTCTAAGCTCATTTATGAAATTTGATCCCGAACCTGTAAAATAGGTATCATCTCTAAAAAAGCCAATTCCGTTAATTGCCTGGCGCATGACATTTACTGCGGTAGCACCTGTAAACCCAGCATAATCAGTAATTGTGGCAACTGTTGTTGCACCAGACGAAAAGCTGAACGTTCTTAGTTCATCGCCTATCCAAATTTGATCACCAGTTACACAGTCCCAGCTGAAATTTGTTCCGGAACCACTAACGGTTTGGCTTCCTGCTGAAATACTGAGTGTACCCCTAGGATATGTTCGTATTTTTTCATTTGAATCTGTAAAATCTAAAGGAGCATTAACAGTTAATTGAGTATTACTTGTTATAGATAAAACTTGTCTCACACGACCATTTATAACAATAGTTCTACCTGCCACACCGTTGGTGGCTTTTGCAATACTAGCACCTGCTGAAATTGCCACTGCTGGTGCAGGTGTTACAACCGCTGTGGTATCGTTAGTTACACTGGTAACCACAAAATAAGCGCTGCCAATTAGAACACTGTCACCAGTTTGAAGTCTATTTTGAGACCCATCTGCACCTGTTGCAAATGTAGTTGCTGTTCCGGTAACATTTCCACTTGTATCAACTGCTACAGTACCTGTCAAACCTGCTGTGGTTACACTGTTAGTGCAATCTGATAAAAAGAATGTTCCTACTCCTGTTACAACCTGTGAACCTGCTGTTACGCTAACAACTCCAGCTACATTATTTCTAACACTGATAGCAACTGTTCCTGCCAGTGCTCCGTTGGTCCCACCAAATGTATTGTTAATTTGATACATTGTTGATGATACTGATATTGCTGGATTAAAAGCGGCAGTAACGGTGGCCGCTACATCACTTGTAACTGTTGCAATTGTTCTTAATTGGCCGGCAACCATAATGACATCACCTGCCCTAAGTTGGGTGGTAAAAATTGTGCCTACACCTGTAATATTTGTGCTGTTGCAAGTAACGATGCCTTGCATTGCATCATTTCTAATCCATTGGTCAAATAATGCGAAAGTAGGCCAGTAATCCGCCCCTGTGGCAAAAGGGCCATATGTGATACTTGCACTATTTCTACCTAACTCGTTCAGTGTTGCCATTTATTTCTCCTCTTGTTCCTTTTTTAGAAAACAATTTTGTTCATTTTATTTATTAATTTTCTTATAATTTTTCTATGTTTAATAGAGACATAGTGAAATTTATCCCTCTTCCTGCTACCATACTCACAGTTAACTTGTCATTTGAATACAAAATTGTAGATGGAGTATTTATCCATATATTTTGATATCCTGCAGGAAGTGTAAAAAATGAAATTAAGGATCCGTTTCTATATAATCCTGCCATTAAATCTTCCTGTGTTGGGCCCACTCCGTTGGTCAAATTTACTGATTTGAGGGTAGTTTGGTTGATAACAAAATAGGCAGCAGTTCCTGGTACAGGACTCCAAAATTCTCCTACTATGTTAAAGGTTTTTATGATACCGCTGGCCTCAATTCCTCCTGTGGCATTAAGTGTCCCATCCCCAGATACACTTAACCCAGTTCCTACCTTGATACCACCTAATGTAGATGTTGTAGCAGGATTTACACTGAATGTTATAGATTTACTAGTTCCAGTGGTAAATGCAACTATTTTTGTACCTGTGCTTGCTATAAAATTAATAGTGTCTAGGCCTTCTGCTACTAAGCCAGGATTTCCATCTACATTCCAAAATTTAAATGTAGAATTTAATTGTATTTTTGCTGCACCGCCACCTAGATCAACAAGATCAAACCCACTATCACTATCGAACCTAAGTGCTGTAACATTTGTTAAGGTATTTGTAACTGTATTACCTATCGTTATTAGGCTTACTTCAAAAGTGCCTGTATCTCCTTTGGCGCCCGTAGGCCCTGTAGGACCGATCACTGATCCTGCAATAGTAATTGTGCTTAAATCTGAAAGAACAAAAGATAGTGTGCCTTCTGATGTTAACGTCGCAGACTGAACACTAACTCCAGATGGTCCTGTAGGTCCAGTTACGCCCTGTGGACCTTCTGGTCCTGTAGGTCCAGTTACTCCTTGAGGTCCTTGAGGTCCGGTTAAACCCTGTGGTCCTGTAATTCCCTGTGGACCTTCTGGTCCGGTTGGTCCGGTTACACCTTGAGGTCCGGTTGGTCCGGTTACACCTTGAGGACCAGTTACACCTTGAGGACCAGTTACGCCTTGAGGACCAGTTACACCTTGAGGACCAGTTGGTCCGGTTATACCTGCTGGTCCTGTAACTCCCTGTGGTCCTGTAACTCCCTGTGGTCCTGTAACTCCCTGTGGTCCTGTAACCCCTTGAGCTC
>Ga0214917_10002838_pt1 | contig 20697 bp, 17 predicted proteins | sample LL_1208_BB_MetaG_FD_177983 | JGI IMG/M metagenome (GOLD analysis project Ga0214917, IMG submission 177983) | Freshwater microbial communities from Lake Lanier, Atlanta, Georgia, United States - LL_1208_BB | ecosystem: Environmental > Aquatic > Freshwater > Lake | place: USA: Georgia | collected...
GGCTTCGACCTCGCGCGCCGCAATGCCCTCGCCGGCCCCCAGTTCGCGGGCACGATCGAGTGTTTGACGCTTGCGCGCTTCATCGGCCCGGGCCTTTTCAAGATCCGCATAGGCGGTACCGAAGTCCGGGGAGTCAATTTCAGCGAGTACTTGGCCGACCTTGACGACGTCACCCGGCGCCGCGCGCACTGCGACAATCCGGCCCGCAATGCCAACGCCAATGCGTGCCGTCAGATCCTCGTCGTAAGCAAGGCGTGCGCTCAGCGTGTCGGTCAGCGGCAGCGGGGTCGCTGGGATCGCCTGCGTTTGGATCATCGCGAGTTGCGCCGAACCCGCCGCAAAGCGCAGGCTGTCGGGCTCGGTACTCACGGCGAGCGGCACCGCTGCGCTGGCAACACCGGCGCCCGTGGGGGGCTCTGGCGTGGTCGATTGACTAGCCGACGCCGCCGCGCCCGGGGGAGGCGCAGAGCCGGAACCCGCTAGCAGACTATCGATTCGATCGCGTTGCAACCACGCGAGACCGCCCACGCCCAACACGACGGCGAGGACAACAACGAGCGTTCGGGACATGCAACTTCCGTGGGTCTTATTGGGTTGGACCAGCCACCGCGCGCCCGTCCATTATCGTCCGAGGGGGCTCACACCAAAAAGTTTTTGGTGCAAATAAGCCAGCAACAGCGCCCAGAGGGCAGCTCCGACGACAACGGCTGTGACCGTCCCGGCGGGCGTGCTCGTCGTCGGCGCGCCCGCTACGGCCACCGCCGCGCCATCGGGTCTGCCTGCCAGGGCCTCGGCCTGAGCACGGTCGCGTTGCCGCAGCGCGCGAAAATCCAGCACTGCCCACAGCAAGAAACTACCGAACAGCAAGAGGTCGGCAAGGAGTCCATTGGCGAGCAGGTGGGCGAGCGCCCAGACCTTTACGCTCAAGAGCATCGGGTGTTTTAGTTTGGCCTTGAAGATGTTGCGCGGTACGAAGCTGGCAACGAGCAGGATGATCGCAAACAGCATCAGCAAAGACGCGAAGTGGCGCCCGGCGGTCGGGACGTTCCAGAGCACCGTGGGCGCTTCCCGGGCGACCCCAAAACCATGCACGATCAGGCCAAGACCCATCAAGGACAAGGCGGTATACCCGAGCTTGTAGGCCTTTTCGCCTGCGCCTTCAATCAGCCTCGTGCGCGCCGATTCGCTCACTAAGCGAATCGAATGGGTACCCAGAAAAAGCGCTAAGCCCAGTAGAAGCTCGCTCAGCGGTTTGAGCTCGTTCATGACTCCCCGCGCAGGGCCGCTCGGAGCTGGGCACCGAGGTCGGGCCGGTCAATAAAGGGGTCGGTCGGTGGTCGCGGAGTCAAAATATCTTCCATCCGAGTGCGCACGGATTGTAACGCTTGCGGGTGGCTGTAGATGTAAAACGACCCGTCGGCCACGGCGGAAAAGACGCGTTCGATAACGGTTTCGGCGCTGATTTTGCCGCGCGCCACCGCTTTTGCCCCCATGGCCCGGCTCACGAGTTGGCTGCGTGTCAGCTCTCCATGGCTCAGGGGGGCCGGACGGTTGCGCTCACTCTGGCTGATTCCAGTCGGCACAAAGAAAGGGCAGAGCACTGCGCAACGGACTTGCTCGGTGACGAGCGCTAAATCCTGATGCAGGGTTTCGGTGAGCGCGACCACGGCATGCTTGCTGACGTTGTAGATGCCCGAATTCGGCATGTTGACCAAGCCCGCCATCGATGCGGTGTTGACCAGGTGGCCGCGCCAGCCGGGGTCGTGTGCAGCTGCTTCGAGCATGAGGGGGGTGAAGGCATGCACGCCGTGAACGACCCCCATCAAGTTGACCCCCAGCACCCACTGCCAGTCTGCCAACGTGTTCTCCCAAACCAAGCCACCGCTGGCGACGCCCGCGTTGTTAAAGACGAAGTTCGGTACCCCGTAGGTTTGCAGGGTCTTCTGTGCCAGGGCATCGACCGCGCTGGCATCCGCGACGTTGGTTACGACTGCGGTGACGGCGGCACCCTGGGCGCGCAATTCGTCAGCGGCTGCGCGTAACGCTTCTTCCTGCACGTCGGCCATGAGGATGCGCATGCGGTGCTGCGCGGCCAATCGAGCAGCCGCGAGCCCAAAACCGGAGGCAGCGCCCGTGAGGACGGCAATACCGCCGGGGTAGGGAAACGCCACGGGGTGCGGCGTTGCCGATGCAGGGTTGTCTTGGGTCATGGCGGCGGATTCAGACCAATTTCACCAGTTGCTTGCCGAAATTTTGCCCACGCAGCAATCCGATAAAGGCCCCGGGCGCACGATGTAGGCCTTCGGCGATCGACTCTCGATAGCGAATGGCGCCGCTGGCAACGCCTTCGCCGAGTTCGCGTAGGGCCTCGGGCCAAACTTCCATGTGCTCGCTGACAATGAATCCTTCGATTCGCAAACGCGCCGTCAGGATCAGCCGAGGGTTCGCCATCGCAATCGGTTCGCCGTTGTAGCCCGCGATCAGACCGCACACCGCGATCCGACCAAAGTCGTTCATGCGCGCCATCGTAACGTCCATCACGTTGCCGCCGACGTTTTCAAACAGGCAGTCGACGCCTGCAGGGGTCACTTCTTTTAAGGCTTGATAGAGCGAGCGCGCGTCACCATGGGCTTTGTAATCAACACACGCGTCAAAACCGAGTTCGTTGACGACATAGGCGCATTTTTCCGCGCCACCTGCGATGCCAACTGCGCGGGCGCCGTGCCGCTTGGCAAGCTGCCCGACGGTACTTCCGACCGCACCGCTGGCGGCGCTCACGACAACGGTTTGGCCGGGTTGCGGCGCGCAGATTTTGAGCAAACCGTACCAGGCCGTGACGCCGGGCATGCCAACCGTGCCGAGGTAGGCTGAAAGCGGGATGCGACGCGTATCGACCTTACGCAGCATGCCCGGTTGATCGCCGTTGACGATGCTGTATTCCTGCCACCCCCCCATGCCAACGACCGCATCCCCGATCGCAAACTTGGGGTTTTTGCTGGCCACCACTTCACCGACGGTGCCGCCCACCATCACCGCATCCAATGCCTGCGGCGTGGCGTAGCTTTTGCCTTCGCTCATGCGCCCGCGCATGTAGGGGTCGAGGCTCAAATAATGATGACGTACCAAGACTTCCGCGTCTTGTAATTCGCCGACGACCGACTCGCGCAGCGCGAAATTTTCGGGCGTGACCTGTGCCCCCGGACGGCTGGCCAGAACGATTTGATGATTGACGATCGACATGGGTTGTTGTTCCAAATGGTTTGTTGTTGAACGAGATTCTCGACCAGGGCACGGCAAAAACGGCTTGCGACCGGCCATCGCGGGATGGATCGCAGGGATGCGCTACTGTAGCGTTAAAGTCCTTGGGCATCAGACCCACAGTCGTAAGGAAGACGATGAACGCAGGAGTCGACCCGCTGCTCGAGCGGGTGCGGGTGGCCGCCGCCGGTTTGAGAGCCGGGAGCGCCTTTTGGTCGATTCGGGTGCGTAACGAGCGCAGTCAAACCCTTTCGGTACGCCGCGGTGTGCCGCTTCCAGTCGTCGAGGGCGGCGATTGCGGTGCCATGGTAACCGCCATCGTTGCGGGCGGCATCGGCTACTGCGCGACCGGCGACTTGTCCGCGACCGGCCTCCAGGCCGCTCTGGACGAGGCCCTGGCCTGGGCCCGTTGCTGTGCGCAGGCGCCGGTCTACCCTTTCGAGCCGCCCGATCCCGCCAGCGACGCAGCGGCCGCACGCGCCGAATGGGCGGCCCCGAACGGTCGTACCGAACTGCCGCCTACCAGCGACCTGCTTGACCTGCTGCGTGCTGAAGACGCAGGCGCTGGAGGGGATGCCCGCATCGTCGATCGTGAGGCGTCGCTCTCGGTGACCTCGGCAAGTTGCCTGCGCCTGACCAGCCTCGGCGGCGAACAACTGCAATGGCACCGCTGGCTGGTGCCTTCGTTGACGGCAACCGCGCATGTTGCCGGCGTCACGCAATCACGCAGTCTGGCGGGAAATTACAACGGGTTTTGCCGCCAGGGTGGTTTCGAGGTGGTGCTGGAATCGGGTCTAATCGGCGCCGGCTGGCGGATCGCTGACGAGGCGCTCCAGCTGGCGCAGGCGCCCGAGTGCCCGAGCGGTACGCTCGATCTGCTGGCGATGCCGGATCAAATGATGCTTCAGATCCACGAGTCGATTGGTCATCCGCTCGAATTGGATCGGATCCTCGGCGATGAACGTAATTTTGCCGGGTCCAGTTTCGTCACCCTCGAGATGTTTGGGCGCTACCAGTACGGTTCGCCGAAGTTGACGGTGAGCTGTGACCCGACGATCGAGAATGAATTCGCCAGTTTTGGTTTTGACGACGACGGCATGGCGGCGCAGCGCGTCGTCTTGATTGATCACGGTCGTTTGCTGCAGCCGATCGGGTCTGCTTTGTCAGCACAGCGGGCGGCCGCTCAGGGGTACCGGTTGCAGCCGGTGGCTTGCGCAAGAGCGAGCGCGTGGTGGCGCGCGCCCATCGATCGGATGCCCAATTTAAACCTTGAAGCGGGCGACGCCAGCCTCGCCGACCTCGTCGCGTCAATCGACGACGGCGTGCTGATGCAAACCAACCTGAGCTGGTCGATCGACGATACACGCGACCAGTTTCAGTTTGGTTGTGAATGGGGCGAGCGCATCCGCGGTGGGCGCCGGGTCGGTGTGGTGCGCAACCCCAATTACCGCGGCCGCTCGGCCGGATTTTGGCGTTCCCTCGATGGGGTCGGTAACGCCGAAACCGTGGCCGTCATGGGTACGCCGTACTGTGGCAAAGGGGAACCGGGACAGGTGATTCGGGTTGGGCATGCCTCGCCCCCCTGCTTGTTTCGGGCAGTCGAAATTTTTGGAGGAGGGTAACTAGAGATGAATCCCATTGCGATGCCATTGAATCTGTTCAAACGCGGACTCGCGTCCGGCAAACCCCAGATCGGTATCTGGAACAGTCTCGCGAACGCCTACGCGACCGAGGTGGTGGCGGGTTGCGGACTCGATTGGATGCTGCTCGACACGGAGCACGCGCCCGGTGATGTGCCCACCGTGTTGGCGCAATTGCAGGCTGCTGCGCCCTACCCGATTGCGTGTGTGGTGCGGCCCGCCTGGAACGATTTGGTGTTGATCAAACGGTTTTTGGACGTCGGCGTGCAGTCGCTGCTGATTCCTTTCGTGCAGAACGCGGAGGAGGCCCGTGCCGTCGTGCGCGCCTGCCGATATCCCCCGCACGGGGTGCGCGGTGTGTCGGGTGCCGGGCGTCACAACCGCTTTGGCCGCGTCGCGGATTACTTTGACCGCGTCCACGACGAACTCTGCATCCTGGTACAGGCGGAGACGCTCACTGCGCTCGATCATCTCGACGAGATTCTGGACGTTGACGGCATTGACGGTGTTTTCATCGGGCCAGCGGATCTCTCGGCCGACATGGGGTTCACGGGGACCGTCAACCGACCTGAGGTTCGCGTGCGAATCGAGGCGGCGATTCGGCAGATTCGTGCAAGCGGCAAGGCGGCCGGCTTTCTGTGGACGAATCTTGATGATTGTCAGCACTGGATCGATGTCGGCACGAGTTTCCTTGCGGTGGCCTCTGACCTCGGCATTCTTGCGCGGGCCACGGACGGCCTCACGGGGCGGTTTAAGCGATGACGCGTCGCGCGCCTGAGTCTTTGCGCTCGGCGCGTTGGTTTGCGGGCGACGATCTGCGCTCGTTTGGCCATCGCTCGCGCATGATGCAGATGGGCTATCGCAAGAGTGACTGGGATCAGCGGCCGGTGATCGGCATTGTCAACACTTGGTCCGATATCAATCCCTGCCACGCGCATTTCAAGCAGCGAGTGGAGGACATCAAGCGCGGCGTGTTGCAGGCTGGCGGCTTACCACTCGAGTTGCCGGCGATTTCTCTGGCGGAGAATTTCGTCAAACCGACGACGATGTTGTACCGCAATTTTCTTGCTATCGAAACGGAGGAGCTGGTGCGCTCGCATCCGATCGACGGGGTGGTGTTGATGGGTGGTTGCGATAAGACCACCCCAGGCTTGCTGATGGGGGCGATCAGCGCGGGTCAGCCGGCGATCTTCTTTCCAGCCGGACCGATGCTGCGGGGGAACTACCAGGGGAAAGCGCTGGGCAGTGGTTCGGATGCCTGGAGGTATTGGGATGACCGTCGGGCCGGTCTGGTCTCCGAGCGCGAGTGGCAAACGGTCGAGGAGGGCATCGCAAGATCTTACGGCCACTGCATGACGATGGGGACGGCCAGCACGATGACCTCGATCGCCGAGACCCTCGGCCTCACGCTACCCGGTGCGTCATCGATTCCCGCGGCCGATTCGAACCACATTCGGCTGGCCAGCGAATCCGGACAGCGTATCGTTGAGATGGTTTGGAACGACCTGACGCCAGCGCGGATTCTCAGTGCGCGCAGCTTCCGTAATGCCGCGGTGGTGAGCATGGCGCTCGGTTGCTCGACGAATGCGGTCGTTCATTTGATCGCGATGGCACGCCGCGCTGGGGTCGCGCTCAGCCTCGACGATCTCGATGCGGTCAGCCGTACGACACCGCTGCTCGCTAACGTGCGGCCGGTGGGTACGACCTATTTGATGGAAGATTTTTATTACGCTGGGGGTTTGCGCGCGCTGATGCACGTTTTGCGAGAGCGGCTTGATCTCGACGTGCCGACGGTGAGCGGCACCAGCCTGGGAAGCACGCTGGCGGGAGCTCGGGTCTTCAATGACGACGTGATTCGGCCAATGGACAATCCGGTGGCCGAGCAAGGTTCGCTGGCTGTCTTGCGCGGTAATCTCGCCCCCGACGGGTGTGTGATGAAACCCAGCGCGGCCTTGGCGCGCCTGCATCATCACACTGGACCGGCGCTGGTCTTTGATCATTACGCCGAAATGAAGGCTGCGATCGACCGCGAGGATCTTGAGGTGACGCCGGATCATGTGCTGATTTTGCGGAACGCGGGTCCGCAGGGCGGTCCCGGCATGCCGGAGTGGGGCATGTTGCCGATCCCGAAAAAGCTGTTGCGCGCGGGGGTGCGCGACATGCTGAGGATTTCGGATGCGCGGATGAGTGGTACGAGTTACGGCGCTTGCGTATTACACGTCAGCCCAGAAGCGCACGTCGGCGGGCCGCTCGCGCTGGTGCAAAGCGGGGATTTGATCCGCGTCGACTTGAGCGCGCGCCGCATTGACATGCTGGTGGCGCCGCAAGAACTTGCGCGCCGTCAGGCTGCCTGGGTCGCGCCCAAGCCGCGTTACGCGCGCGGCTATGGATGGATGTTTTTGCAGCACATTCAGCAGGCGCATCTGGGCTGCGATTTTGACTACCTTGAGCGTGACTTTGGTGAGGCTGCGGGTGAGCCCGACATCTTCTGAAGCGAGCGTCTTCGAGCGCCAGTTTGAAGCTCTGGTGGCAGCGCTGCCGAGCCTGGTTGGCCCGGGGTTCGAATGGGCGTTGGAGTTTCGCGCCGAGGCCTCGGACTTCGTGCGTTTCAATCACGCGTTGGTTCGTCAAGCAGGGCAGGTACGGCGCGCGCTCGCGACGCTGCGGCTTTGCCAGGATTCGCGCCACAGCGCGCAACAGATCGCGCTCAGCGGCGAACTGAGCGAGGATAGGGCGCGCGTGGCCGCTGCGTTGGAGAGTCTGGTGCAGCGCATGCCTGGGTTGGCGCCGGACCCCTTCGGTCGGCTTGAAACCCGTCCGGTACGGAGCCGCAGGGTCGAACGGGGATTGGGGGGTGCGTTGGCTGCAGGGCCGTCGCTGGGCCAAGCATTGCCTGGCGAGGGTGCGCGGACCCTTGTGCATGACGTACTCACGCAGGCGCGCGGTAGCGACCTTGTCGGACTGTTGGCGAGCGGCCCGCGGGCGCGGGGCGTAGCCAACTCCCATGGGGTGCTGCACTGGCACGAAGTCGATGGATTTACCCTGGATTTCAGCCTTCACCACTTGGGTCGCGCGGCGAAGGCGTCCATGCACGGTCGCGACTGGTCAGCGGAGCGATTCGCAGCGCAGTTCGAGCGTCTGCAGCTCGATCATCAGCGGCTTGAGCGGCCCGCATGTGCTGTGCAGACGGGTCGGGTTCGTGCTTTTTTAGCCCCGCCCGCCGTCGATGCGCTGCTGGGCCTCGCCGCCTGGGGTGGCTTCGCAGCGAGTGATCGCCGGTCGCGCCGCAGTCCTCTGCAACGCTTGGTCGACCGCGAAGTCGAACTCTCGCCGCGGGTTACGTTGTGGGACGACGTGCGCAGCAGTGATGCGCCTGCGTTTAATGCTGACGGTTTCGAGCGCGCAGCGCCCCTGCCCCTGATCGAACACGGGCTCGATGTCGGCGCCTGCTGCAATACGCGCACCGCGATCGAATTCGGGCTCGAGCAAACCGGGGCGGATGGCGAGCAGCCCGAGGCCTTGCACATGGCCAGCGGCGAACTCGCGCAAGAGGATGTCTTAAGGGCACTCGGGACGGGCTTGTACGTGAATCGCTTGTGGTACCTGAATTGGTCCGATCGACAATCTGCGCGCAGCACGGGGATGACCCGATTTGCCACTTGGTGGGTCGAAAACGGCGTTTTTCGGGGCCCGGTCGAACCGGTGCGCTTCGACGATTCGCTTTTCCAGATGCTCGGGGCGAATCTGGAGGCCTTGACGCGTGATCGTGAGACGATCGCGGACGATTCAACCTACGACGAGCGCTCCTTGCGGACCGCTTGCGTCCCCGGCCTCTTGATCAACGACTGGCGGCTCGTGAGTTGAGCCGCTGCCCGGGGGCGGCCGCGCGCCCAGCGCGGGAGAGCCCTTCGCGAGGGCGGGTGCGTGCGGGGCGTCTATCGCGAGAATTGGGATCGCTGGATTTGTTGTGCTTATTGCGCTTGTTGCGCTTACTGGAATTATTTAGCTTACTGGGCTCACTGGGCTTATCAAGCTTGTTGGGCTGATTGAGCTTATTGGGCTTGAAAGCCGCTGGCGCGGATGATTTTGCTCCAGCTCTGCGTGTAGGCGTGTTCGCGCGCGCTCAGTTGATCGGCCGTCATGTACTCAACCGTTACGCCGTTGGCAACGAGTTTCTCGCGTACGTCGGGCATTTGCAGTACGCGTTCGATGGCCTGTGAAATCCGTTCAAGCGGTGCCTTCGGCGTCGTTGCTTTGGCGAAAAGACCGTAGTAAGGGACGTCCTCAAAGCCTGCCAGACCGAGCTCGGCAAACGTGGGTACGTCGGGGAGCAGAGCCTGGCGCCGATTGCCCAGCACCGCGACGATGCGAAGTTTGCCGGCCTTATGGTTTTCGATGAAGTCGGGCACCGACGCAATCCCAGCCCCGATTTGGTTGCCGAGCAGATCTGCGATCAACGGAGCACTGCCGCGGTAGGCGGTCGATTGGAGGTCGATGGCGTATTTTTGACCGACGACTTTGACGAGAAATTCGGGGACCGACGCGGGGGCGGGGACGCCGACCGTTCCACGGCCGCTGCCCTGGGCGCGGATCCAGGCCAAGTATTCATTGAAGTTACGCGCCGGCGTTCCGCCCGCTACCGCAAAGGCGTTCACAAAGCTTGCAAAGCCAGCCACTGCAACAAAGTCTTGCGCAGGGTCAAAGCCCGGCGCTTTTACGACCTGCGGGAGGATCGAGATCGTGTGGTCGTGTGAGAGAAACACCAGCGAACCGTCGTTCGGGCCAGCTTTTAAGGCTTGGGCAGCGATTTGACCCCCCGCCCCGGCACGGTTCTCCACCACCACTGGCGTGCCCAGAAGGTCCTTCAGTTTGTCAGCCAGGACGCGTGCCATGAGGTCGCTACCCCCCCCTGGTGGAAAACCAACCAGAATCTTGAGCGTCGGGGTCTGCGCCTGCGCTTGCCCCAGCGCTCCGACTGCGGTGCGCAGCGGTGCTTCGGTAACGCCGAGCAGAGTTGCCAGCGCGAGCGCGCGATTCAGCGTACGGCGCTGCGCCGCTGGCAACAATGGTGGTGTGACAGGGGCAGGGGGTTGACGGACACTCATGTCGGACTCCTCGACGGGGTACAGAGAACGGGGTACAGAGAACGGGCGGGTGGCGGGTGCTCGATGAACGCATGCCGCATACTTAAAAGTTTAATCGACCTCAAAGCGGGGGGCCGGCGTGGCGCTCAAGTCGACGATCTACAAAGCGCAACTGCAGTTATCCGACCTCGACCGTCAGGTCTACGGTGAATACGGTTTGACGCTTGCTTTGCATCCTTCGGAAACGCCCGAACGACTCGGGATTCGACTGCTGGCGTTTGCGCTGCGGGTACCCTCGGACGAGCAGCGGGGGGCTTTGCAGTTTGCGCGCGGTTTGTCCGCCACCGACGAACCCGATCTCTGGCAGCACGATCTCTCGGGCCAGGTGGTGCAGTGGGTCGAAGTCGGACAGCCTGACGAGCGCCGTTTGCTAAAAGCATGTGGTCGCTCCGAGGCGGTCGTTTTGTATGTCTACGGCTCCGCTGCAGCGATCTGGTGGGCCGGTATCCGCAGCAAGCTGATCCGCTTAAGCAAGCTCGCGGTCTGGCAGATTCCCGCGGAACAGAGCCAGGCCTTGGCGAGCCTGGTACAGCGGTCGATGCAGTGGCAAATCACGGTGCAGGACGGCACCGTGTGGGTCAGCATGAACGACGATTCGGTTGAACTGACGCCAACCCAGCTCGACGTCCACGCGCCCGCGGGGTGAGCGCCCCACCCCGCAGACGCTACCGCGCGCCACCTCGCAGACGCTACCGCGCCGCGGCTAGCTGAAGATGCCGCCGTAGGTTTTGCGCAGTTCGTTTTTCTGCACCTTGCCCGTGCCCCCGACCGGTAGCGCCTCGACAAAAACGACGTCGTCTGGGATCCACCATTTCGCCACTTTATCGGCGAGGAAATCGAGGATTTCTTGCTTCTCGAGCGCTGCGTTTGGCTTGCGTACGAGCAGTAGCAAGGGACGTTCGTCCCACTGCGCGTGTTTGACGCCGATGACTGCCGCCATGGCGACGGCCGGGTGGCCGATGGCCGCATTTTCGAGGTCGATCGAGCTGATCCACTCGCCGCCCGACTTGATGACGTCTTTGGTGCGATCGCGGATCGTGAGGACACCGTCGGCGTCGATGGTCGCGATGTCGCCGGTCGGGAACCAACCATCGATCAAGGGGGACGATTCGCCTTTGTGGTACGAAGAAACGATCCAGTGGCCACGCACCATCAGTTCCCCTTGCGACTCGCCGTCGCGCGGGAGCGTCGCTCCGGTGTCGTCAACGACCTTGATCTCGGTCAGATAAACGCTCTTGCCCTGTTTGGCGAGCAGAGCGGCTTGCGCATCGGTATCCCAGGCGCGGCTCTTGGGGCTCAGGGTTCCCATCGTCGCAACGGCCGTCGTCTCGGTCATGCCCCAGCCATGGCGAACTTCGACGCCGTAGTTCTGCATCAGTTTCGCGATCATCGCCTTGGGCATCGCCGATCCACCCGTGGCAGCGATTTTCATCGTGCTGAGCTTTAGGTTGTTTTGCTCCATATAATTGACGAGGCCGAGCCAGATGGTCGGTACGCCAGCGCTGATTGTGACGCGCTCGGATTCAAGCAATTCGTAGAGCGAAGCACCATCCAATTTTGGTCCCGGGAATACCAGCTTAGTACCGGCCATCGGCGCCGCATACGGAACACACCACGCGTTGATGTGGAACATGGGTACCACGGGCAGGATTGCGTCCTCGGTCGAGAGCTTGAGGACGTTGGGCGAGCAACCCGAGAGCGCATTCAGGACAATGGCACGATGACTGTAGAGCGCGCCCTTGGGGTTGCCGGTGGTGCCCGATGTGTAGCAGAGCGCGGCCGCCGTGCGCTCGTCGAAGCTGGGCCAATCGAATGTGCTTGACTGCGGCGCCAGCAAAAGATCGTGGACAAGAACCGATTCAATTCCCTCGACGCTCGGGGCGTTGCTCGCATCGCTGAGCGCGATCCAGTGCCGTACCTGCGGGCAGTGGGGGGCGATCGCCTTGACGAGGGGGGCGAAGGTCGCGTCGAAAAAAATCGCTTTGTCTTCCGCATGATTGATGATGTAGATCAGTTGTTGCGGATGCAGACGCGGGTTGCAGGTATGGAGAACCATGCCGCTGCCGGAGACAGCGTAGTAGACCTCCATGTGGCGATGGTTGTTCCAAGCGATCGTTCCGACCGCGTCGCCGGCTACGAGGTCGAGCGCTGCGAGGGCGTTCGCAAGTTGGCGCGCGCGCGCAGCGCAGTCTTTGTAGGTGTAGCGGTGCAGCGCGCCGTGGGTTTCGCGGGCGACGATTTCAACGTCGCCGAACTGCTGCGCGGCGTGCTCGATAATTCCCGACAGCAGGAGCGGGATCTCCTGCATCAGACCAAATTGTTTCATCGTTTGTCTCCTCTGGGACTTGAATTCTAGACTGCAGATTTACACTTGCCGTTGTTGCCGACGGAAACATCCGGAAATGCCGAACACCTCGAAAAAAGCGCTGCGCCTTCCCCTCAGCCTTCCCCTCAAACTCGCCAATGCGATCGTCTGGGTGACGCTCGCGAGCATGAGTGCTTCGACCCGCGCCGAGGGTGAGCCCATTGTGGGGCCGTGGAAGACGATTGACGACAAGACGAACCGTCCAAAGTCGATCATCCAGATCGACCTAGTCGACAACCAACTGCAGGGCAAGGTGATCAAGCTCTTTCGCGAAGCGGGCGAGGACCCGACGCCCGTTTGCGAGGCCTGCAAGGATCACCGCAAAGACAAGCCGGTGCTGGGGATGACGATTCTCTCTGGGCTGAAAAAGAGCTCGCCAACGGTCTGGGAGGGTGGCGAAATCCTCGACCCCGGCAACGGCTCGGTCTACAAGGTCAAACTTGCCCTCGCACCGGACGGAAAGTCGCTTAGCGTACGCGGCTATTTGGGGATACCGGTTTTGGGGCGCACGCAAACCTGGGTGCGGGAATAGCGATGGCAGCGCATGCGTTGGCGCTTGAGCTGAAACCGCGCGATCTGCGCGCCTATCGCGACGGGAACACGGGGGTGCCTTATGTGCACCGTTTCGTCAGTGATGAGCCAGGGCCGCACATCCTCATCAACGCGCTCACCCACGGCAACGAGTTTTGCGGCATGGTCGCCGCCTGTCATTTGCTTGACCGCGAGATCCGGCCGCAGCGCGGATGCCTGACGGTGAGCTTTGCCAACGTTGCCGCGTACGAGCGCTTCGACCCCGATCGCCCGTTCGAGAGCCGCCAGATTGACCACAACCTGAATCGGATTTGGTCCTCCGCATGGCTCGACGGCACGCAGGACAGCGTTGAACTGCGCCGTGCCCGTGAATTGCGCCCGGTGGTCGCGCAGGCTGACCACATTCTGGACATTCATTCGACCGCTCAGGATGTGGTTCCGTTCTGGGTTTACCCCGGGCGCGCGCGCCACGCTCGCGTGGCGACTAGCCTGGCGCAGCCGGGCGTGCACTTGGTGATGCCAAATGGGATGAGTTCGGGGACTCCACTGATTGAATATGGTCGGCACGGAACCGACGAGGGTCCGGGGACTGCGGTCGTGCTCGAGTGCGGTCAGCACTTCAAGCAAGCGAGCGCTGACCTAGCGATCGAGGTGACCCTAAATTTTCTTGGCTATTTTGGATTGATTGAACGGTCGCTTCCGCCCGCAGGTCCGCAGCGCGCATTCGAGATGCTCCGGACCCATGTCGTCCAGACCGAGCACTTCGCCTTCACGCGCCCCTTGGTGGGCTTCGAGGTCTTTGCGCAAGGCGAGTTGATTGCCGTCGATGGCGCCGAGGAGATTCGAGCCCCATGCAACGACTGTACGATTTTTATGCCGACGCGGGCGCCGATCGTTGGTCGTGAAGGCGTCTATCTGACGCGCCCGCTCGAGCGACCTTAAGCGGGGTGTGCATCAGCGTGGCGTTGTTTGCGATCGCGCAGCAAGAGCGTACTGGCGATACTTAAATTGAGAAGGTTCCACGCGACCCCATTGATGAAGGCCGCGTGATAAGACCCGGTGAGGTCAAAAATCTTTCCGGAGAGCCAGCCGCCGAGCGCCATGCCAACCAGGGTCGCGAAAATGACGGTCCCAACGCGGGTTCCCGCCTCACTGGCCGGGAAGTGCTCGCGAACGATGATGGCGTAAGACGGCACGATGCCGCCTTGGAAAAGGCCAAAAAGTGCGGAAATCACATAGAGCGAGCGCAGACCGTCAAACGGCAAAAAGAGCAGCAGGGCGCAGCCTTGCAGAATCGATCCCAGCAAGAGGGTTTTTAACCCACCGATCCGGTCGCAGATGGCCCCCGAGAGCAAACGGCTCACCACACCAAAACCCAGCATGATCGAGAGCATCTCGGCACCCCGAGCCGCGCCAAAACCGAGGTCGCTGCAGTAGGCAACGATGTGGACTTGGGGCATTGCCATGGCAACGCAGCAGGCGACGCCGGCGACGCTCAGGAGCGCTTGCGCCTGGCCAGGCCTGAGACCAAACGGCGCCGCGCTCGCCAGTGCTTTCGGGCTGTTCGGTGCCTCGTTGGCGACCAATGGGGGGCGGCGGCGCATCATCAGGCTCAGGGAGGCCATCCCAAGCGAGCAAACCAGGGCCAGAACCAAATAGGTCGTGCGCCATCCCCAGAGCTCGATTCCGCGCTGCACCAGAGGCGGCCAGAGTGCGCCCGCCACGTAGTTACCGCTTGCACAAACCGCCACCGCAATACCGCGGCGGCGGCGCCACCAGAGCGCGGTATCGGCGAGTAAGGGGGCAAATGCGCTCGAAGCCCCGAAGAGGCCGAGCAGAAGACCGTGGGCGAGGGTGAATTGCAAAATATTGCTGGCCTGTGCGCTCGCGAAAAATCCCAGCCCGATTGCGCCGGCGCCCAGCAGGAGGGGTACGTGGACGCCACTACGATCGGCCCAGCGTCCCATAAAAAGCCCGCCGAGCCCGAAGCCGAGCATCATCCAGGTGTAGGGCAACGAGGCCTGCGCGCGCGCGACGCCAAACTCGGCTTGTACTTCGGGCAGTACCACCGCAACCACGTACATGCAGGCGCTGCCGAGCGTTGTCAGCGCCAAGGTCACCAACAAACGCCAGGCGGCGTAGCGCGAGTCGATCAGTTCTTCGCCCGCAGCCGCCATTGCGTTAGCCGGCCGAGATACTCGTGCGGGCGTTGAGCGCCTCGCGCCAGCGCAGCAGATGCGGGGTACTCGGGCCGGGTTTGATGCGGATGACGCGTGCGAAATCGATGGCAACCACCGCACTGATGTCGGCCAAGGTGAACGAATCGGTCGCGATGAATCGGCGCTGCGCGAGGTGCGCGTCAAGCTCGGCCACAAAACGCTCAGCGCGCTCGCGGCCCCGTTGGGCCAGCTCAGGAATTTGGGCGTAGTTCACCGCTCCGGTGAGCGCTCGGTCTTTCATGGCTGGCGCGCTATTGCGCAGCGCCTCGGCAATGGCGAGGAAGCCCTCGAGTTCGATGCGCGAGTTCCAACTCGCGATCTCGGCTTTTTCGAGCGCGCTGCGACCCATTAGGGCCGGCTCGGGGTAACGCGCTTCGAGGTAGGCCGCGATGCCGGCGTTATCGGTCAACACGGTGCCGTCCTCGAGTCGCAGGGCCGGCACTGTGCAGCGCGGGTTGACCGCCCGATAGGCGTCGCTGAGCTGTTCGTTGGCGCGCAAGTCGATGGTGATGGTCTCGACCGGAGCGCCTTTTTCGGCCAGCAGAATCCGCGCGCGCCTCGGGCTTGGCGCCATGGGGTAGTCGTAGAGCGTCAGCATGCCCAGCAGTGCTTTCGGATTCGGTTACGTGCGGGGCCGCTGACCTTCAGAGCACCTCGAAGATCCCCGCTGCGCCCATGCCGCCGCCGATACACATGGTGACGCACACTTTCTTCGCGCCACGACGCTTGCCTTCAATCAGCGCATGACCAGTGAGTCGTTGTCCCGAGACGCCGTAGGGGTGTCCCACTGCAATCGCGCCGCCGTTGACGTTGAGGCGGTCCATCGGAATACCCAAGCGGTCGGCGCAATAGAGCACTTGGACTGCAAACGCTTCATTGAGCTCCCACAGATCGATATCGTCGACTTTGAGACCGAGGCGTTGCAGCACTTTGGGCACCGCGAAGACGGGCCCAATACCCATTTCGTCGGGCTCGCAGCCAGCAACGGCGAAGCCAAGAAAGCGCCCCATGGGCTTGAGACCCTTTTGCTGCGCGTAGGTTTCGCTGACGACAACGCAGGCCCCGGCACCGTCGCTGAACTGGCTGGCGTTGCCGGCCGTGATCACGCCGCCTGGTACGGCACTACGGATACCCCGCACGGCTTCGATCGTGGTCCCCGGGCGCAAGCCTTCGTCCGCACTGACGGTGACTTCCTGGCTCCGCAGGCCAGTGACTTTGTCGGCTACCCCCGCGGTGACGGTGATGGGGACGATCTCGTCGTTGAAAAGCCCCGCAGCCTGCGCAGCGCAGGCCTTTTGCTGGCTCGCAACGCCATATTCGTCCATGCGCTCTTTGGCAATTCCGTAGCGTTTCGCGACGTTCTCGGCCGTTTGCAGCATGTTCCAGTAGATCTCCGGTTTGTGCTGCATCAGCCAGCCTTCCGTGATCATGTGGCGGTTGGCCTCCTGCTGCACGCACGAGATGCTTTCGACGCCGCCCGCGACATACGCGTCGCCCTCGCCAGCGACTACGCGCTGCGCCGCCATTGCGATGGTTTGTAGTCCGCTCGAACAAAAGCGGTTAACGGTGACGCCGCTGACGGTGATGGGCAGCCCAGCGCGCAGAAGAATTTGGCGGGCGATATTCGACCCGGTAGCGCCCTCAGGCGTCGCGCAGCCCATCAAGACGTCTTCGATGGCACCCGGCTCGATACCCGCGCGATCGACGGCGGCGCGCACCGCATGGCCGCCCAGGGTTGCTCCGTGGGTCATGTTGAACGCGCCCTTCCAGCTCTTGGCCAGGGGGGTGCGCGCTGTTGAGACAATGACGGCTTGAGTCATATTCTTTCCTTAAATTATTCTTAAACGCAGACTTATGCGGTGGCCGCGTCGAAGTTCTTGCCTTGCGCAACCAGTTTCGCCAGCAGCGGCGCTGGCTGCCAGAAATCCGGATCGTCGTGCGGATTGCCGGCAAAGCGCTTCATCGCGCGTGCAACGTTGTACAGACCAACGGTATCGGCGTAGCACATTGGACCGCCGCGATGCAGCGGGAAGCCGTAGCCGGTCAGGTACACCATATCGATGTCGCTGGCGCGACTGGCGATGCCCTCTTCGAGAATCCGGGCGCCCTCGTTGACGAGCGCAAATACCAGACGCTGGACGATTTCTTCGTCGCTGATTTTGCGCGGTGCGCGCCCCAGGGTTGCGCGGTAGTCAACGATCATCTTCTCCACCAGGGGAGAGGGGATGGCGTCGCGCTTGCCGGGGGCGTAGTCGTGCCAGCCAGCTCCGGTCTTCTGGCCAAAGCGCCCCATTTCGCAGAGTAGGTCGGCGGTCTTGCTGTAATGCATGTGCGGACGCTCGAGGGCGCGACGTTTACGGATCGCCCAGCCGATGTCGTTACCCGCCAGATCCCCCATCCGAAACGGGCCCATCGCAAAGCCAAACCGTTCAATCGCCTTATCGACCTGGGTCGGCGTGCAACCTTCGTCGAGCAACATCCCGGCCTGTCGGCTGTACTGCTCGATCATCCGATTACCGATGAAGCCATCGCAAACCCCGGATACGACGCAGGTTTTTTTGATCTTCTTGCCCACTTGCATGACGGTCGCGAGCACCTCTTTGGAGGTTTCGGCGCCGCGGATGACCTCGAGCAGCTTCATCACATTGGCTGGGCTGAAGAAGTGCATCCCGACAACGTCCTGCGGACGTTTGGTGAACTGCGCGATTTTGTTGACGTCGAGGGTCGAGGTGTTGGACGCGAGAATGGCACCGGGTTTCATCACGGCGTCGAGTTTTTCGAAGACGGTTTTTTTCACGTCGAGGTCTTCGAACACGGCTTCGATCACGAGATCGGCGTCGTGGAGGTCCTGATAGTCGAGCGTCGTCGACAGCAACGCCATCCGTTCTTCGTAGCGCGCTTGCGTTAGCTTGCCCTTCTTGAGCTGTGCTTCGTAGTTTTTGCGCATGGTGGCGACGCCGCGGTCGAGCGCCTCCTGCTTGGTCTCGAGCATGACCACGGGGATTCCCACGTTGAGAAAGTTCATCGTGATGCCGCCACCCATCGTGCCAGCCCCGATCACCGCCAGCTTATGAATCGGGCGCACTGCGGTGTCCTCGGGGACATCGGGAATCTTGCTCGCAGCGCGCTCGGCAAAGAAGGCGTGGCGCAGAGCTTTCGACTCTGGCGTCATCATGAGCGCCATAAAGGTATTGCGCTCGAGCACGATGCCGGCGTCGATTTTTTGTTGGGTCGCGACTTCAACCGCTTCGACGCACTTGAGCGGCGCGGGGAAGTTCTTCGCCATCGCACCCACGGTGTTGCGGGCAAATTGAAAATATGCGTCGGCGTTAGGATGCGCGCACGGCAGATCGCGGACCAGAGGCAGCGGTCGCACCGAGGCGATTTCGCGGGCAAAGGCGATCGCACCCGCGATAAGGTCACCTTCGATCAAACGATCAAACAGTTTTTGTCCTGGCAACTTGGCCAATACGTCGCTTTTTACCGGATCGCCGCTGAGGATCATGTTGAGCGCCGTTTCAACGCCTAAGACGCGCGGCAAGCGCTGCGTGCCGCCAGCACCCGGGATCAGGCCCAGTTTGACTTCGGGCAGCGCGATGTTGGCCCCGGGCGCGGCGACCCGGTAGTGACAACCCAACGCAAGCTCAAGGCCGCCGCCCATGGCCACGCTGTGGATCGCCGCGACAATGGGTTTGGTCGATTGCTCGCAGGCGAGGATCAAACTCAGTAAATTTGGTTCGGCGATCGCGCTCGGGGAGCCAAACTCCTTGATGTCTGCGCCCCCTGAAAATGCTTTGCCCGAGCCTGTGAGTACGATGGCAGCGATGGCATCGTCGGCCAGGGCCTGCTCCAGTCCCTGCGCGATTCCGCGTCGCGTGGCGAAGCTGAGCCCGTTGACCGGTGGATTATTCAGCGTGATGACGGCAACGTCGCCGTGGTGTTCGATGGTGGCGCTCATACTTTGTTGTCCTTCTGAAGACGATTCAACCGTATCTTAGTGGCAGGGCCGAGCGGCGTCGGGCCTTGAGGGGTGCGCGAGGATGGGTGAATTCCCTAATATGCAAATCCTAGACGATTGGGGGCTGACCGCTTGGGTTGCTTGCGCGACGGTCGCGTTTGCGGTTGCCCTTCTCCTGGGGACGGCGGCCACATCATGGGTTGGTGCCCGCCTGATTCGCTGGGGGTTGCCACCGGCGGGCGACTCGATTGAGCTTGGGGCGCAGCGCGTGCACGTGCTGGATGAGGGAAGTGGTTGCGCGGTTTTGATGCTGCATGGACTAAGCGGCAACCTGCGCCATTTTTCACTCGGTGTGTGTGCACGCCTCGCCCAAGGAATGCGCATCATCGCGGTCGATCGACCGGGCTCTCCCCACTCCCTGCCGCGTTGGCGCTGGCGTGCTCCTGAGTCGCTCGGCCTGAGGGCACAAGCGGATTTAATGGTGCAATTACTCGATCATTTGGGCGTCGAGCGCGCGGTGGTCGTCGGTCATTCCTTGGGTGGCGCGCTCGCGCTGGCGATGGCGCAGCGCCACCCGCAGCGCGTTGCAGCGCTGGCCTTGATCGCGCCGCTCGTGCGTTTGCCCAGCGAAGTGCCGCTGGCCTTTCGCGGCTTGGTTCAGGTGCCGCTCCGATACCGCGCACTCATTGCCCATACGGTGGCGTTACCGATCGCACTGCTACGCAGCAAGCGAGCATTGGCCCTCGTATTCGCTCCCGAATCCATCCCCCGTGCGTTCGCGACCCAGGGCGGTGGCTTGCTCGCCGTGCATCCCAGTAGCCTGCTCGCGGCCTCGCACGAAATCGAAGCGGTGGCGCGCGAATTGCCACTCCTGTTTGCGCACGACGGCGCGTTCCAGGTCCCCGTGCATTGTTTGTTTGGGCGTCAGGACGCCATCTTGGACTGTGAGGCGCAGTGCGAAGCCTTGCGCGCCCACATTCCGCGTGTGGCACTCACGCTCGTCGACGGTGGCCATATGCTGCCGGTGACGCAGGTTGCGCCCACGGCGGCGTTTATCGAGGGCGTTGTCGCGTCGCTCGCCGGGCACGGCAGCGCCCGTTAGCCCGGGTGGCTTGCCTTCAGATCGCGCCCTCGGCACGAAGCTTCTCGATCGCCACGCCGTCGAGGCCGATCGATTCGAGTATTTCGACGGTGTGCTCGCCCAGGGTCGGGCCCAGCCAAGTGGTCGTGCCTGGCGTGGCGCTCAATTTGGGTACGACTCCGGGAAGGTCAATCGGGGTCCCATCGTCCAAGTTGTGGTGCTCGATCATGTCGCGCGCCGCAAAATGCGGGTCCGTAGCGATGTCGGCGGCGTTATAGATTCGTCCGGCCGGAACCGCCGCTTCCTCGAGCACTGCCAGAACCTCGTTCAAGGGATGACGCCCGGTCCACTCGGAAATTGCGCGATCCAGTCGGTCGGCCTGGGCCGCACGCCCTTCGTTGGTGGCCAGTTGGGGCTCGGTGGCAAGGTCGGCGCGCCCAATCGCGTGCATGAAGCGGCGAAAGATGCCATCGCCGTTGCCCGCGATGGCGACATACAACC
>Ga0214917_10002839_pt1 | contig 20694 bp, 13 predicted proteins | sample LL_1208_BB_MetaG_FD_177983 | JGI IMG/M metagenome (GOLD analysis project Ga0214917, IMG submission 177983) | Freshwater microbial communities from Lake Lanier, Atlanta, Georgia, United States - LL_1208_BB | ecosystem: Environmental > Aquatic > Freshwater > Lake | place: USA: Georgia | collected...
GGCCGGAATAAACGGGATTGGCGGCAGGTAGGCTGCCGTTGGTTGGGGCAACAAAGGAATTTACGGTATTGATGTACAGCACCCGACCGGCTCCGTTTCCGTTGGTCCAGGAAATGGAGGCCGAATTGCCGGTCAAAGATCCCGCCTGAAGGTTAAATGTTTGGGTAGAGGGGGGTGTGCAGGGGGGCAGCGGAGTACTAAAGGAAATCGGGTTGGTATTGTTGCTTCCTGTGGCGTAATTAATATCGGGGCTGCAGTATTCATAGGCCCGAACAAAGTAGGTGGTTCCGGCGGAGAGTCCGCTGATGTTCACCGGTCCTGAACCCGGGCCGGCAAAGACACATTGTTGTCCAGGGCCGGAATAAACGGGGTTGGCGGCAGGCAGGCTGCCGTTGGTTGGGGCAACAAAGGAATTTACGGTATTGATGTACAGCACCCGACCGGCTCCGTTTCCGTTGGTCCAGGAAATGGAGGCAGAATTGCCGGTCAAAGATCCCGCCTGAAGGTTAAATGTTTGGGTAGAGGGGGGTGTGCAGGGGGGCGGATTGCCACCAGCCGCTGTAAACTGTGTGTTTGGGAAATTGATGGTAGAACTGCCTGTGGTAAGGTTTGCTGTACAGGAATTAGCCGGAGGGAAGTTTTGGTCTGTACCAATTCGACCCCAGGTACCGTTTCCATTGGTATAGCTGGAAAAAACCCAATTTAAAATGGAAGAAACATTGGGGTTACAGGTTTGGTTATTGCTGTATTCAACAGCTAGCAACAGATGATTGTTGACAGGGTCGGTATAGGTAAAATTGGTAATGTCGAACGCGGCTACATATTGACCTTGTATTTGTTGAATGGAAACAGGAGCCTGAAAGACCTGCGAGGCACCTGAAATTAAGGTTGACCAAACATTTGAGCCAGTGATTGGGTTGGAGTTCACTTCCCGGATATAAAGTGTAAGGGTTCCGCTGGGGGTAACGTTGGTCGTTCCCCCGGCTTTAAAAGATATTTTATCTATAACGGTGCCGGGGGTAAATCCTGAAGCGGTCATTAGGGTTTTGTTGTAAACATAAGCGGTCCTTGAGCAGGTGGCCACCCGGCAACCGTTGAGGGTATTGGTCCATACGGCCATTGGTATTCCGACGCCGGTTGCGGAACTTCCACCGGGTGAAACCCCCACGACGGGGTTGTCGTCTCCAACGATAATGGTTTGAGCACCAAGGGTTGGGGCGAAAAAGAGAAAATGGCAAGCAAGGGTATGGAGAAAAAGCGAGAAAATAAGGCGAAAACGCTTCATAGTGTAAAAAATAAAGTAAATTCTCGAAAACTAATCGAAGTTGGGTAATCCGTTTTTTTAGCTTTAGGTAAAGTTATTAAGTTAAATTTAATGTAGGAGTGGGATTTAGGAAATAAAATTCGGTTTAATCATGTTTTTTGTTTCTTTTTTTTGGCCGATGGGAACAAGACATTGTTCAAAATCAAACGATATCCGGGGGAGTTTGGGTGCAAAGCCAGATCCGTAGGTGGGTCGCCAACCATGTGTTGATAATCTTCAGGGTCATGGCCACCATAAAACGTCCAGAATCCACGGCCAAACTCCCCGTGAATGTATCTGACCTCGTTGGCCTCTTTTGTTTCTCCCATTACAAGAACAGAAGGCTTCAACACGGCTCGATTAAAGGCTGTGGTTTGGCCCATAAAGCCATAGATAACCTGCATGTGGTTTTGGGTAAGCATGGTTGGAATGGGGTCCCATTTGGCTGAAAATTCAAAGAGGGTGAAAAAATCCAACTCCTTTTTAATGCGGCGAAAATTGGTGTTATCGATGTTTGAGTACTCGTATTCGGCTGGATTCAAGGACAATCGGAAGTCTTTAAAGGCAAATGTGTTTTCAAAATTTAGTTTGGCTTGGGCCTGGGGATCCATTTTGTCTCCATCGAACATAGATTCACAAATATCTACACCATTTGCTGCCAAAGCGATATCGTAGGAATCGGTAGCCGAGCACATAGCGAAGAGGTAGCCTCCACCGGCGGTAAAGTCACGAATTTTATGGGCAACGGCACCTTTCAATTCTGAAACCTTATTAAATCCGAGTTCACGGGCCAAAGATTCGCTGCTTCGAACCTGTTCCATGTACCAAGGTGCTCCGCGGTAAGCTGCCCAGAAGCGGCCATATTGTCCTGTAAAATCTTCATGGTGCAGGTGCAACCAGTCGTAGGTACTTAATTTTCCGCCCATAACTTCTTTGTCGTAAACAACATCGTAGGGAATTTCAGCATAGGTTAAAACCAAGGTAACGGCATCGTCCCAGGGTTGTTTGTCGGGAGGGGAATACACGGCTATTTTGGGTCGTTTTTCCAGCTTAACGGCGTCCATGTTAACATCCGGGGCCGACAATTGAGATAAAATACTCGTGCTTTGTGCATCAGCGATGACCTCATAGCTTACCCCTCTTATTTTGCATTCTTCAATAAAGTTGTTGTTGGCTTTAAACATAAAGCTGCCACCTCTGTAGTTTAACAACCAGTAAGTATCCACCTCAAATCCTAAAACCCAGTAGGCAATTCCATAAGCCTTCATATGGTTTTGTTGGGCTTTATCCATTGGAATCAGCAAATAAGATCCATGCAATGAAAATTGCAGGAGTAGAATAGCAAAAAATAGGCAGAGCCGTTTCATTGAAAGGTTGAACGAAAAAAAACCGAAAGGGTTGCTGAGGGTATTCATTGAATTAAAATGGAACATCAAGGTCGTCAAACCCTGAGGTGTCGTCGTTCATTTTACTGGGTTTGGTAACCGTGCTAAAGGAAGAAGGGTCAGGAGGAGTTCTAGGCATACCTAATCCCAAGGAAAATCCATCTTGTTCGTCGTTGTCGTCGTCTTCGAAACGGACTTGTTCTCGGATAAATTTCATTTGAATTTCGTCGGTAGCGCCGTTTCGGTGTTTGGCAACAATCAAAAAGGCCTTACCGGCCAAAGAGTTACCTTCTGCGGTTTCCATTACCCCATAGTACTCGGGGCGATACAAGAAGCAAACCAAGTCTGCATCTTGCTCGATGGCTCCGGATTCGCGCAGGTCGGAGAGTTGGGGTTTCTTTTCACCGGGTCGGCTTTCAACGGCGCGGCTCAATTGCGAAAGTGCAATAATTGGAATTTTAAGTTCTTTGGCGATGGCTTTGAGTGATCGAGAAATGGTTGATATTTCCTGTTCCCGCATGCCTTTAGAGTCGCTTCCTGCACTCATTAATTGTAGGTAATCAATAACAATCATTCCTATGTTTGAGTGCTGTTTCAATCGGCGGGCAATAGCTCGAAATTCAAAGATTGAAAGTCCGGGGGTATCGTTAATGTAGATTTTGGCGTTTGCAAGGTCAGACAGTTTGGTGTTCAGCCGCTCCCAATCGGTTTCATTCAGGTTGCCTTTCCGCAGTTTTTCTTGAGAAATGCCCGTTTCGGCTGAAATTAGTCGGTTAACCAACTGAAGAGCACCCATTTCGAGCGAAAAAACGGCTACGGGAATTTTGAAATCAACAGAGGCGTTGCGGGCCATGGTCAATGCGAATGCTGTTTTTCCCATGGCCGGGCGTGCGGCCAAGATAATCAAATCTGAGGGTTGCCAACCCCCTGTTAAATCGTCCAACTTTCTAAATCCTGTTGCCACTCCATTGATTGGCGATTGATGTGCCTGTGCCGTTTCAATTTGTTTTAGGGCATCGGTGATTAGATGACTCATGGATTCAGCACTTCGGCGAATGTTTCCTTGAGCCACATCAAAAAGGCTTTTTTCGGCCATGTCTAATAGGTCGAACACATCCGAGGTGTCTTCGAAGGCCTCGGTGCTAACCTGAGAAGATATGCGAATCAATTCTCGTTTAATGTATTTTTCAATAACGATTCGGGCATGGAATTCAATGTTGGCGGCAGAGCCTACTCTGCTGGTCAATTCGCTGATGTAATATGCCCCACCGGCCATTTCAAGGTTTCCTTGCTCGGCCAATTCAGCGGTAACCGTCAGCATATCAATGGGTTCGGATTTTTGGAAGAGGTGTTGAATTGCTTTGTAAATTACCTGGTGAGCCGGTTTATAAAATACCTCAGGCCTAAGAACATCAATTACAGCGGTAAGGGCATCTTTTTCAAGCATTAAGGCCCCCAAAACTGCCACCTCTAAATCGGGAGCCTGGGGCGGAACTTTACCAAATTCGCCCAATAGTGCGGACTGGTTTTGGGGCTTTTTTCTAGTTGTGTTTTTGGAGTTGTTTGGGGAATTCATCATATCAATACAAAATTAAGGTTCAATTTAGGGTGTAGGGGAATTACTTTTCAATACTTTGTTCAAAACCCTGCCGCTGAAAGACAATTCCCCTTAAGAAGGGTACACCGAAATGGGGTTAATGCTCAGCTTTTCATGCAGTTAACCGCAAGAAAAAGGCCTTAAAATGTTCGCTGCTTGATTCTTTGGTTGTTAATAATGAATGGTATTTAACGGATGATTACCCTGGAAAGTTCGGCTGCAAAACGGTGTACCAGTTTTTGAATTTTGGCAATTTCTGCCAAGGTTTCAAGGGATTGCTGTTGGAGTTCTGCTTGCAATTCAGTTTCGGCGGATTTGGATTCCATTTGCAGCTCCTTTAGTTTTTCTCGAAGGGCATCTGCTTGGTCAACAAGCACATTCATTTTTACCGTTATCAAGGAATGGGTTAAGGTTTTTTTCAAAAGGGTGTCTTCGCGTTCCGTTAATATATTGTGTCGCTCCTCCCAATATTGACTCAGGTGGTAGGGCGATTGAAGGAAATCGAGCACTTTATGTTGAACTTCCGGTTTTTCGTGGCCAATCAATACTGCCTGAATTTCTGTCCATCGTCCTTCTTGGTCTAAAACGTCTAAGGTTTCTAGAAAAGACTTGGCTAAAGGGCTAAGCAGCTGAATATCGTCTTTGGCGAGTTCATCCAAAACATAGGTTAGGGCTGCGATAGAAAATTCCTCGTCGTCTTTGGAAAAATGTAAAATCTGATCTCCATACAATACAGCGAGTCTGATCAATTCCATCTGTGCGGTTTCCCTTTGAATTTCTTTGTGGCTTTGCGCCGGGTTTGGAGGATTTAATGCTTGATTTTCGGTTTCTTCGCTCGTTTCCTGCTCTTTAGAAGGTTGCGATTCGTCTTGGTTTGGGGGGTTGATGCGTTTTCGGATGCGGCGGTTGATTTCAGAGACCAACATTTGTTCCGGTACATCCATGCGTTGAGCACAATCCTGAATCAAGGTGATTCTGGAAAAGTTATCGCGGATTAGAGCCAGACTATCGGCCATTTGGCGTAAAACCTCGGCTTTCTTCAAGGGGTCATTTGCCGCATTTGCCATCAATATATTGGCTTTAAAGGCCAAAAAGTTCTGAGCTTGATTGGTCAAAAAGGATTTCAGCGCTTCTGTACTTGTTTTGCGGGCGAAAGAATCCGGGTCGTCGCCGTCGGGAAAAAGTACGACTCGAACTTCCATACCTTCTTCCAGAAGCATATCTATGCCACGAAAGCTGGCATTAATTCCGGCGGCATCTCCGTCGTAAAGCAAAGTTACCTTTTTGGTGAAACGGCGAATTAGACGAATCTGCTCTGAGGTTAAACTGGTACCACTGCTGGAAACAACATTGGGTATCCCGGCTTGAAACAACGAAATCACATCGGTGTAGCCTTCAACCAGAAAGCATTCGTCTTCCTTAATGATGTGTTGTTTTCCTTGAAAAAGGCCGTAGAGCACCTCTCTTTTCAGGTAAATTTCTGACTCCGGGCTGTTTATGTATTTGGGCGAATTTTCCTTTTTAATGAGGTATCTGCCACCAAATCCAAGGACCCGCCCGCTGGTCCCAAGGATGGGGAACATCACCCTTTCTCTAAAAATGTCGGTTTTGCGTTCCGATTTTGAAACCAGTCCTAAGGTTTGCAAATACTCCTCTTTATAGCCTTTTTCTTTGGCATAATCGCCCAAATTGTTCCAGCTTTTGGGGGCATACCCTAAACGAAAGGCCCGAATTGTTTCGTCGGTAAAGCCGCGTTCGCGGAAATAGGATAGCGCCGCGATTTGACCTTCTTCCGTTTCCCATAATTGAGTTTGGAACCAGCCGGCAACGGCCTCGTTAATTTGGTATAAGGTCTCTTTTACCTGTGCTTGTTCTTGTTCTTCCGGACTTTGTTGCCTTTCTTCAATTTCGATGCTATATTTTTCAGCGAGTTTGCGAATCGCTTCCGGATAGGTTAGCTGGTCTATTGTCATTAGAAATCCCAAAGAATCCCCTGCCTTACCGCAACCAAAACATTTAAAAATCCCTTTGGCAGGTGAAACAGAAAAAGAGGGACTTTTTTCATTGTGGAAAGGACAAAGACCGATAAGGTTGGCTCCCCGCCTTCTAAGTCGAACAAAATCGCCTACGACCTCTTCAATTCGGGCAGCATCGCGGACGCGTTGTATGGTTTCGGGTGTAATCATTTTAGACTTTGGAAAGGGGTATTTTTAATGAATATGTACTCTCAGGCAAATTTACCAATTGCAGTTGGTGTGAAATTGCATTGTTAATAAAAAAGGCCGTTGGGAAAATTCCAACAGCCTTTTTATGTTTTTACGGAACAATTACTGCTTTACAATGCGGGTTGTCCAAATTTCTTGGCCATTTTGAATGGTCAGCACATAGGTGCCGGAACTAAGCCCAAACAGCGAAAGCTGCACATCTTCTTCCTTTTTCTCAACCGTCTGTACTTTAAGCAATCGCCCCGTTAAATCGCTTATTTCAATGGTTGCCCGGTTGATGAATGAGGGGATGTCAAGGAAAATGTTTGAATGCGCAGGATTCGGGTACAAACCAAAACCAGCTTGAATGGCATCCAATCCAACCTGTACCACATTTATGGTTTTACTTATGGTATTTGTGTTTCCACAGGTATCTGTAACCGTCAATGCAACAATGTAGGTTCCAACCTGATTGTAAAGGTGCATCGGGTTTTGAAGGCTGCTGGTATTCCCGTCACCAAAATCCCATGAATAACTCAGGCCGGCACCTGTAGCTCCACCGGTAAACACATAGGTCATAAATGAATTGGTGTGGGTAAACGATGCCGTTGGCGATGGAAAATCAAACACTTCAATCGTATCTACCCCTGAATTGCAAGACCCTACTAAAAATAGTTCGTAAATGCCTGACTGGCTGACGGTAATGGTTGGGGTGTTTTCGAAGGTGCTCCAAAAGTAGGTTCCGGGACCCTCGGAGTTTAAACCCAGAACCACACTGTCGGAGGGACACTTATACAAATCGGGGCCTAAACTGAAGGTGGTGGAATGAAAAAATTCATCTGCTCCAATGTCGGGATTCATGGCATTTCTGATTTCTCCATCTACATCGTGGGTGTACCCCAAAGGGGTACCATTGCCGTCTAAACTAAGTCTGCAGGTATGGTAATCGTTCCAGGCAGAAAATTGAGGGTTTACTGCCAAAGAGTTGGCATCGAGGCCCGTGGCGTTTTTCCAAGCTCCTAAGGTGGTATATCCCAAATTGCCCATTCCTCCGATAAATGGACCCGGGGTGTACAAATTATTGTAGTTCGACAATCCCACAAACAAACTGTTGTTGCTGATGTAGGGAATACCGATAACCCTACAAGCCAGGTTGTTGTTTCGTGAGCGGATATTGCTGCCCGAACTAATAAACAATCCGCCGCTAAATTGATCTCCTTCACGAACAATGCATGTATTGTGGTCAATATCTAAATTAACCATATCATCAACAACGATGGCATACACGGCACTTGTAACCCCACTGTCGCCTACCATGATGGCGTTGTTGAACACTTTGCTTGGGATTGTATTTGAGCCTGCTCCTTGCGACAGATATACCCCATAGGAGGGCCAGCTGCCCTTTGCTTCAATGATGTTCGCCGCCAACCTCATTCCCGGACCTGAAAAATTGGTTCGAATTCCCATGGATGTGCCGGAATACGATGAATTTCCGACAATCTGGTTCCCTTCAACCAATAAACTATCTTGATAGTCTATTTCCATGCCCATGTAAAATTGCCGGGTCAATGCGTTGCCAACGATTCTATTTCCTAACTCTGCTGAACCGTTGCCTGTAGCTCCTTTGTAAAAAATCCCGAACGACCCCCCCTCAATGCGATTTCCGGAAATCGTGTTGTAGCTATCGCCCCCTGTATTGATGTCTGAAACCAAGGTAGCCATAGCATTGCTGGTGGTGCCCAGAAGGGTGTCGCCAAGCAGATAACAGCGCCGAATGGTATTGTGCGTTGCTCGATTTCGGAGGTCAATCACCCGACCCAAATTGCTGCCTCCTTTTGTGATTTTTAATGCCTCCAAAATATGGTGGTCGGCACCATTTAATCGAATAGTATAGTTGGATAGGGAGCTTGTTGAAGTGTATGTAATTACTACCGAGGTCGAGTCGTTTGCCTGTGAACGGTAGGTAATGGTATTGGCCGATGAAGCCCCCGGAACTTCGGCAAAATTCACTTGCTCGGTGTACAAGCCGGAAACAACTTCAACCACCACAGCACTGCAAATTCCACGGGCCTCTAGGGTATCGGCGGCTTCATTGAATGTGGTAAAATTTGTTCCCCCGGAAGGCAATGCAGGATTAAGCGTAAAGTTGCCCGATAGCCCTTCGCGTAGAATTGATATCAGGGAGTCGTTTGAAGTATTCAAGTCCGCTTGTCCGTTGGGTTGGCTTGTCCATGCTTCTATTTGATAGGTCTGTCCCGCCGAAAAATTAAAACTTCCTAAACTTACTGTGGTGCTGTTGCCTGCCAATAGGTTTAAGCCCGAAACCGAAAGGGGGGATTGAATCTGACCATTTATTTTCCAGTTCACATTGACGGAATTTAGTGTATTCAATCCATTGTTGCGAACCTGAGCTTGAACAACCTGGTTTCCTGCACAAAAAAAGGTTTTGGGATTAATAAGTGCATTTAATCCTGCGTCGTCGTTTACCAAACTTTGGGCAACATGGTAAATGACCCCTCCATTAAATTGCCGCGGATGAAATGTTGGATTGGGTACGTTGCCCCCATATCCAACATTGGTACCTGTTTCAATTCCCACGGTGCCATCTGTAAAATACGAAACGCCCCCGGTGTAGGTCGTGTAAACTAGGCTGGCCCCACTCACCGCAAAACCAAAAGTTTGTCCGGGATTCATGGTTAAATTTACAGGAATAGGAATGGGTTGAAGTATGGGATTGGTGGTTCCCGTCCCGAGATTGACTATGCTTGCCGTACCCAGCAAAACCCAACCATTGGCCTGAGAAACCGTTGGGGCACCGTTGATGGGCGTTTGGCTATACCAAAGTTCAACTTGACCGGAACCATAAAAGGCACACAATACCGTATCAATGATCACGGGGCCGGCAGTTGCACTTAGATTGAAGGTAACCCCCGACGATCCATTTCCGCCTGCCAAAGGTGGAACAGTTTGAACTGCGATGGATTGCGCCTGCAACTGAAGCACCAACAACAAAGCCGCAACCAAATTGAACAATGCATTATTCTTCATTATTTGTTAATTATAGATTAAAGATAGAATTTCTTTTTTTTCTATTGCATTGCCTTTGATTTTTACAATGAAGAGCAGACTTTTCGTTGGCACTATGCCCATTGCCCCATTTATGGCTGTGGTTCCGGATCAGAATACCCATTCCCATTCCGGCTTTTGTTGGCTTTTCAAGACAAGCCGGATTAATTCAAAGTTGCCGGGTTCAACCCTTAAATTGCCTTGACGCCGTTTTGGGGAAATTGAACGGAACAACGGTGCAGCATCAATGCCGCTTAAACGAAAAGGTTCGGGTAATGTTAAAGCCTACATGAATGTCGCCGAGCAGTGGCTTTCCTGTGGTTTCAGAAATGCTGCCCACATCAAACATGGCTTGGGTGTTGGTGATGTGCAATTGAAAAACGTGGCCGCCGGTCTCAATGTCTACTCCCAACGAAATAGCGTTCTGTGGCTCCAATCCATTGATTCCGGGAATACGTTGCCCGGGCAGCAACCAGGTGTATTCGGCATTGATGGAAACCCGGTTTGAAACCTTTACTCTGCCGCCCATGCCCAAGGCAAAAAAGCTGTTTTGATCCTGGCTTAAGGGCACCAAGTTTTTGTGGATCAGCGTGGGGGAAAGTTGAAATGAAAACCAGGAATTAAATTTGCGGGCCATCAGCAATTGGTACGAATAGGCCAGTCGAGAGGAAAAATAGTACTGTTGATTGGGGTTGGGCCATTCCAGGCCGTTTATGGCCATGGTTGATAAGAAACTCAGGCTCAAGGGGCTGCCGCCCTTTGCTTGCCTGAGCAACTTGATCTTTAAAAAACCATCCCAGGTTTTTCCGTATGAACTGCGTCCAAACCCAACATTAAACCGCTCTGATAAGGGCAAGGTGTACTCCAATCCAATTCGGATGGAGGCTTGATCCCAGCCAAACAACTCGTAAAAACCAGTGTTGATTCGGCCAAAGCGGTGCTGAATAATTAACATCAATTCCCCTTTCCCAGGGGTTTCTATGGAATGGCCTTGTATGATTCGGGGGGCTTTAAAAGTGGCTATGGCATACTCCTTTTCCTTTGGCACATTGGCTTCCAATTCGTCCAACAATCCTTGTGAATTCAACCCCTGCATGAAAAAAAAGGCAATAAAAAGGAACCCCCTGTTAAGCTTCATAGCCCTTAATTTTCCGGGTAACCCGCCGACACCCATTTGTTGATTTGCTGCAGTTCACAATCGGACAATTTTCCTCCGCCTTTAGGCATGGCAGAATAGCCTGTACCGTGCTCAATGGAACCCAAAAAAACGTCTGCGTTGCTGTTTAGAAATAAATTCAAATTGGAGTATGGTTCCAAGGCAATGCCGGCTCCTGAAATATTGGCTGAAGCCGCATTGTGGCAGCCATAACAGCGGTTTTGCAAAATGGGTTTTATGTTTGCCGTCCACCCTACATTGATTGTATCGCATTCCAGGGGCGGATACAATTCCTCTGCATTGTCAAAGGTGCATCCTGCAGCAAAAAGAAAAACAGCAAGCAAAATCACTAAACTTTTCATGCTTTTTTCATAGAGGTTTTAACCGTTATTTCTATGGTTTCCGAAATGTTTTTGACTTTGTCGTTTTTAATTCCGTAGTCCGCCAATTTAATGCTAAACTTTAAACTCAGTTGGGCTTCTTCTCCTTTTACGGTTAAGGTGGCGGGAACACGAATTTCTTTGCTTACTCCGTGAATTTCAAGTTTGCCCTGCAGTTCCACTTGATGCGAGCCGGGCCAGGTTAAGGGTGCGGCTTTTTGAATGCGGCCATTGAAGGTGGCACGGGGAAACTTGTCGGAATGCATGTAATTTTCATTGAAATGATCTTGCATCAATTTTTTTTCAAATTCAAAACCGCGAATTTGAACCACAAATGCCAGTTCCGATTTGGCCAAATCAACCGCCGAAAGGGCTTGCTTGTTTACCGCTGAAATATCCTCAAGAGCGGCATGGGAAAAAAACGAAACCTGACCTGTTTTTGTAGTAAACTTTTGAGCCATTCCGGCGGTAAAGATTAAGGCTGTTAACAGCGTTGCTATTCGGTTTTTCATGGATCTTTTTTGGTTAAACGATTGTGCCATTTTTTTCCGGGATGTCGAAAATTCAGCTCAAACTGCTCTAAAATCATGCCAGAACTCCATTAAAGGGATTTTACTTTGCTTATTTGTTCGATTTATTTTGAATCAGGGCACACCTGTTAAGGGTAATGGTAGGCAGCATATCAAACCCCGGAATTCCTTCCTGATAACCCGTAAAAATTCCTCGCAGTTGAACCTTCTGATTTGGAAGCAGAGCGGGAAGTTCAACGGCTGTTTTTCCAATAAATGAACACATCACATCGACCTCGACAGCTACCAATTTAAGGCTTACGGCAGAATCCCCGCTTCGGTCAAATTCTGCTACCTGACCATGCAATTCAATTACCTGATCCATCATTTTTGCACGCACAGAGTCGTTGGCCGAATGAATATGCCGGGAAAAATCAGAGCTGCTTCCCACAAAAACAGGTTTTTCCTCTTGCACATTGCGGTGGGGTTTGTTCCACATCCACAAACCGATGCCAAGCGGCAGTGCAAGCATGCTTAAAAGCACAATCCAAAAGATTTTTTTAAATTTCATACTGCAAAATACGCTAAGTTTTGAATGGAAAGCAAAAGTCCCCGGAGCGGCTAATTGAATTTCAATGATGTTTTGTTGAATTGGGGGCGGCTTTTCCGGCTATCGCGGGCAGTTCGCAGTCGCCGGCACCGGCTGCAGTGGTCTGCCACGAGCTCCCAAGGTCGCTGTGGCAGTCCACGCAGCCCGTGCCGCCGCCTTTGCGCGCTGCCCTGCTCTATCCGGGCCGCAATGGCATCAATTCCAATGGCCTTGGTAAAGACACTTTTCCCATCCTTTTTTTAATGGATTTTTCTAGGTGAATCAGATTTATGACTTAACCCGGCCCTGCGGCAGGGATTGAACCGGGTAGCCGGCCATGCTGCCGGAGCCTGGCCCGCGTGGCGCGGAGGCGACCTTGGGAGCCCACGCAAGCCCGCCGGGCCAGCCTTCCGGCAGCGGCCGCCTACCGGTGAAAGCCCGCAGCCGCCCCAAAAATCCCCCTAATCCAAATACCAAATTTTGCTGTACAACGGCCCCGATTTCGACGCATACCCCCGGGCTTGAAGCCGGCTCTCCAACTCTGATTCGTGCAAGGCCTCCTGCCCTGTAATGACCACCTTGTACCGTTTCTGCTCCACCATCTGCACCATTTCATTCAGCGTCCAAATGCCCAGCTCTGCCCGCCGTGGCCGGGGAATTCGGTCGGCAATGCGAACCAAAAAAGGCCCGCAGCTAAGTTCCGGCGGACCGGAAAAACCCAATTCATGGGCCATTAGCGGACTCAGCGTTAGCGCAGAATCGGCCTGCATTGGGGCCTGATGAGCAGACCAAACCGGTTTTGAATTTTTCCATATCCACCAGGAAGGTTTAGGCTGGGCAACCATCAAGACAAAAATGAGTAGCGCCACGGCCCGCTGGGCCTTGCCGGATGGGAAAAAACGCTTAAAATCAGCCACAATTAAAATGAACAACGGAGCTGTAATGAGCGGGAAATACTGCATAAACAGGGGCTGCATGGACAACAACAGCACAACCGGAAGAAAAAAGAAGCTGAGGAACAATAGCATTCCCGACCCATTTTTTCTCCAGGCATGCCCCAGCAACATCCAGCCGGCCAAGGCTATAAAAATTAAGCCATCAATCCGCATAGCCCAATCAAAAAAATAGGCCAAACGGTCTTGAAAAATCAGATTGGGCGCTCCGATTTCGCATTTCCAAGCCGTGGTAATTTGGTGGAATTCCACATTCCCAAACCAAGCCTGTTGAGGAAACAGCAGCAAGGACAACCACAATGGCAGAGCGCCCAACAGTCCGCCCAAGCCCAGCGGAAACACCCGTTTCATGTTGGGACTGTGGGCAAAAATAAGCACCGCAATGGGTATGAAAACGGCATAATAGGTCTTGGTGGCTATGGCCAAGCCCAACCACAGCCCCGACTGAAAGGCAAGGCCCGGACTACGGTCGCCGCGCAGGTACGATTCGGCACGAAACGCCGCAAGGAAGAAAAACAAGACCGGTAAGCCGTAGTTCGATGCCTCAGAAAACGAGCGGAGCTGAGGGAAGGCCAACATAAAGCCCAGCGCCAGCAACAGGCTCAAATACAGAGGCATTCCCCGCTTGCGGGCAGCGGCCACCAATACCAAGGTGCTTGCAGTCCAAATCAGCAGCGCCGCCACCTTTCCTATGCCCAGCAATGAAACCTGATCGCCCAGAAGAACGATGAAGGGTGCCAGAACCATAGGATAAATTGGCCCTTGAAGAAAAGCAAAATCGAGGTACATTACCTCGCCCTGCGCCAGGCGCCAGGCCGTCATCAGGTACATGCTTTCGTTGTGGTCGTAAAATCCAAAAATATGCCTGCCGGCAAACCAAAGGGCGGGCAACATCAACAACCACCATGCTCCGGAAAAGCGCTTGGCCTTAATCAACACGGGTTAGCGTATCTTACTTTGCATTTGAGCCGCCTGATCCGGATGTGCCTGCAACCAGCTGTTCAACATGGCTTGGTGCCGATGCCTTGACAACAGTTCTTTCAAAGTGCTGCGCACCGGACCCGACAAACGCCCATTGCTGTGTTCCATAGCCACAAGAGCATAATCCAACAAATCCGGACTCAGGTAGTCCAACCGGGCCAAGGCCGCCCAAGCCTGAGTTTGAGTAATGAACTCATACCTGGGTGATGCATATTCTTCCAATGATTTTAAGGCGGAGGCGGCTTGTGGAAGTTGATGTTTCACGGTCAATTCCAGGCGGCAAATTTCCAAACTCTTTCCTCGATTTCCAGACAAGGCGGGCGTGGCCGCCAACCACTCTGCCGCCCGTTCAGGCTGCCAACGGCAGGCCAGATTTAGGGCATTTTCAAGCAATTGATAGCTGGCATTGGCTTGGCTAAATATGGCTTGAATTTCAGGCATCAACCCTCCCATCAAAGGACTAGGCAGCAGGGGCAGCAGCATTTGCGTACTTCCCTTTTGCAGTTCCATGTCGCTGCTTTTAATGGCCGACCGGAAGGCCGAAAGCACTTCGGGATCTGTTTCAATGGAGGGAAGCAACTGCCGCAAGGCTTCCAATTTTAAGGCATGAAATTCGTGGGGGAAATTTAACACCTGCAGCAGTACCCTTTTTTTGTCGGTTAATGATACCTCCCGCATTTTTTCAAGGGCGGCATACCGATCCAACAGGCCTTTGGCATGCAGAGCCATATTGCGCAGTGCTTCAGGACTGGCTTCAAAGGTCTGCTTGCTCAATATCTGGCGGTTTTCATCGGCCACCATAAAATCCACTTTAGCTCCTTCGGGCAAAGGCACTGTCAAGGTCGCATTTTTACTCCGAATCCATTGGCGGGAGCGAACAACCTGGCCATTTTTTAAATATACCGCTAGGTTCATCGGCATTTGGAAAATGGAAGACAGCTCGCCCACTTCTTGTTCCTGACGAATAATAAAGCGGGCCTCGGGTTTTCCGTCCGCATTGGTTACGGTTTCTGTAATCACATGAAAATGGGGCTCTCCGCCTTTGTACACCCATTGGTTCCAAAACCAATCCAATTCCAGGCCCAATTCGTCGTGAAAGCTGTTCAGCAAATCCTGAGAGTCCACATTTTTAAAGCCAAAGCTGCGCAGGTACCGTCGAATGGCCTTGTTGTAATTGGCTCGGCCGCAAACCTCCCTCAACATGTACAAAACGTGGGCGCCCTTTGGATAGTGGCGAACGGTGCCTGCTTGCGAATGGGCGACGGGCAGTAAATCTTCGCGGCTGGCTTGTAGCGCACTTTGTGCGGCGTTGTGTCGGTTCCAATCAAAATGATCGGCCCCAAAGGCCTCTTTTTCATACAGCCAATTGTAGAAGGTCGCGAACGATTCTTGCAGCCAATGGTGCTTGGCAGAACGGGCGGTAATCAAATCGCCGAACCATTGATGGGCCAGTTCATGGGCATTAACGGCCACGTAATTCCGATCGAGGTAGCCCCGCTCATCGACGCAGAAAAAGTCGCCAAAAACGGTGGCCGAGGTGTTTTCCATGGCTCCATACATAAAATCCTGAACGGGAATCTGGCTGTAGGTATTCCAAGGGTAAGGGATGCCAATTTCCTGTTCAAAGAAGTCGAACATTTCTACCGAAAAGCGGTAAGTGGGTTCGGCACGGTCGGCTTGGTCGGGATAATACAGCAGCTTCATTGGAACACCGGAAGCCGATTTCTTTTCCAACACCTTGTACTCACCAATGCCCAGCATGATTAAATAATTGGCATGGGGAGCAGGCATTTTGTACTGCCATTCGATTTGACCGTCCTTTGTTTTTTTGCGCGACACCAGGCCTCCGTTGGACAACACATAATAGGGCTCGGGGAAGGTAACCCTTAGCTCTGAAACCACTTTATCGTTTTGGCTATCGAACATGGGAATCCAGTGGCGGTTGTCGGTTCCTTGACCTTGAGACCAGATTTGTTTTCGGTTGGTGTTGCTGGGGTCGTCCCAGCCGATAAAATACAGGCCTTTTTTGGGCGTGGCGGTGTAGGTGATTTCGAGGGTATTCAGTTGGGCGGTGTCGGGGCTGGGATTAAAGCGCAGCACGACACCCTGGTTTGCCAATTCATAGGGAAACGCTTTCCCATTCAATTGCATGGAAGAAATTTGAATGCCGGGGGCATCCAGGAAAATGGAATCTACACCCAGGCGTTTGGCTTTGAAGGTATGGGTTACTTTACCCATCACTTTTTTGTCTTCAGGTTTGAAGGACAGTTCTGCCAGCAGGTAGGTAAAATCCACACCATGTTCGCGGGGCGGGGCTCCGGGGTCGGTAGCGGTAAAATGAAGAGGGTGTTGGGCTTGAGTGGCCAGGGCGGCACACAGGCAAAGTGCAGTAAATACCATTCTCATGGCTCAAATGTAGCCAAATTTGAAATTAGGTGGGGTTGGGAGTTGGGGGTGAAAATAGTTCCGGCTTGAATGGCGGATTTTTACCACAGAGTTCGCAAAGGGAGGCGCAATGGGCACAGTGAGGTTGTCGTATAGAGCGTGCGTGAAGGAATTTCGAGGCTCCTCCTTTGTGAACTTTGCGTCCCCCTCCGTGCACTTTGCGGTAAAAAATTGACAGCTATGCCTTGAAGGGGTTTTTAACACAAAGCACCCAAAGACGACACAAAGGACCCAAGGGGGGATGCGTGATTAGAGTGGCTCATTGCGGACTTGTTGGCATAGAAAAATCAAGCCATTGCCCGTCTTTTCTCACCACAGCTCCACCTCGCTCTCCCAGTGCTCAATCGCCACCCGACTGCACAGATGCGCCGAATAATCTACAAATGTAGCCCTGGAGTCCCCCATCGGATTCACAGGAATGCAATGCCATTGTTCCTCAGCCAATGCCGCCCCGGCTTCGTTCAACACGATGCTGTGCAAAGGAATCCGCATGCCCCGCCCATCGGCCTTCATCACCGCCTCTTTTTTACTCCATGAATCAAAAAAAGCCCGCTTTTCGTCCTCCGCATGCTGAATGTGCATCAATTCCATGGGCGAAAACTGCCGGGTGAATAAGCCCGGATCTATTTCTCTATGCTTTTCCACATCAAACCCCACCCGATGCTCAGCATGGGTGGCCATACCAATCCAGCCCCCGCTGTGGCTGATATTGAAATCCGGACCGCCAGGAAAATACGGCCTTCCAAATTCATCCACCTCAAATTCCCTCCACCGCTCCGAGGCTATTTCATACATGCGTAGATACTCCAACCGCAGGCGCCGGCCCGCCAAAAACCTCCATCGATCGGCTGCTTGTCCGTACCGCACCGCTTCATCCACCCATTCCAGCGGCAGGTCATACCTCAGCACACAATCCCGAAGCTCCGACATTGGCATGTGCTCATGCAACCGCACCCATTTTAAACGGAATGGCTCATTTCCCATAGTTCAACCGAGTTTTTAGGTGATTCAACAACCAATCCATGTCCTCAAAAATCCAGAAATGATGCCCGGGCCTGCGCTGAAACTCAATCGGAATGCTGCTTTCAAGCTGCCAGTCTGTCAATTGCACATCGGGCACCCGTTCTTCTGTACCGCACAATACCGACAAGGGCACAGCATAAGGCTCGGCCAGCCGATGCCGAAAGGTGTCGATGGCATAAAAGTCATTTCGTACCATGGGTAGAAAAATACGCAACAATTCCGGATTGTTCAAAATGGCCTCGGGCATACCATGCAATTCCCGAAGTTTTTCAGTGAACTCGGCATCGGTCAATAGGCTGCGCTTTTTGTCGAAATGATGCGCCGGAGCCACCTTCGAGGTCAATACCGCTCCATAGGGCAGGGGCTTTCCCTCATCGCGCAGGCGCCGCATCAACAAGTGGGCCACATAACAGCCCATGGAATGTCCATAAAAAGCAAAGGGGCCATCCAATTGCCCCTGCATCTGCCGGTAATGCTCTTCGGTAATTTGATGCAAATTCCGCAACAATGGCTCTTTGATTCGAGAACCCTTCCCGGGCATTTCAAAGGTAACGCAACGAAATTCAGGGTCGAGCGCTTCGGTCAATTTTAAGTACGAGGCGGCATTCCCGCCTCCAAATGAAAACATGAATAAGGTTGGCTTAGGCACTGTTTACGAAATTGAAGGATTGGCCGAGGCTTCTTCCACCGCCTTTTCCCAGTTTTGCATGGCCACATCCAATTTCTTCCGCAGGCTTTCATATTCAGCGAAAAAAGAGGGCGACAGGGTTTTAAATTCTTCGCTGTCTTGCAGCTTGGCGTCCATTACCGCCAATTGTTCTTCCAGCTTTTGAACCTCTGCCTCTGCCTTTTCAACGTTCCGCTGAGCCTGCTTGGCCTGCTGCTGTTGGTCTTTGCTCATTGCCTTGGGCTCTGCCGCCTGCACCTGAGGTTTTGCCGGACTTTCTTTTTTGGCTTTGTCCCGCTCCAACTCGGCAAAGGACTCCAATTGCTTGTTCCTCAAAAACTCATCAATCCCGCCCAAATGGGTTTTAATTCCTTTCGGAGTAAATTCCAGGGTTTTGTTGGTTAATCCTTGCAAAAATTCCCGGTCATGGCTCACCACAACCAGCGTGCCGGGAAAGTGCAACAGGGCTTGCTTCAGCACTTCTTTCGATACGATGTCCAAGTGGTTGGTGGGTTCATCCAGAATCAAAAAATTCAGGGGAGTCAACAGCAGTTTGGCCATGGACAGCCGGGCTTTTTCTCCGCCCGACAGCACCTTTATTTTTTTCTCCACCTCTTCCCCGCTGAACAAGAAAGCCCCCAAGATTCCGCGGATTCGTGTAAAGGCATCGGTTTGTGCGGCGGCATATTCCATTTCTTTCAGCAAGGTATGGTCGCCCTGAAGTCGGTCTGTTTGGTGCTGTGCAAAATAGCCCAGGGCCACGTTGTGTCCGGTTTCCAGATCGCCGCTGTAATCCAAATCGCCGGCAATAATGCGCGACAAGGTGGTTTTACCCATCCCGTTTTTACCCACAAAGGCCACCCGGTCGCCCGATTCAATTTCAAAGGAAAAGGGTGCAATCACGCGTTTGTCGCCGTAAAACTTCGATAAATTTTCAGCCTTGGCCACAATTTTTCCACTGCGGGGCGGCTCAGGGAAGCGAATTTTCATGGCGAAAATCTCATCTTCGTCCACTTCAATCCGCTCGGTTCTATCCAATTTTTTTTGCAGGGATTGAGCAAAACTTGCTTTGCTGGCTTTGGCTTTGAACCGTTCAATGTTCCGTTCCAATCGAGCAATTTCGCGGTCTTGGTTCTTTTTGGCGTTCATCAGTTGCTCCCGCCGTTCCTGCCTTAATTCCAGGTATTTGGAATAGGGAGCTTTGTAATCTTCCAGTCGGCCGGCGGTAATTTCAAGGGTGCGGTTGGTCAAGGCATCCAGAAAACGGCGGTCGTGGCTAATCATCATAATGGAACCGGGGTATCCCTTCAAAAACTCTTCCAGCCAAATAATCGATTCAATGTCCAGGTGGTTGGTGGGTTCATCGAGCAGCAGCAAGTCGGGCTTGGTTAGCAACAGTTTTGCGAGTTCTACGCGCATTTGCCATCCGCCCGAAAAGTCGGCCATGCGGCGTTCCATATCTTCGTCCGAAAATCCGAGGCCCTTCAGAACTTTTTCCAGTTTTTCATCGGTCCGACTTCCTTCCAGCACATCAAAACGCTCTTGAGTGCCGGTCAGGTCTTCAATCAATTGGGAGTAGGCGTCCGACTCGTAATCGGTTCGGGTTTGCAGTTCATGGGTAATTCGGTCCAGTTCAGCGGCAAGGCTTTGCACTTCTGCAAATGCTGTGGCGGTTTCTTCGCGAATGGATTTGGTGGATTTATGGGCAAATTCCTGGGGCAGGTAGCCAATTTTGAATTCGCGCGGGCGGGCTACATCGCCTTCGGATGGGTTAATCCAACCGGCCAGAATTTTCATCAGGGTTGATTTTCCGGCACCGTTTCGCCCTGCCAGTCCAATCCTGTCGCCCGAATTCACCTGAAAATTCAATCCTTCAAACAAAACGGTGCCCCCGAAATAGACTGCCAGATTTTGAACGCTAACCATGCGGCAAAGGTAGAAAAAGGGCGGCTGAACGCTGAAGGTTTTTTGATAGAATTAAGGGTTTGGGGCGGCAGCCGGGCTTTCCGGGCAAGTCCGCGTCTACCGGGCGGGCTGGCAGCGGGCTGTGGTGGCTCCTCGCGTCGCCTCCTCGCCACGCGCCAGCTTCCGCCGGTAGCCTTGCGGGCATGCCTCGTCAATCCCTGCCGCGGGCCAATCAAGGCCATCGGCTTACAATGTAAATGAAAGAGCTCGCTGTTTTGTTTCTTTTCAAATGGCCTACCAAATCAGGACAACACGACCATGAGCTCCCGCTTGCGCCGGATTTCCTCCATTTCCCCCCACCCCGGCGCCTTGCCGGTCGGAGTCGGCCAAACCGCCGGGCTGTTGACCACTGCCAGACTGCACATTTGCACCGCTGACTCCCGGGCCGGCCACATAACTAGACCCGCCGCCGCCGCCGCCGCCGGCTTGCCCGCCGCCGCTAGCTCCGGCACCACCACCGCCGCCGCCGTA
>Ga0214917_10002840_pt1 | contig 20691 bp, 19 predicted proteins | sample LL_1208_BB_MetaG_FD_177983 | JGI IMG/M metagenome (GOLD analysis project Ga0214917, IMG submission 177983) | Freshwater microbial communities from Lake Lanier, Atlanta, Georgia, United States - LL_1208_BB | ecosystem: Environmental > Aquatic > Freshwater > Lake | place: USA: Georgia | collected...
GCTCACCGAGCACCCAGATGTCACCTGGCTTGGAGACCGGGGTCTCGGTGACCTCAGGTACTGCATCTTCATCGGTCAAGCCGTCTTGGGTCTGCTCTTCGCCGGCAATCAAAGCCTCCCACTCCTCCGTGGAAAAGCCAGTAAGGCCAAGGTCAAAGCCAGCGTCCTTCAACTCGGACAACTCGATACCGAGCAGCTCGTCTTCCCAGGAGGCGTTCTCACCGATCTTGTTGTCGGCCAGAATCAAGGCGCGGCGCTGGGTGTCAGTGAGGTGCTCCATGGGCACCACGGGAACCTCGGCAAGACCGAGCTTGCGAGCAGCCAGCAACCGACCATGGCCGGCAATGACGTTGTTCGCGCCATCGATCAGGATGGGAGCACCCCAGCCAAACTCCCGAATGCTCGCGGCGATCTGAGCCACCTGAGCGTCGGAATGCTGCTTGGCATTGCGCGCATAGGGGATCAGCGAATCGACCGCGCGGTATTCGAGTTTGATGGGGTTCATGAAGGCCTGAAATGAAAAACCCGCCTCGCAGCACTGGGTGCATGGGGCGGGTTTGAAGGGCAGAAAACAAAACGCCCACCGAGAAAAACTGGGCGGGCGTGATTTGAGTGATTAGCTGAATCGTATCTCATCGATATATATCGGTCAAGCCCTTTCAGCGTGAATATCCGTAGTGAACTGCAAGCACCGCGAGCGCACCGACCAGGATGCCTTTGGCCTCGTACTGATTGAGCGTTCGCCCGTTCCACCCCTCAACGGCGGACCACTCTTTCACGCTGCGACCCAGACCTGCCACATGCCAAACGGCGCAGCCACCCGGGCTGCTGATTCCGCCTACTGCGTCGAGCGCCTCGTGCATGTGCTTGCGCGCCCAGACCACCCGCTCGGTCATGCTGTCCTTCCACTGGCCACCGGGAATGCGGGTGAGCGGCGGAGCGCCTGCTGGGTCCATCTGGGCAAAGACAAAGGTTCGGTTGAAGTCCTGTCCTGCATCGTGCATTTGAGGCGTGATTGAGCCGTTGCGCAGCAAGATGCCCAGGGAGTCGATGCAGCGAAAGTGTTCGGTGCGGTAGCTCGTGCCCTCTTCAGCGAGGCTGTTCCACTCAGCAAGCCGGCCACCAGCCAAGCGAACGACGCTGCCGTGCTCCAGGGGTTGAGTGAGCGGTTTTTTAGCCATGACAGGCACCTCCCGCAGTGCGCCCGCCGCTTTGCGCCAATGCCCAGTCCAGGACGGCCAAGGCATCAGCCTCGTTGTCATCGGCAACCACATAGCCTCGCGCCCGCATGGCTGAAACCATCTCGGTCTTCCCAGCGTTCCCCTTGCCGGTCACATGGCGCTTGATCGTGCCCACGGGAACGCCCTGGTACGGGATCTTTTGGTGCTCGCACCAACTGGTCAGGGTTGCCAGAAAGCCGCCGTAGGCGTGCGCGGCATCGACTCCGAGGTGACGGCGCACCTCCTCGAAATAAACCGCGTCCAGCCCAGACGCAGCATCTTTCGGGGCCGTCGTAGCCAGGAGTTCGTCGAGCCAGCGGCGAAAGCGCAGGTAGCGCATACCTCCACCCTCGAATCGTTGGGGCTTGAAGCTGACATAGCCGTGGGTGACCGAGCGATCCGGCAGGCTCAGCGCCCAGCCAGTCGTGGTGCCCAGGTCCAGCGCCAGAACGGCTTGGGGTGTGGCGTTGGGTTGTGAATCCTGTGGGCGATACATCGGGGAAGTCCTCCAAGGGTGCGAACAAGCGCGCGTGCCAACTTGTTCAAGCGACCTGGAGGAGCTCAGGCATCGCCGGGTCAGGGCTGGTGCGGCTCCCTCATGTCCGTTTCTGTTACGGCTTCGGGGAAGTCAAAGCGGCTCACGTGGCAGTAGCCAGGGCCGGCTTCAATCTTTCATCTTTCAACGCCAAGTGCATGGGCCTTGGAGTAGTAGAGAGATATTTCAATATTTATTTATTTCAATCTAGTTCTCCCTCTCTCTGTCTCTGTCTGGGGGGCTTCGCGCACGCGAGGCTCTAGGTTCCCACTTTTTATATGTGTATCTCTAGTGGGGGGTTTGAAAGATGAAATTACTGAAGCAAGCCCATCCGGGCGCCACCCGCCCTTCATAGGACCTTGATCCACTGGGCGGGGCGACCCTTGCTTTGCAAGGCCATCATCTCGATCAACCCAGCCTCAGCTAGGGTGCGCAACACCCCGTCACGCTGGCGGTGATCCATGAACTGGGTGCGCCGGGTGAAATCGCTCTTGGACATTCCAGCCATGCCCGCATCCCGCAGGATCTGCATGGCCCGCTTGTGGTGGGACTCGACCTGGTTCTCGGACACCCGCGCAGATGCTTCACGGATCGTGAGCTCGGCACAGTGGCGCGATAGCATGATCCCCCACTCGGCATCGTGATCCTCGATCTGGGGGTCCACTGGGTCGCGCGAGACCGCGCGAATGAGCGCCAGCTTGGTGGCGTTTTCCTCGATCCGGGCCAGGATGGACGAGTACCCGGTGCCTCGCGATGTACGAAGGCGCTCGACCAACTCCTGGTCAAGCTGGCGGAAGGTAGCTCTGGCTTGCGGAGTCATCGGGACCACGCGGGGATCCACCAGCACCTCATCGATGGCACCCACATCCGTGAGATTGCCGTTGAGCTTGCCGCCTCCCTGGTGGATAAGGATCAACCGGTCAATCAGGTCTTGGGGCGGGTCGATGACGCCAAACGCCTCGTTGCTGTCCGGGAAGTCGTCCTCGCTTTCCATGATCAGAAAGCGAGCCAGCGATCCGTCTGCCACGTTGGACGCCTGCAACGCCTGCCAAAAGTGCAAAGGCGTCGTGGTGCCATAGATGCAGGCGCACGGCTGGTGAATAGCCCGGTGGGCGTTGTTGTGCTGGGTGCTGGCGTACTCGACCCCGAAATAGGTGGTGCCTGAGGTGGTGTAGAGCTCGGTCAACAGGTCCAGGATCTCGCACACATAGCGCGGCGAGCGCTTGCGGTCGGCCGCTGCCGAGAGAAACATCCCGAACTCATCGAGCTGGAACAGGATCGCGGGCTGGCGCTGGATGGCTGTCAACAGGCCTGAGCCCGATGCGATCTTGTTGCCACCCAGGTACTGCAGCAGGTTGGCCTTGCGGAACAGCTCGTTGATCACCACACGGCTGTGGTTTTTTCCGGCACCACTCTCGGCGATGCCAACCACATAAAGGTTCGAACGGATGTTGCTCTCGGTTCGGTACTTGCGCCCCATAAGTGCCCCGATCGCACACAGGCTCGCACCGAGTGCGAGCACCGGCTGAGGGCGTTTGGCCGTCGCTGCCATCAAAGCCATCATGTCTGCAATCACACCCCCCACCTGATCCCAACCGACCGGCATAGGCTTGGGTGGTGGCAGTGAGATTTCATGTGGCTCAATGGAAATTGGGTCAGCGGCTTGCAGCGCCTGCAGAAACTCACGCGCCGGGTGGTGCCCGTTCGTGACGATTTCGCCGTTCAACTGCATCTCGGCGTCGGGCTCCCACCCGTTGTCCAGCGCCAGCTTGTAGATCGTGCCGGCCCCTATGCGCTGGGGGGCGAAGCTGCGCCAACTGCGTGCCGTCGTCTTGGGGTCGTTCTTCTGCGAGCTTTCGGACCATGCCTCAAACAAGGGCCAGCCCTCATCGCCGAGCGCACCCTTGGTGGCCATCCCGATACGAACCCAACTGTCGTAATCCAGATCGGCGTTGTCGATGTGCCTGAGGGCATCTTCGACAGCCTCATAGGTGCCGCGCTGCTCAGGAAGGTTGGCGCACTCCATCGGGGAACGCAAGCCAACGCCCAGGGTCTTGGGACGCAACTCAGCCGGAATCAAGCGGTACGCCTCCTTGGCGAACTCCCGGGCCTGGGCCTCTGTGATGCCGGGCAAGTCATCAGGGCTCAGGTCAGCCAAGGTGCTCACTGGCCAGTCATAGGGCTTGCCGGTATCCGGGTGGATGCCATAGGCGATGAACTGCTGGCCGACTCCCAGCACCTCAATGGGCGGGTACTTGAAGCCGGAAAACGGCTGCACGGCCCGGTAGACCAGCAGGCGCTTTGGCGCATGGCCAATGCGAACCGCAGGTGTGTCGCCCAGCATCCGCTTGGCCAGCGCCTCGATCTCAAGCGCAATGGTGGGCGAATCGAGTACGTCGATGTCAATGCCGATCACCCGCCCCGCGGCGATACCGATGCCTGCCTCGGGCCAGTTGCCCCAGATGTCGACCTCGTTGTCGGTGGTGTCACGCTCGCAATGTCGGCTCCACTTGGGGTACTCGTGCCAAGCGCCAAGCTTGTAAAGACCTGGCTTCTTGGTGTTGGGTTGAATCGGCAGGATCGGAAAGCCGCGATCGACCAGGGTGGCGCCCAACTGCGCCATGTAATTTTTGTTTGTCATGGCGCTCCTTAAAACGGTGGGTCATCGGCATAGGCCTGGCGCAGAAAGTCTTGAAATGCGGTGACAGCCACATCGATGAGCGTCGCCCACTCCTGCTCGGTCCAGCTTGCCAGGTCTGTCTTGCCGATCTCCTCGACGTAGGCGCCCGCGCTCATGCCGGCGGCTGCCAGCGCATTGGCTTCGTGTTTGTTTGGATCGATCATTCCCTTCAACCTTGCTGTGATGTTCTGGCAGCGCCGAGAGCACTGTTTGCTGTCTGGCGCGTCCACACGGATGTAGCGCGGTGCGAAACCATAGCCGCGGGCATCCCTGCGGCAGATCACGCACATCATGAAAACCGGGCTCCGACGACTTCGGTGTAACGACCGCTTGGGCGCACGGCGATCTCGGATGGGCAGCGCAGCTTGGCTGCGCAGGCGATCGCTTCGTCCACCCGGCGGGGCAGCGGCAAGCCTTGGGCGCGGTTGGCCCACCAGGAGGCTGCCTTTTGGCGCGGATAGCCCTGGTGTTCGATGCAGATCCACTCGCTGTGGTGTGTGAGCCCGCTCCAGTAGTCCACCCGCAATGACGGCGGCTTGCCCGGCTTGTCATGTCGGGCGTAGGAGACACGGGTGACCGGCACCCACTCGGACTTGCCGGAGGTCAAAATGTCCAGGTTGCTGGCTTTGGCCTCGATCTTGAGTTCGGGCGGCGGGAACACATGCCCGCAATCAGGACAGGTGCGCACCGAGGCGTGCACGATGCTGTCGCACTCGGGGCAGGCCTTGGTGGGCGCAACGCCATCCTCACCGCCCTTGGGCCGCTTGGGCTTGACGGCATCAATGGGACCGTGGCGGGCAATGTTGCCGGCAAAGTCCAACACCAGGCAATCGGTCTTACCAGGCGCCAGCCGGCAGCCGCGACCCACGATTTGGACATACAGCCCTGCAGACTTCGTTGGACGCAGCATGGCGAGCAGGTCCACGCTTGGGGCGTTGAACCCGGTGGTGAGCACATTGGCGTTGGTCAGGCATTGAATCCTGCCAGCCTTGAAGTCATTGATGATGGACTCGCGCTGCGCACCGGGTGTGTCCCCGACGATGGTCTCGCAGCTCACGCCACGCGCACGAATCGCATCGCGCACATGGTAGGCATGGTCCACACCGGCACAGAAGATGAGCCAGCTTTTGCGGTCCTTGCCGTAGGAGAAGATTTCGTCAACGGCGGCCTGGGTGATGTTGTCCTTGTCGACCGCTGCCTCAAGGTCCTTGGCAATGAACTCGCCGCCGCGGGTGCCCACGCCCGTCAGGTCAATCTGGGTGGCCATCCGCTTGGAGATCAGCGGCGAGAGGTAGCCCTGGTCGATCAACTCGCGCACCGACACCTCATAGGCTATGTCCGTGAAGATGGCGTCATCGCCCTCATGCAGGAGTCCGGAGTCCAGCCGGTATGGCGTAGCGGTCAAGCCGATCACCTTCATCTGGGGGTTAAGTCGGGCCAGGTCAGAAAGAAAGCGCCGGTACATGGTGTTGCTCGACCGCGGAATCAGGTGCGCCTCGTCAATGAGCACCAGATCACACTGCTGCACGTCATAGACCCGCTTGTGGATCGACTGGATGCCGGCAAAAAGGATCCGGGCATGGATATCACGCTGCTTGAGGCCGGCCGAATAGATGCCCGCCGGGGCCTGCGGCCAGAGCTTCTTGAGCTCGGTGTAGTTCTGCTCGATCAGCTCTCGAACGTGGGTCACGATCAGGATGCGCTGATCCGGGAAGGCCTTGAGCACACCTTCGACAAAGGTGGCCATCACCAGGGACTTGCCGCCCGCAGTGGGGATCACCACCAGCGGGTTGCCGGTGGCCTCATGAAAGTAGTTGTAGATGCCTTGAATGGCACCGCTTTGATAGGGGCGAAGGGTCAGACTCATGCTGGTGCTCCTTAAAAGGTGTTCGCATACTTGTTCATACCGGTGTCGCGCCAGCGATTCCCACTGGCGAACTCGTACTCGACCCAGTCCTCGCCTGCGTCGACCTGCTGGCCCGGCACCAGCGATGGGATGAAGAGGTGCATGGCGCAGGCAGCACGCTGGTCAGCCTCGGTCAACCGGCGGTCGTGACGTGCGCAGTGCCACCCTCCGTCGACGGGTGTCGCATGCAGGCAGGTGCGGCAATTGATCTCGGGGGCGGAAGCGTCTGGTGCGTCCGCGTGGCAGACCGGTGCGTGGTCACACATTCGGCACTGGTACCAGGCAGGATCTGTGCTGATGCGCGGCGGTGGGGTGGCCGCAAAGATGACTCGCTCCGCCTTGGCCAATAGGCCCTGCGCAAAAGCCGGATCTGCCTCGACCCGCTCGACGTAAACGTCGTCGGTGTCCTTGCAGACGGCCAGGTACATCGCACGGGTCAAGCCCATGAGGTGCATGTAGGTCTGCATCTGGGCAAAGTGCAGCGGCTTGCTATCGCGCACCTTCCTTGCCATCAAATCGTTGAAGCTCTTGACCGAGTGCGTCTTGAACTCCAGCACGTGCCAGGTCTTGGGCGCCTCCAGCAGGTTGATGGCCACGCCATCGAGCGAGCCCCCAAAGTGGCCACCATGCGCTTGAACCCGAAACTGGCGACCCGTGTCCGGATCAACTTCCAGAACCGTCGCTCCGGTGCGACGCAGGTTCTGAACCAGCCGAGCTTCTTCCAGTTGGCCGGTCTCAAACAGGCGCAAAAGGCGGCCAGGATGCCGGGCGCGGGTGACCCAGCGGAAATCAAACCAGAGGGCGCGCTCACATTCCTTGCCTATCAGCGACGCGCCAAGGTGGGCACGAAACCCGTCTCCTGCGTCGGCTTCGTAGGCGGAGAAGATCGCCTCTCGGGTGAGGCTGGTGATGCTGGGCAATTCAGCCATGCTGCACCCCCTGCTTGGCGTGAAGCTCCCGGGCTCGGGTCACCGCTGCCTGCCAGCGCTCATCGTCGCAGCCGGCGCGCAGCACCTCGATCAGTGCATCCTTGAACCGCTCCCTGTGGCCCCCGGACTCAGCCGCATTCAACTTGGCCATGTGAGCGGTCAACTGCGCCAGTTCCTGCTGTTTCAGGCGCAGCGCCGTCTTGGCCCGGTGGAACCAGGTGGCATCGAGCGACTTCTTCTCTGTCTGGCGACGGATGTCGGTCGTTGCAATCTGGATCCTTATGGACGCGATCTCATCTTGAAGCGCGGCCAACCGCTCGCGGCAGCCCTGCAAGGTGCCGGGCAGTCGGATCGGCGTGGCCGCTGGCGCGTGCTCATGCATGCTCGGGTCCTCCTTACGCCTGGCGCTTCCAGGGCAGCCCGTTGGCCGCGGGGGTGGCGGTGGGGGCGGCCGTGATGGGGCGTGCAGCAACAGGAGCCTGGGGAGGCGTGAACGCCTGTGTGGGCTGAGCGACCGCTCCGCTAGTACCGCCTCGCGGCAGATAGCGGATGGAGTTGGACTCACCGTACAGGCCCTTGGGCGGGCGCACCCGCACATCAAGGGTGATAGGGATCAGATGCAACTGCTCGGAGTTACTCACCTGCATCTTGCCCACGGCGCGGCAAATCGACGACAGCGTGCGCTTGGCGATCTCTACCGTGTCGGGATTAGCGTTGACCAGATTGAGGCGGTCGAAAAGTTTACGACCGGCGTACTGACCCTCAAGGATGTCGACCTCCAGATACAGGTACTGGCCGGTGCCGTCTTTGGTCGGGCGCATTTCGCTGGCGACGATCTGGCCGAGGTACTTGCCCGGAGGCAGGACGTCGTAACTGGTGCTGGGCGCGACAGAGGATGCGTCGAAGGTTTGTCCGAATGAAGCCATGGCGATTTCTCCTTTTTCAGGTGCGGGTGGTGGTGGATGGGATCAGGGTGGAATACAAGGTTTCAGGCATGGCCTGCGCAAAGGCAGACCACTCAAGGGGAAGCGTGTCGGGCAGGTCGTAGCGGTTCTTGGCCAGGAAGGCTGGGCGTTCGACCGTATGAATGACACGCTCGCCGGAGCCCACGGCACGACTGACCTTCTTGTTGAAGCCAACGTCCGCCTTGACGGTGGAAATCCGGTAGTTGGCAAACAGCACGACATCCGAGTGCTCTTGCAGCAATGCCGCGGCGCGGGCATGGAGCTTGATCACGTAGCGGTCGTAGGGGTCGTGCTCAGGCGAATCGAAACGCTTGATGTCGGTGTGCGCGATCTGCACCACGGTCATCCCGCGGTCATCACGAAGTGCGTTGAGGCCATCGATGTACTGGCGCCAGAGGTTCAGGGCCGCGACGTAGCCCTTGCCGTACCCAGCGTCCTCGATCGAATTCCAGCCGTTGTCGCGGCAGGCTTTTGCCCAGACCAGCGGTTCAAGCCAGTCCACGCTGTCGATCACGACCGTGGCGAAATCGTGCTGCTCGGTGTAGAGCGCCGCCAGTGCCTCCATCACTTCGTCGAAGGTCCGAGACAGCGGGAAATTCGCCGCGGAGTTGGTGCCCAGCCCATCTTCGGTCTGGATAAACACGGGTTTGTTGGCCTGGCCTGCGAAGGTGGTCTTACCGACGCCAGCAACACCGTGAATCAGCACCCTGGGCGGCTTAGGCGTGCCCGCCCGGTTGAGTTGTGCAAGGGAGATAGCCATCAGAACTCCTCCCCGAACTTGCTGTCATTCGCTGCCTCAGGCACAGCACCGTCCACGATGCGCTCAAGCTTGTAGGTGGGCTTGCCGGCTTTGAGGGTGCGGGCGGGTTCGAACAGTTGGCGCACTGCTGGCGGCCAGGCTGTGTACTTGGCCTCGGCGACCTTGACCTCGAGGCTCACGTAGTCCTCGGGGTTTTCGCCCCACTTGCGCAGGGCTTCGACGGCTTCCTTGAGCTTGCGTTGGTCGTATTCCGTCCGCTTTGGCAAGTCCGCCACAACGGTGAACCCGTCTTCAGCGAACCGAACCGTACCGGTGGACTTACCAGCGTCCTGGCGCAACTGGTGCGCCCGCTCACCGAAGCGGCGGTGCAGAACGCCTTGCAGGAACTGCTTGTAGTGGCGGGCGGTCTCCTCAGCGTCAGACACGCGCTGGATCAGGCGATTGAGGTCCGCCAGTGGCAGGTTTTCAAGCTCTGCCATCACAAAGTTGCCCACCTCGTCGAGGGCATCGGGTTCAGGGATCATTGGGACTCTCTTTCTCAGTGGGTGCCGGTGGCGGGCACGGGGGATGGCGTACCAACCTGGCGCAGGCGGGTGCGGATTTCGGGGGGTGTGAGGGTGCTGGCAGATCGCACGGCGATGTAGCGGTAATGCCCTTCGGACACCTTCAGGCTGAACAGGTGGACCAGTCCAAGCTCGCATGCGATCCAAGCGCGTCTGGCAAGGGCGTGAAGGCGGTTTCGGTCCTTCGACGCCAAGCCACTTCCCGAGTCAGAGCGGTCCAGCAGCAGGAAGCCTTCGTGGTACTGGATGGACTGGCCGACCAGGGCGTTTGCCATCCAGTCGCACAGACCGGCTTCGGTGAGTTTTTCGGTGGGCACGTAAACGGCCTGCAGAGCCGCTTTGCCAGCGTCGACACCAAGCCCAAGCTGGCTGCGCGGCGTTTCAATAATCGTTTTTGAGTTCAACATCAAATCTCCAGGCGTGAGTTGGCCTACCACCACCGCCCAGAAGGGCGCGGCGTTTGCGGTTCTTGAAGGTTCTTACCGAGCGAGGGGGCTGGTTTTCTCAGCCACCCCGCGATCGGTCAGGCGGCCGGCCGAATGCCGAACATGCGCAGATGCATCTGCAGGTCGGCAACACGGCGGTAGAAAGTGGCGCTGGACATCCCAGAGGCCTTGGCGGCGGCGGGAAGATCTTGGTGAGCAACGAGAAGCTCAAACAGACGAGCTTGCTCGTTGTTCATGTAGGACAAAGCAGTTTGAATATCTCGAAGCGTTTCTGACTCGGCAAACAAGTCAGAGTCGTCCGCCCACAGTGGTTCGGCCCCGTCGGGAGCAACCTCACTCGAGGGAGAAAATTCATCGTCGTTAGCAGCTTCCCGCGCCGAAAAGAATGTGAGCTTTGCGCGATCGCGATTCAGCGCGACCAGGAAGTCTGCAGTCCGATGCTCTGAAACCACTCCTGTAAAGGTGCCGGCACATCCCCGGGCCGGATCAAACTGGCCGGACCGCTCCAGCAGGTCGAGAACAATAGATTGGTGAAGGTCTTCGCGATCGGCTTTTGTCAGCCTGGCAGAGACCGCAGCGCGGTAGGTACGTGTGGCGGCTGCATTGAAAACCGCTTGAAGGAAATAATCGTCGTTGGACACGGTGAGACTCCTGGTGCGTTTAAGGAGTCTCCAAGTATTCGCATATGACTTCAGATGGTCTGCGAGGCTATTTCAGATGGTTTTCAGATGGCCGTGGAGTGGTCGTTTTTAAACCTGTCGTCCGACATCAAACCAGCAACTGAAAACTTCCCCGCTTGGAAAGAGGCGGCGGACCAACATAGACGCCCAAAATCGCCCGCCAAACTTCTGGCCGGAACAACTGGCTTGGCGTGGCTGCAGTCGAGCCGGCGGCCACCATCAATCTCTTGGTGGGCACCGCAGGAACGCCAGTGCGATAAGCATCAACCAGCGCCTGAAAAAAGTCGATTTGTTTTTGCCCTGAAAGGGGAAGAGATGGCTTGCCCGGGATGTACAGCGTTGCGCTGTAGACATCCGTACGGACAAGGTCAATCACGGAGCCGCCTTGTGCAAGTTGCTTGCGCTGCTCAAAAGTCGAACCCAACTTAGCTACGTCAATGAGCGCCTCATCGCCGCCAGACGAAAGAATTTCGGCTACACAGACGATGACGTTTGAACCTAAACAAAGGGGATGATCGCGCCCACCGGAAAGAACGACTCCGACACCCTGATCTGCGCGGCTTCGCAAGATCACATCAAGGCGTTGCAGGCTTCCTGGGGTGCGAAGATCACGGGCCAAATAGCACGGAACCGGGACGCCTTGAAAATTGATAGCGCCAAGAAAGGTCAGCAGGTCATCGAGCTTGACCAACGAATTCGTGGCCATGTGAGCCGAGAGCCTTTTGACGACGATTTCGTCAAGCCAGTCCCGCCGAACGCTGAACTTCTCAACAGCCAGATACGGCAGTTCGACCTTACGCCCATCCTCCGGATGGTCATAAACCACAACACCTGGTTTCCCTGAAGCGCGAACACTGACCTCATGACTGGTGCCGTCCTCGTCAATAAGTAGGCTTTGGTAGCGCCCCTTGCGCTCGATGAACCCTACCTCTTGAAGCGCGACCGGATCCAGGTTGCGGGTCAGGAAATAGTTGCCAGGAACTTCCACGATGGTCTGGTCGTACAGCATCATCAGCGCCGGGAAATGTGCTTTTTCCTGTTCAGCGTCCATCGCGACCACCTGACGCAAGACTCCCCAGGAGCTGAGCAACGCGTACCCAAGATCCCGCTGAACGGGATCCCGATTGCTTCGCAAATTACACCTGTTTGGCTCGGAAAGAGTGATGTTCAGCGTCTTGGCCTTGCTATCGCCATGACGGGTGTAGCGCACAGCAATCACCACCCGTGCAAGACTGACTGCCTTCTTAAAGATGTGATCTTGGCCAAACATGGCTTGGGCCACAGCCTCGATGTCATCAGCCAGCGTTACCTTGAGGCCAGCCCTGTGTTTTGGGTTGTCGGGCCTGCAGTCGACTTCGACGACAGCGACTCGCTCAATATCGAACCCTGGAACCGTCGGAGTACTCAAACTCAATGAACTCAAAAAGCGTGAGAGGTCATATTGCTTGAGCGTCAACGGCCGATCAGAAAGATCCATCTTCAGGCCAACCTGGGCGAAAGCCGCAGCGACCCTTTGCCTTACCGCTGGACTGGCAGAGAAAATCTCCAGTACGCCTTCGTCGGGGACATAGAGTAGCGTCGCCTCATTCAGAGGGCGGTAGTAGCGCTCTTTCCTTGTGCCATCGGCTTCAAGAAATTCTGCGACGCTTGAAAGCGGCCCGCCGTGACGAACCAGAATCAGATGCTGGACCTGATCATTTCCATCTTGATCTTTACCAGTGGTCTCCAAGTGGGTTACTGAACACCGTCCATTGAGCTCCAGTGTCTTCTGAATTTCAGCCTCAAGCGCTTCACGCACCGTTTCGTCCCAAACGAAGCGCACCTCATCACGTGCGTCCAGCTCGAATGCCTCGTACATACGACCAAAATTTCGGTAGTGGTCAACATAGAACAGGCTTTCGGCTTCGTCGAACAACAGTTGATCGTTCTGATACAGCCACACGCTTCGACCCACTGCATCCAGCTGTCCATGAAATGCGGCGATCTTCTCGGTATCGAACAGACGTTCTGCTGCCCGGTTCAATGCTTCGGTGCCTCGACCATCGGCAAGAGTCAAAATGCGTTGGGCATGCCGATCCAATGGGACAGCAACATCACTCGCAAGTGAATTGGCGACTCGGAGCAGATGTTCCCTAAGTTCAAGAATGACCGCGTCGTCTCTCTGCGAAGGCCAGGCAGGCGTGAGAAAGATGGAAGCATGCGCCCCGTCCTCGACATCCCGGAAAAATGGCTCAAGCGCATCCAGCGGTGCGGTCTCCAGCAGTCGGTGCAGTGAAACACCGTTCTTGAAGCTTGTGGCTTTCACTGCCTGGCTTGTTTGTGTTTTTGTTTCGCCCATACGGCACTCCTAAATCTCGCGGCTGCTCAACTCATATTCCCTCCAGCCAGGCACATGGGCGCTGAGAAGCGCCTTGAACATTCGCCCGTGCCTGGCGAACCGCAGATGCAGCAGTTCGTGAACGATTACGTAGTCTTGAAAACGTTTGTCTCGATCGAGCAAATCCAAGGCTAAAGTCACTGTCCCAGAAGCAGTGCAAGAGCCCCACTTCCGGCGCATTTCCTGCACGCGCACAACGCGGGGATTGACCTTCAGCCTCACAGCCCACGCCATGGCGCGGCGCCGCAGATCCTGAGCGGGGTATGGCGACTTTTTCATTCAACGGATTCCGCAAGTAGCAGACGAACAACTAGATCCACAACCCGAGCACGTTCCTCGGGTGCGAGGGCAAGCAAGGGCTTGTACATGGAGGCTCGCAGTCGCCGTTGTTCATCAGCGTTGACTGCCGCGTTCGGGAATCGAGCGAGAAGCAGTTCCGCCTCTCTGGCCACGACTGCCGCGTCGATACCCGCAGCTTTAACGGACTCGTCCTCGCGCAGCACCCAGGAGACGGCAAAAGCACGCGCCGACAAACCACTGTCCTGGGCGGCTTTGATCGCCGCCTCCTTTTCGGCCGCGAGCGCTGCCAGCAGGTCCATGGCAGCAAGCCCTGTGGTTTTACGTTCTTCAAGATCCTTCAAGATGCGCTCGGCACGGTCCTTGAGGGGCTGAAGAACAGGAGCGGCGGCAGCGTCGTCGTCAATCTCCTTTTGAAGTCCACGGACAAGGTTGAAGACCTTACCTTCATCGCTGCCGTCTTGCGTCCGCAGCGACTTCAAGGTCGCCACATCGAAGGTGACGGACTTGGTCAGCCGACCCAGCCCTTGCTGCTCTGCACTTCCCTCGATGAGCCTCCGAGTTTTGTATGCCAGGTCAGCCGTGAATCCAACCTTCTCCGCATAGGCATTGCGAACTGCGGCGTAAAGCTGACTGAGTTGCTTGTATGTTGAGATGTGGTCTCGCAACTCGGCTGCCGGGGATAGGATCTCCCACAGCGCCTCAATTTCCTTGAAGTGTTCAAAGAAGGCCTTGCGTGCCACTGGCTCCAAAAATCGTCCAAATACGAGCTGTTCAAGTCGCTCATCTGGGGTGCCACCCGCCCCGGCTTGCAAGTAGTCCTGTTTGGCCTGATCAATGCGGTGCAGGAAATCCTGCAGCAGCACATCGAGGTCTTCGATGACGCCGCTGACATCGCTTGAATCAAACTGCAGCGCCTTCTTTAACTCGCGCAGCACGCCAACAAAGTCAACTACAAGACCCACACGTTTCTGAACACCGCTCGCGTCGACATAGGGTCGATTCACCCGTGCGATCGACTGCAGCAGCACGTGGTCGCGCATCGGTTTGTCCAAGTACAAGCAGTAAAGCGGTGGAGCGTCATACCCCGTCAATAACTTGTCGGTGACGATGAGAATTTTGGGGTTCTCTGTTGGCTTTTTGAACAGCAGGCGCACCTGCTCCTCGGCCTCCCCCGACAACTGATGTTCAGCCACCAGTGGACGATCGACTGCATCCAATGCGTTCTCGGTGTAGACGGGAACGGTCCACTCAGGCGGAAGCAACTTATCAAGCGCGCGTTTGTACTTTGCGCAGGCCTCACGGTTCACAGCTACGACAAAAGCCTTGTATCCAAGCGGTAGCACGTTTTCACGGAAGTGCTCGGCAATGAAGGCTGACACCTTCTCGATACGGTCGTCCGCGGTGAGAAACGTACGCAGACCTACGGCGCGATCAAGGACTTTGTTGAGTTCCTCGACGTCAGTCACGCCTTCAGACTCGGCGAGCGCAAAGAACTCCTTGTCCAGTCTTTCGGCCGGCACCGTCATCTCGCTCGGCGCCATCACGTGTTTGATCGGCAGCGTGGTCTCGTCAGCGATGCTTTCAGCAATCGAGTACTTGTCCAGGTACCCCAGATCGTCTTCTGCACCGAAGATCTTGAAGGTCCCTTCACCCTGTGACGTCCGCGCGATCGGGGTGCCAGTGAAGCCAATGATCGTGGCCTTTGGCACCGCAGCCATCAAGTACGTGCCGAGATCCTTGGCGACCGATCGGTGTGCCTCATCGATGAACACGTAGACGTTATCACGCTGGCAGCTGTCCTTTCGAATGGCCTCGAACTTGTGGATCATCGAAATGATGAGGCCGCGGAAGTCCGCATCCAGCAGAGACTGCAGCTTCGCCTTGTTACTAGCGCGCTCGACAGCGATATCTTGCTGCTGCATCTCTCCAAGCAGTCTCTCAACCCAACCCTTAAGCTGCCCCTCCAGCTCGGTGCGATCGACGACCAGGATCACGGTCGCGTTAGCGAACCGGGCCTTGTCTTCCAGGATTAGCCTGGCGGCGGTCAGCAATGTGAACGTCTTGCCTGATCCTTGGGTGTGCCAGACCAGGCCACGGGTCTTAGCGGGATCAGCGCAGCGGTTTAGGATGGCATCAATTGCGCGGCGCTGGTGCTGACGCAGCACCGACTTACGGGTCTCGCCGTCCTGAACGTAAAACAAGATCCAGTGGTGCAGCGTCCGCAAGAACTCGGTGGGCTCAAAGAACGCCTGAACTGCGAACCGATACGTCTCCTCGGGCGCCTGCTTCCAGCGGGCCATGTCGCGCCGATTCGCGTTCCATGTCACCCCATACCAGTAGTCCAACAGGTGGGTGACGTTGAATAGTTGGACGCTTGCCAGCAACTCCGGTGTCTCAAGCTCATACCGACGAAGCTGCTTGATGGCGCGCTCGATGGCGTCACCGTCCTTGGGGTTCTTGTGCTCGACGATTACGACCGGCAGGCCGTTGACGACATACATCACGTCGGCACGGTTACCTTTTCGTGCGGGTGGCTTGATCTTCCACTCCCACGTGACGTGGAAGGCGTTGTTGGCGACATACTCGAAGTCAATCAACGTCACTGCCTTGTGGCGCTGCTCAGCCTCGTCATACCACTGGCGCTCGCCTCGCAGCCAAGCCAGGAGTTCTCGGTTGCCATCGATAGTGGCCGGCAGCGCGTCCAGCGTTTCCACCACTGAGCGCACGGCATCAGCGGACATCCAGGTGTTGAACGCAGCGAGCTTCGCTTCGAGCACGTCGCGAAAAAAGGTTCCCGCCTCACCACCACGCTTGTTGCGTGCATCCTCCGGAGTGATTGGAGTCCAGCCGATCTCCTCCGCGTGCCGGACCATTGGGAACTGCACGGTGCCCGCTTCGCTGATCTTGAGCGTACTCATGCTGCAGCCCCCTCATACTGAGCCAAGGCTCCGGGCTGCGCCGACAGATCCAGATCGGTCACGGCGATTTCGCCGTTCACCAGCTGGTGCAACAAGGAGTTGAAAAGCTCTTCCAGAATTAATCGCTTTCGGCAATGCAGCGCGATTTTTCTGTCGATAGCTTCAAGCACAGCGACAATTTTTTCCTGCTCCTCCAGAGAGGGTAATGGCACAGGCCAAGGTGAAAGAAACTGTATGTTGATATTTTTTTGCGTCCCCTTCGGAGCCTCCCGATCCATCTTGGGCTGCTGAGTTTGCAGGTAGTAATTTAAAAACTTGTTATTTAGATCTGTCGAAGGTGAAATTGCAATAAGGCTGTCGGGGCATGCAGCATTGAATTCAAGGATTCCTGAATAGCCGATATTTGCCGCAATCGTGATGAGAATCGTACCGGCTTTGAACTCGCGGCTAATTGCAACACCCACTTCATTCAAAGTCTGCGAGTAGTTTTGGATGTACCCGGCAGACCGCACAACGTCGCCGGTTTGGATGAATGGTGTTTTGCCGCCATAAAACCTGGGCTCGTTCCGAGGTCGATGCATAAAGCGTCCACGCTCAAGAGTTGCAACTTCGCTCAGCGAATGAACGACCCACGTCTCTGGCAACAGCCCGATCTCAGTTTCCTTCCGAGGCTCGCCACGCAGCCCGCGCGTGAACAACTCGCGCATGGAGGCGCGTTTGAGTTCTCGTAGGTTGTCGATTAGTGCCGTCTGCTGCTGCAACGCTGACTCCGTCTTACGAAGGACACCGGCAATCGCCCTCTGCTCAGTTGTATTGAGCGGATAGGCCAGTTCCTTCTCCTTCAGGATGGTGAAATGCCGGTTGTAGCCGCGTGCAGGTAGGTCGATAGCACGGCAGGCGTAGAAGAAGAAAAGTGGATCAATGCCGTCCTTGGGTCGCAGCAGTTGCGTACCGTCTGCTCCACGGGCAAAAGGGCGATCCACGAATTTGAAAGTACGGGTGTGATCGCCAAAAACGATCAATGGGAGTGGTGAATCAATCACAGCACTCTCGTCATCAGTCCAGCCAGCAACCGGCTCCTGTCCCTGATCGATTACCTGAAAGCGACCGCTCGGCTTGTAGTCGCGCGCTTGGACCTTTGTTTTTCCCGCAGTCGGCACCGTAACCAGGCAATCTGCTACGGAAGCAACATCCCAGAGTCGGCTCATTGCTTGTCCTCCGTTTTCGCCAGCGGGCGAAGCAATCGCAGCAGATCGGCAGTAAGGGCCGTATCCTCCGCGCTGATTCCTTCAAGGACCCGAATCAGTTGCGGCACGGATCCCAATTCCTCGCCACCGTTTTGTCCCACCCACCTGCTCGGGCTCAGGTTGTAATCTGCCTCTTCGGCCTGCTCGCGCGTGATGACGGCGAGTTCGCCCTCGACTGGCTCCCCTTTGCCGTACATGGCAGCGAGGGGCCGCAGGTCCTCCTCGGGCAGGTAATTCTTGGGCCTGCCCTTACTGAAACGGCGGCTGGCGTTGAGTAGTACGATTTGGCCCTTTCGTGCTGCGGGCTTGCGCCTGCTCAGCACAACGATCACGCCCGCAGCCGTGGTGTTGTAGAAGAGGTTCTCGGGCAAAAGGATCACGCCGTCGATCAAGTCTTGGTCAACAAACCACTTGCGGATGTTGCGTTCCTTGTCCTCGTTCTTGGAGCCGGAGCCACGTGTTACCGCACCGGTGTCGAGCACGACTGCCGCGCGACCGTGGTCATCCAGGCAGGCCAGCGTGTGCTGCAACCACGCCCAATCCCCTTTGCCACTGGTGATACCGCCTGCCGTGCGGAAACGATCGAACGGATCGTTGGCAAACAGGTCGGCGGCGAATGGCTGGTTCCACATCGGGTTCGCCACCACGATGTCATGGCCGCGGATCTTGCCGTTGGCTTCGCGGAACTTGGGGTTGATCATCGTGTCGCCGCGGGCGAGCTCTACCTGCATGTCGTGGATGATCGCGTTCATCTGCGCCACCGCGTAGCTTTCGGCCTGCAGTTCTTGGCCTGATAGCTTGACAGGCACCCGGCTGGTGGGGTCCAGCTCGCGAGCCACGAGTTGGAGCTTGATCAGCAAGCCAGCTGAGCCGCACGCATAGTCATGGCAGGTTTCACCAGGCTTCGGGCGCAGGATGTGCGCCATCAAGAAGCCGACCTCGGTCGGGGTGAAAAACTCACCGGCGCTTTGGCCAGAACCTTCAGCAAACTTGCGCAGCAAGTATTCGTAGGCACGGCCGAGAAAGTCAGGCTGTACGTCTGCCAGACCCAGGCGGTACCGAGGGTCGGAGAAGGTCTCAACCACGCCGCGCAACTTGGCAGGGTTAATGTCGCGCTCGCCGTTGCGTTCGGCGGCGAAGTCCACAACATCGATCACGCCAGAGAGCGAGGGGTTCTGCTTGACCACCGCGCGAACTGCTTTGGTCAAGTGCTCACCGATGTCCCGGGGAGTGGTCGGACGTCCGCGGTCGTCTGACGGCCAATCGTAGGCGTCTCGTCCACTGATCACACCCCACCGCGCCTCGGGCGGCAGATAAAACCTCAGCAGTGAGTGATCCGACTCTGCAATCTCAAGGGCGGTGACACGATCACCATACTCTTCAGCCAGGCGGTCGATTTCATCGTCAAACACATCAGACAGCCGCTTTAGGAACAGCAGGGGTAGCAGATAGTCCTTGAACTTGGCCGCATCCTTCTCACCCCGAATGGAGCACGCCGCATCCCACAGCATTTGCTCCATGGGCTTGGTGGTGGGTGCAGCAACTGCTCCCCGACCGGTACGCCGACGGGTGACTTGGGCTGCCGCGTCAGAAGGCGGGACACTCTCCGCACCCTCCACCCCCGCCTCTCGCGCCAAGGTGGCGATTGCCTCCTGCGCAGCGCGCTGCGGCTTGTTTCCACCGCCCTCCCACCGGTTGACGGTAGCGAAGGAAACCCCTAGGCGCTCGGCAAGCTGATCCTGGGTAAGGTTGAGGGCCGCACGGATGGCGCGCAGGGTGGCAGGAATGGGGTTGTTTTCGGCGTTCATGTTGATATGATTGCTATGTTTGTTATGTTTGTCAACCCCCTGTGCTGAAAATTTGGCCCTTTCAGGGTAATCCAGGCCCCAGCCTAGCCGGCTGACCTGCCGGAGCGCCTCAGACCATTCACCAGCACCGCGGGACACCTATGGAGGGCTGGAGCATGGGAAATGGACGCTGGGATCAACCTGGAATGCCCCACAAGGGCTGGCGCTGCGTCGGGGTGCATGACCTCGGCGACGGCGTTGGCAGCGGGGAAGAGATCGACTACGCCGCCTGCGAGATGTGCGGCAACGAGCGAATTCGGTTCGTTCACGTCATGGAACACCCGGACTGCGACACCCAATGCGAGGTCGGGTGCATCTGCGCCGAAAAGCTGAGCGACGACTACGCTGGACCGAAGCGGCGTGAGTCCGCGATGAAAAACCGAGCTACGAGACGCGCACGGTGGTTGACCCGACAGTGGCGAGTTTCAGCAAAGGGCAACAGGTACCTCAACATCAAGGGCATCAACGTTGGCGTCCGTCGCACGGGGGCAAACCGGTGGGCTTATTGGATCGGCACGCGCCACAGCAAGAAGGTGTTCCCCACCATGGATGCCGCCAGGCTGGCTTTGTTTGACGACTACTGGATCTCAGAAGTGAGGCCCTGGTAGCGCAGCAAGGAAATGCTTGTGGCTGAGAAAGCGCCCGGGGTACGCCGGTATGAACCTTCATGCCAGCCCAATCTACACGCCCCACATCCAAGACCCCCCCCGCTAAGCCCCCGGCTGCCGTTGTGGGGGCGATTCTGGCTCTGGCCGTCATCCGCATGCGCGACCGCCAGGATGGACTTGATAACCTGACCGAACAGAGCGTTAGTACGGGGTGTCCTGACCACCAAGGAGAACCCCAGTGACTGAACCCGTCGTGGCCCGCGTGGCCGCCCTCAAAACCGCTAGTACCGCCGAGCTCAAGCAGATGTGGCGGGACCTCTTCCACCAGGACGCGCCCCCGTTCAACCGCCGCTTCCTTGAAACACGCCTGGCGTACCGCATCCAGGAATTGGCCTACGGAGGCCTGAAGCGCGAGACTGCAAAGCGCCTTGAACTGCTGGGCGAACAACTCGATGGCGGCAAGCAGGAGGTCCGGCGCCGTCGGCTGGACAACCGCCCCATCGCCGGGACACGGCTGATCCGTGAATGGCAAGGCACGCCTTGCGAGGTTGTGGTGGGCGTCAACTACTTCGACTACCAGGGCCGGCGGTACAAATCCCTGTCCAGCATCGCGCGCGCCATTACCGGCACCAACCGCAATGGGTGGGCCTTCTTTGGGCTGGGCTCGGCAAGGAGCAGCGCATGACGGCAGAACGTCGCCTGATCTGCGC